>Ga0131853_10001280_pt1 | contig 45215 bp, 38 predicted proteins | sample TergutLab28metaG_FD_92764 | JGI IMG/M metagenome (GOLD analysis project Ga0131853, IMG submission 92764) | Labiotermes labralis P1 segment gut microbial communities from Petit-Saut dam, French Guiana - Lab288 P1 (version 2) (version 2) | ecosystem: Host-associated > Arthropoda: Insects >... | reverse complement strand
CTGTTTTTGGAAAATGCGGCGAAGTTTTAGATAAGCTTATCGAAAAACATAAGCCTGACGCGGTTTTATGCGTCGGACAAGCAGGTGGATATTCTGCCATAGCAGTTGAGAAAATCGCGGTAAATTTGGCGGAATACAGAATACCGGACAATGAAAAAAATCAGCCTTCTGACGAAGCTATCGTTAAAGGCGGCAAGGCGGCTTATTTTGCATCACTACCCGTTAAGGCTATGGTCAAGAACATCAAGGATCACGGAATCCCTGCGAAAGTGACATATTCTGCAGGAACGTTCGTTTGTAATGACATTATGTACAGATTGCTGCATATGATCGACACAAAATACACTCAAATCCGTGGCGGGTTTATCCACGTTCCTTTTGACACAGCACAAGTTGTTGACAGAGCAGACGGTACGCCAAGTATGCCTGTCGCGACAATTGCAAAAGCACTTGAATATGCTATCGAAGCGATTTGCAAAAACGAGGATGACATTAAAGACCTAGCAGGCGCGACTCACTAAAAAATTTATTTCGTAAAAGCAAAAGCGAACGGCTTTAGATTAAGTTGTTCGCTTTTGCTTGCAAAGTTTTAAACGCCAAAATCGCTCCCGTCGGGCATTTTTTAGTGCAAACGTTACAACTACGACATTTATCATAGTCAATAACTGCTAAATTACTGCTAACACTAATCGCTTCAAATTTGCAAGCCTTTTCACAAATTTTGCAGCCAATGCAGCCGGCTTCGCAAAATGACTTTACTGTTTTGCCTATATCGAACGAATTGCAGCAAACAATTATGTCAATATTATAAGGCCGAAGGGAGATTAAATTTCTCGGGCATTTTTTTAAACATAAGCCGCAGGATGTGCATTTTTCTTTGTCTATGACAGCAAGACCGTCTTTTGTTTCGATTGCGCCAAATAAACAGGCGCGAGCGCAATTACCGCCGCCTAAACAGCCGTACCCACAGCATTTTGGCCCTTCAAAAAGCCTTACCATCGCTATGCAGTCATCCATACCCTCATAATCGTACTTATAACTGCTATTTGAGAAGTTTCCACTGCATTTTATGTATGCGGTTTGTTTATCCCGTTGTGTCGCCTTAATTCCCATTATTTGAGATATTTTGATTGTATTTTCTGTGCTGTTCACTCCGCAAGCGGACGGCTTTGCTTCGCCCGATAAAACAGAAAGCGCGAACGCTTCGCAACCGGCATACCCGCATCCGCCGCAGTTTGTCCCGGGCAGCAACGCCGCTATTTCACCTATGCGCGGGTCAGCGTCCACTTCAAACTTTTTGCCCGCATACCCAAGCCCTATGCCTAGTAAAAGCCCAATTCCACTAATACTTACAGCCGCCAAAATGATTGCTGTTATATTAACATCCAAAATTCACCACCTCCCTCTTACAGCCCTGAAAAGCCCAAAAACGCAATCGACATAAGTCCGGCTGTAATAAGTGTTATCGGAAAGCCTTTGAAATGTCTTGGAATGTTGCTATATTCAATTCTTTCGCGTATGCCGGCTAAAAGCACAATAGCTAGAGTAAACCCTATTGCTGCTCCGGCGCTGTTTACGAGTGAGCTTACAAGATCGTAATTTTCGTTCATATTAATGACCGCGACACCCAAAACAGCACAATTTGTCGTTATAAGCGGCAAATAAATGCCAAGCGATTGATACAATGTCGGGCTTGATTTTTTAATAAACATTTCGACAAATTGTACAAGTGCGGCTATGACTAATATAAAGGATATATTATACAGATATCTAAGATTAAACGGCACAAGGATTTTATCATACACAATATACGTTGCAGCTGACGACAAAACCATTACAAACGTGACAGCGACACCCATTCCAAGCGCTGTTTCAATCTTTTTCGAAACGCCAAGAAACGGGCATGTGCCTAAAAATCTTGATAGAACGAAATTATTTACTAAAACTGCGCTCATAAACAGCAGAAAAAGCTCCATTAAACCTCATTCTCCTTTCGGCGGCTTGATAAATACCCTATTCCCGCCATTAAAAACCCGAGCGTTAAAAACGCACCCGGCGGCAAGATCATCAAAATAGTACGAGGGAAATCGACAGGTAAAATATTGATGCCGATTATTGAGCCCGCACCTATAAGCTCTCTTATTGCCCCGATTATAAAAAGCGCTATTGTAAAGCCGAGCCCCATCCCAACCCCATCGATAAATGACAAAGCAGGACTGTTTTTTGAGGCGAAAACTTCCGCCCGGGCAAGTATTATACAGTTGACAACGATAAGCGGGATAAATATTCCGAGCGCATTATTTAATGCGGGTAAAAAACCCTCGAGTAAAAGCTGGATAATTGTGACAAAGCTTGCAATTATTACGACATAGCAAGGTATTCGCACTTTATCAGGCACAAAATTACGGATCATTGACACGACTAAGTTTGACGACGCCAAAACGGCTGTTGTCGCGATGCCCATTCCCGCGCCGTTTACTGCGGATGTCGTAACCGCAAGAACAGGACACATTCCAACGACTTGCACAAACGCCGGGTTTTCGTCGACTATCCCTTTTTTAAGTATTGCAAATGCTTTCATCCGTCCTCACCCCCTGCTAAATTCTGATTGAAAAATTCTAGCGCATAGTTCACGCCGCCTGTGACTGCAACGCTTGTAATCGTCGCCGCAGTTATCGCGTGAATGTCGTTATCTGCTAAAAAGTCTGATTTGCCTGTGAATTGATCTGTAAATTCCGCCTCAACAACTCTTGCGCCAAGCCCGGGTGTCTCTGTCTGATTAATTATTTTAACGCCCGAAATTATCCCCGATGTATCCACTGCGACAAGCATATCGATCAGCCCGCTATAACCACGCTCAGATAAGCCGATTATGTAACCGACTGATTCACCTTCATTTAACCCCGCATAAAGAGAAGTAATTTTATCAGCACTTTGCAAAGGAATTTCAAGCGGTTCAAAGCTCAAAGCCCGTGCCAAAATTTCGCGCATAGCAGTATTTTTTATGCTTTGTCTCTGTGCGTCAATCGGCTCTTTCGTTATGTCGTATACGAACGCCAAAACGAAAGCGGCAATGAGTGTTATTACAAATAGTGGAAATGCTGCCTTTAAAATGTCGTTCATACTCGCCTCCAATTTGAATATAGTTATATGGCATCAAAATAGTAGAATAAAAACGCAGTATTTTTGTTGCAAGACAATGAATTTGCGACGATGTGTGCCTAAGGCACATGAGGAGCAAATGAAGCAGTATTGTTTCAAAAAGACAAGTTTTTTCTACTGTTTTGATGCCATATGACTATACTTATCGATGAGTGGGACAGCAAGATTCATTAGTAAAATCGCGTATGTGACCCCTTCGGGATAGCCTCCGAAAATTCGTATGATAACTGTTATAATGCCACAGCCTATGCCCATTATAAGCTTACCATCGGTTTTAATAGGCGAGGAGCTGTAGTCTGTTGCCATAAATATCGCGCCGAGAAGAAGGCCTCCCGCTAAAACTTCATAAAGCGGATAGCCCGTGAATGCGACGTTTCGTCCTATGAAAAATGTCAATGAGTAAACAGTTGCTATGTATGCAAACGGCGTATGCCAAGTAATCACTTTTTTATAAAGCAGATAGGCGCCGCCGATTAAAAGCGCGATAGCGGATGTTTCACCTATTGAGCCACCGATATTTCCGATGAAAGCGGCTATATAATCATCCATTTCAGGCGAGAAGCCTTCACTTAAAAGAGCGAGAGGCGTAGCAGCCGTGATAGCGTCCACGTTTATGCTGAATATATTTTCAATAGGAGCTGCCCATGTAGTCATTTCAACAGGATATGAGGCAAGAAGCAGAGCTCTTGCAGCAAGCGCAGGGTTCATAAAGTTTTGCCCCAACCCGCCAAAAAGCTGTTTTACTACTATTATCGCAAAAAAACTTCCGACAATAGGTATCCATATCGGAACAGAAACGGGCAAGTTCATGCCAAGCAGAAGCCCTGTTAAAACGGCTGATAAATCCCAAATAGTGATGTTTTGCTTCGTTAGCTTCTGATAGAGCCATTCAGCCAAAACAGCGGAAATAACCGATATGAATATAACAAGACCGGCGCGGATTCCAAAAAAATAAATCCCTAAAAATGTCGCAGGTAAAAGCGCGATAATTACATCCGCCATTATTTTATCTGTTGTCACTTTCGTATTAATATGTGGGGCCGGGGCTATTAATTTTTTTTCAAATTGATGCTCAGACAAATTTATCACCCCATATTTTTTCCGACTATAATCGACTGAACAAGGTGACACCCTGACGGGCAAATATATGAGCAACTGCCGCATTCAATACAGTCAGACCCTCTGCCCTTTTTGAATTGTGATATGTCATTATTAAGCACATCCCGATTAAGAAAAAGCGGCATCAGATCCATAGGGCATGCGTTCACACATCGCCCGCATCGTATGCAGGCTTGCTCTTGTGAAAGTTCTTGTTCTGAAAACAGTAGAAAAGCGGATGATGTTTTCGTAATTGGAGTGTTCATGTCATAAATAGCACGACCCATCATAGGACCGCCGCAAATTACTTTACGCGCGCTTTTATAATTATTTTCGGGAGAATTATTTTCGGGAGAATTGCCCGTTGCATATAAAAGGTCTCTAAGCCTTGTTCCGAGTAAAACTTTGTAATTACCGGGATTATTGGCAGCGTCACCGCTTATCGTTACAATACGGCTTGTCATCGGCTTATCTTCAAACACAGCATCATGTACCGCAATAATCGTAGAAACATTTATGACAGAGCAGCCGATATCAATCGGCAAATTTCCGACAGGAACTTCGCGGCCTGTGCAGGAATAGACCATTTGGCGCTCAGAGCCTTGCGGGTATTTCGTTCCAAGCACGACGACTTCAATTCCGGCTAAGCTCAGCGGTTTTGACTCGAAAAGCCTAATAATCTTTTGACTGCTCGATTCCACTGCGATAAAGCTTTTAGCGCCTTTATACAGCGACATAATTAACTTTAGCCCCTCTATAAGCTTATCCGGCTGGTCAAGCATTAAAGCATGGTCAGACGTCACGTACGGTTCACATTCCGCTCCATTAGCGATTATATATTCGATTTTTTTATCAGCAGGCGGATTAAGCTTTATATGTGTTGGAAACCCCGCTCCTCCCATGCCTACAACGCCCGCTTCCCTCACCTTTTCCAGTATAACTTCTTTTGATAATTTTTCTCCTGGTACAGGCCGATTAACTTTATCAAACCTGCCGTCATTTTTAATAATTACCTCGTCATGACTCACGGCAATGACCTCACCCGACACAGATGAATGAATCGGCGATGAAATAAGCGCTTCGCTATCAGCGATTTTTTGCCCGTCAAGCACTTTTTCACCAATTTTAACGATTGGAGCACATTTTTCGCCGATATGCTGAGACATAGGATATATCATTTCCTGATCTTTAAGCGGCATTATATTTTCAATCGGACGGTTATATGTAAGGCTTTTGAAATTCGGGATATGTATTGTGCCGCTTCGGGTTTTCATACTTCACCTCACGCTATTTACATTTATTTCCAATCATGATTATAACATGTCCAAGTTGAGTTTTAAACTAAAAAACCTCGACAAAACATGTCATATGACTTACCCTCTCTAGCGTTAAAACTTCTAAAATTTGGTTATAATTATGATAAAACTCTAAATTTTGGAAGTGAATCATATGCAAAGAATGTTTATCGATCGAAAAAAACAAGCAAAAAGGCGGTTTATTCGAGCCACTGTCGCTGTATCAATAGTATGTGCCATGCTTATTTCGCTGCTTTTAGTCATTATACTGGTTTATGGCGAAAGAACGATTGTAGAAGGAGACACAGGAGAAGCTTATTTGGCAGCGGAAGAATTAGAAGAGCCTACGATAGAAGAGCCACCGCGTGTACCCGTTTTACAGCCTTTACCCAATATACGGCATGAGCCTCAAATATCTGAACCTGCCCAGCATGAGGAACCTAGTGAAATATACGAGACAGTGCACGAACCAACGCCGGAACAAGCTCCTGAACCGGCTTCAGAGCCGGAGCCTGAGGCAGTCCCTGAGCCTGAGCAAGGGTCCGAACCGGAATTTGAGCCGGAACCTCCTTCTGCCGGTATGATAGCGGCAAGCGAATCACTGCAAGCAGTCCATAATTCTGCTCTTAATTGGTGGCAAAGCTTGGAGGAAACGTCCGAACTTTCAGATGGCTTAGTTTTGTCGAGCTTTATTGAGAATTTTAGCCTCGACGGCGCCTATGTGACGGCATTTGAAGTAAGAGCAGTCAGCCTCGAAATATTCGGGACTTATAATGGAGGGAATTTCGTTATTGATTTAACATTCTCGGGCGGAGGGCAAGGCTTACACTTTGTTGCATGGTATAACGGCGGAGACTATTCTGCGGCCTGGCAATCAGGCATGAGTGAAATCAAAATAGTGCCGGAAAATGGGCAACGTCCAAGAATTGAATATTAATTACCACCTTTCTGTTTCTTTATATATGTCATTTTTGACTTTTACGATGCTTTCATTGTACATTTTTCTGTCACTTTGTACTTCATTTACTGAGAATTTCTTTAAAAGTGTCATAGGCTTATTGCTGTAAACATAAATAAAATCCCCGGTTTTTAGCGCTTCATCTATGTCGTGGGTTACAAAAATGACAGTACGCCTATTCTCTTTGTATAGGTTCAGAAACGACTTGATTATGTTATTTTTGAGAGTTATGTCTAGCGCTTTAAACGGCTCATCCATTAGTAAAATGTCGGACGGATATGCAAATGCTCTTATAAGTGCAAGCCGTTGACGCATCCCACCGCTCATTTCATGAGGATAAAGGTCAGCCGCATACTTAAGATCTGACATTTTAAGAAATTTATCTATCTCGTCTTTAAGCTCCACCTTGTTTTTATACACACTTTTTAAAACAAGCTCAAGGTTTTTGCGCACTGTCTTTTGAGGCACCAGCGCTTCTTCTTGAAACACATACGAAACTTTATCGGGTTTAGTGATTCGCCCGCTGTTTTCGTTTAACAGACCGCTCAGCAAATTAAGAAGCGTTGTTTTGCCGCAACCCGACGGGCCTAAAATGCAATTGATTTTGTTTTGCTCGAACTGTTCATTGAAATTCTCAAAAACGAATAAATTGTTAAATTTCAAGTTTACATTTTTAAACGTTATCAATCGCTTTTCCTCCTAAACTTTGCGACAAAAAACCCGTCTCCGCCACCTGCTTTTGGCAAAAAAGTTTCAGAGCTTAAAAGCTCAAATGAATGATTATCTTTAAACCATCCGGCATTATCTTCATTTTCGGCTTTTGACAGCGTGCATGTGCTATACACTAAAATGCCTTCGGGCTTTACATACTGCGCCGCTGTTTTTAAAATATCCCGCTGCATTTTAGCAAGATTTTTTATATCAAGAGACGTTCTGCGGTATTTAATGTCAGGTTTTTTGCGAATTATACCAAGGCCTGTGCAAGGTGCGTCAACGAGTACTTTATCCGCATAATTTAAAAAAGCTTCATTTAAAACAGCCGCGTCATCAATTTGTGCATCAATATTTTCTATACCAAGCCGCTTTGCTCCTGTTTTGATTAAATTGATTTTATGGTCAAAAATATCATTTGCATAAATCTTCCCTGTGTTTTCCATTAAATATGCAAGGCTAAACGATTTACCTCCCGGAGCGGCGCACATATCAATCACGATATCATTTTTTGAAGGCTCAAGCGCATAAACGGCTTTGACAGCATTTTCATCTATGATATGAAACAATCCCTCTTTAAACACCGAAAGCTCACTTAAATCCCCAGTTCCTTTAATGTACAGCAAATTTTCATCCACACCATTTTCTGCGATGACGCCTTCTTTTTGAAGGCGGTTTAAAAGCTCACCGCGGCTTGTTCTCATATTGTTAACGCATATACAAACTTTAGAAGGCATAACGCTTATTGCGCATATTTCCTCAGTTTTTTCTATATCATATTCAGTGAGAAAATGTTCAATTATCCATTTTGGATAGGAATATTTTACTGATAAATATTCCACAGCGTGAGTATTTTTATAAGGAAGAGTTACACTTTTACTATTTTTAGCGACATTTCGTAAAACGCCGTTTACAAAACCCGAAAGATTGCTAAATCCTCGGCGCTTTACTATTTTCACAGCCTCGTCACAGGCGGCAAACGTTGGAACTTTATCCATAAACATAATTTGGTAAGCCGCGCTTCTTAAAACAGCGGCGATAAATGGCTTCATTTTATTTGCGGGTAGCTTTGAAAACGAATCTATTATATAATCAATGTAAATAAGGTTACGCAATACGCCGTTTACATTTTCTGTAATAAATGCCTTTTGAGTTTCGCTAAGCCCTGTTTCTGACGTAAGCGTTTTACGGAGGATAATGTTGTTATAGGCCCCTGATTTTATTATTTGAACGAGTATGTCCGCCGATATTTCGCGTTCGTTTTTCATATAGCAACCTCCATAATTTTAGAGCAATTCTACTATATTTAGCGCCTAAACACAAGGAGCAATATTTTATGAACGAATTTCAAGCGATAAAACTGGATAAATCATCTTCATTACCTGTCTACAAACAGCTTGGCGACGGACTTTTAAGCATTATTGAAGAAGGCGTTTTAAAACCGGGAGCAAAGTTGCCGCCAATACGTATTATGGCATCGGCATTAAAAGTAAATAACGTGACGGTGATAAGCGCTTATAAATATTTAGAAAGCAAAAAAGTCGTCTATTCTCAAATCGGAAGCGGCACTTACGTTTCAGAATTAGTCAAAAAAGACCTGCCGTCTCCCATTAGGACGATTACTGATCATAATGAAAATAATGATGAAAGCCGTCCATCGGCAATTAACTTTGCAAATGGGGCAACTTCACCCGAACTTTTCCCGGTTGACGAATTTAAAAAACTTTTTAACATAGTTCTTGACCGCGACAAAGGTAATGCGTTCAACTATACAGACGTCTGCGGTTATGAGCCGCTTCGAGTGACGCTTTGCGACTATTTAAGCCGTTTCGGCATTAAAACATCGCATGATAAAATACAAATAGTATCAGGCGCACAGCAAGGAATCGATATTATATCAAAGGCTACCCTTAGCGCAGGCGAGACTGTTTTTGTCGAAAGTCCGACATATTATGGCGCTGTCGGCTCTTTTTTAGCACGAGGAGCGCAAATAATTGATATCTCAATGCAAAAAGATGGCATTGACACAGAGAAGCTTGAAAGCCTTCTGAAAGTATATCGTCCAAAATTTATTTACATAATATCATATTATCAAACACCAACATGCTATTGCTATTCACTCGAAAAGAAAAAGAGGCTGCTCGATATTGCTTATAAATACGACACATACATAATTGAAGAAGATAATCAAAGTGAATTTTCATATGGCAACGAGCAAATTATCCCGCTGAAAGCCATTGACCATCGCAACAAAGTAATTTACATTAAAACATTTTCGAAAATTTTGATGCCGGGACTTCGCTTAGGACTTATGGTTTTACCGAAAAAAATACTTGAAAGCTCACTTTCTGCGAAATATACGTCCGATATTACGACATCAGGCTTTATTCAGCGCGCATTTGATTTATATATCAAAGACGGCAGTTTCTACAGACATATCGGCTTTATGAAAAATCATTATCGGATGAAATATGAGCTTTTATCAAGGCTTATCAATGAGAATTTATCAGACAGCACAAACTTTGAACTTCCAAAAGGCGGTCTGAGTTTTTGGCTAGAGCTTAAAAATAAACATATCTCATCTCAAAAATTATGCCAAAAACTCGCTGAGAAAGGCGTGATTTTAATTCCAGGAACAGTTTTTTCAAAAAATGGCGAAGACTTGCCGTTTCTCAGAATGTGTTTTGCAGACTTAAGCGACGAAAAAATCGAAACAGGAATCGAAATATTACGAAATAATTTGAAATAATTGATAGTTGAAATTTTTAGCAATTGTGATATAATAGATAGGTTGTTTCACTTATTGATTCCCCGATTAGAAGGGGGCGGCGCCGCCAAATTTGTCGTATATTTAATTGCCGGTGCATAAATAAAACGTTACGGAGGACTTATATATGGCAAAACATCTAGGAACTGTTGTAAGAGGCATAAGGACCCCTATTATTAGCCAAAATGATGATCTTGTAAAAATAGTTATTGACTCGCTTCTTAACACTGTAAACAGCGAAAATATAACTCTTCAAAAAAGAGATGTTCTTGGAATTACAGAAGCGGTAGTCGCGCGTGCGCAAGGAAATTACGCAAATGCAGATCACATCGCAGAAGACATCCGCAAAAAATTTCCCGGAAAAACTGCGGGGATTGTCTTCCCGATTTTAAGCAGAAACCGCTTCGCTGCTTGTTTAAGAGGCATCGCAAGAGGGCTTGACAAGGTTTTTGTTATGCTAAGTTATCCTTCTGATGAAGTTGGTAATCATCTCGTTGAATATGATGATTTAGATAACTGCGATATAAATCCTTTTACGGACGTACTTGACGAAAGAAAATATCGTGAATTGTTTGGCGAAAAAGTGCATGTATTTACAGGTATTGACTATGTTGAGCATTATAAAGAAATAATTGAAAATGAAGGAGCCGAGCCTGTTTTCATTTTCGCTAACTCACCAAAAGAAATTTTAAAACATACAGAGCATGTTCTTTGCTGCGACATTCATACGCGTGAACGCACTAAGAGGCTTTTGACTAAAGCAGGCGCGAAGTCAGTATTTACTCTTGATGATGTGATGAATAAACCTGTTAACGGTTCGGGATATAACGATGTATATGGCCTTTTAGGCTCAAATAAAGCTACTGAAGATTCGGTTAAGCTATTTCCGAGAGATTCAGAAGCATTCGCTCAAAAAGTTCAAGCTATGATTAAAGAGAAGTCCGGCATTGAAATTGAAGTTATGGTTTATGGCGATGGCGCGTTTAAAGACCCCGTTGGGAGAATATGGGAATTAGCTGACCCTGTCGTATCGCCCGGATACACTTCAGGCCTTGCGGGTACACCGAACGAAATTAAGCTTAAATACCTAGCCGACAGTAAGTTCTCAGGCTTAAGTGGAGATGAGCTGAAAGAAGCTATTTCAGAAGAAATCCGTAAAAAAGACGTAAACCTAATCGGAAAAGCAGAATCAGGCGGTACAACGCCAAGAAGATACACCGACCTTTTAGGCTCACTTTGCGACTTAACATCAGGCAGCGGCGACAAAGGCACACCTGTAGTTTTGATTCAAGGGTATTTTGATAATTATGCGGATTAATATTTCAAAGCGGTTGCCAACCGGGCAACCGCTTTTTTAATTATAACATTACCACTCTATAAAGCTCCATTCCGCCGCTTAAATAATACGCGTCAAAACCGTGATGTACCAAAATCCTCGTCGCGATATAACTTCGCATACCGACTGCGCAGGTTACATATACCGGTTTTGATTTATCCAGTTCGCTGATTCTGCCTCTAAGTTCATCAACAGGGATATTTACAAAGCCTTCTATTGAGCCGCTGTCATATTCACCTTTGCTTCTTGCGTCAAGCAGCGTCACATCGTTTCTTTTCTGCAAGTCAGCAATATCATGCCAGTGGAAACTTTTCGCTTCCCCTGTTAATAGATTTTCGATAACATAACCCGCCATGTTAACAGGGTCTTTGGCTGACGAATAAGGCGGCGCGTAGCATAATTCAAGCTCTGTTAATTCAAAGGCTGTCATCCCGGCTCTTATCGCTGCAGCAAAAACGTCACAACGCTTATCAACGCCATCAAATCCAACTATTTGCACACCAAGTAATCTGCCCGTTTGTTTTTCAAATATCGTTTTAATAGTCATATGATTAGGGCTGGGATAGTAACCGGCGTGATTGGCAGAAAATGTAAAAGATTTCTCATAGTCAAGCCCTAAGCGCTTAGCTGCTTTTTCATTTATTCCCGTTGTCGCGACCGTCATATCGAACACTTTCAAAATAGCCGAACCTTGCGTCTTAACGTATTTACTGTCGATATCGCAAATGTTATCAGCGGCGATACGACCTTGTTTATTAGCCGGGCCTGCAAGCGGAACGAACACTTTCTCGCTCGTTATAAAATCAGAAGCTTCAGCCGCATCGCCAATTGCATAAATGTTATGGTCTGAAGTTAACATATTGTCATTTACGACAATTGCGCCGCGCTCGTTAAGTTCCAGTCCTGCATCTTTCGCTAAGCCGCTTTCGGGGCGCACGCCGATTGACATAATGAGCATATCCGCATGAACTTCACCTTCGCCCAATGCAACAGTAAGACAATTGCCGTTGTCAATGATAGACTTAACGCCATTTTGTAAAATAATGCTGACATCTTTGCCTTTAATATACTTTTGTACAATTGCTGCCATATCGTAATCGAGCGGCGCGATTATTTGGTCCTGCATCTCTATTAATGTAACATCAAGCCCTGCGTGGTGTAAGTTTTCAGCCATTTCAACACCGATATATCCTCCGCCGATAATCGCCGCACTTTTTGGCTTATTCACGTCGATAAAGCTTTTAATTTTATCCATGTCGGGGATGTTTCTTAGCGTAAAAACTTTGTCAGATTCAACACCGTTTATGCCCGGTTTAATAGGCTCCGCTCCGGGAGACAAAATCAATTTATCATAAGATTCTTCATACATTTCACCCGTTTTGTGGTTTTTAACGGTTACACTCTTAACCGCCCTGTTAATAGCTATTACTTCGTTAAATACTCTAACATCCACGTTAAACCTAGCGTTAAAGCTGCCCGGCGTTTGAAGCGTCAGCAAGTCATGGTCGGTAATTACGCCGCCAATATAATACGGCAAGCCGCAATTAGCGTAAGAAATATATTCACCGCGTTCAAATAGTATTATTTGAACATCTTCATCTAGTCTGCGCAAGCGAGCCGCCGCGGAAGCCCCTCCGGCAACGCCGCCTATTATTAAAACTTTTTTCATAATTAAAACCACCTTTAAGGTGCGCTAACATTATATAAAGCGCCCTAAAACAAATATAATGCCTACCCTATCATTTGTCAAGGCAGGCATTACATTTGCTAAAATTTTATAGAGGGGATAATTTAGGGGGACAATTTAATTAATAGCACATTGACACGCAACAAAATGCCCTTCTTCAATCGGTTTAAGCTTCTGATTATTCGTTTCGCAATCTTCAGTTGACATGTTGCATCTAGAGTAAAACGCGCAGCCTTGTTTAAGCGAAGTAATCGAAGGCAAATCACCTTTAATAATAATCTGCTCGCGTCTTTTATCCGGGTTGATTTCAGGAATGGCAGACAAAAGCGCTTTTGTATAAGGATGAACCGGGTTGTTAAAAATATGGTTTCTGTCACCGGATTCAACAATTTTTCCGAGGTACATAATGCCAATATGGTCACACATATACTCGATAACACTTAAATCATGCGAAATAAATAAATATGTTAGCCCTAGCTTTTGCTGCAATTCTATAAGCAGGTTAAGTATTTGTGACTGTATAGAAACGTCAAGCGCAGAAACAGCCTCATCAAGCACGACAAACTGCGGATTAAGCGCCAAAGCGCGCGCAATACCAATTCGCTGCCGCTGCCCGCCCGAAAATTCATGCGGATATCTTTTTAAGTAACGCCTGTCAAGCCCTACAAGGTCAAGAAGCTCTTTAACTCTTTCCTGACGTTCTTCTTTTGTTCCGATTTTATGAATATTAAGCGGATCCATAAGCGTTCTTTCGACCGTCATCCGTGGATTTAAAGAAGCATAAGGGTCTTGGAAAACCATTTGTATGTTTCTGCTGAAATTAAGATACGCTTTTCTGTTCATTTTAGACGTATCTTTCGAGTCAAAAATAATATTGCCTGCTGTCATTTCATAAAGGCGGATTATCGTTCTTGCAACGGTTGATTTTCCGCAGCCCGATTCGCCGACAAGTCCGAAGGTCTTGCCCTTTTCAACCGAAAAGCTAACCCCATCAACAGCTTTGACAACTTCCTTGCTGCCTTTAATCGGGAAATGTTTTTTAAGATCTTTAACTTCAATAAGCATTAGTTACCCCCCTTAAAACAGCGGTAAAAGTGTCCCACCCCCGAAGCCGCAGGCATCATTTCGGGCATGTTAACGCACTTATCAAAAGCCTCTGTGCAACGATTTTTAAAGCGGCATCCTTCTATTTGATCATTAGGATGAGGCACCGTTCCTTCAATATGGTTAAGCCTCTGACCACTCATCCCAATTTGCGGTATACATGATATAAGGCTTTTTGTATAAGGATGCTTCGGGTTATAATAAAGCGTCCGCGTGTCAGTCATCTCAACGATTTGGCTTGAATACATAACTATAACCTTCTCGCAAATGTTTGAAATGACACCTAAATTGTGACTTATGAAAATAACCGACATTCCATCTTCTTCCGAAAGCTTTTTAATCAGCTCGAGAATTTGCGCTTGGATCGTTACATCAAGCGCGGTCGTAGGCTCGTCCGCAATTAGAATTTTTGGCTTTAAAGCAATCGCAAGGGCTATCATAACCCTTTGGCGCATCCCGCCTGAAAGCTGATGTGGATAAGCCCGCATAACTTCGCCCGCGCGCTGCATTCCTACGCGAGTTAAAAGTTCTAAAGTTTTCTGCTTGATCTCAGTTTTTTTCAGCTTTGTATGATTATGAAAAACTTCGGCTATCTGATTTTCAACCGTATAAACAGGGTTTAAAGAAGTCATTGGCTCTTGGAAAATCATAGAAATTTCTTTACCTCTGATTTTGGACATTTCCTTTTTTGTGCATTTAAGTAAATCCTTGCCTTCAAACAGAATTTCACCTGATTCAATTTTTGAATTATGCTTAGGCAAGAGTCCTATAATCGAATATGAAGACACACTTTTTCCACTGCCGGATTCACCGACAAGACCTATGATGCTTCCTTTTTCAACATCAAAGCTAATGTCATTGACAGCCTTTGCGTAGCCATTATCTGTTTTGAAAGACGTTGTAAGATTTTTAATTTCAAGTAATTTAGCCAATTTGGATCACTCCAATACCCTATTAATTTATATCAACGCACTGTAGGGGCAAAATCGCCGCTTAAAGTATACACTTGAGGGGGATATTCTTTTAAGCATCTGTCATCTGCCCCTACAATGTTTTGAACTGTAGAGGAAATTTATACTAGCATTTTTAACGAATTATCCATAGCAGTTACAATCTTATCAAGCGCTTTTCCGTCATGGCATAGAGAAATTGCATGATGTGAAAGGGGCCTCGGTATTACAAAAATGTTTTGTTCAAGCATTGCATTTGTAAACTTTGTATAGTTATCCACATTACCTGTTGCGGCTGTTCTATAGCAAGTAACATCATCTTTGAAATACCAGTGCAAATGCCCACCTTTGCCGCACATGAACGCTTCGATTCCATACTTTTTAGCCGATTCGCCAAATGCTTTAATGAGATATTGCGTGTTTTTCTCGATTTCTGCGTATGCCGTTCCGTCTGCCATAAGCTCCATAGCGGCAAGCCCCGGTGCAAGTGAGTATACATGTCCGTTAAATGTTCCTACGAACGCCGTTAATGCACGCGAAGCTACAGTTTCCATTAATTCTTCAGTACCTGCAACTGCCGCTAAAATATGACCATTTGCGATTGCTTTACCATAGATTCCTAAATCAGGCTTAACTCCGAACCATTTTAAACAGCTGCCTTCAGGAACGCGAAATACTGTCAGAAGTTCGTCATAAATTAGCAAAACATTATATTTGTCACAAATATCACGAAGTCCTTGAAGATAACCCGGTTTAGGCTCAATATATCCAACATCAATCATGACCGGTTCAATTATAAGCGCCGCAAGCCTGTCTTTGTTTTCAGAAATGAGCTTTTCGGTCACTTCCAAGTTATTAAAGGGAACGATAACCGCTGCGTTTACTAAGTTCTTATCAAGCCCGCCATAGCCCGGAACGGGTGTCGGGTTGCTTAAATCGCCTACTTGGGCCATGACGGGGAACGTGCTTACGTTTACAGCGTCATGCCAACCATTATACGCACCTTCGACGAGTGCAAAGTCGTTTTTTCCGGTATGCGCCCGCGCCATTTGCATAACATGCAGACATGCTTCCGTACCTGTATTTGTAAAGCGGACTTTATCAGCGGGAACGATTTTTAAGAATGTTTCTGCCGCTTTAACAGACAACTCAGTCTCGAAACCTGTCGTCAAGCCGGGAGCGAGTTTTAAATACTCATGATATTTCTCTTCAAACGGCTTATAGCCATGTCCAAAGAAAATCGCGCCGTTACCTAAAACCATGTCGATGTATTCAGTTCCGTCAACATCATAAATATATGCGCCGTCACCGCGCTCAAAATATTGAGGGTAAGGATTTCTTGCCCTTGACCCGGAGTTTACCCCTCCGGGAATTAACTTAACTGCCTTTTCATAAATTGCTTTAGATTTACTCATATTACATCCCCCATGATAAAAATTGGCTGACAGAATTTACAGAGTGCATATTATGATACGCAAAGCGCAAAAACTCCCATTGCTCGTGCTTTTCGAGGTTCAAATAAATTTGTCTGACAGCTTCATTGCCGCGCCAGTAAGAATAAATGAACGGCTTCCTAAGCGGGAACGTTAAAAATCTCACTTTTGAATCGCCTGCAGCTTCGTTTTTACCGAGTGTTTCGCGGAAGTACTTTTTGACAACATCAGGCTCAACGTTTTCTTCGTGCATCATGTGAGCCATTTTAATACCAGTCATCGCTGTTAAATTTGAATATACACGCCCGATTTCATCATCAGCTTCTTTATCCCAGCCTGTAAAAAGCTGTCCATTATCTGCAAGCCCTTCAAAAACGCCGCTTGACGCTGTATTTGTAATGACCAAAATCGCATCCGCCGGAATAAGCCCTTTTTCATAGCCGAGCCTTCTGACGTGCATATGTGTAATATGTCCCGGATGGACTTCATGGCACATAAGGTGCTTAAGAATCGGATATGTATACTCCATATCACCATTTATGTAAATAGTTCTGCCCGGATAATCGCAATATCCCGAATACGGCCTGTCATGCTCAACCACACACTTAACATCAACATCATGAACTTCATCAAAGCCTAGTTTAAGCGCGAGTCGCTGTGTTTCTTTCGACATTTCATCGAGCGTCTTTTGAAGGTCAGCCGGCTTAACAAGATTATCGTTTTTCCACTGATCAAATTTCTGCATTAAATCGCCTTTATAGCCTCTGTCCGAAAGCAGAGAAAACAGGCGCTTGCGTTCTCTGTCGAGTTGATGCTCCGTAACCGTGTTTTGGTTAATAAATAATGTACCCGCGACAATTTCACGATATGTAAATTCACGCTTATTAAACACCCAGTCACCCAGGTTAATTACAGATTGTACTTGCTCAAGCATGTAATTTTTGCGCATGTCGTTCATTTTCGCCGTCGCATATTGATTATAAACATCTTTAAGCTCCGCGCGGGCTTCGTCATAGCTTTCAAGCTGATTATGCTTAAAATCCGTTAGATTTACAGGAACAAGCCCCTCTTTTGCAAGTGAAGCATCGCCGCCCGACTGTGCCTTTCTATACAAAACATCCATCGACAAAACCGCATGAACATAGCGTTCCGCCAATTTAAAATCAAGATCGGTATACTTATATTCCATATTATTTTACCTCCGAACTTAAATCCCCAATCATAAACGTAAAGTCCCCTGCTAAAATTCTGTTATAGTCACAACGCATTAAAATCATAAGGTTTTCTTCATATGGCGTTTTAATTTCTTCTAAAAGTTCAAGCGTCATCGGGTTATAAATTCGCCCAAGAATTTCACCTTTGCCTTTTATAATTTTTGTAATTGAATCATAGCTTTGATTCGGAACGAACATACCACTATGATGTGGGTTAACATGCGCGATATGTGTAATCATAATTTGATCTTCATGCTTTAAAGCTTCGCCATCGATCATTTTTTTGTATCTCAACATATTTAAAACGCCGCTGACGCCTTTATCAACGTAAGCTTTTACATTAGGGCCGCCGCCGCATTCAATTGTAACCGAAGGAATGTTTTTCGCCTGTGTAATAGTCGCGCTTGTGCCGCCATAGCCTTGTTTTGGGCGATAAAGAATTTTAGAGCCAAACGAACGTGAAAAGCCTTCATCATTCATAACATAAGTATAGTCAACAACAGGGTCTTGGCCGCCTGCGTGGATATCAATATATAAATCAAGTGATTCTAAAAACTGAGTAATAACATGCGCCTGAACTTCTGTCACAGTTCTGTCAGGATTGCCCGGAAAAACACGGTTCATGTTCACGCCATCAAGCGGTGTGTTTCTTGAAGCGCCTTCGTAAGCAAGCGGACTGGCGACCGGCATAATTTTAATCGTGCCGTTAATGTTTTTTTCTTTTTTAAGCTGCTCAACCACTAAGCGCGCGATTTCAACAGTAATTGTTTCATCGCCGTGTATTGCTGCTGTCATGCCTAAAGTTGGGCCATCGCCGCCTTTAAATTCGTGAACGGGAAGTTTAAGCTCAAGGCCGCTCGCAAGATAACAAACAGGGAGTTCGTAATATTTATATTCCATAAAAAATTCCTCCTGATATTGTGATATGTGGTATATAAGTAAGATTAATTTCTACTAAGTTTTGGATCAGTAACATCTCTTATGCCGTTGCCAAGCAAGTTAAAGCCAAGCACCGTAAGCATTATAGCAACACCCGGAAAGGTTGACAGGTGGGGGGCCTCCCTTATAAATCTAAGCCCAAAGTTAAGCGTATTGCCCCAACTGGCAGTCGGCGGTCTTATACCCAAGCCTAAAAAGCTAAGCGTTGATTCAGTTATTACAGCCGTTCCAAGCCCTAAAGTTGCCATAACGATAATCGGAGCAAGTGCGTTTGGCAAAATATACGTCATAATAATTCGCAGGCTGCTTGCGCCAATTGTTCTTGATGCCAAAACAAATTCCTCTTCTTTAAGCGCTAGAACAGACGAACGCACGACACGAGTATATTGCGTCCACGCGACCATTGCAAGTGCAAGCATCAGATTAAACGCACCGGCCCCAAGCGCCGCAACAAACGCAATCGCCAAAAGTATGACGGGGAATGCTAAGAAAATGTCAACAATCCGCATTATTACAACATCAATCCATCCACCGTAGTAACCTGCTATAAGACCAAGCGCTACGCCAAACGTCATTGAAAATCCAACGGCGACAAGCCCTACTTGTAAAGAAACGCGTGCGCCGTAAAATAATCGCGTCATTAAATCCCGTCCGAGATTGTCAGTGCCTAAAGGATGTTCACGGCTTGGCGGTTGGTTTGAATTGGCAGGATCCATCGTGTAAGGGTCATGCGGCGAAATAAACGGCGCAAATACTGCGCAAAACACGACGATTAAAATGAGTATGCCGCCTATTATTACGGATTTGTTTCTTATAAATCTTTTAAGACTTAATGAGCCCACTTTATCACCACCCCCTACGTCCTAATCTTCGGATTGATAAACGCGTACAAAATGTCAACGCATAAATTTATTAAAGCAAACGAAACTGCAATCAATATGACGCCACCCTGAACAACAGGGAAATCCCGCTGTGAAATGGCGTTAACTACAATCCTTCCAAGCCCCGGCCAAGCAAACACAGTCTCGGTTACGATTGAGCCGCCGAGCAAAAATCCAAACTGCAACCCCACAATCGTTACGACGGGCAAAAGAGCGTTTCTAAACGCATGTTTCATTATGACTTTAAACTCTGACGTTCCTTTCATTCTCGCAGTTCTGACGTAATCTGCTTCAAGAACTTCAAGCATTGACGAACGTATCATCCTGGATATTAAAGCCGCGCCCATAAACCCGAGCGAAAATGCAGGCATCGCAAGCCGCCTTAGGCTCTCTCTAAGCGGCGCCCAGTCGCCGTGAAGCACCCACAAAAAGCTGTTCCACAATGAATCAGACCTTCCAAAAGATGGAAGCCAACCTAAGTGAACCGAAAACAGAAGTATTAGAAGTATCCCCGTCCAAAAAACAGGCATAGAAACGCCAAGCTGAGCAAAAGCCATGCTGATATGATCTATCCATCTGTTTTGCTTAATAGCAGAGATGATTCCAAGCGGAATAGCGATTATAAGAGATATTACAAGCGAAGCGACCGCGAGCTCGAGCGTTGCACCAAACCCGTCAAGAATAATGTTAAGTACGCTGTCACCCATAAAAATCGAATCGCCGAAATCAAGAACTAAAAGATTTCTTAAATAAATGCCAAGTTGAACAAAAATGCTTCTGTCAAGTCCCAAAAGCGCCCGAATACGCTCAATTTCTTCGGGTGTGGCATCTTGCCCTAAAAATATCATCGCAGGGTCTCCCGGGATAAGGCGTATTATGAAGAAAACCATGACAGTTATGCCAAGTATTACGGGAATAACCAAAAGTATTCGTTTAAGCAGATATTTTAACAATCAAACTCACACCCTTGAAATTTACTTTTCACAGCGGAGCCCGACACTCAGACTCCGCTGTGAATGTTAAGATATTTAATCAACGATTACAACGTTTTGGATTCCTCTGAATGAACCTCTAGAATTAGGCACAAAACCTTGCATATTAATTGTGTGCATTGCGATATATCCTTGGTGTAAAAGTACATGATGCGCAACATAATCATTTACTATTTGGGCCGCTTCATGATAGAGAACTGCTCTTTCAGCCGGGTTCGCCACGCGCCTTGCTTCGTCAACGAGCTCATCAAGCCTTGCATTTGAGAAGCTGCCTTCGTTATTTGGCGCGCCTGTTCTAAATCTTAAATAGAAGTATCTGTCAGGGTCAACAACATTTGTAAGGCCTAAAAGCGCGATTTCATAAGTTCCACCTGCAACAGTAGCAAAGAAAGTTGCCCATTCCGCTGTTGTAACTTGTGCGTCAATGCCATTAGCTATCATCACATTTTGGATAAATTCAATTGCTTGAATACGGTTAGGGTCTTCTGTATGCGTGCTGAGTTGAACTACGAGCCTTTGACCGTTTCTAGCAAACACGCCGTCGCTGCCCATTTCAAAGCCCGCTTCTACAAGAATTTCCTGACCTCTTTCAGGGTCAAACGGGAAGTTCTGCACTTCACTTGAGTATGCCCAAGTTCCGGGAAGAAGGCCGGATGCCGCAGGAGCGTCCATTCCTCTATAGATTGCGTTTGCAATCGTATCTCTGTCAATCATATGCGCTAATGCTTGTCTCACTCTTACGTCGCTGATTGAATCTGCAGCCTGGTTAAAGTTAAGGAACGTTTTAGCAAGGCCAGGCATCTCGATTACGTTAAACCTTGCATCGTCTCTAAGTCTTTCGATATCATGCGGTGAAAGAGGCGAATGGATAAGGTCGATATCGCCTGTTTCAAGAGCCGCTGTTCTCGTAGTGTTATCAGGAATTATATTATACTCGATTTGTCTTGTTCTTGGCGCGTCGCCCCAAAAAAGCGGGTTAGCCTCAACAAGCGCCCTGTTGCCTCTTGAAAGATCAGTAAGCATATAAGGGCCTGTTCCTACAGGATTCATTCCAAAATCATCCATTTCTTCGGAGTTGTGAGGAACTATACCTCTATCCATATTAGAAAGGATCGGCGCGAATGGGAACAAAAGGTTAAACTGAACAGTGTGATCATCAATGATGTCAATAGTATCAATCCAGTTAAACAAACCGCGCGCAGGGGACGCAAAATCCGGGTCAATTATAGACATAAAAGTATGCTGAACATCAAGAGCTGTAAATGGTTGGCCATTACTAAACTGAACGCCTTCTCTTAAATGGAAAACCCAAGTAAGCTCATCAGGGTTTTCCCAACTTGTTGCAAGAACAGGCACAGGATTTAGGTTATTGTCAAGGTCCAAAAGACCGTCAAAAATCGCTTCTATTACGCGTTGGTTGCCTGTGCCCGTTGAAAGTCTCGGATCAAGCATGTTAATATCTACGTCAATGCCGATTCTGATTATGTCTCTGTATCCGCCGCCGACCGCAGGTTCAGTCGTTGCCGCTTGAGTACCGCCGCCAGCGCCTGCTGCCGGTTGGTTAACATTTGCATCTCCCGTAGTTCCCGTAGCAGGTGGCGCAGGTGTGCAAGCTGCTAAAAGCAGCGCCGATACTAACAAAATTGCTAATACTTTTTTCATTTTTCCCTCTCCTTTTTCTCTCTTTGGGGCTTAAAACCGCTCCCTATTATTTTACCAATATGTATAAAAGGCGACTTTCGTTTTCATAGTCGTTTCTGCAAAAATGCAGCTCTCCTTTTTTAAGATAGTGGAACTCACCTTCTTTCACAACAACTTCGCCTTCTTCAGTGCCAAATACAACTTCGCCTTTTGAAACATAGCAAAGCTCAGAGCCGTCATGCGCACAAAAGTCAACTTCAGGCACTCTCGAGCCGGGCTGATAAATAACTTCGCCGACATCTGTGCTCCCTTTTAACGCTTCAGTCACTTGATAACTTAAGTTTTTTTCAACGTTCAGTCCTGTCAAAATCCCCATATTCCTACTCCCTATCAATATACCGTCTTATGTTTTCATCCAATAAATACAAAGGTATTGAACCATATTTTAAAACTTCGTCATGGTAATGTTTTATGTCAAATTTCTCTTTTAGCTTCGACTGCGCCAAATTCCGCAATTCGTGATTTTTTAAACTTCCAATTTTATAGGCTAATGCTTGACCGGGCATGTCCACCGCATATCTTAACGACTCCATTTTAATTTCATATTCCGAAAGAATCGTATTTTCTGCCATAAACCGGCGCATTTTATTAATATCCCAGCCTAGTGCGTTAATTCCTGTGTCAACAACTAGCCTTACACAAAGCACCATATCCCAAATATAACGTCCGTATAAATCAAACTCATCGTACATCCCAAGCTCGTTAGCAAGATCAGTCGTGTATTCTGCCCAGCCGTCCGCGAATGCAGTGTTGAAATGATGCTGTGAAATATTAGGTAAGGTTTTATCCTCCCTTGCGAGATTCACTTGGAAATGGTGTCCGGGAAGCAGCTCGTGGTATGTAATTGCCGCTGTTCTAATTTGGCTTCTAGTGCTAAGCTCGGCGGCGCTAAAGTAGAATATGCCACGATTTTCCGTTCCAATCGGAACTGAATAATATCCCCAACTGGTAGAGCCTTCTTGCTCATGTGGCAACGCTTTAGAAATACAATCTGCCTGCGGCTTAATACTAAAAGCTAATGAAAGCTTTGGTTTTATTTTCTCAAGACAGCGATTAAACCTTGAGGCAAGCTCTTCGGGCGTTTTGTCGAAAAATCTTTGATTTGACAGCATTTTTTTGTGAAAGTCTTCGAGAGACATATAAAAACCCATTTGACGCATAAGCTCTCTGATTTTAGATTTAGTGTTTTCAAGCTCCAAAATACCGATTTCGTGTATTTTTTGTGGGGTTAGGTCATATGACGTATATGTCTTAATTAGGCTTTGATAGTACTCTTCTCCATTTTTTAACTTGTATAAATTAGCGAACTCGCGCCCTATGTAACTATCGAAACATTCAATCATTTTGTGGATTTCCGAATTAATTCTTTGGATAATAGTTTCAATTTCTCGACGATTGAATTCGTTAAGGTTGATACCTCTATTAATCGGATTAAGCCGGCTGTTTTCTTTTTGCAGAAACGTTAAAAACATTGCCTTTGAAATATTAAGCTCTTCATCATGTATTGAAAGCCCGATTTCGTATTGCTTGTTAAGCTTTTCTCGCATACCTTCAATAATTTCAGGCATTTGTGAAACTAATTTCAAGTATCTTTCAAGATCGTATTTATTTTCAATGGGAAAGGTTTCAAGACGCTTTATAACATATTTAAGAGGACAAGTGTTATGCGTCACATTAAATTTGAACATATAGAACGAGCTGCTTGACTTAATATAATCGGCAAAATCGACAAGAGATTTTGTTATCGAAATTTCGTCATCGGTTAAGTTTTTATGTTTAAGAAGCTCCATTTCTGAAATAAAGCCATTTGACTGATTGATATTTTCTTCTGCACGTTTAGGAGAAAGATCTAAAAGGACGTCGTTTTTAAAGTCACTTATTATAAAGCTCGCAAAATCGTTGACAGCTATACCGTCGTAGTATCTATTTGCTGATTGTACGAGCTTTTTGTTAAGATTCATAGCGGCGTCCCTTTTCTGCGATGTTAGAAAATAAGAGGAACGGTAACGTTAAGCATTACAAGCTCTTCATTTTCTCTATTAAGCGTTTTATGCTTAAGGCGCGAAGGATAATGAATTGACTCCCCCTCGCCTACTATGTATTCTTGATCTTCAATTAAAAAAACTGCCCGCCCTTTTATGACGTAATAAAATTCTTCGCCTTCATGTTGACATTCTTCGGCGTCTATTGTGTTCGGTTTCACCCGTAAAATGAGCGGCTCCATCTTTCTGTCGTCAAACTCACCGTTTAAACGAATGTAGTTTGTAAACGACCTTTCCATCCGAAGCAATATCTGACTGTCTTTACGGTTTACAAAGCTTTTTCTTACTTCAACATCAACTAAATCTTTAAGGTTAACCCCAAGAGCCTTTGCAATTTTGCTAAGCGAAACGATAGTCATTGAAGATATCCCTCGTTCGACTTGAGATAAAAAACCAACGGATAAGCCTGTTTTTTCAGCAAGGTCTTTGAGGGTCATTTTGTTATGCAGCCTTAGTTCTCTAATTTTTTCATATACTCTCTCTTCCATTTTTCCTCCTTAGGAAAAAGAATTAAATTATTAAATTAATTTTAGTTAAACTTAATAATTTCACTCTTACTAAAATTATAGCATAGCATTAAAGCTATGTCAACATAAAATTTTATATTATATAAAATTTTTACAATATAGCTGATATTATAACAAAAACTGTTGATATACGTCAAAAAATAATAAGAAAAAGAAGAGATGTTGTTACTTGAGGATATGGATTACTTATGAAATTTCATCGCGGTAAAGCGCGAAAACCAAATCAACCACCCGCCCATAACTTTGGACGCCGTCTTGTTGTGCGTTCGCTCTTAAATATATGTCATTCGCAATAGTTGCAGCACGTGCGACAGGCGTATCGAATCTGCGCCAGTGTTCGGCATTTCTTTGAAATTCGTTTAAAACTCTTTGATCAACCAAGCTGCGAAGACGAGCATACTCTTCAATATCGCCTGTTCGCCTTACAGCTCTAAGTGCATACGCCAAAATGTTCATTTCACCGCTTAGGCGTATAAATGAGTTATCAGAATCTCTTGCGGCAAGATATGCGATGAAATTCGCGTCATCTTCACGCATAAAACCGCGAGTGTGAGCCAATTCATGAATTATTACGAATGGAATTATATAATCTTCAACGTCGTTTGAGAAGTTAGGCTCAAGAGTGAACGGAGAAAATACGCCTGTTATTCCTAAATAAGACATAAACCTCGATATGAAAAATGTTTTCGGGCGGCTGTAAAAACCTGCAAATCCGGAGTATTCAGTCGATAAAGCCTGTATCGCGGCTATGCTGTCCGCTTTAATTTCGTTTAAAACAATCGGCTTGTGTCGGTCATTATCTCCATAAACTTCTATAGCAGCCGCGTTTGTGCGTTCGATAATAAGCTTTGTAAGCGCAATTAATTCGGCATTTGTAAACATTTCAACCTCTATTCCCAAAACGTCAGAAATAGAATCGCGGCTGAAATTTACAAATAATGTCATTGTCATCATAAAAATCAGGAATGAGACGATGCTCGTCGTCAACCACAGAAAACTGAATATATGCGCCTTGTTACGCTTATTGCGCTTTATCAAATTATAAACTACGAAAACAACGCCACAAGTAACGAATAAAACAGCGGCATAAATCATAATCTCAAACACTGAAAACGGAAACAGCGATATAAATCTGCCGACGGTATGAGTCAAAATAGGCGTTATGACGCGCACATGCCAGTTAGCGAATCCGTCAATTACCCTTGAAGCCACGACAAAAAAGGCCGAGATTAAGAGGCAGGCGGCCGTGAACATTTTAGCGAATTTATTTTTTTGTAGCATATTTTTTATCATCTGATAATTATACCACAGTTAATCAATCGACACAAGAATTACAGCATTTTTTTCGTCAACAATTACACTGCCCGGCAAGATAATAGCGTTAAAAAATGGCTCGCCGTCAATTATCTCGATATGATCTCGCCTTCTGTCAAGTTCAAGGCTTGAAGCGCCAAAATCATCCATCAGCGATTGCCTCGATATAAAAACGGTATCGCCGATAACTTTAGCATCATGCCGTGATTTAATCCATTGAGAGCTTTTTTGTCCAGATAATTCTGTTTTGATTTCGGATGCAAATCTATCACCACTCGTTGCAACTTGATATGAGATTAAAAGTCGGTCACTGTCCGTCAACTGATGACTTTGGCTTATGCCTCCTGTTTCACGTCTGCATCCTGCATAGATTATCGCCTTTACCCTCGGGTAGTTCACTGCGATTCTTTCGTATATATATTCAATAACGGCCGAAGCCTCCGCGATTCTGTATGAATGGTCAACTGTACTGAAATTGCTTATGCCAAGCGAAGTAATCATAATCGGTTTACGCGTATGGAAATTAAAGTAAAAGTTGTCAAGGCGCTCAAAAATATCGCTATGTCCACCATCCTCTGTTATGTTTGAAAATGCTGTAATCCCAACCCAGTCTACCCATTCATCACCCGGGTAATAATCAAAGCTACGGCTTCCGCTTTCAAAAGATACACTCCAAACAAAGGCCGCTTTTGGCACATTATATGCAAATGCCTTGCGTAAGGCAATAAAGAAATCTTTACTCATCTGCATGTCAAGACCTGCCTCGCTTGCGTTAAAGCTTATAAACATCGGCACGTCAAATTGACCAAACGCCCTCGCCAACTCTTCGATCTGATAATAGTCAATTTCATAGTCAATATGCCAAATTTCTCCCGGATGGATTTCAATAAGAGGCGTTTTACCTCTTGCAAGACTTTGAAGGATAAATCTGATCGGAAAGCTTTCCCCTAAAGTATATCTATATGCAAAAATTGCATGATTAACGCCGGATAGCCGCTCAAACATGCCTATATCACCTGCTAACAGGCTATCATCTTCTATAAAAGCGCCTAGATATATGCTGTCGATCGTCTCGTACATTCCTAGAGTAAAATCATCATGTCTTACAAAAACACGCTTAGATACTAGCTTAAGCTCGTCCTCTGCTTCGGGCGGCTCAAGAGGCATAAAACCTGGTGAAACGTCAGAAACAGCCTCAGAAACGTTAGCCGCAGTATTTTGAAGGAAGTCAAAATGATGACCTAAATCAAATCCGCAAGCCGACAAAAAGGCTGCTGAAATCAAAATTGATGCTAATTTAAATTTTTGCCGCATATTAAAAACTCCTGAAAAAAATCTCCCCCTTATTTTTAGCCCTTCAAGTGAGCGTTAGATTGAATCAAGATAAACATTAAGCGCTTCTAAATAATGCACAAGAAACCTTTGTTTCTGCCCAATTAAATACTTTTTTTCAAACGCGGCATATGGTATTGACTTTCTGCCGCCCGCTTCTGCTTCTTTGAAGTATTTTTCGATAACTTCAAGCGGAAGCATGAATGTTTCATCGGTTTTTGAAAAGCGGACTATCAAAAATGCTACGCCATTTTGCGTCCTAAAATCCTGCATAAATTCAAGCTGATGAACATGCACATTTCTAAGCGGAAAGCTTTTAAGTTCCGTTTCTTTTGCGTCAAAGCAAACGGCTATTCCTTGCACAACGCCTATGTAGTCAACAGTGCTCCGCTTTTCAAAATACGCAAGCGAAATCGCGCCTTTCGAAAGTTCAACAGGAGTTATCGAAGTTGGTATCTTTTGGATTAAAGCAAGCTTTTTATCCCGATATGCTTCGTTTGTGACGTTAATCATTTCTTCAAAAGTGCTGCCCCTAAGCCCTCTTGATTTGAAATAGCTCATTTATTAATTTTCTCCTTAATATGCCGTTTTATACCTAATTTATGTACTTTTTGAGAATCTGGAAATGTTAAGCAAAATGCCCATAAGCCCCATCGTTACAACAAATGAAGTTCCTCCGTAGCTTATAAACGGCATTGTTATACCCGTATTTGGTATGCTGTTTGTTACGACGGCAACATTTATTATCGTTTGACTCCCTATCAAAATTATAATCCCCGCCGCTATGTATGATCCAAACGAATCCGGAGCTTTAAGTGCAATGTTAATGCCCCTCCAAATAAGCAGGCCAAATAAAACTAAAACTACCGAGGCGCCAACAAGCCCAAGCTCCTCTGTAATTATCGCGAATATAAAGTCGTTATGTGCAAGAGGCAAAAAACTCCTTTGTCTGCTTTGACCTATCCCAAGGCCAAAAAAGCCGCCTGATGCTATTGAAAATAATGACTGCGCAATTTGATAGCTCGTGTCAGCCGTGTCAGAAAATGGATCAAGCCAAGACTGAATCCGTTCCATACGAAACTGGGCCGCGAACATGATAAAACCGATTACACCCGCAACGCCCGACGCTCCAAGCACGACAAAGCGCATAACATGAGGGCTTGCTATAAAAATAACGCCAAAACCTGCGATTGCTGTAATTATTGAGGAGCTTAGCCCCCCTCGAAGCATTAGCCCGACTGTAACGACTACAGGGATACAAGCCAAGAAAAATCCTTTCCAAGTTTGAAGCAGGGTTTTGTTGCCTGAAAGAAGCAAAGCCATCATTAGTATTAACCCAACTTTTGCGACTTCAAGCGGTTGAAACTGACCAATAACGCCGCCGACCGCAAGCTGTCTCGTCGCGCCGCCGTAGGCAATGCCAATAACCTGCACGACAACAAGCAGCGCAACTGATATTAGATATACCGGTATGACGAAAACTCTTAACTTTTGATAGCTGAAATGAGCCATAATAAACATCAGTGTTACGCCAATTACGAGCATTAACGTCTGCCGCCTAAGAAAATGATACATGTCGCCAAATGCGTTTTCTGCTATGTAAATGCTGGATGTAAAAACCATTACAAATCCGATTAAAACAAGGAGTGCAATTATAAAAACAAGAGCATGATCAACTCTGCCTATATCTATAATCGGACGAGAACGCGGTGGAGCAGTATTTTCCAAAGATTTGCCTCGCTGCCTATATCCGCTTCTTCCGAGCCTTCTTGTATTTTCCACTAAACCCACCCCTTTTACAAATTACACACCGAATCTTTAAAAACATCGCCTCTATGTTCAAAACTTTTAAACATATCCCAACTTGCACAGGCCGGAGAAAGCAGAACTACATCACCTTCGACCGCCTTTTCATAACATATCTTTACCGCGTCTTCTATTGAATCAACTATCTCATAATTATCGAAGTTATTTGCTCTAAGCGTTTTTGCAATTTGCTCTTTAACTTCGCCCAAAACAGCGGCAAATTCAACCCGCCCATCGAATAATTTGACCCATTCGTTAAAGTCTGATTTTTTATCAAACCCGCCTGCAATGAGGTTTACAGGCCGATTCATAGCTAAAAGACCTTTGATAGCAGAATCGGGATTAGTCGCTTTTGAATCGTTATAAAACTGCACACCCGATTTTTCTGTTACATATTCAAGCCTGTGCGCAACGCCTTTGAATTTTTTTAACATATCTGAAATAATTTCAGGCGGCGCGCCGCAAACAGACGATAACGCAACAGCCGCGAGGGCGTTTTCAAGATTATGGCGGCCTAAAATTAGCAGTTCGTTTGCTTTTATCAGTCTAAAATCCATTTTATCAGTCCTCATACGAATGAAGCCTGATTTATCAACATACACGCCGCTTTGAAGCTCTTTTGCCGCGCTGAAAAATACTACTTTCGACTTTGTTTCTTCTGCCATTTTGCGCGTAACTTCGTCATCATAGTTCAAAATAGTGTAACTGTCGCTGTTTTGATTTTTAAATATCGACTTTTTCATTGCTATGTAGTTTTCCATCGTCTTATGCCTGTCAAGATGATCTTCAGAGATGTTTAAAACCGCGCTCGCAAACGGTTTGAACTCGTGGCATGCCTCTAGCTGAAAGCTGCTAGTTTCGACAACCGCAAAGTCATTTGCTTTAAGCGTTTTAACTTTAGACGTAAACGGTAATCCGATGTTGCCAACTGTTTCAGAACCACTTCTATACGCTTTCATTATTTCTCCGGTTAGCGCTGTAGTTGTTGTTTTTCCATTTGTTCCTGTTATAGCTATTATAGAGCATTTGCATAATCGATATGCAAGCTCGACCTCACTCCAAATCGGGATGTTTAACTCTTTCGCGATTTGGGCAAATGGCTTATCAAGTGGAAGGCCGGGGCTGACTATTATAAGTTCAAAGTTTTTGACGATTTCGTCCGGGTCTTTGCCTAAATATGTATCAATATTAGTATTTTTAATCATTTCTAACTCATTTTCGAGCTTATCAGCCGTTTTTATATCTTGGACGACAACGTTTGCGCCTTTTTCAGACAATAATAAAGCCGCTGAAACACCGCTTAACGCCAAACCACATACTAAAACATTTTTATCCTTAAAATCCATAAACTTCTCCCTATAGAGCCAAATATCCAACCAAACAGCCGATCGCCGTCAATACATAAAAAAACGAAACGACTTTTGTTTCAGACCATCCCGAAATTTCAAAAGAATGATGAATCGGCGCCATTTTGAAAAACCGCTGCTTTGTCATTTTATAATAACCAACCTGTATCATGACCGATAGAGCTTCAATAACATAAACAAAACCGATTAAAATGAGGAAAAACGGGATTTGCAGCATAATCGCCGCTGCGGTTACAAAACCGCCGAGCGCAAGCGAACCTGTGTCGCCCATGAAAACTTTTGCCGGATGAGAATTAAACAGCAAAAACCCCATAAGGCTGCCTAAAACAGCGCCGGAAATGGCTACTCCACCATTTGCGAATTGATAGCAAACGATCATCAAAAACGTTGCGACGAGTGCAGTTACACCTGTTGCAAGGCCGTCAAGGCCATCCGTCAAATTAACACTGTTTGTGCCGCCGATCATGACAATATATATAATCGGAATCCACCAAAAACCAGTGTTTATTTCACCCCAAAAAGGAATTATAGTGTATGAAAAAATTTCCTGACCATTTGTATATAACACAAACGCAATAAACATCGTCGTAGCGGCAAACTGGCCGATTATTTTTTGATACGCCCTAAGCCCTAGCGAACGCTTTTTTACAACTTTCGTATAATCGTCTAAAAACCCGATGAATCCAAACGCGATCATCGAAAACAAAATCGCAAGCCCATGAGGGTTATCCTGCAAGAAGAAAATTGAAACTAAGGAGGCGCTAATTAAAAACATAACCCCACCCATCGTTGGAGTACCTGCTTTTTTAAGATGCGACTGCGGCCCGTCGGAGCGTATGTTCTGCCCAAATTTAAGCCTTATTAAAAACGGCAGAATAAGCGGGCTTATTGCAACATTTATCGTAAATGCCGCAAGCGCAGCGATAATTCCGACATTAATTGTAAACGACATTTGTTACCTCCTGTAATAAAGCCTTGTCTTGACTTAAGAATCTGTATTCAGTAATGAATTGTGCGATTTTTTGAAGTGTTTTTCACCAATCTAGGCGTACCCGGCGACGCAAAGCCAAAGCTTTTGCTAGGAGGGCGCAACGACGAGTGGTGCGAAATAAGCCAAAAAGGCGCGCAATGGCTTACTGAATGCAGGTTCTAAATGCAGGTTCTAAGCTTCATATGCGTTAACGCTTCGACTGTCTTTTCAAGACCGGATGACCTTGAAGCTTTAACCCAAACTATGTCGCCTTCTTTAATTATTTCGGGAAGATTTTCAATCATTTCGTCCTGATTCGCGAAGTAATAAACGTTCTTTCCGCGATGTTTTGAGTATTCGATATGCACAGCTTCATACATTTTTCCCGCCTGATTACTGTCTCCTACGCAAATCACATGCTCGATTGACGCTTTAGCGGCGTATTCACCTACTTCTTTGTGCATACTTTCGCTAAAATTACCAAGCTCTGCCATGTCACCTAAAATGCAAACTCTGGTCCCTTTTACCTCTGAAAGAACGTCAATTGCAGCACACATTGAATCAGGATTTGCGTTATACGCATCATTTACAACCGTTAGCTTATTATCTAAGTCTTTTATGACACTCGAGCGCATTTTTGGCGGGTCAAAAGCTTCAAGAGCTTCTTTTATGTCAGAAATGTCTACCCTCAGCCTAAGTCCGACAGCCGCTGCTACAAGCGCGTTTAAAACGGCATGTTTTCCAAAAGTTTTCATATGGATAGCCGCGCTTATGCTGCCGCTTTTGAGAGTAAAATCTACACCGTTAAGCCCTTTCGAAACAACATCATCCGCATAAACTTCATCTGTATTTTCAAAGCCGAACGTTATAACGTTTTTAAGCCTCGGCTTAACTTGTTTAAGTAAATTATCGCCGCCATTTAAAATCGCTAAACCGTTTGGATTCATGTAATCGAAAATCTCGCTCTTTGCCTTTAAAATGCCTTCGCGGCTTCCGAGATTCATAATGTGCGCAACTCCGATGTTTGTAATGATGCAAATATCCGGCCTTCCGATTTTGCTTAAGTTATGTATCTCACCTGCGTGGTTCATTCCCATTTCTAAAACGACACATTCTGTCGAATCGTCAATGTTAAAAACTGTAAGTGGCAAGCCTATTTCGTTATTGTAATTACCTTCGGTTTTAAGTACTTTGTATTTTTTTGAAAGAACCGAAGCGATAAGCTCTTTTGTTGTAGTTTTGCCGCTTGAGCCTGTTATTGCTACGATAGGCATAGAAAATAAGCCACGATAATACTCTGCAAGGTTTTTAAGAGCTTCACTTGCATTATCAACTTTTATAATGATTTTGCCCGAGATATTCTCTGCATCGCGCTCTGTTAAGCTGCAAATTGCTCCTGCTTCAAAAGCTTGCTTAATAAAATCGTGGCCATCAACCCGCTCGCCTTTAAGCGGCACAAATAAGCTGTTCATCACGTTTTTCCGGCTATCTATTGTTACGCCGTAAATTTTTGCATTTATAATATCTACATCATGCAAAATAGTGCCGCTTACAGCTTTTACAACATCATCTACTAAAATCGGCTTCAAATTATCACCTAGCTTTTTCTTTTTACGCTTTTTCTTTTTTACACTTTCTTACTTGACGCTATTTCGCTTGCCACTTCAAAATCATCAAAATGTATCGTTTGGTCTGCAAAAATTTGATAGTTCTCATGTCCTTTGCCCGCAATTATGATTGAATCTCCGATTCCCGCAATTTCAATCGCCCTCTCAATCGCTTCACGCCGGTCAACGATTTTTTCAAATAGGCAGCCGCTTTCTTTGATGCCCGGTTCAATATCGTTTATTATGCTGACAGGGTCTTCAGTTCGTGGATTGTCGGATGTTACCATGCAGTAATCTGACAAATCTCCCGCCGTTTTGCCCATTACACTTCGTTTTGACTTATCTCTGTCGCCTCCGCAGCCGAAAACAGTTATTATCCGGCCCTTTGTATATCCTCTGACCGCTGAAATGATGTTAACAAGCGCGTCAGGCGTGTGAGCGTAATCCACAACAATATTAAAGCCCAAATCATTCGGAACGGATTGTATCCTTCCGGGTACGCCTTTCATATTTTCCAATCCTTTTTTGATAACTTCAATAGGGATTCCAATCGAAACTGCTGAACCGATAACCGCAAGCGCATTATAAACTGAAAATCTGCCTGCAATCGGTAAAAACAGGCTATGAGCCTTACCTTCTATTGTAATTTCAAATATTGACCCATTATTTAAATATTCTATATTCTCAGCTCTGAAATCGCACTTTTTGTCAATTCCATAAGTTACAGCTTTACCTGTTCCGTTATCACGCATATATTCAAAATATTCATCATCAATGTTTAAAACGCAGATATCGCTTGACTTAAACAGCTTTAACTTTTCATCCCTATAATTTTCCATAGTGCCGTGTATATCAAGATGATCTTGCGAAAGGTTTGTGAAAATGCCGATATCAAACTGCACGCCGTCAAGCTTATTAAATGCAAACGCATGTGACGTCGCTTCCATAACTACGTATTTAGCCCCTCCGTCGTGCATTTTTTTAAAAATCTGATGAAGTTCAATAGGGTCAGGCGTTGTGCTTGTAGCATATGAAATGCTCACTTTTTCACCGTTTAAAACTGCGCCCGCCGTGCCAATTACGCCAACGCTTTTTTTGTATTCGCGAATGATTGCTTCCATAAAGTAAGTTACAGATGTTTTACCATTAGTTCCGGTTACACCTATCATTTTATAGTTTTTGTATGCGTTGCCGTAAAAATTTCCAGAAGCTAAAGCCATGGCAGAGCGCACATTATCGACTTTAATGAACGTCGTGCCTTCAGCGATTTGAACACCTTCAAGGTCATCAATCATAATAGCTGAAGCGCCTTGTAAAACAGCGTCAGGAATATACTTTCTCGCGTCTTGTGTTAGCCCTTTTATACAAAAGAACAATGAACCTTTACGCGCCTCTCTGGAATCTATTACAATATTTTTAATCTCTGTGTCATTTCCACCGATTATCGTATGTTTGATATTTTTCATAAGCTCAGATAATTGCATAACTTAAACCTCCGTCGTAACAAATAATATGACAGTACTGCCTTTATTAACCTCTTCACCGGGAAGAGGAAATTGGTTTATAATAATTTCGCCAAGCCCTCGTACTTCGGCGTTAAGCTCCATATCTTCAATATCCTTTTTAACGTCAGAAACGGGCATATTTATGAAATTTGGTAAAACTACTGATCCAACATCAGGCAATTCAAGTTCTTCCTCGTTGAAATCCGTTTGGATATTAAGATACGGGAGCGCATTACCCAAAATTTCTTGCATTATCGGCCCGGCAACCTGACCGCCGTAGTATGCTCCTTGTGGTTCGTCAATTAATACAAGCGCAATAACCTGCGGATTTTCAGCCGGAGCAAATGATAAAAATGAAGCGATATATTTTCCGTAGCGCCTTGGTAATTTCTCGCTTGTTGCCGTCTTTCCGCCGACTCTGTAACCGGGAATGTACGTCCTTCTACCGGTTCCTTCGTAGACGACGCCTTCAAGTATTTCGCGAACTATGTCAGAAGTTTCCTGCGATATAACTCTGCGGCCTCTTCCGTGGTCAAATGTTTCGATTATGCTGCCTTCATGGTCAATTACTTTTCTCGCAAAATGCGGCGTTACTAAATATCCGCCGTTTATTATCGCCGAGCCTGCTCTTAAAAGCTGCAATGGCGTAATTTGGAAACTTTGCCCGAAGCTCATTGTAGCAAGCTCTACAGGACCGACATTATCCAGTTTGTGCATAATCCCCACTGCTTCACCGGGCACGTCAATGCCGGTTTTTTCATTGAAGCCAAAGTCAAACATATACCTGTAAAAGATTTCCACGCCTAGCCTTTCTGCGGTTTGCATAAAGACAGGGTTGCAAGAATTAAACACGCCCTCTGTAAAAGTGACCGCGCCGTGGCTTCTTGGGTAACGCCAACATTTAATTTGACGATCGCCTACCATATGAGAACCACTGCATATAAACGGACTATCAGGCGTTATAACGCCCATTTCAATCCCTGCCGCCGCTGTAACAATTTTAAATGTGGAGCCCGGTTCGTAAGTATCATTTATGCTAAAGTTACGCCACATTTGGTTCAAAAAGCCCATTTGCTCTTCTTGCGTGAAAATGCTCCAGCTGTCGTAAAGATCAGTTGCGTTTATCGTAAACGGATCGTTTAAATTAAAATCCGGCTTGTTCGCCATTGCGTAAATTTCGCCTGTTTGTGGATTCATAAGTATTGCAAGCCCACGTTTTGCGTTATGTCTTTCAACTGCAATTGCAATTGCCTGTTCCGCATACTGTTGCAGAACTACGTCGATGCTCAAAACTAAATTATTTCCCGGAACAGGCTCTGTTCTGTACTGCTGCCCGCGCTCGAGCTCACGCCCTCTTACATCTGTTTCTGTTAAAATTTTGCCGTCTGTGCCCCTTAAAAAGCTTTCAAACTTTGCTTCAAGGCCGATTATGCCTTGATTGTCTCGCCCGACAAAGCCGATTACATGCGATGCCAAATTATCAAACGGATATACCCGCTGAATACCTTCATCAACGACAACGCCGGGAAGGTTTAAAGCGCGGATTTCGTCGGCAATTTCTTTATCAACTTGCATAGCAATTCGCTCTAGAGCAACACGCCTGTTAAGTTTTACCATTATTTCGTCAAAGTCGAGTTCAAGCCTTTCTGATAAAGCTTCAGCAACTACTTCTTTATTTTGAAGCTGATTATGTATGACGCTTACCGAAGCGACTGTTTGATTTTTTGCAATGCCCACCATATTGCGGTCTAAGATATCTCCGCGTTTAGGTGCGATAAGGCGGTCACGCGTTTGTTGAATATATGCCTTTTCTTGCAAGAATTCTCCTTGGGCGTATTCGATATAAACAACTCTTGCGATAAGAAGCAGTAACATAACTTGAAAAACCGCAAGAATAAACAGCATTTTTTTCTTGTTTAAAAGCGTTATTTTATCCATCTGACAAAACCCCTAATAAAATGTTATGTATCATTCTATTAGGCTTTAAGCCGTCATATGCCTAAGGTTCAGACGGGTCAAGCGCTGCTTCATCGGCAATTAATCTAATTTGAGAGCCCCTCGGCATCATAGCGCCGGGCGTCGGCATTTGCCTTACGACAAAAAACTGGGATTCCTCATAATCTTCAAGCGCATGTAAAACATTGCCAAATGTATCCACAACGATAAACTCAAAACCTATACTCGTCATAATATTTTGCGCAACATCAACCATAGAGTCTGTTACATCAGGTACAAACGCAACGTCTACCCCTGCGACGCTTTCTGTCAAAGTTAAGTTTACCAATAATCCGTCAGAGACAGGCGTTGCGCCCCTCGGCGCTTGTGTTGCAACGGTATCGCCTCTGCCATTTATGTCAAAGTTCAAACCAAGCCTGTTAAGCTCTCTTGTTACACTTATTATATCCTGCCCTAAAAAGCATTCAAGAAGACGTGCGCTGGCAACATCATTTACAAAAAAGTCATCGCCTGATTCAAGCCCTTCGAGCTGTATTATACGTTCAAACAGCTCTCGAATCATAGGGGTCGCAGTTGTTCCGCTTGAATTATCATCGTTATCATTCCTCGGAAGATGGATGGCTGCAATCGCTATATATCTTGGATTTTCTACCGTCAAATAACCGATAAACGAATAAGTATATTGCTCTGTTCCTCTTATGCCTTGCTCGCCTGTTCCTGTTTTACCGCCGATGTTAAAGCCTTCGATTCGCGCATTTCTGCCTGTTCCGTTTGAAACAGCGTAACTCATTGCTCGCCTTAAAAAGTTTGATGTGTCCTCGGTTATAACACGGCGCATAACTTGCGGCGTGTTATTTACAACTATTCTGTTATTTCTGTCAAGAACTTGCGATACAACATGCGGGCGCATAATGTCCCCGCCATTTATAACTGCCGAAAATGCTGTAAGCATTTGAATTGCCGTAGCATTGAAGCCTTGCCCCATGCCGCCCGTTGCAAGCTCAGTACTGTTAAGGTGTTCACGAGAGTGCAGAAGCATTTCCGCAGAAAATTCACCGGGTAAGTCTATACCCGTCCTTTGACCAAATCCAAAACCTCTTTGATATTCAAAAAAGAGATCGCGTCCCATGTCCATACCTATTTCCATAAATGCAACGTTGCAAGAATTTGCAATCGCCTCTGTAAGGGTTTGATTTCCATGCCCGCCGGTTCTCCACGCCCAACATCTGACGAAGTGGTCCGCAAGCTGCAAACCGCCTGAACAGAAGAACGTTTGATTACGGGTTATAATGCCCTCGTCAAGCGCCGCTGCGGCGATAATAGGCTTAAAAGTTGAGCCCGGTTCAAAACTGCCGCTTACTCCAAAGTTAGCCCAAACACCGAATAAACTGTTAAGTCTGTCATCCGCGTCAAGCTGTTCAAATTCATATCTAAAAACATCGCTCCCGAAGTAATAAGGATTTCCCGGATCATTTGCGTTAAACATTGGGTATGACGACATAGCTATGATCTCACCGGTGTTTGGGTTCATAACGATCATTAAAGCCTCCTTAGGCTCGTATTCAATTCCTGCCGCCATAACTATTTCATCGGTAATACGCTGTATGTTCGCGTCAAGCGTCGTAATTAGCGTCAATCCGTCCTGAGGGTCGATTTGCATACTTGTAGCAGCGGCAGCCGTTGAGTAAGTTCTTAAAAGCCGCCCCGGTGTGCCCGTTAGAAATTCGTTATACTGCCTTTCAAGACCCCAATAAGTGTCTCCGCGCCTAAAGCCCAAAATTCCCGCCGCCAAAGTGTCAAACGTATAGCTTCTTATTGATTCCGCTTCCATAAAAACATCTGCTGTTGCGCTGTTTACAAGCGAAAAAGCGGTTGCTCGGTCAACTCGGCGCATAATAATAAAATGATGCGTATCGCGAAGAAGCCTTCCATCGTAACCTTTTGCAAACAGGTCATTAAGCTCGTTAAAAGGTACGTCAAGATAATGGTTAAGCGCTTCAAATATTTCAGCCCGAACTTCGGGACTTCTTTCATAAAGCCGCCTGATATCCACGATAATGTTATATGCTGTGTGGCTTGCGGCAAGAAGTTGGTTATTTCTGTCGAAAATACTGCCGCGATTTGGGTTAATCCTTGTTTCCATGCTGTTTCGAACTTCTTGCTGCCGTTGGGTTACAAGACGGAATTCTTCACCGTAATTCATTATCAGGAGATATATCTGCACAATTAAATAACCGAGCATAACAGTAAAAATAAAGCCTATTATAAGAAGCTTTGCTCTTGATAGCGCCTGCCTTCTTTCCTCTGCAGAATTTGCTCTGCGCTGTTTTTCTTCATAGTGTGTCGAACCGCTCGCTCTTCTGTTATCTCTCAATTAAGACACGTCCTTTATAACGTCTACCAAAGTGAAACCATTGCAAATACTCGCCTGCTAAATGCCGATATTCTTGAAAATATGCTGTCGTCTTCCTCTTGGGCTGCCAAATTTTGCACAACATAATTTTGCCTCGGAACCGAAATACGGATCATCTGATGCCCGGCCGGAGAAACCATTCCAAGCCTCGTTGCTGCCAAAAGCTCTATTTCACGCAAATCGTGACTTCTTGCAAGCTGCGCTGTTTTGAGCAGGTTTGCGCTTTGAAGCTCTTGATACTCGCGGGTTAAAGCGTTAATTTCCATTCTTCTTTCAATCGACATAACGCTGATAAAAACTACCGAAATGAGTCCTAAGAAAAATACAGACAAAGCGACATACGGCATAAAAGCCACTTTTGGGCGGTTATTCATGTTAAGCCTAAACTTAGGCTCTTTACGAGTGACTCGTTTTTTTCTTACCCTTTTAACCTTCCGCGTTTTTCGATGCCTGTCATGAAAAATATCATGAGCTTCAGAAGTTGCAGAATAAAATTCTGAATAGCCGTTTTGTCTTGGTCTTTGTGACGATCTTAAATTTCGAGGCCTGACTGCCATTCCTACAACTCCATTTCTATAATTTTTTAATAACTCTTAATTTTGCTGATCTTGCTCTTGGGTTTTCGTTTAGTTCAAGCTCAGATGGCAAAATTGGCTTGCGGCTTACAATCTTTACAGTTGATTGTTTTTTGCAAACGCATATAGGCAATTCACTAGGGCATGTACAAGGATTTTCGAGTTTTTTAAATGTATTTTTAACTATTCGGTCTTCTAATGAGTGAAAGCTTATGATGCACAGCCTTCCACTTGGTTTAAGGGTGTCGGCCATATCTTCAATTGCTTTTTCAAGCTCTGAAAGCTCGTTATTTACTTCAATTCTGATAGCTTGGAACGTACGTTTTGCTGGATGCGGGCCATCAGATCTCGCTGATTTAGGTATGGCCGCTTTTATTAAGTCTACTAGCTCATATGTCGTTTCTATAGGTTTTTTTGTCCTTGCTTCTATTATGAACTGCGCTATTCGTTTTGCCCAGCGTTCTTCGCTGTGTTTTAAAATAATACCGGTAAGATCGTCCATATTGTATTCATTTACTATGTCGTAAGCAGTCAAATTACTGTTTGAGTCCATCCTCATATCGAGAGGAGCGTCGCTCATGTACGAAAAACCGCGCTCAGCATTATCAAGTTGGTAAGAAGAAACGCCAAGGTCTATTAAAATTCCGTCGACACCTGATTGTTCAAAGTTATGCTTTTTGATAATTGATTTTATATTGTTAAAATTGCCGTTTTCAAAAATTACATTTTCGCTGAAATCTTTAAGAACATCTTTCGCTTTTTGGATTGCTTCCATATCGCGGTCGATTCCGATTAGCTTGCCGTTTTTGCCAAATTTTTTGCAAATTTCGAGCGAATGCCCTGCTCCGCCGAGCGTTCCGTCTATGTAGAGCCCTTCTGCTTTTATGTTTAGATTCTCGATACATTCATTTAGCAGAACAGATTTATGAGAAAATTCCAACTCATCTACCTCTTTTCAGACGGCTATATGCCAAGTTCGGACATTTTTAGCGCTAGTGTTTCATCGATGCAGTCAAGGGAGTCCATATTTCTTAAATACTCTTCCCATTTGTCTTTATCCCAAATTTCAGCCCGATCAGACACGCCTACGACTACGACATCTTTTGAAAATTCTGCATATTCTCTAAGAGGCACAGGTATTAAAAACCTGCCTTGTGAATCCATTTCGACTGTGTCTGCTCCGCTAAAGAAGTGGCGAGAATACTGCCTTGAGCCGGGATGGCTTTTCGGAAGGCTCATTATTTTGGCGCGTTCTTTTTCCCATTCTGCGAGCGTATAAACGTACAGACATTTTTCGTGACCTTTCGTAACGACAAATTTTCCTAAAAGCTCGTCCCGAAACTTAGCAGGCATTTTCATTCTGCCTTTTTCGTCAATCGTATGCTTATATTCTCCTAAAAACATTTGCCGTCACCTCCTTCAAACCATGTTATTGCTTCGCTCGATCAATCTTGAACAAAATTTTTCTCAGGGTTTTTGCCAAAGTGCAAGTAAGCGACGACGACGCATGCTTAAAGGCACGCTAGAAGAAGCTGACACGGCAATTTGGACAAAAAGACAAGAAAAATGTTCAAGATTTGTCATGTGAGACAATAAGCCACTTTAGTCCACTTTGAACCACTTTTGATTAGTATACACTATTTTTTTAGAATATCAACCCCTTTTGGGTAATTTTTTTTCAAATAGTCACTTTTTATTAATACAACTTTAAGTTGTATTTTTTAATTTAAAGATAACAAGCTCGCTCAATTTTTCGTAAAGCCTCATGCCAAATCATTGATTTTGAAAGATTTAACATATACATGAAAAAGCAGAGCCTATGAAGCATCCGCTTTTTCCATGTACATAATGCTTCATATTAGCTAACATTTCAAACTTAAACCATCTCCACAGTTGCATTTTAGGCCAACTTATTATATTATACAGGTATATAACTATTTTTAGGAGAAGTATTTATGCTTATCGTGCAAAAATTCGGCGGCAGCTCTGTTGCTGACACCGAGAAAATTAATAGAGCGGCACAGAGGATTGTTGACACATACAAAAGTGGGCATAAGGTCGTTGTTGTTTTGTCGGCGCAGGGTGACACTACTGACGACTTGATCTCAAAAGCAAAAGAGATTAACCCCGAGCCGTCAAAACGTGAACTTGACATGCTTATGGCGACAGGCGAACAGCAAAGCTGCGCGTTAATGGCAATGGCCATTCACAGGCTTGGATTTCCCGCCATTTCGCTTAATGCCGTTCAAGTGGGAATCAGCGCGTTTCCACAGTATGGCAACGCACGGATCAGCCGTATGAAATGCGACAGAATCTATTCAGAGCTTGAAAGAAATTCAATCGTAATCGTGACAGGCTTTCAAGGGATTAACCAATACGGCGACATTTCAACGCTCGGAAGAGGCGGCTCAGATACAACAGCCGTTGCAATTGCCGCTGAAATGCAGGCGGATTTATGTGAAATTTACACCGATGTTGATGGCGTGTACACAGCAGACCCGCGAATGATTAAAAACGCGAAAAAGCTTAAAGAAATTAGCTATGATGAAATGCTGGAGCTTGCTTCACTCGGCGCGGTCGTCCTTCATAACCGCTCTGTTGAGCTTGCCAAAAAATATAATGTTAAACTTGTCGTCCGCTCGAGCATTACAGATGCCGAAGGCACAGTTGTTAAGGAGGAATCGCAAATGGAAAGCACATATATATCAGGTATCGCCCTTGACCGTGAAACGGCGCAGATTACGCTGATCGGAATGAAAGATGATCCGGGACTGGCGTTTAAAATCTTTTCGTTTATGGGCAGAAATAAAATTTCTGTTGACGTAATAATCCAGTCAATAGGCCGCCAAAGCGTCAAGGACATTTCGTTTACCGTTGCGACCGAGAACTTAGACGACACTATAAAATTACTCGAAAAAAACAAAGATTTCATAGGCTATTCTCATATAATACATGATGCCAATCAAGCAAAATTATCCGTCGTCGGCGCAGGAATGGCAACAAATCCGGGCGTTGCGGCGGCAATGTTTGAAGCGCTCGCAGATGCAAACATCAGTATTAACATGATTTCAACGTCGGAAATAAAAATTTCCGTCTTAATAAATAAACAAGACGCCGAACAGGCCGTCAGATACGTCCATAACCGATTTTTTGAGCAAGGTGTGGAGTTTTAGATAAAGGAGAATTTCAAATGATAAAAGTAACTTTAAAAGATGACGTAGTACGCGAATTTGAGCAAAATATTACAGTTTATGACGCAGCTAAGGAAATTAGTGCGGGTCTTGCGCGTGAGGCAACAGCCGGACTTTTGGACGGAAAAGTTGTTGACCTTAGGACGAAGCTTGACAAAGACTGCTCACTCAGCATTTTGACGTTCAACGACGACGAAGGCAAAAAAGCTTTCAGGCACTCTGCGGCGCATATTTTAGCACAGGCTGTCAAACGGCTTCACCCCGAAGCACAGTTCGCAATCGGCCCTTCGACCGATGACGGGTTTTACTACGATTTTGACAGAGAGACGGCGTTTACAGCCGACGAAGTTGCCGCAATCGAGGCGGAAATGAAGAAAATTGTAAAAGAAGATATACCTATTGAATCATACGTCTTGCCTCGCGAGGAGGCTATTCAGTATTTCAAAGATACGAACGAGCCTTATAAAGTGGAATTAATTGAAGATTTACCGGAAGACAGCATAATTTCGTTCTATAAGCAAGGCGATTTTACCGACCTTTGCGCGGGGCCTCATATTTTTACGACAAAACAGATTAAAGCGCTGAAGCTGACAAGCGTCGCAGGCGCATACTGGCGAGGTGACGAAAAGCGCAAAATGCTTGTGCGCATTTATGGCACAGCATTTACAAAAGCATCAGACCTTGACGCGCACCTTGAAAAGATCGAAGAGGCGAAAAAGCGCGACCACAGAAAGCTTGGCAAAGAACTGAAACTTTTTATGCTTTCGGATGACGGGCCGGGATTTCCGTTTTTCTTGCCACATGGGATGGTTGTTAAAAATCAACTTTTGGATTTTTGGAAAAAAGCGCATGTTGAAGCCGGATACGTTGAAATTTCATCTCCGATTATGTTGGATAAGCGGCTTTGGGAAAAGTCAGGGCATTGGTTTCATTTCCGGGAAAATATGTACACATCTGAAATTGATGAACGCGAATTTGCGATTAAGCCTATGAACTGCCCCGGAGGGATGATGGTTTATGAATCAGAGCCGCGATCATATAAAGATTTGCCGCTTAGAATGAGCGAACTTGGGCTCGTTCACAGACATGAACGCTCAGGCGCACTCCACGGGCTTATGCGCGTCCGGAGCTTTACACAAGATGACGCACATCTATACATGACCCGTGAACAAGTTAGAGAAGAAATTATCGACATTATCAAGCTTTTTGACAAAGTATACGGCACATTCGGCTTTGAATATCGTGTTGAACTTTCCACTAAGCCCGAAAATTCAATGGGTTCAGATGAAGATTGGGATATTGCAATTGCCGACCTTCGTGAAGCTCTTGAAGAGTTAGACGTAAAATATCGCGTTAACGAAGGCGACGGCGCATTTTACGGCCCTAAAATTGACTTCCATATCGAAGATTCAATTGGCAGAACTTGGCAATGCGGCACTATACAGCTTGACTTTCAGCTTCCTGAACGGTTTGAGCTTGAATACACAGGCGCAGACGGCAAAAAACACCGCCCTGTCATGGTTCACAGAACGCTTCTTGGGAGTATAGAGCGGTTTATGGGTGTTCTAATAGAGCATTTCGCAGGTTCTTTCCCTGTTTGGCTTTCGCCCGTTCAAGTTAAAGTTTTGCCTATTTCGGACAAGTTTTTAGAATATGCTGAAAAAGTATCAGATGAATTAGCAGAGCATGGCATCCGTGTTGAAATTGACAAACGCGCCGAAAAAATCGGCTTTAAAATACGCGAAGCCCGCAATGAGCGCGTGCCCTACATTTTAGTCGTTGGCGAAAAAGAGCAGGCGGAGAACACAGTTTCTGTAAGAAGCCGCAAAGGTGAAGAAGGCAATTCAACAGTTGAGGACTTTGTTAAAAATATTTGTGAAGAGATTGCAAGCAGAGGAATTTAGCTGTTGTCAAAGCGTTTGAGATAGTAGTTTTTCAACTAAAACTTAACAAAAAAATCCGGTTGGCCTAATTATAGCAATCGGATTTTTTGTCGCTTAATAATACCCTCCTCTATGCGATGAATCGCATGTATACAGTGCAACGGGCCGGTTATTGGATGTTGAAGTGTGCTTTATAGTTCAACTATAGCGCAGCTGTAGTGACCGCTTACTTTTTTTATGGGGCAAAAAAAGAAGGTTCTTAACTTCAACTGCACTATACTCCGCAAGGACAAGACAATACTTCAAAAGCCAATAAGCAGTTTAGATAAAGAAATATGTTGTATATTTTATTGAAATTGTATTATTGCTTTTAAACTATAGTGCAGCTGCAATGACCGCTTACTTTTTTTATGGGGCAAAAAAAGTAACAAAAAAGCCCTTTAAGACCGGCGGGGACACCCCGCCTACCCCGAATAGGGAGTGCAACACAGTTATTCTT
>Ga0131853_10001279_pt1 | contig 45221 bp, 42 predicted proteins | sample TergutLab28metaG_FD_92764 | JGI IMG/M metagenome (GOLD analysis project Ga0131853, IMG submission 92764) | Labiotermes labralis P1 segment gut microbial communities from Petit-Saut dam, French Guiana - Lab288 P1 (version 2) (version 2) | ecosystem: Host-associated > Arthropoda: Insects >... | reverse complement strand
GCGTGCCGCCGGCCGGAAGGTCCGCCGCCCGGACCTGACCATCGCCACCGAGGACCACAACATCCCGACCACCGGGATCACCGGCCCTGACGCGCTGATCGCCGACCCGGTCTCCCGGACGCAGGTGGAGACGCTGCGGAAGAACACCGGCGAGTTCGGCCTCCGGCTGCACCCGATGGGCGACGCGGGCCAGGGCATCGTGCATGTCATCGGCCCGCAGCTGGGCCTGACCCAGCCCGGCATGACGATCGTCTGCGGAGACTCCCACACCGCCACGCACGGCGCCGTGGGCGCCCTGGCGTTCGGCATCGGCACCTCCGAGGTCGAGCACGTCCTGGCCACCCAGACCCTGCCCCAGATCAAGCCGAAGACGATGGCCATCGAGGTGGAAGGCGCCCTGCCCGAGGGCGTGAGCGCCAAGGACCTGATCCTGGCGATCATCGCCCAGATCGGCACCGGCGGCGGCCAGGGCTACATCGTGGAGTACCGCGGTGAGGCGATCCGGTCGCTGTCCATGGAGGGCCGGCTGACCGTCTGCAACATGTCCATCGAGGCCGGGGCCCGCGCGGGCCTCGTCGCGCCGGACGAGACCACGTTCGAGTACCTGAAGGGCCGCCAGCACGCGCCGCAGGGCGCCGACTGGGACACGGCGGTCGAGTACTGGAAGTCCCTGGTCACCGACGAAGGCGCGGAGTTCGACAAGGTCGTCCGCGTGGACGCCACCAAGCTCACGCCGTACGTCACGTGGGGCACCAACCCGGGCCAGGCGCTGCCGCTGGGCGAGACCGTGCCGGACCCGGCCTCCATCTCCGACCCGGACAAGTCCGCGGCCGCGACGCGGGCGCTGGAGTACATGGACCTGACCGCGGGCACGCCGCTGCGCGACGTGGCCGTGGACACCGTGTTCGTCGGCTCCTGCACCAACGGCCGCCTGTCGGACCTGAAGACCGCCGCGGACATCCTGAAGGGCCGCAAGGTGGCCTCGGGCGTCCGGATGCTGGTCGTCCCCGGCTCGATCCAGGTGAAGGAGCAGGCCGAGGCCGAGGGCCTGGACAAGATCTTCTCCGAGGCCGGCGCCGAATGGCGGTCCGCGGGCTGCTCGATGTGCCTGGGCATGAACCCGGACACGCTGTCCCCGGGCGAGCGTTCCGCCTCGACGTCTAACCGGAACTTCGAGGGCCGTCAGGGCAAGGGCGGCCGCACTCACCTGGTGTCGCCGGCCGTAGCCGCCGCCACCGCCGTCACCGGCAAGCTGTCCGCCCCCGCCGACCTTTAAGGAGCCCGCTGATCATGGAACCATTCGTCACGCACACCGGGCGCGCGGTGCCGCTGCGCCGCACGAACGTGGACACCGACCAGATCATCCCGGCGGTGTACCTCAAGCGGGTCAGCCGCGACGGTTTCGGAGAGGGCCTGTTCGCCGCCTGGCGCGAGGACCCCGAGTTCGTGCTGAACCAGTCCCGCTACGACGGCGCCACCATCCTGGTGGCGGGCAACGACTTCGGTACCGGCTCGTCCCGCGAGCACGCGGTGTGGGCGCTGCTCGACTACGGCTTCCGGGCCGTGATCGCGCCGCGGTTCGGTGACATCTTCCGGACCAACGCCACGAAGGCGGGCCTGCTCCCGGTCCAGTTGCCCGAGGAGACGGTGACGGCCATCCAGGCCGCCGCCGAGGCCGACCCCGCGCCGTCGGTGACCGTCGACCTGAAGGGCCGCGAGGTCCGGGTCGAGGGCGGCCCGGCCGCCAAGTTCGAGATCGATGACTACACCCAGTGGCGCCTGATGGAGGGCCTGGACGACATCGGCCTGACGCTGCGCCACGAAGACGCGATCTCGGCCTTCGAGTCCAAGCGTCCCGGCATCCTCCCCGTCACCAGGTAGCGACCCGGGGTTGCTCGCGGCCCGCGTCCGGACACCTCCGGGCGCGGGCCGCCGTGCGTTGCGCGGAAGGGCCGGCGGGGCAAGGATTCGCGTCGCCGGGGCGCTGGACAGCCCGGAAATTACCGATGAGTTTGATGGGCGTTTTATTCCATAATGAGGCTTTTGTTAGGTGCTCAAGTCTCTGAACTGCGCCGACACGCCGCATAAATTCGCGAAGGTTATTGTGCGCCGGGCTTACATCGCCTAATTTCGGGCTGGTCAGGGGTCGGCCGTGACTCAGGTGAAAACCTGGTCCCGGCCTCCCGTGGGGGAACGCAGGAGTGGAATATGAACAAGCGTGATCTGATCGACGCGATCTCTGGTCGCCTGGGGGACAAGAAGACCGCCACCGAGGCACTCAACGCCGTCCTGGACACCATCCAGTCGGCTGTCGCCAACGGCGACAAGGTCGCGATCACCGGGTTCGGGGTCTTCGAGAAGACCGAGCGCCCCGCCCGTACCGCCCGCAACCCCGCTACCGGCGAGCCCATCGAGGTCAAGGCCTCTTCGGTGCCGAAGTTCCGCCCCGGCGCGGACTTCAAGGCGCTCGTCGACGGCGACGGCAAGAAGAAGTAACCGGCATGCGGCGCTGACGGACGGCCCGGCGGGGGACTTCCTCGCGGCCGTCCGTCGCCCGCCGCCCGCCCTGGCTCCGGCTCCGGAACGCAATCGATAGCAGCGTTTGGCCGTCACAGGGGCGGAGAAAGGTCCCCGGTACGAAGACACCGTGTCGACGTACGGGGGAACCACGTGAAATTCGCACGCGCTATCGCCGCCACGTCCGTGGCGGGCGCGGCCCTGGGACTCGTCCCGGCGGCCGCCGCATCGGCGAGTACCGCGTCACAGCCGCAGCCGGCTGCCGGGGCGCGGCCGAGCGCCGCGCCGGTGGCCATCAACACCTGCGGGAGCGGAAGCGCCCCCGCTGTCCGGCCGCGCGAGTTCGGCCTGTCCTGCGACAGCAGCGAGGTTCTCGTCCGGCTGCGCTGGACGCGCTGGACGGCCAAGGGCGCCAGCGGCCACGGAGCCGACTCCCTGAACGACTGCAAGCCGGACTGCGCCCAGGGCAAATTCCACAACTATCCGGTGCATGTCAACTTCTGGGGCCTCACCGCGGTCAAGGGGCACTCCGGTGAGAAGCGCTACACCCATTACTCGCTGACCTACACCAAGAAGGTCCCGTACGGTCTCAGCCGGAAGCGCAGCGGCAAGCTCTGATCGCTATGGCGCGCCGGTGCCGGGCTCCAGGGGCTTGGACAGGGCGGTGGTGATGATCCGGTCGATCAGTTCCGGCAGCGGGAGGCCGGTCGCCGCCCACATCCGGGGGAAGCCGGACGCGGGGGTCATCCCGGGCATCGTGTTGATCTCGTTGACCAGGATCTCCCCGGACGCCGTGTAGAAGAAGTCCACGCGGGCCAGGCCCTCGCAGTCGATCGCGTCGAAGGCGGTGCCCGCCATCTGCCGGATCCGCTCGACGTCCGCGTCGGGGATGGGCGCCGGGATCTCCATCCCGGTGCCCGCCCCGAGGTACTTGGCCTCGAAGTCGTACCAGGTGGCGTCCGGGTCCACGATCACCTGGCCGGGCAGGCTCGCGTCGGGGGCGGCGCCGCCGATGCCCTCCAGGACCGCGCACTCGACCTCGACGCCGTCCACGAACGCCTCGACCAGGACCTTGCGGTCGTGCTGGCGGGCGGCCGAGATCGCCGCCTCCAGTTCGCCGGCCGAGTCGACCTTGGACGTCCCGATGGACGATCCGCCGCGGGCCGGCTTGACGAACACCGGGAAGCCCAGCCCGGAGACCTCGTCGAGCACCTTGCGGCGCTCGGCCTCTCCGGCGGACCAGTCCCGGTCCCGGACCACGACGTAGGGGCCCATCGGCAGGCCGCGGGCGGCGAACAGGAGCTTCATGTACTCCTTGTCCATGCCGGCCGCGCTGGCCAGGACCCCGGCGCCGGCGTACCGGACGCCGGCCATCTCCAGCAGGCCCTGGATGGTGCCGTCCTCGCCGTAGGTGCCGTGCAGCAGCGGCAGCACGACGTCGACCTCGCCCAGGCCGGCCGGGATATCGGCCCGGCCGGTGATGGACAGCGCGCCGCCGGCGCCCCCGGAACTGGGCGCCACCGAAACGCCGGGCTCGGCGACGGCGTCAACGGAAGGAAGCTCTGAGGCGGAGGTCATCGTCAGCCGCGCGGGGTCCCCCGAGGCCAGGACCCAGCGGCCGTCACGGGCGATGCCGACGGGCACAACGTCGTAGCGGGAGCGGTCGATCGCGCCGAGGAACATGGCCGCGCTGGCGCACGACACAGCGTGCTCCGTGCTGCGCCCCCCGAATACGAGGGCGACCCTCGTCTTGCGCTGCTCGCTCACTGCGTCCACCTCCGGCTTGTTGGCAAGAGCTTCAGATGGTAGCGGCTGAACCGGTGTTTACGGGCGATCACGCACGGCCAAGTGCGCCCAGGGCCGTGAAAGCGTCGGAAACGAGGTCCTCCGCGTCCTCCAGGCCGATCGAGAACCGGACCGCTCCCGGGTCGATTCCGGCCTCGGCGAGGGCCCGGTCGTCGTACTGCCGGTGGGTGGTGGACGCCACATGCGACGCCTTGGTGTGGGTGCCGCCCAGCGAGGTGGCGATCGAGATCAGCCGCAGGCCGCTGGAGAACGCCATGCCCGCTTCCCGGCCGCCGGACGGGGTCACCGTCACGATCGCCCCGTACCGGACGCCCTCGGGACCGGAGTCGAAGGTCCGGCTGGCCAGTTCGTGACTGGGGTGCGAGGGAAGCCCCGGGTAGTCGACGGACGCGACAGCCGGGTGCCGGGCCAGCGTGGCGGCGAACCGGGACGCGGTGTCGCAGGACCGCCGCACCCGGACCGGCAGGGTCTCCAGGCCCCGGCGCAGCAGGAACGCGTCATCCGGCGACATCGACGCTCCGGTGTCGACCCGGGTGTCGCGGATCTTGCCGATCAGCTCGATATCGCCGGTCACCACCCCGCCGGTCACGTCCGAGTGCCCGCCCAGGTATTTGGTGGCCGAGTGCAGCACGAGGTCGGCGCCCTGCTCCAGGGGCCGGCAGATCACCGGCGGCGCCAGCGTGGAGTCCACGACCAGCATCGCCCCGGCCGAGTGCGCGATGTCCGACAGTTCCCGCAGCGGTGCGACCGCCGTCGTCGGATTGGCGATGGTCTCCGTGTAGATGAGCCGGGTCGCGGGCCGCATCGCCCGCCGGACCGCGTTGGTGTCGGAGATGTCGACGAACGTCGTATCCACCCCGAACCGGGCCAGGACGGTCCGCAGCAGGCTGTAGGTGCCGCCGTACAGCGCCGACGACGCCACGACGTGCGCCCCGGCCCGGGCGAAAGTCATGAACACGCCGGTGATGGCGGCCATCCCGGACGAGAACGCCTGGGCGGCGGGCCAGCGGGTGAGGTTGGCGCCCTCCAGGGCGGCCACCGCCCGCGCGAACGCGTCCACGGTCGGGTTGTCGATCCGGCTGTAGCTGTAGCCGGGCTGCTGGTCGTTCAGCACGGCGGCGTACTCTTCCGCGCTGCCGAACGCGAACGCGGCGGTCCGGTAGACGGGCGTGCCGAGCGGCCGCTGAGCGGTCTCCGGCGGCGGCGGGAGGTGTACCGCCCGGGTGTTCTCGCCCAGCTGCTTACGGACTATGTCCACGCAGATCAGCTCCCGTACCATTCTGGCTTCGCCGAGCGCGACATCAGCGCCGCGGCCGCCTCTCCGACCGGAACGTCGCCGGTGATGACCGAGCCGACCACCTCCGTGATCGGCATCTCCACGCCGTGCTTGCGGGCCAGTTCGAGCAGGGGCGCGTAGGAGGTCGCGCCCTCCGCGGTCTGGCCGGTGACCTCCTTCGCCTGCTCGGCCGACAGGCCCTGGCCGAGATGCTGGCCGAAGGTCCGGTTCCGCGACAGCGGCGAGCTGCAGGTGGCCACCAGGTCGCCCATGCCCGCCAGGCCGGCGAATGTCCGGAAGTCGGCGCCGAGCACCTGCCCGAGCCGCGACATCTCGGCCAGCCCCCGGGTGATCAGCATGGCCTTGGTGTTGTCGCCCATCCCGAGGGCGACCCCCATCCCGACGGCCAGCGCGATCACGTTCTTGATCGAGCCGGCCAGCTCGCAGCCGAGAATGTCGGTGTTCCAGTACGGCCGCAGGTACTTCGTGTTGCAGGCCCCCTGCACCGCCTGAGCCGCCTCGGAGTCGGGGCAGGCGATCACCGACGCCCCGTACTGGCGCTCGGCCAGCTCGCGGGCCAGGTTCGGGCCGGCCACCATGGCGACCCGGGAGGCGGGGACGTCGAGGACCTCCGTGATCACCTCGCTCATCCGCTTGCAGGTGTCGCGCTCGATCCCCTTGAGCAGGCTGACCAGGAGCGCGTCCCGGGGAAGCAGCGGGGCCCAGTCGCCGAGGCACGACCGCAGGGTCTGGGCCGGCACCCCGAACACGACGAGGTCAGCGCCGTCCACGGCCTCCGAGATGTCGCCCGTCGCCCTCAGCGCCGGGTTCAGCTCGATGCCCGGAAGGTACTTGGGGTTCTCGTGCCGGGAGCTGATCGCCTCGACCGTCGGCTCGCCGCGGGCCCACAGCACGGTGTCGGTGCCGGCGTCGCAGAGCACCTGCGCGAACGTGGTGCCCCACGACCCGGCTCCGAGTACGGCTGCCCTCACGACTGGTCCGTGGTCCCCGCGCTCTCTTCCGGCGTTTCCGGAGAGGAGGGGGCGGCGGGTGCGGGAGAGGAACCAGTATCCGTTCGGGAGACCGCTTTCCTTCGGTCGTAGCGAACCGCGGGCGGGGTCTCGCCGGGACGGAGCCCCGCCAGGAGCGCGGTGATGTCGTCCATGATCTTCTCGGTGGCGGCGTTCAGGGCCTTGGCCGAGCGGGACTGGCCCGCCCACTCCGACAGGTCGACCGGAGGGCCGGCTATCGTGCGCACGGTCTTGCGCGGGAAGAACTTCGGCTTCGTGTCGCCGTAATGGAGGACGTCATCGGTACCCCAGTGCGCGATCGGGATCACCGGGGCGCCGGTGGCCAGGGCGAGCCGGGCCACCCCGGTCTTGGCAACCATCGGCCACAGTTCCGGGTCGCGGGTCGCGGTTCCCTCCGGGTACACGATCACGGCCGCGCCCTGCTCGAGCCGCCTCTCGGCCTCCTCGAGGACCCGGGCGGCGTGGGCCGCCTCGCGGTAGACCGGAAGCTGTCCGGCCTTGAGCAGGACCCAGCCGATGAAGGGCACCTTGAACGCGCCCGATTTGATCATGAACGTCGGGTACCGGCCGTTCATCTGGAAGTACAGGGCGTCGGTGCCCCAGTCGACATAGGACAGGTGGTTCGGGGCGAAGATGACGGGCCCCTTGCGGGGAATGTTCTCTGTGCCCTCATGCTTGTTCCTGATCAGGATGCGGATGAGGGGATGCAGCACGAGGACCGTGATCCACCGCCAGAGGGACGAGTAAGGCTTACCCGCCTTATCCGTCGTGCCCGTTATGTTCGTCGTGCTCATCGGGGAGGCCTTTCCGTGCCGCAGTTCCGCGCGTATCGTTCCGTAGTCTGCCAGTGGTCACGCATATGAGCCGGTTCGACTGGACCGTGGTGATGCCAGTCAAGGTACTAGGCCGGGCGAAGTCCCGGCTCGCCGTCCTGGCGGGACCGCGGCGTCCGGAACTGGCGCTGGCTCTGGCCTCCGATACGGTATCGGCCGTACTAGCCTGCCCGGAAGTGTCCCGGCTGCTGGTCGTGACGTCGGACACGCGGGCCGCGTCCGTTTTGTCGGGCCTTGGCGCGTTCATCGTGCCGGACGCGCCGGATTCGGGACTGAACGCGGCCCTGGTGTACGGGGCGGCGGAGGCCGCGCGGCGCTGGCCGGGCGGCGGGACCGCGGCGCTGGCCGCCGACCTTCCCGCGCTTCGCCCCGGGGAACTGGGCGCGGCCCTGTCCTCGGCCGCCGCGTCGCCGGGCGGGTCGTTCGTCGCCGACGCGGCCGGAGTGGGCACCACGATGTACGCCTCGGTACCCGGAGGAACGTTCGCGCCTCGGTTCGAGGGCGCGTCCCGGGCCCGGCACGCGTCCTCCGGCGCCCGCGAACTGGACCTGGGCGACGTTCCCGGGCTGCGACGGGACGTGGATACGCCTGACGACCTGAGGGCCGCGCTCTCGCTGGGCGCGGGTCCCCGGACGACGGAAATGCTCGCTAGATATGGACTACTGGACAGGTCAGCGTCCGGGTGATCCCCTCGACCTGCTGAATATGGTCGGCGACCAGCCTGCCTAGCTCGTCCACGTTGCTCGCCTGCGCGCGCACTATCACGTCATAGGGGCCGGTCACATCCTCCGACTGCGTGACCCCGGCGATCTGCGCGATCTTCCCGGCCACGTCGGCGGCCTTGCCGACCTCGGTCTGGACGAGGATGTATGCCTGCACCATTGGGCGTCCTCCCGGAGGGCTGTCCGTTGAAGTGCAACGGTACCGTAGAGGTCTGGACCTGTAACTGTTTCGTCTGGTTAAACAGCCGGTTCATCTGCGTAAATACTGTCCTGGGAGGCGACGATCTCGACTGTCGGCGAACTCGGGGAGTTCGGGCTGATCTCCGAACTCGCGTCGCGGATGCCTCCCGGCCCTTCCGCCCGGATCGGGATCGGGGACGATTCCGCGGTGGTGAACGCGCCGTCCGGCAGCGTGGTCGCGGCGGTGGACATGGTGATCGAGGGCCGCCATTTCCTGCGCTCCCTGTCCTCCGGGCACGACGTGGGAGTGAAGGCGGCGGCGCGGAACCTGGCCGACATCGCCGCGATGGGCGCGGTGCCGACGGCGTTGCTGGCCGCGGTCGCCCTGCCCGCGTCGCTGGAGGCGGAGTGGGCCCTGGACCTGGCCTCCGGGCTCGCGGCCGAAGCGGAACGGGCGGGTGCCGGGGTCGTCGGCGGGGACACGGCGTCGGCGGAATCGGTGATCGTGACGGTGACCGCCCTGGGCGACCTGGACGGGCTGGCGCCGGTTCGCCGGTCTGGCGCGCGGCCCGGGGAGGTCGTGGCGGTCTGCGGCGCGCTCGGGCATTCGGCCGCCGGGTACGAGCTGCTCACGTCCGGGGATCGCTCCGCGTCGCCCGCGCTGGCCGCCGCCCACCTGCGCCCGTCGCCGCCGTATGACGCGGGCCCGGAGGCCGCGCGCCTGGGCGCGACCGCGATGATCGACGTCAGCGACGGCCTGCTGTCCGACCTGGGGCACATCGCCGCCGCGAGCGGGGTGGCGATCGATGTCGAGCGGTCCGCGGTGCTCCCGGGGCCGGAAGACCCGCTTTCATCCCTCGCCGGTCACGGGTCCTTCGCGGGGGCCCGGATCCTCGACTGGGTCCTGGCGGGCGGCGAGGATCACGCCCTGGCCGCCACGTTCCCGCCGGGCACCGCCTTGCCCGCGCGCTGGCGGGTGATCGGCGCGGTCGTCCCCGAGGGCCGGGGCACGGTCACCGTGGACGGGGCCGCGTACCCGGGCCCGGGCGGCTGGCAGCACTTCCGGTAGCCGGGCCGGCGCTCCGGTCAGCGAGGTTACCGGCCGGTGGTTACCGCCCGGGGTTACCGGCCGTTTCCGGGCAGCCGAAAAGCCCGGACCAAGCGTTCTTGACCCGGGCTTGAAGCTAAGGAGTCAGCCGCGTTAGCGGGCGACCTTGCCGGCCTTGATGCACGACGTGCACACGTTCAGCCGCTTGCGGTTACCCGAGACCACCGTGTGGACGGTCTGGATGTTCGGGTTGAAGCGGCGGGGGGTGCGACGGTGCGAAAACGAGACGTTTTTGCCGAAGCCCGGCCCCTTGCCGCATACGTCGCAGACGGAAGCCACGGTTCGCTCCAAGAGTTCGGTGATCAGAGACTGAGTCCTGCCTTTGCCCGCGGCGGAACGCCAGGCGGAAAACGGCAGCCTGAGAAGCATACCCGACTCCGCCGCGCGCTCGCGACGCGCCCGAATGTCAGTGGCGGCTTCTATGCTGCGAGTCGTGACCACGCTTCACGATCCGCTGGTCGAGGTGCTCGGCGCGACCATGGGCCGCAAGCTCGAGCGGGCCTTCGGCATGGAAACCGTTCAGGACCTGCTGCGGCACTACCCGCGGCGCTATTACACGCGGGGCGAGGTGACCAACCTGTCCGAGCTGCGGGAGAAGGACCACGTCACCGCGCTCGCGATCGTCAAGGACGTGAACCGCAAGCCGCTGGCCCCGCACCGGAACGCCAAGGGCGGGAAGCCCCAGACGAGGGAGATGCTCGAGGTCACCGTGACCGACGGCACGGGCCAGCTGAAGCTGGCGTTCTTCGGCCGGGTCGGTTACCTGATGCGGGATCTCAAGCCCGGGGCGTCAGGGATGTTCGCCGGCACCGTGTCCACGTTCCGGGGCACCCGCCAGCTCGTCCACCCCGAGTTCGAGATGCTGCCGGCGCACGCGAGCCAGGGCGAGGACGCGGCGGCGGACTTCGCGGGCCAGATGGTCCCGGTCTCCCCGGCCAGCTCCAAGGTCAGCACATGGGTGATCTCCCGCTGCGTCCGCACGGCGCTGCAGGAGCTTCAGATCACCGATGACCCGGTCCCGGACGAACTGCGCCGCAAGTACGACCTGCTGCCGCTGGAGGCGACCCTGCGCGGCATCCACCGGCCGCACGAGCCCTCCGACGTCGCGGCGGCCCAGAAGCGGCTCCGCTGGGAGGAAGCGCTCGTCATGCAGACGGCGCTGGTCCGGCGGCGGAAGGCGGCCGCGGCCATGCCGGCCGTGCCGAGGCCGCCGGAGGACGGCGGCGTCGCGGCCGAGTTCGACGCGTCGCTGCCGTTCGAGCTCACCGACGGGCAGCGCGACGTCGGGAAGACGATCTCCCGGGACCTGTCCTGCGCCTCCCCGATGAACCGGCTCCTGCTGGGGGAGGTGGGCTCGGGCAAGACCGTGGTGGCGGTACGGGCCATGCTGCAGGTGGTGGACTCGGGAGGCCAGGCCGTGCTGCTCGCTCCGACCGAGGTGCTCGCGCAGCAGCACTACCGGTCGATCACGGCCATGCTCGGCCCGCTGGCCGAGGCCGGGACAATCCACGCGCCTGAGCGCGCCACGAGGGTCGCGCTGCTGACCGGCTCGACCGGGGTGAAGAAACGGCGCGGCGTGCTGACCGACGCGCTTACCGGCGACGCGGGCATCCTCATCGGCACCCACGCCCTGCTGGAGGACCAGGTCCAGTTCGCGGACCTGGGACTGGTCGTGATCGACGAGCAGCACCGGTTCGGCGTCGAGCAGCGGGACGCGCTCCGCGAGAAGGCGAAGGGCTCGCGCCCGCACGTGCTGGTGATGACGGCGACGCCGATCCCGCGCACGGTGGCGATGACCGTGTTCGGCGACCTGGAGATCTCGACCCTGTCGCAGATGCCGGCCGGCCGCTCGCCGATCTCCACGCACGTGGTGCCCGCGGTGGAGAAGCCCAGGTACCTGGCCCGGGCCTGGCAGCGCGTCCGCGAGGAGGTCGAGGCCGGCCGCCAAGCGTACGTGGTCTGTCCCCGCATCGGCGGCGACGAGCCGGATGAAGACCCGGAGACGGATCCGGACGCCAGCCCGTCCGATGAGGCGGGAGACCCCGCGCCGCCGCCCGGTGAGGAGGAGCGCCGCCCGCCGCTGGCCGTGCTGGACGTGGCGCCCGCCCTGGCCGAGGGGCCGCTGAGCGGCCTGCGGACCAGCATCCTGCACGGAAAGCTGCACCCGGACGAGAAGGACCGGGTGATGTCCGCGTTCAAGAACGGCGACACCGACGTGCTCATCTCCACCACGGTGATCGAGGTCGGCGTCGACGTCCCGAACTCGACCGTCATGGTGATCATGGACGCCGACCGGTTCGGGGTCTCCCAGCTCCACCAGCTCCGGGGCCGGATCGGCCGGGGACAGCATGCGGGACTGTGCCTGCTGGTGACCGAGTCCGGGCCGGGCAGCCCGGCCCGGACGCGCCTGGAGGCGGTGGCGGAGACGTCCGACGGGTTCGCTCTGTCCCGGATCGACCTGGCCCAGCGGCGGGAGGGCGACGTGCTCGGCGACGCCCAGTCCGGCAGCCGTCAGAGCCTGAAGATGCTGCGGCTGCTCCGGGACGAGGAACTCATCGCGACCGCCCGCGAGGAGGCGATGGCCCTGGTGGACGCGGACCCGCGCCTGGCGCGCTACCGCGGCCTCCACCGCGCCATCAACACGATGCTCGGCCCCGAGCGCGCCGAGTACCTGGATAAGAGCTGACGTCCGCTTCTGGCGTCCGCTTCCGCTTCTGGCGTCCGCTTCCGCCTGTGAAGGATGGCTCCTTCCGGGCCGAGGTTCGTCCGGATGAGAGTCCCGTCTCGCCGCTGTCGTCACACCAGCCCCAAGGGGATGCATGATCGAACTAGCGAGTGATTCCAGCGCGCTGTCAGTGCGCTGGAATCACTCATTAACCAGGCGGGTGAGAGGGGCGGGTGAGAGGGGCGGGCGAGGGGGCGGGTGAGGGGAGGGCGACGGAATACCCTCTTTCCATGTCGAGAGTTATCGCGGGAGCGGCCGGGGGGCGACGGCTGGCGGTGCCGCCGGGGCAGTCGACGCGGCCGACGAGCGACCGGGCGCGGGAAGGGCTGTTCGGCACGGTGCTATCCGAACTGGGGACGCTGGACGGGCGTCACGTGCTCGACCTGTACGCGGGGTCGGGGGCGGTGGGCCTGGAGGCCCTCTCCCGGGGCGCGGAGTCGGTGATCCTGGTGGAGTCCGACGCACGGGCGGCCAGCGTGATCAAGTCGAACATCAGGGCCGTGGACCTGCCCGGCGCCCGGGTGGTCACCAGCCGGGCGGAGAAGTTCCTGTCCGGGCCGGCGCCGGAGAAGCCCCAGAACCGGTTTGACCTGATGTTCGCCGATCCGCCCTACGCCGTCACGGCTGAGGCGATCACGAAGATCCTCACCATGCTCGCCGGCGGCGGCTGGCTGGCCGACGAGGCCCTGATCGTGGTGGAGCGGGCGACGCGCTCCGGCGCGCTTGACTGGCCCCCCGGCTATACGGCGGGTAAGTCCCGCCGGTACGGTGAGGCGACGTTCTGGTACGGATGGCACAGCACAGCTTGTGCACATGCATACGAGGAGTGATTCCGCGTGCGGCGAGTTGTCTGCCCGGGCTCGTTCGACCCCATGACGAACGGTCACCTCGACATCATCAGCCGGGCGGCCGCGCTGTACGACGAGGTCGTGGTCGCGGTGCTCATCAACATCACGAAGAAGACGCTCTTCACGGTGGACGAGCGCATCGAGATGATCGAAGAGGTCACGAAGGACTACGACAACGTCCGGGTGGACCGGTTTCACGGGCTCACGGTGGATTTCTGCACCGAGCACGGCATCAACGCGATCGTCCGGGGCCTGCGGGCGGTCAGCGACTTCGAGTACGAGATGCAGATGGCGCAGATGAACTACCGGCTGTCATCGGTCGAGACGCTGTTCATGAGCACGAATCCCCAGTATTCGTTCCTCAGCTCCAGCCTGATCAAGGAAGTCGCCAAGTACGGCGGCGACGTGGGCGGCCTGGTTCCCGAGTCGATCGCCGGCAAACTCCACTCCCGCCTGGCCGAAGGCTGAACTGCCCGCGGGCCCGGGCCAGCGTCGGCCGCACGGGCCGCCGCGACGGCCCGTCAAGCCGACGGCTTCCGTCCGATCACGACCCCTTACGGGTGCGGGTAGCCTGTGAGAGGCTGGTCAGTGGCGGTCGAGTTGGGAAATAATGCTCGTCGCCGGTAGTCTGATTCGTCGGTTCACTTGATTGCCAACACAGTAGACTGTGATGTCAGACGTTAACGGAAATTCCGTCGGGCACGAAGCCGCGAGCGACTTCGTGTTCGACATGCGGTCACTCAGCCGGCAGGCCGGCTCTTACCGTGACGAGACCCGCGTGGCCAGCGCGCCCGAGGGTCTCAAGACCGGACTCGCCGAGGTGCCGGCAGGCGCCGACGTGAGTCTGGATCTGCGGTTCGAGGCGGTCTCCGAGGGAGTGCTCGTCACCGGAACGGCGGTTGCCCCGCTGGCCGGTGAGTGCGCACGCTGCCTGGACCCGCTGACCTCCGAAGTCGAGGTCAGCATTCAGGAGCTGTACCGCTACCTGCCGGAAGCGGGTACGGACGATGACGAAGAAGAGGAAGACCACTTCCTCGACGGGGATCGTCTGGACACCGAGCCGGCATTCCGCGACGCGGTGGTTCTCGCCTTGCCGCTCTCGCCACTGTGCCGGGACGACTGTCCCGGCCTGTGCACCGAGTGCGGGGCCAAGCTCGCCGAGGCGGGCCCGGACCACGGACACGGCGAGAAGATTGACCCTCGGTGGGGCGCGCTCCGCCAGCTTGATATTTCTGACCGAGAAGACTGACAGGAGAGCTGAAGTGGCTGTTCCCAAGCGGAAGATGTCGCGCAGCAACACGCGTTCCCGCCGTGCCCAGTGGAAGACCTCTGCCCCGACTCTGGTCGAGTGCCAGCAGTGCCACAGCCCGAAGCTGCCGCACGCGGCCTGCCCGACCTGCGGGACCTACCGGCGCCGCCAGGTCATCGACCCGGCCTGACCTTGATCTAAGGAGCGCCGGTGAGCGGACGACGTCACGACGGGGAATTCACGGAAGCTAGAGACCCCGCCGAGCTGTCGGGCGCTCTTAGCGTGCCCATTAGCGAGGAGACACTTCAGCGGGCGCTGACGCACCGGTCCTACGCGTACGAGAACGGCGGGCTGCCGACCAACGAGCGCCTGGAGTTCCTCGGGGACTCGGTGCTCGGCCTGGTCGTAACCGACACGCTGTTCAACGGTCACCCCGACCTGCCGGAGGGCCAGCTGGCCAAGCTCCGGGCGGCGGTCGTGCAGATGGGCGCGCTCGCCGACGTGGCGCGCCAGCTCAAGCTGGGCGCCTACGTGAAGCTGGGGCGGGGCGAGGAGGGGACCGGCGGCCGGGACAAGCCGTCGATCCTGGCCGACACCCTGGAAGCGGTGATCGGCGCGACGTACATCGACTGCGGACTGGAAGAGGCCAGCGGCCTGGTGCACCGGCTGTTCGATCCGGTCATCGAGCGCTCGGCGCGGCTCGGTGCCGGGCTGGACTGGAAGACGTCGCTGCAGGAGCTGACCGCGCTGCACAGCCTGGGCGTGCCCGTGTATAACGTCACCGACACCGGCCCGGATCACCAGAAGGTGTTCCGGGCGGTGGTGGAAGTCGGAGGCCGGGCACTGGGCGACGGCCAGGGCAGGTCCAAGAAGGCGGCCGAGCAGCTCGCGGCCGAGGAGGCCTGGCGGGCGATCAGCGCGGAGGCCAAGTCAGACGATGATCCCGAACGGGTCAAGACGTCTGGCCCGGCTTCTACCTGACTGGCCCCGCCGTGCCAGAGCTCCCCGAAGTCGAGACCGTCCGCGACGGGCTCGCCCGCCATGTCGTGGGACGGACGGTGGAGACGGCCCGGATCCTGAATCCGAGGGCCGTCCGCCGGGATGTCAAGGGCGGACCCGGGTTCGAGGCCGCCCTGGCCGGGCGCCCGGTCAAGACGGCCGAGCGCCGCGGCAAGTACCTCTGGTTCGTCCTCGACGACGATGAGGCGCTTCTGGCGCACCTGGGGATGAGCGGCCAGCTGCTGGTGGGGGACGCGGAGCGGCCCCTGTCGTCTCATGTCCGGGCCCGTTTCACCTTCGCCGACGGCGGCCCCGACTTGCGATTTACCGATCAAAGGACTTTCGGGCACCTTATGACGGCGTCCCTGACGGTGGCGCCGGACGGCCGGGAGGTTCCGGGGCCGATCGCGCATATCGCGCCGGACCCGCTGGAAGAGGCGTTCAACCCCGACCTGTTCTCCGGGAGGCTGAGGCGGAAGCGGACCGGGATCAAGCGGGCCCTGCTGGACCAGTCCCTGATCAGCGGCATCGGCAATATCTACGCCGACGAGGCGCTGTGGCGGGCGGGCCTGCACTGGGCCCGGCCGACCGAGACGCTCCGGCCGTCCGAGGTGATCCGGGTCCTGGAGGCGGTCACCGGGGTGCTGAGCGAGGCGCTCCGGGCCGGCGGGACTTCGTTTGACGCGCTCTACGTGAACGTCAACGGGGAGAGCGGCTACTTTGAGCGGTCGCTGAATGCCTACGGCCGGGCCGGGGAGCCCTGCGGGCGCTGCGGGTCGCTGATCAGGCGCGATGCCTTCATGAACCGCTCGTCCTATTGCTGCCCCGGCTGTCAGCCGAGACCGCGCAACGCCCACTTCTAGTGCGTCGACCCCTGAAAGCCCCAATATGTGGGGTCTGAGATTTGATCAGCGCACGTATCTTTGGTAAGATAAGACGCATAACGGGAAACAGGGGCTCACGCAACTTGACCGCTAAAGGCCCGAGTGGGAACCTGGTATCTGTTGACGTACGCAAGAGCGTGCGAAATTGCATGTGTGCCCACTCTGGTCACTCAGTGTGGAGGACCTTTTACCATGGCGAAGGCTCTATTCGGCCACGTCGGTGGTCCCGATCCCCGCATGGTCTCCGAGATGCGCCGCCTTCAGCAGCGCGTTCGTGACCTGGAAGCCGAGCTTGCCCGGCTTCAGGCCGAGAACGACGCGCTTGCCGCTGGCAGTCACGACGAGGACATGCTGGTTCTGGACCGCGAGCCGGCTCTGGCCTGACTGGAATTATTCAAGTCAGGTACGGCTGCTCCGCCCAATAAGGGTGCGATACGGCAAAAAACGCAGAACGAAACCAGGGACGCCTGCCCCGGCGTCCCTCTTCGTTTGTCTTCTATCGTAGGTGTTTTTCTTCCACTCTCGTTTTTGTGGCAGAAAACACACTACGGTAATTCGGCGCAACTGCGCCAGAGTGTTACCCGGGTTAATGCTGCCCTACCGCGTGGTTTCCGGCGCTGAGCGCGTTTCTCACGGTATGGTGCGGGGAGCGATCGTTCCAAGGGGACATACGCCTCTAAAAGGGGCGCAGCCGGGGAGGTGAGGGCGTATCTACCTGAAGACCCTCACTATGCGTGGCTTCAAGTCGTTCGCCTCCGCGACGACCATCCGCCTCGAGCCGGGCATCACCTGCGTCGTCGGTCCGAACGGATCGGGCAAGTCCAACATCCTCGACGCCCTTTCCTGGGTGATGGGGGAGCAGGGCGCCAAGAGCCTGCGTGGCTCCAAGATGGAAGACGTGGTGTTCGCGGGTACGTCTACCCGCGCCCCGCTCGGCCGGGCCGAGGTCACGCTCACCATCGACAACAGCGACGGCGCACTGCCGATCGACTACGCCGAGGTGACGATCAGCCGCCTCATGTTCCGTTCCGGGCAGAGCGAGTACGCCATCAACGGCGACAGCTGCCGGCTGCTCGACATCCAGGACCTGCTGAGCGACAGCGGCATCGGCCGCGAGATGCACGTCATCATCAACCAGGGCCAGCTCGACCAGATCCTGCACGCGGGCCCCGAGGCCCGCCGTGCCCTCATCGAGGAGGCATCAGGCGTCCTCAAGCACCGCAAGCGCAAAGAGAAGGCGCTGCGGAAGCTGGACGCGATGCAGGCCAACCTCACCCGGCTCGTCGACCTCACCGGAGAGCTCAGCCGCCGGCTGAAGCCCCTGGGCCGGCAGGCCGAGGTGGCCCGGCGGGCCGCCGTCATCCAGGCCGACCTGCGCGATGCCCGGCTGCGGCTGCTGGCCGACGACTACGTCCAGCTCCGGGACAAGCTGCGCCGCGAGGAGGCCGACGAGGCCGTCATCGCCGAGCGGCGCGCCGTCCTGGAGGCTGACCTCGGCGCCGCCCGCGCCAGCGAAGCCGAGCTGGACCGGGCCGCGGCCGCCCAGTCGGCCGCGTTCGCCACGGCCCAGCAGACCTGGTTCAGCCTGTCCTCGCTCACCGAGCGGCTCCGCTCCACCGCCGGCCTGGCCACCGAGCGGCACCGGCTGCTGTCGGCCGAGCCCGAGCCGGAGCGCCCCGGACGCGACCCCGACGAGCTGGAGGCCCAGGCCGCCGAGCTCCGGGCCGAGGAAGAAGAACTCGGCGAGCGCCTGGCCCAGGGCCGGGACGTGCTGTCGGAGGCCGTGACGCAGCGGTCCACGGCCGAGAACGCCCTCGCCGCGACCGAGCGCCGCCTCGCCGACTCGGCCCGCGCCGCCGCCGGGCGCGCGGAGCGGCTGGCCCGGCTGCGCGGCCAGGCGGACGCCGCCGAGAGCCGCACCGGCGCCACCCAGGAGGAAATCGACCGGCTGACCGCCGCCGCCGACCAGGCCCGGGCCCGGGCCGAGAGGGCCCAGGCCGAGTACAGCGAGGTCCAGGACGTCGCCGATGGCGGGGAAGACGACCGCAGCGGCCTGAAGGCCGAACTGGAGAAGGCCACCGCGGCCAGCCGGGAGGCCTCCGACCGGGTGTCGGCGGCCCGCAAGGCCGAGCGCCAGGCCAACAGCGAGGCGGCGGCCCAGCGCGCCCGGGCCGAGGCCCTGCAGGAGACGCTGCGCCGGGGCGCGGACGCCACCGCCGCGGTCCTGGCCGACCCGGAGCGGTTCCGCGGCGTGGCGGGCCCGTTCGCCGGGCGCCTGACGGTCACCGAAGGCTACGAGACCGCCATCGCCGCCGCCCTCGGCGCCGCGGCCGAGGCCATCACCGTCGACGGCATCGATGCCGCCGTCGAGGTCCTGGCGGAGATCCGCCGGGCCGACGCCGGCACGGTCGGCCTCGTAATCGCGTCCCCCGCCCCCGCCCCCGCCAGCGACACCAACGGGACCGCCGAGGGCGCTATGGCGTCACCATCGGTCCCGTTGGGTACCCCGGCCCTGGAGCTGGTGGAGGCGCCCGCGGAGCTGGCGAGCGCCGTGCGGGAGCTTTTGCACGACGTCGCTGTGGTCGATGACCTGGGAGAGGCTCTCCGGTCCGTTCGGGATAATCCTGGTCTTAGGGCCGTTACCCGGGAAGGCGACCTGGTCGGGGCGCACTGGGCCCAGGGCGGGTCGGCGCGGCCGCAGTCATTGCTCGACGTGCGCAGCGCGGCCGACGAGGCGGAGGCCAAGGTCGCCGCGGCCGAGCTGGCCTCGGAAGAAGCGGCCGAACTGCTGGCCGAGGCGACCGAGGGCCAGGAATCCGCCCGGCAGATCCGGGAGGAAATCCGTGGCCGGATGCAGGCCGCCGACGCCGCCGCGGCCGAGATTTCCGGACGCCTGGGCCGCCTGGCCGGAGCGGCCCGCGCCGCCTCCGACGAGGCCAAGCGGCTGGACGCGTCCGTGGGCGCGGCCGAGCGTTCGGCCGCCAAGGACACCGAGAAGCTCGCCCGGCTCAAGGCCGAGCTGGCCGAGGCCGAGGCCGACGCCGAGCGGGCCCAGGACCCGGAACTGGAGAACGAGCTCGCCGAGGCCGAGCGCACCGAACTCGGAGAGCGGGCGACCGCCGCCCGGGCCACGGAGATGGAGGCCCGGCTGGAAGTGCGCACCGTCGAGGAACGGCTGCGCGCGATCGGCGGCCGGGCCGACTCCCTCACCGCAGCCGCGGCCAGCGAGCGCGCGGCCCGGGAACGCGCGGAGCTGCGGCGCCGGCAGCGGGCCGAGCAGGCCGCCGCCGCCCGCGCGGTGGCGACCGGAGCCGAGTACGCGGTCACCGTCGCCGAGTCATCGCTCAACGCCGCGGCGGCTCGCCGGGACGAGGCCCAGGCGGCCAGCGGCGAGTCGGCCGAGTCGCTCAAGGCGCTGCGGGCCCGGATCGGGGTCCTGTCCACCGAGCTGGAAAAGGTCACCAGCTCCGCCCACGGCACGGAGATCGCCCGGGCCGAGCACCGGCTCCGGCTCGAGCAGCTGGAGCAGCACGCCACCGAGGAATACGGGGTCGAGCCCGACGTGCTCGTGGCCGAGTACGGGCCGGAGGTCGGCGTGCCGGTGCCCGAGAAACCCGCCGAGGACAAGCCAAAGAAACGGCCCAGGCCCTCCGGGGGCACCGGCCCGGAGGCTGACTCCGCCGAGGCCGCTCCCGCTCCGGAACCGCTCTCGCTGGCCGACGCGCTCAAGGCGGTGACGGACGCGGCCAAGGTCGGGGATGAACCGCCGGAGGCCGCCGAGTCCGGGGACGGCGACGGGGCCGATGCCGGGGACCCGGAGGAGAAGCCCGCCGAGGACCAGCCCGCGATGATCACGGTGCCGTACGTGCGCGAGGAACAGGAGCGCCGCGCCGCGGAGGCCGAGCGCCAGCTGTCCAAGCTCGGCAAGGTCAACCCGCTCGCGCTGGAAGAGTACGCGGCGCTGCAGGAGCGGCACCAGTTCCTGGCCACCCAGCTCGATGACCTCCGCAAGACCCGGCGGGACCTGCTTACCGTGGTCAAGGAGGTCGACGACCGGGTACAGGAGGTGTTCGCCTCGGCGTACGCGGACACGGCCCGCGAATTCGAGGGACTGTTCTCCCGGCTGTTCCCCGGCGGCAACGGCCGGCTCATGCTGACCGAGCCCGACGACATGCTGACCACCGGCATCGAGATCGAGGCCCGCCCCCCGGGCAAGAAGGTGAAGCGGCTGTCGCTGCTGTCGGGCGGGGAGAGGTCCCTGACCGCGATCGCCTACCTGTTCGCGATCTTCAAGGCCCGCCCGTCGCCGTTCTACGTGCTCGACGAGGTCGAGGCCGCGCTCGACGACAGCAACCTCCAGCGGCTGCTGCGGGTCTTCGAGGAGGTCCGGGAGACCTCCCAGCTGATCGTCATCACCCACCAGCGCCGGACGATGGAAGCGGCCGACGCCCTGTACGGCGTCTCCATGCGCGGCGACGGCGTCTCCACCGTCATCAGCCAGCGCGTCCGCGAGGCCGAACCGCCCAAAGCCGCGCAACCCGCCCAGGCTGCCCACGCGTAGCGCACTGCACTAGTCTGGGAGACTGCCATGGCGCGAGCCGCGATGGACGCTTGGCCAATGTCCGGGGATCAGCCAGGAGACTTATCCAGCTATGGAATACATCATCCTTATTGTCGTGCTCGCGGTCTTGCTCGTCGTGGGCGCCGGGACCATGCTGCTGCGCCCGCGCGGAGGCAAGCGCGTCCGCTCCAGGGGCACCGACACCGACATCACGGCCGGCACCGGCGGCGAGTCCGGCGGCGGCACCCTCACCGAGGAACGGCCGTCCGGCGCCGGAACGGCGACGGCGGCCCCGCCCGCGCCCGCGGAACCGGTCGAGGAGAAGCCGAAGCCGTCGCTGGAGAAGCCGCCGCCGTCGGCCGGCCGGATGGTACGGCTGCGGGCCCGGCTCGCGCGCAGCCAGTCCGGGTTCGGCGGCGCGCTGCTGAGCCTCCTGTCCTCGGGCAAGCTCGACGACGACACCTGGGACGAGATCGAGGAAATCCTGATCACCGCGGACGTCGGCGTATCGCCGTCGCGGCAGATCGTCGACGACCTGAAGACCAAGGTGAAGGTCGAGGGGGCCAAGGACGCCCGCCAGGTGCGCGAGATGCTCCGGTCCGAACTGCTCAAGCAGGTGGAGACACCCGCCAGCCGGGAACTGAAGACCCAGCGCCACGAGGGCCGTCCCGCGGTCGTGCTCATGGTGGGCGTCAACGGCACCGGCAAGACCACCACCTGCGGACGGCTGGCCCGCGCCCTGATCGGGGACGGGCGGACCGTGGTGCTGGGCGCGGCCGACACCTTCCGCGCCGCCGCCTCCGAGCAGCTCGAGACCTGGGGCAACCGGGTCGGGGCCGAGACCGTCCGCTCCGGCAAGGAAGGCGCGGACCCGGCGAGCGTCGCGTTCGACGCCGTCAGCAAGGGCATCGAGTCCGAGGCCGACGTGGTGCTCATCGACACCGCCGGGCGGCTGCACACCAAGACCGGCCTGATGGACGAGCTCGGCAAGGTCAAGCGCGTCGTCGAGAAGCGCAGCGCGGTGGACGAGGTGCTGCTCGTGCTCGACGCCACGACCGGCCAGAACGGCCTCCGCCAGGCCCGGGTGTTCGCCGAGGTCGTGGATGTCACCGGCATCGTGCTCACCAAGATGGACGGCACGGCCAAGGGCGGTATCGTGATCGCCGTCCAGCGGGAGCTGGGCGTCCCGGTGAAGCTGGCGGGGCTCGGGGAAGGGCCGGACGACCTGGCGCCGTTCGATCCGGAGGCCTTCGTGGACGCGATCCTCGGCGACGAATAGGAAACACGCCCGTAACCGCCACCGGGGCTGTTTCACGTCGCCGACACATTCCGGCTGGCCGGCGGAAACGCCGGTACGGCATTGTCTGGCACAGGCGATCGAGTCCGATAGGCGGAGGTTCCCATGAAGCTGATCACGGCTGTCATCAAGCCGTTCAAGCTGGATGACATTAAAGACGCGCTGCAGGCATTCGGCGTCCACGGCATGACGGTCAGCGAGGCGAGCGGGTACGGCCGGCAGCGCGGGCACACGGAGGTTTACCGGGGTGCCGAATACCAGGTGGACCTGGTGCCGAAGGTCCGGGTCGAGGTGATCTGCGACGACGAGGACGCCGACGACCTGCTCGGCGTAGTGGTGAAGGCGGCGCAGACCGGCCGGATCGGCGATGGCAAGGCCTGGGTGACTCCTCTTGACACCGTGATCCGGGTACGTACCGGAGAACGCGGCCCGGACGCTCTGTAGAAGGCCGGCACGCCCGACATCGGGGGATCCATGACGTCATTCGCCGCTGACCGCACGAGCAGGACTACGGAAACCGACCGATGGCTGGCCGGCATGCTCGGCGCCGAGCCGGGAGTCGCCCTGGTGGCCGTGGGAGGTTACGGCCGCAAGGAACTGCTGCCCGGCAGTGACCTGGACGTGCTGCTCCTGCACGACGGGCGCGACGGCATCGCCAAGATCGCCGACCGGGTCTGGTACCCCGTATGGGACTCCGGGGCCCAGCTGGACCACGCGGTCCGGACCGTGCCCCAGGCCCGCCGGGTGGCCCGGAGCGATCTCAAGGTCGCTCTCGGGCTGCTTCACGCAAGGCACATCGCCGGGGACCCGGACCTGACGACCAGCCTCCGGGAAGGGGCGCTGGAGGACTGGCGGGCCCACGCCCGCACCCGGCTGTCCGAACTCAGGGACTCCTGCGACGAGCGGGCCCGGCTCCACGGAGAGCTGGCCTTCCTGCTGGAACCGGACCTGAAGGAGTCCCGGGGCGGCCAGCGGGACGTACACGCCATACTGGCCATCGCCGCCGCCTGGATCGCGCCCGCCCCGGGTCCCAAGGTGCGGGCGGCCTATGAGCAGATCACCGACGCCCGCCACGTGCTGCACGACGTGACCGGCCGCCGCGGCGACCGCCTTGTCCTCGAAGAACAGGACGAGGTCGCCCGGACGCTCGGGCTGCTGGACGGGGACGCGCTGCTGCGCACCCTGGCCGGCGCGGGCCGCACCGTGGCCTACGCCGCAGACCACGCCTTCCGGCAGGCCGGGCGGGCCGGCGGGCGGAAACCGCTCGGGACCCGGATGCGCCGCGGCAAGCTGGACCGCCGTCCGCTCGCCGACGGGGTAGTCGAGCAGGACGGCGAGGTGGTGCTGGCCCGGGCGGCCAGCCCGCCGTCGGACCCGGGGCTGCTGCTGCGCGCCGCCGCGGCCGCCGCTCAGGCGGGGCTGCCGCTCGCGCCGCGGGCCCTGTCCCGGCTGGCCGAGTGCCCGCCGCTGCCCGTGCCCTGGCCCGCCGCGGCCCGGGACTCGCTGATCACCCTGCTCGGCGCGGGCACCAGCGCGATCGCCGTGTGGGAGGCGCTGGACCAGGAGGGACTGCTGGCCACGCTCATCCCGGACTGGGAACGGGTGCGGAACCGGCCGCAGCGCAACCCGCTGCACCGGTTCACCGTGGACCGGCACCTGGTCGAGTGCGCGGCCAACGCCGCGGCCCTGACCCGGGACGTCGCCCGCCCGGACCTGCTGCTGATCTCCGCGCTCATGCACGACATCGGCAAGGGCTGGCCCGGGGACCACAGCGTGTCCGGGGAAGTCGTCGCGCGGGACTTCGCCAAGCGGATCGGGCTGAACGACGCCGACGCCTCGGTCATCGCCGCCGCCGCCCGCCACCACCTGCTGCTGCCGTCCGTGGCCACCCGGCGGGACCTCGATGACCCGGTGACCGTGCAGCACGTGGCCGACACCCTCGGATCCCGCCTGCTACTGCACCTGCTGCATGCCCTGGCCAAGGCGGACGGGCTGGCCACCGGGCCGGCCGCGTGGAACGACTGGAAGGCGGGCCTGGTCGCGGACCTGGTGCGGCGGGTCTCCGCCGTGCTGGCCGGCGAGCCGGCGCCGGAACCGGCTCCGCTGCGCCCGGACCAGCTCGAGCTCGTCTCCGACGGCGGCCCGGCCGCGATCGTGTCCGGCGGGGAGGTGACCGTGGTCGCCCTGGACCGGCCGGGCCTGCTGTGGCACGCGGCCGGCGTGCTGGCCTCGCACCGCCTGGCGGTCCGCGCCGCGACCGCCACGTCGGCCGGGGGCACCGCGGTCACGATGTTCCACGTGGCGCCGGAGTACGGCGACCCCCCGGACGCGAAGCTGCTCACCGCGGACCTGCGGCGCATGCTCGACGGACGGCTCGACGTGGCCGACCGCCTGGAACGGCGGGCCCGCGCGGTCCGGGCGTCCGCGCACGCGACCCCGCCGCCGAAAGTCACGCTGGTGGACAGCGCCTCCGACACCGCGACGGTGGTCGAGGTCCGGGCCCACGACGAGCCGGGCCTGCTGTGGCGGATCGGCCGGGCCCTCGGCGACTGCGGGCTGGACGTGCGGTCGGCCCGGGTCGAGACACTCGGAGCCGAGGCCGTCGACGTCTTCTACGTCACCGGGGCCGACGGTGGCCTGCTCACCGACCCCGGCGCCCGCAAGCGCACCGTTTCGACCGTCCTGAGCGCTCTGACTCATGCCTCATAAGCCGGTACGCTTGACTTCGTGTTTGAGACGCTCTCCGACCGGCTGACTCAGGTCTTCTCCTCGCTGCGCGGCAAGGGACGGCTGTCGCAGGCCGACATCGACGCCACCGCGCGGGAGATCCGCATCGCGCTACTCGAAGCCGACGTGGCGCTGCCCGTCGTGCGGCAGTTCATCGCGCGGGTAAAGGAACGAGCGGGCGGCGCGGAGGTGTCGGGGGCGCTGAACCCGGCCCAGCAGGTCATCAAGATCGTCAACGAGGAGCTCGTCGAGATCCTCGGGGGCGAGACCCGGCGGCTGCGGTTCGCGAAGAACGGCCCGACCGTGATCATGCTCGCCGGCCTGCAGGGTGCCGGTAAGACGACCCTCGCGGGCAAGCTGGCGCTGTGGCTGAAGGAGCAGGGCAATACGCCCATGCTGGTGGCGGCCGACCTTCAGCGGCCCAACGCCGTGGAGCAGCTTCAGGTCGTCGGCGAACGGGCGGGCGTCGCGGTGTACGCGCCGGAGCCCGGCAGCGGCGTGGGCGACCCGGTCGCGGTGGCCCGCCAGTCGCTGGACGAGGCGGCCCGGGCGATGCACAACATCGTCATCATCGATACCGCCGGCCGTCTGGGCATCGACGAAGAGATGATGGCCCAGGCCCGCGACATCCGCGAAGCGACCGACCCGGACGAGGTCCTGTTCGTCGTCGACGCGATGATCGGCCAGGACGCGGTCGCGACCGCGCAGGCGTTCCTCGAGGGCGTCGACTACGACGGCGTCGTGCTCACCAAGCTGGACGGCGACGCCCGTGGCGGCGCCGCCCTCTCGATCCGGGCACTGACCGGCCGCCCGATCATGTTCGCCTCCACCGGTGAGAAGCAGTCCGACTTCGACATGTTCCACCCGGACCGGATGGCGTCCCGGATCCTGGACATGGGCGACGTGCTCAGCCTCATCGAGCAGGCGGAGAAGGCGTTCGACGCCGAGCAGGCCGCGGGCATGGCCAACAAGTTCATGTCCGGCGGCGAGCTCACGCTTGAAGACTTCATCGAGCAGCTGGGCATGCTGCGCAAGCTCGGGCCGATTCAGAACCTGCTCGGCATGATGCCCGGCGCGGCCAAGAACAAGGAACTCCTGTCCCAGGTCAACGAGAAGGACCTGGACCGGGCCGAGGCGATCGTCCGCTCCATGACCCCGGCGGAGCGCCAGAACCCGAAGATCATCAACGGGTCCCGCCGCCTGCGCATCGCCAACGGCTCGGGAACGAAGGTCGGCGACGTGTCCCAGCTCGTCACGAACTTCTTCGAGGGCCAGAAGCAGATGAAGGCGCTGATGGGCGGCGGAATGCCGGGCATGCCAGGGATGCCGGGCATGGGCGGTCCCGGCGGCGGCCGCAAGGGCGCCCGCGCCCAGAAGGCGGCCAAGCAGGCCAAGAAGAAGGCGAAGCGTCCCGGCGGCGACCCCCGCAAGGCGGGCAAGAGCCGGTCGGGGAACCCGGCCGCGGCCGACCAGGCGGCGGAGCAGGAACAGCCGCAGGTGGAGTCCATGGAGGACCTGCAGAAGATGCTGGAAGAGGCGCAGTCCGGCGGTGGCCAGGGCGGCTTCCCCGGCATGGGCCCGACCGGCGGTCCCGGCAGCCTTCCCCCCGGCTTCGGCGGTCCCGGCGGCTTCGGCGGCGGCGGAGTTCCGGCCGCCTTCGGCAAGAAGCGCAAGAAGAAGTAAAACCCTTCAGCCCTCGCCGCCGACGGCGAGGGCGCGGACGGCGTCGAGGGTGTCGGCCTCGGCGGCGGGCTTGTCCTCGCGGTAGCGGAGGACCCGTGCGAACCGGAGCGCCACCCCGCCGGGGTAGCGGGGGCTGCGCTGTACCCCGTCGAAGGCGATCTCCACCACGAGTTCCGGTCGCACGTAGACCGTCCAGTCGTCGCGGTGGTCCTCGATCTCCTGCAGCCTCGCCGTCTGCCACTCCAGCAGTGAATCGGTCAGCCCCTTGAACGTCTTGCCGAGCATCACCCAGCCGGGCGGATATTCTGGCCTTTCATCCGCCCGGCCGTCGGGGGGTACGGGGGGTCGTCCCCCCGGAAGGTACTGGCAGCCGGGCGGATCAGTCGAGGGGTCGCGGGCGCCGAGGTGCAGGTTGGACAGCCAGCCGCGCCGCCGGCCGTGGCCCCATTCCACGGCGAGCACCACGAGGTCCAGGGTGTGCCGCGGCTTGACCTTGATCCAGCCCGTCCCGCGCCGGCCCGCCGCGTAGGGGGCGGTCAGCGACTTCACCACCACGCCCTCGTGCCCGCGGGCGACCGCGCCGGAGAAGAAACCAGCCGCCTCATCGGGAGCGGACGTCACGACCCGGGGCATGAGCATCGACGGCGGCACGACCCGGGCCAGCGCGTCGTGCCGCCCGGCATACGGCTGGTCCAGCAAGTCGGCGCCGTCCAGGTGCAGCGCGTCGAACCAGTACGCGCTCAGCGGCACTTCGGCCGCGGGGATATCGCGCGCCGCCCGCGCCGCCGTGTCCTGGAACGCCCGCGGCCGCCCGTCCGGCCGCAGCGCGATCAGCTCGCCGTCCAGCACGGCGTCCCGTACCGGAAGCCCGGCCAGGCCGGAGACGATTTCCGGCAGCCGGGACGTGATGTCATCCAGCGTCCGGGTGAAGAGCTGAATCCGGCCGGAAGCCACGTGGGCCTGGACCCGGATGCCGTCGAGCTTCCACTCGACGGCCGCTTCCTCGCCCGGGCCGATCTTGTCCAGGGCCGCGTCGACCGAGGGCGCGCTGGAAGCCAGCATCGGCTTGACCGGCCGCCCGACGATCAGCCCGAATTCCGCGAGTGTGGGGGAGCCGCCCCCGAGCGCCGCCCCCGCCGCGGCGGGCAGCGACCCGCTGAGCATCACGGCCCGCCGGACCTCCGCCACCGGAACCCCGGACGCCCGCGCCACCGCTTCGGCCATGACCCCGTCCAGCGCCCCCTGCCGGAGTTCGCCCGACAGCAGCCGCGCCAGGAAGTACTGCTCTTCGGCGGTGGCGGCGGCGAAGAGCTCGCCCACCCGCTGCTTGCGCGCGGCGGCCGACCCCTTCCCGGCCAGGGCCTTCACCCGGGTACACGCCTCGTCGACGGCGGCGACCGTCAGCGACGGAGCCTCCGCCGGCGGCGGCGCTTCCCGCAGCGCGGCCCAGCCGACCCCGATCTGGCGCTGCGGCAGTTCGCCGGACAGCCACGCCACGACGACCGGTGCCTCCTCGGGGGAAGCCAGGCGCAGCGCGGAAGCGAGCGTCTCGATTTTGGCCAGCCGGGCCCGTGTCCCGGCGACGTCCCGGGACACCGCGGCAACCTCGGCGAGCAGCACCCGTCCATTGTGCCCCGGCGCGAGGGCCGATTACCTCTTCGCGCTGGAGATCTGGCACAATGGGTGCTTGATACCTGGCCGAGTGCGGCGCCCTCTCCTCGTTCGCCCGGCCTGGCCCATCCGCTCGGTCCGGCCGGCTATTCCCCGCTGGCGGGTACCCGACGCACGTCGTGGGCTCTCGCAGCCCTAAATTCTTGGGAGAAGTACAGCTGTGGCTGTCAAGATCAAGCTCAAGCGTCTCGGCAAGATCCGGGAGCCGTACTACCGGATCGTCGTCGCGGACGCGCGTACCAAGCGGGACGGGCGTGCCATCGAGGAGATCGGCAAGTACCACCCGAAGCATGACCCGTCGGTTATCGAGGTCAACTCCGACCGGGCGCAGTACTGGCTCTCGGTGGGCGCGCAGCCGACCGACCCGGTCCGCAAGATCCTCGAGGTCACCGGCGACTGGCAGAAGTTCAAGGGCCTTGACGGCGCCGAGGGCACGCTCAAGACCGCCGAGCCGAAGGCCGACAAGAAGGAGCGCTACGACGAACTCGTCAAGGTGAGCCTCGCGGCGAAGGAAGAGGCCAAGGCCGCGGCGAAGGCCGCCAAGTCCAAGAAGAAGGAGGCCAAGGCCGCTTCTGAGGACAAGGCCGCCGAGGCTCCGGCTGAGGCGCCCGCCGAGGAGGCCAAGGCCGAGACTGAGGCCGCTCCGGCCGCCGAGGCCGAGGCCAAGCCGGCCGAGGCCGCCGCCGACGGTGCCAGCGAGTCCTGACGTGCTTGAGGACGCCCTCGAGCACCTGGTGCGCGGGATAGTCGCGCACCCGGACGACGTGCGCGTACTAAGCCGCATGCTGCGCCGGGGCAACGTCCTTGAGGTGCGCGTGCATCCGGACGACCTCGGCAAGGTCATCGGCAGGGGCGGGCGTACGGCCCGCGCGCTGCGGACGGTCATCGGTTCCCTGGCCGGGCACCGGCACGTCCGTATCGACCTGCTGGAAGCCGGCGAGGTTCGCTAGCACCGCTATGCGGGTCATTGTTGGCCGAATCGGCCGCGCGCATGGGATCCGCGGCGCTGTCGTGGTCGGTGTCCGGACGGATGAGCCCGAACTTCGGTTCGCGAAGGGCTCGAAGCTGGACACCGACCCCGCTGACGCCGGCCCGCTGACGGTCTCGGCTACCCGCTGGCAGTCGGGCGAACTCCTCGTCCGCTTCACCGGGACCCGGGACCGGAACGCCGCCGAGGCCCTGCGCGGCACGTGGCTGAGCGTGGAGTCCGAGTCGCTCCCGCCGCTGGAGGACCCGGACGAGTTCCGCGACTCCGACCTCATCGGGCTGTCCGTCCGCACCGTCTCCGGCGCGGCCGTCGGCGAGGTGACGGACGTCCTCCACCATGGCCAGGATCTCCTGGTCATCCGTCCGGCCTCCGGCGCGGATCTCCTGGTGCCCTTCGTCAAGGAGATCGCCACCGACGTGCGCCTGGCCGAGGGTACCTTGGTGATCGACCCGCCCGAAGGCCTCCTAGAACTCGATGAGCCCTCCTGATGCGCGTAGATATTGTCACGATATTTCCGGATTACTTCGGCTCGCATGCCGCGGGCGAAGGGCCACTCGGGGTATCCCTGATCGGGAAGGCCGGGGGGCGCGGCGACATCGACTTCCGCGTTCACGACCTCCGGGGCTGGGCGACGGACGTCCACAACACGGTGGACGACTCGCCGTTCGGCGGCGGACCGGGCATGGTCATGAAGCCGGACGTCTGGGGCGACGCGCTCGACGCGGTGGCCGGCGACTCCGCGGACCCCGGCGGCACCGCCCGGCTGATCGTGCCGACCCCGAGCGGCCAGCCGTTCACGCAGGACCTGGCCGCCTCCTACGCGGCGGAAAGGCACCTCGTTTTCGCCTGCGGGCGGTACGAGGGCATCGACTCCCGCGTGCCGGCCGAGGTCCGGACCCGGATGGCGGTGGACGAGGTCAGCATCGGAGACTACGTTCTCGCCGGCGGCGAGGCCGCGGTCGCGGTCATGCTGGAGGCGGTCTGCCGCCTGCTGCCGGGCGTGCTGGGCAACGAGCAGTCCGCCGCCGACGATTCTTTCGGCGCCGGTGCGGGCAAGATGCGCGGGCTGCTGGAAGGGCCGGTCTACACGAGGCCGCGCTCCTGGCGCGGCATCGAGGTGCCGCCCGTGCTCCTGTCCGGCGACCACGGGGCGATCGCCCGCTGGCGGCGGGACGAGGCGCTGCGCCGTACCGCGGAGGTCAGGCCCGACCTGGTCACCAGCCTCGCGGCCGATCCGGACGGGCTCGATGCCCGCGACCGGGAAGTGCTGGCCGAGGCCGGTTTCCATTTTGCCTAGCCATCGGCTGTGATGGTAAGGTGACCAAGCCATGCTCCGCGCCCAGGCGACGTGGAGCACCCTCCCTGCCGGGCCCAACGCGCGGCGGACAGTGTCCGGAGGGGTACGTCACGAGGACCGGGCGAGCTACCGCAAGTAGCCTGCCGGAACCGGGACGTAATTTTGCGGTCGGCCCCCGTCCAGACGGGATCGCCTCAGATCCGCTATAGGATCAGTGAGGTTACTTAAGGCCACCAGAGACGCTTAACACCCCGGGGTGCGCTGCGCGCGTATATCCGGCCCAGGACTGAGGAACTTTCCAATGCATACCGCGATCGCCGAGATTGAGCAGGCCCAGATCCGGGACGACGTCCCGGACTTCCGCCCGGGTGACACCCTGAAGGTGCATGTCAAGGTCGTTGAAGGTAACCGCTCCCGGATCCAGGTGTTCCAGGGCGTCGTCATCCGGCGTCAGGGTGGCGGCCTCCGGGAGACCTTTACCGTCCGCAAGGTCAGCTACGGCGTCGGCGTCGAGCGGACCTTCCCGGTGCACAGCCCGTCGATCGACAAGATCGAGCGCGTGACCCGCGGCCGGGTCCGCCGGGCCAAGCTCTACTACCTCCGCGAGCTGCGCGGCAAGGCCGCCCGCATCAAGGAGCGCCGCGAGACGACCGCGAGCTAAGAGGCTCCTCGTGTTCGTTCAGCCGCCGGGCCACGCTGCCCGGCGGCTGAAACAGGGCGATACGCTCAACGAAGTTGGGCGTCCAAAGGGGAGGGGCTGGCGTGAGCGAAGAGCGGCCACCGGCGGAGACAAGCGTGGACATGCCAGCTCTCTCGGGTGACGGTGACGGGCCGCCCGGGGAGTCGCCCCGGCTTCAGCGGCCCGGCCGCAAGCGCGACAAGGGCCGGAGCTTCTGGAAGGAACTCCCGGTCCTCATCGTGGTCGCGCTGGTCCTGGCCCTCGTCATCAAGACGTACGCGATCCAGGCCTTCTACATCCCGTCCGGGTCGATGCAGAACACGCTGGGCATCGGGGACCGGGTCCTCATCAACAAGATCGTGTACCACACGCGGTCCATCGCCCGCGGGGACATCGTCGTGTTCAACGGCGACGGGTCGTGGGACACCCCGGCCCCGCAGGGAAGCTCCAACGTCTTCACCTCGGTCCTGAAGGACATCGAGAGCGTCTTCGGGGCCAATCAGGGCGGCGACATCTACATCAAGCGCGTGATCGGGCTGCCCGGAGACCACGTGGCCTGCTGTAACGCCCAGGGCCAGATGACGGTCAACAACGTGCCGCTGTCGGAAAGGTCCTATCTCTACCCCGGGAACACGCCGTCCAGCACGCCGTTCAACGTCACCGTGCCCCCGGGCCGCCTCTGGGTGATGGGCGACCACCGGGCGATCTCGTATGACTCCCGGGGCCACATGGGCATGCCGGGCGGCGGCACCATCGGTGAAAACAAGGTGCTGGGCCGGGCGTTCGTCATCATCTGGCCGCCCAGCCAGTGGGGTTTCCTGAACATCCCCGCCACGTTCTCCCAGCCCAAGCTGACCGGCTCCGCCGCCGCGGCCGGAGGCTCGACGAAGGCCCTGGCCTCCGCGATGGGGGGCGCGACCCCGCTGCGGAACTCCTGGACCCCGCTGCCCATCGTGCTCGGCTTCGCCGCCGCGGTCCCGCTGACCCTGGCGCAGCGTTCCGTCCGCCGCCGCGTCCTGAGGGCCCGGGGACGGTAGGAGCACCGCGGATCCGTTCGGTTCCGGAGGTCATCGTCAAGCCCCGACCACCTGTACGCGGCTAGCGGCGGGCAGGAAGGGGCGAGTACGCTCAACATGATGGCACCCGGGTACACGCCGCGGCGCAGCGCAGGACTGGCCGCCTACGAGAACGTGCTCGCGCGCGCCGGGCTGGCGCCGGTCGCGGGCATCGATGAAGCCGGGCGCGGCGCATGCGCCGGGCCGCTGGTCGTGGCCGCCGTCGTGCTGGACCGGGCTAGCGTGCGGAAGCTCCCCGGCGTCGCGGACTCCAAGCTGCTCACGCAAGCGGCGCGGGAGACCGCCTACGACCAGATCATGCGGCGGGCGGTGGACTGGCACGTCGTGACGATCCCGGCCGCCGACGTCGACCGGTTCGGGGTCCATGTGTGCAACATTGAAGGCATGAGGCGGGCGCATGCCGGGCTGCGGGCCCGGCCCGGGTACGTCCTGACGGACGGATTCCCGGTCGACGGACTCGGGCCGCTGTCGCTCGCCGTCTGGAAGGGCGATCAGGTGACCGCGTCGGTCGCCGCGGCCTCGATCGTGGCCAAGGTCACCCGGGACAGGATGATGGCGGAGCTTGACCGGCGTTACCCCGAATATGGCTTCTGCCGTCATAAGGGGTATGTAACCGCCGAGCACCTGCGGATGCTGGCGGAGTTCGGCCCGTGCGCCGAGCACCGGAAGTCGTTCCGCTGCGTTCCAGAACGCGGCGTGCCGGAGCCTGGACAGGCGGAGGGAGAATAGGGGACATGAGCGCGGAAGACCTGGAGAAGTACGAAGCGGAGATGGAGCTGCAGCTCTACCGCGAGTACCGCGACGTCGTCGGCCTGTTCACTCATGTCGTGGAAACCGAGCGCCGGTTCTACCTGACGAACGACGTTGACCTGACGGTGCGGTCGACCGACAACGGGGAGACCTTCTTCGAGGTCACGATGCATGACGCCTGGGTATGGGACATGTATCGTCCCGCTCGCTTCGTCAAGAACGTGCGGGTCGTCACCTTCAAGGACGTCAACATCGAGGAGCTGGCCAAAAGTGACCTCGAACTCCCGGACGACAAGCCCGGGTTCGCGGGATAGCCCGTGCTAGGGCTGCCCGAGAACACGAGGGCATGCCTGTTCGACATGGACGGCGTGGTGACCCGCACCGCGGTCGTGCATGACGCGGCCTGGAAGTCGATGTTCGACGGCTTCCTGCACCAGCACGCGGCCCAGACCGGGTCGCGCTTCGTGGCCTTCGACCCCGTCGAGGACTACGACGAGTACGTCGACGGCAAGCCCCGGCTAGAAGGGACCCGGGAATTCCTGAAGTCCCGGTCCATCACGCTTCCGGAGGGCTCGCCGGACGACCCGGCGGGCGCCCCGACGATCTGGGGACTGTCCAACCGCAAGAACGAACTGGTTCTCGAGGTCCTGCGGCGCAGCGGCGTGGACGTCTACTCCGGGTCCCGGCGGTATGTGACCGCCGCCCGCGCGGCCGGACTGCGCACCGCGATCGTCTCCTCCAGTGCCAACACCGAGCAGGTCCTGTCCGCCGGGGGCGTGGACCGGCTGTTCGACGTGCGGGTCGACGCCCACGTGGCCGAGGACCGGGAATTGCGGGGAAAGCCGGCGCCCGACATGTTCCTGGCCGCGGCCCGGGACCTGGGCGTGGAGCCTTCCCAGGCGGCCGTGTTCGAGGACGCCCTGGCCGGGGTCGAGGCGGGGCGAGCCGGGGATTTCGGCTACGTGGTAGGGGTAGACCGCGTAGGCCAGGCCTCCGCCCTGCGCTCCCACGGCGCGGACGTGGTGGTGGAGGACCTGGGAGAGCTGTTGTTATCCGTCGCCGCTTGCGACCAGGGGGCTGTGCGTGATTACGAACGCGATCTACGGGGTCGAGCCCTGGGAACTCACCGAGACCTCGCTCGACCTGGACCTGATCGCCCAGAGCGAGTCGGTCTTCGCGCTGTCCAACGGGCACATCGGGCTGCGCGGCAACCTGGACGAGGGGGAACCGCACGGGCTGCCCGGGACCTACCTCAACTCCGTGTACGAGGAACGCCCGCTGCCGTACGCCGAGGCCGGCTACGGGTACCCCCAGACCGGGCAGACCGCCATCAACGTGACCAACGGCAAGATCATCCGGCTGCTGGTCAACGACGAGCCGTTCGACATCCGGTACGGCACGCTGCGATCGCACACCCGGCGGCTGGACCTGAGAGCCGGCACGCTCACCCGCGACGTGGAGTGGACATCCCCCGCGGGACATACCGTGCGGATCCGTTCGGTCCGGCTGGTGTCGTTGACCCAGCGCGCGATCGCGGCGGTCTCCTACTCGGTCACCGCCGTGAACGAGCCGCTGCGGCTGGTCGTGATGTCGGAACTCGTGGCCAACGAGGAAGTCCCGACGGGTTCCGGCGACCCGCGGGCGGCGGCCGCCCTGGCCACGCCGCTGGTCGGCGAGGAGCACTTCACGTTCGGCGACGGGAACCCCCGGGCCCTTCTCGTCCACGGCACCCGTAAGAGCCGGCTCCGGCTGGCGGCCGGGATGACCCACGTGATCGACGGCCCGTCGAAGATGAGCACGTCGCTGGAGGCGGCCTCGGACGTGGCCCGGCTGACCGTCGCGGCGGAGGTCGCGGCGGGCGAGGAACTGGGCCTGACCAAGTACATCGGGTACGGCTGGTCGGCCCGGCGGTCCCGCCCGGCCCTCGTCGACCAGGTGGTCGGCGCGCTCTCCGCGGCCCGGCTGACCGGCTGGGACGGACTGGTCGCCGAGCAGCGGCAGTACCTGGACTCCTTCTGGGAAGGGGCGGACGTCGAGGTCGACGGGGACGTGGAGATCCAGCAGGCCGTGCGGTTCTCGCTCTTCCACATCCTGCAGGCGGGCGCGCGCGCCGAACTCCGCCCCATCCCGTCGAAGGGCCTGACCGGGACCGGGTACGACGGGCACACGTTCTGGGATAGCGAGGCTTTCGTGCTGCCGGTGCTGACCTACACCCAGCCGTCGGCCGCCGCCAGCGCCCTGAGGTGGCGGCACGCCGTCCTCGGCAAGGCCCAGTCCCACGCGCGCGAACTGGGCCTGAGGGGGGCAGTGTTCCCGTGGCGGACCATTCGCGGGGAGGAATGCTCCGGCTACTGGCCCGCCGGGACCGCGGCGTTCCACATCAACGCGGCGATCTCCCGGGCCGCCGTGAAGTACGTGGAGGCGTCAGGCGACCAGGACTTCGAACAGGACATCGCCCTGCCCCTGCTCGTGGAGACCGCCCGGCTGTGGCTGTCCCTGGGCCAGCACGACGCGGCCGGGCAGTTCCGCATCGACGGGGTGACCGGGCCCGACGAGTACAGCGCGGTCAAGGACAACAACGTCTACACGAACGTGATGGCGCAGCACAACCTGGAATGCGCGGCCGCGTACGCCGAGCGGTTCCCTTCCCTGTCGCGGGACCTGGGCGTGACGACCGAGGAAGCGGCGGCCTGGCGGGACGCCGCCGCGGACATGTGCATCCCGTACGACTCCCGCCTCGGGGTCCACCCCCAGCACGAAGGGTTCACCCGCTATGCCCGCTGGGACTTCGCCGGGACCCCCGCCGACGCGTATCCGCTGCTGCTGCACTACCCGTACTTCCAGCTCTACCGGTTCCAGGTCGTCAAGCAGGCGGACGTGGTGCTGGCCATGCAGTTCCGCGGCGACGTGTTCACCGCGGAACAGAAGCGCCGGAACTTCGACTACTACGAGGCCCTCACCGTGCGGGATTCCTCGCTGTCGGCCTCCACGCAGGCTGTGATGGCGGCCGAGGTCGGGCACCTGGAACTGGCCTACGACTACCTGGCCGAGGCGGTCCTGATGGACCTGCAGGACCGTGAGCACAACACCAGGGACGGCCTGCATATGGCATCGCTGGCCGGCGCCTGGACGGCGCTGGTCAGCGGATTCGGCGGAATGCGCTCGACTGGCGGGAGCCTCGCGTTCTCCCCCCGGCTGCCTCCGGGGATCGTGCGGCTGGCGTTCCGCATGCGGTACCGGGGACGCACCGTCCACGTCGAGACCCGGTCCGGGAAGGCCAGGTACACGCTGCTGGCCGGGGACCCGCTCACCATCACGCACCACGGAACGGACGTGACACTGGGGGACAGCCCCGTCGTCCTGGACATTCCCCCGGTCAGGACCCTGCCCGAGCCGGCCCAGCCCCCCGGCCGGACCCCCCAGTCCCGGCGCGGCCGGGGAGATTAGCGTCTTCCCGGGGGCCGCTACCGACAGTGATCAGAGCCCCGGTCATCTGCTTCCCGTCCACAGGGAATTAACTGGATCTGAACTTTCTGTCCACAGGAAAAACCTGGCCGATGCGGGTGATCTCCGGGCCGGCGCATCGTCGGAAGCGGAGGTGATGACGATGCGCGCGAAGGACGTGCTCGGCAGGGAGGGCGAACAGGCAGCGGCGGATTACCTGACGGAGCGGGGATTCCGCATCCTGGACCGCAACTGGCGGTGTGCCGACGGGGAGATCGACATCGTGGCGGTAGAGCGGCACACGCTCGTCGTCTGCGAGGTGAAGACCCGCTCCGGTACGCGATACGGGACGCCGCTGGAGGCGGTCGGCCGGGTCAAGCAGGGCCGGCTGCGCCGGCTCGCGGTGACGTGGGTGAACGCTCATGGCGTCCGGTTCGAGCAGATCCGCATTGATGTTCTCGGCCTGCTGCGGCAGGGGAGCGGCGAGTTCACGGTGGAGCATGTCCGGGGGGTGGGCTGAGATGTCGCTGGCCCGGACATACTCGGTTGCCCTCGTCGGAGTCGAAGGCCACCTGGTCGAGGTCGAGGCGGATATCGCGGACGGACTGCCCGCGACGATCCTGGTCGGGCTGCCGGACACGGCATTGCGCGAGGCCCGGGACCGTATCCGCGCGGCCATCTTGAACAGCGGCCGTGACTGGCCTAAGCGGAAGATCACGATCGGTCTGTCCCCGGCGAACCTGCCCAAGCGGGGCAGCGGATTTGATTTGGCTATCGCTATCGCGCTGCTCGCCGCGGATGAGGCCTTCCCGCTGACCGCGCCCCAGGGGATGATCTTCCTGGCCGAACTGGGCCTGGACGGGAGGCTGCGCCCGGTGCCCGGTGTCCTCCCGGCGGTCGTGGCCGCCGCCTCGGGCGGCATGACCACCGTGGTGGTGGCCGTCGAGAACAAGGCCGAGGCCGGGCTTGTCCCCGGGGTACGGGTGGCCGCGGCGGAGAACCTGGTCCAGGTGATGGACTGGCTCCGCGGCGGGCCCTTCCCGCACGCGGAGGTCAGCCCGGCTCCCCCGTCGCCGGACGGCCCGGGCGCGGTCGGCGGGCACGGCGGTCAGAACGGGGCGGACAGCCGGCCACGCGACCTGTCCGAGGTGCTCGGCCAGTCCGAGGCGCGGAAGGCCGCGGAGATCTGCGCGGCGGGCGGGCACAACCTGTCCCTTCTCGGCCCGCCGGGCACGGGCAAGACCATGCTGGCGGAGAGGCTTCCGACGATCCTGCCCGACCTGCGGGCGCCGGAGGCCCTCGAAGTGACCTCTATCCACTCCATCGCGGGGCAACTGCCGCCCGGGGCGGGGCTGATCGAGCGGCCGCCGTTCTGCGCGCCGCATCACACCGCGAGCATGGCCGCGATCGTGGGGGGCGGCAGCGGGCTTGTCCGGCCCGGCGCGGCCAGCCTGGCCCACCGCGGAGTGCTGTTCCTGGACGAGGCCCCCGAGTTCCACCGCGACGTGCTCGACGCGCTCCGCCAGCCGTTGGAGGCCGGCGAGGTCACTGTGGCGCGGGCGCGGATGTACGCGACGTTCCCGGCCCGGTTCACCCTCGTGCTCGCGGCCAACCCGTGTCCGTGCGCCCGAAGCGCGGGCGGCGGCCGGTGCACGTGCAGCCCGGCGACCAAGATTCGGTACCTGGGCCGGCTGTCCGGGCCGCTGCTGGACCGCGTCGACGTCAAGGTCAAGCTGGAAGCGGTCAGCCGCCGGGCCATGCTGTACGACCGCGAGTTCGCGGAAGCCAGTGAGATCGTGGCCAAGCGCGTGGCGCTAGCCCGGGACCGCTCCGCCTGCCGCCTGGCGGGCACGCCGTGGCGGGTCAACGCCGAAGTCCCGGGAGCAGAGCTGCGCCGGGGATTCGCGCCGGAGCCCGGAGCTCTGCGCCAGCTCGATCGGGCGATGGAGAAGGAGCAGGTCACCGCGCGCGGCGTAGACAAGATCATCCGGGTCGCGTGGAGCGTGGCGGACCTGGAGGGCCGACCGCGACCGGGCAAGGACGAGATCCATACGGCCCTCAGCCTGTGGCTGGGAATGAGCGGCTGAGACGGGGACGGGGACGTTGAGATGACTACTGAGATGGCATCCGGGCAGACGTCGATGATCGGTCTCGATGACGAGCGGCTGGCCCGGGCATCGCTAACCTACCTGGCCGAGCCGTCCGACCAGCGGCTGGGCGTGCTGACGGAGACCTACGGGGCGGCCCCGGTGCTGGCCGGGATCAGGACGGGGACCCTGCCCGGGCCGCCGGCCCCGCCCGGCCCGGCCCGCGACGCGGAGCGCAAGAGCCTGGAACGCTGGCAGAGCCGGCTCGGGGAGCTTCCGACACAAGAAGGCCTGGAGCGGCTGTGCCGCGACGGCATCCGCCTGGTCTGCCCGGGGGACGCGGAATGGCCGGCCCGGCTGGATGACCTGGGCGCGGCCCGCCCCTACGCCCTGTGGCTGCGGGGCCGGGCCGACCTGCGGTTCAGCTGCCTGAGGTCAATGTCGATCGTCGGCTCCCGGGCCGCGTCGGCCTACGGGTCCTACATGGCGTGCGAGCTCGCCGCGGGCGTCGCCGGGCAGGGGTGGACGGTCGTCTCGGGCGCCGCCTACGGAGTGGACGGAGCCGCCCACTCCAGCGCGCTGAACGCCGAGGGCACCACGGTGGCGGTGCTGGCGTGCGGGGTGGACATGCCCTACCCGGCCGGGCACAAGGACCTGCTGGACGCGATCGCCTCCCACGGGGTAGTGGCCAGCGAATGGCCGCCGGGCCGCAACCCGACCCGCCTCCGCTTCCTGGTCCGCAACCGGGTGATCGCGGCCCTGTCGCCGGGCACGCTGGTCGTGGAGGCGGGGGAGCGCAGTGGCGCGCTCAACACCGCCCGCTACGCCCGCGACCTCGGCCGGACGCTGATGGCGGTCCCCGGGCCGGTGACCTCCGGGCAGTCCAGAGGGTGCCACACCATCATCCGGGACTGGGGCGGCACCCTCGTCACCAGCGCCGGAGAGGCCGTCGAGGACGTCTCCCGGATCAGCGACCAGCCGGGGGAGACCCCGGTAACGCCGGAAACCGGGCCCGTGCTGCCTCGTGACCAGCTTGACCCGGAGTCGGCGACGGTTCTCGACGCCCTTCCGGTCCGGGGCGGACTCGGCACCACGGACGTCGCCGTGAAGGCGGGGCTTCCGCCCGCCGACGTGCTCAGACTGCTGGGCGGACTGGCCGCGGGCGGCTTCGCCGAGCGGTGCGAGCGCGGCTGGCGGATCCGCAGGACGTAACGCCCGGCGGGCGGGCGCCGTTAGCTCACATGCGAGATGAAACATGCGGGTAACAGCTGGGTCAGACTTGTTCACAACCAGTCGGGGAAGGTGCCACACTTTGCGCATGGCAACGGCAGGGACGCCCGCCGTGGGCGTGGACGAGGCGGACGGGTTTTCTCCCGCGATCCCCGAGGCGCTCAGCGCCGCCCTGGCCGAGTTCATCCGCTACCTCGACGCCGAGCGCGTGCTGTCCCGGCACACGGTCCGCGCCTACAAGGGAGACATCCACTCCCTTCTGGAGTACGCCTGCCGGGACGGCGTGACCGAGCCCGGTGAACTCAGCCTGATGACCCTGAGAGGCTGGCTGGCCGACCAGCATCAGGCGGGCGCGGCCCGGGCCACGCTGGCCCGCCGCGGCGCCGCGGCGCGGGCCTTCACCTCGTTCGCCCACCGGCGAGGCTGGATCGAGACGGATCCCGGGCCCCGCCTCGGAACCCCCAAGGCGCACCGGACGCTGCCGCAGGTGCTGCGCCGGGAGGAGATCGACGCGGTCCTCACGGGCTGCGCGGACCGGGCGCTCCGCGACCTCGCGGCGGGGCACCGGGTGCAGGCCGCGCTGTCGGTGCGCGACGCCGCGGTGCTGGAACTGCTGTACGCGTCCGCCATCCGCGTCAGCGAACTGTGCGATCTCGACATCGGGGGCCTGGACACGAGCCGGCACACCGTCCGGGTCTTCGGGAAGGGGCACAAGGAACGCGTGGTGCCGGTGGGCATCCCCGCGATGCGGGCCGTGGCCCGCTGGGAAGAAGTGGGGCGGCCGGTCCTGGCCAACGGGCGCAGCGGCACGGCCCTGTTCCTCGGCGCGCGGGGCGGACGGCTGGACCCGCGGACGGCCCGCCGCATCGTTCAGTCCCGGGTCGCTTCCGTCCGCCGGGGCACGGCGCTGTCGCCGGGCGAGCCGGGTGCGCCGGGCGTGCCGGGTGCCGGAGCGGAGGCGTCAGCCGGGCGGGTTCCCGGAACGGAACCCGCCCCGGAAGCGGCGAAGGTCCCGGACGTGGTGACGGCCCGGGAAACCGATGCCGAGGCCGCCGACGGGGCCGGGCCGCATTCCATCCGGCACACGGCGGCGACGCACCTGCTGGAGGGAGGGGCCGACCTGCGGAGCGTGCAGGAGATCCTCGGCCATGAGTCTCCCGCGACGACGCAGATTTACACGCACGTGTCCGCCGAACGGCTCCGGGCCAGCTACCGGCAGGCGCACCCCCGGGCCTAAGCGGGGCCGGAAACGGACACCGGCGGCGCGGCCCGCCGTAATTTCCGGTAATCTGGTAACCGGCCGTTTTACTGGCAGCAGTCTGCACAGGTAGAGCGGCCGCAATTCGCGTGCCCGTACGACGCGCGAACCCGGCACCCGGGGAGGTGCCTGGGACACGCGGACCGCGCCGCTCGGTCCGCCGGCGGGGACCAACTTGTCCAAGCCGGCTGCACGGCGCGAGTTAACCACAACGGGCACCAGGAGTTAACCGAGCCGCACGCGGTCATCTGACACTGGCCGCGGGCACGTAAGGAAGGACCGCGCAATGGCACCGGTCGTCACCATGAAGCAGCTCCTGGAGAGCGGCGTCCACTTCGGCCACCAGACCCGGCGCTGGAACCCGAAGATGAAGCGCTACATCTTCACCGAGCGCAACGGCATCTACATCATCGACCTGCAGCAGTCGCTGGACTACATCGACCGCGCCTACGAGTTCGTCCGGGAGACCGTCGCGCACGGCGGCACGATCCTGTACGTGGGCACCAAGAAGCAGGCCCAGGAGGCGATCGCCGAGCAGGCGCGCCGGGTCGGGATGCCGTACGTCAACCAGCGCTGGCTGGGCGGCATGCTCACGAACTTCTCCACCGTCTTCAAGCGTCTCCAGCGCCTCAAGGAGCTCGAGGAGCTCGACTTCAACGACGTGGCCGCGTCCGGCATGACCAAGAAGGAACTGCTGGGCCTCAAGCGGGAGCGCGACAAGCTGGACCGCACCCTCGGCGGAATCCGGGACATGGCCAAGGTGCCGAGCGCCGTCTGGATCGTGGACACCAAGAAGGAGCACATCGCGGTCAGCGAGGCGAAGAAGCTGGGCATCCCGGTCGTCGCGATCCTCGACACCAACTGCGACCCCGACGAGGTCACCTACCCGATCCCGGGTAACGACGACGCGATCCGCAGCGTGTCCCTGCTGACCCGCGTGGTCGCCGACGCCGTGGCCGACGGCCTGATGGCCCGGGCCGGCGCGTCCGACACCGACCAGAAGCCCGCGGACGACCAGTTCACCAGCGAGGAGCCGCTCGCCGAGTGGGAGCGCGACCTGCTGCAGAGCGGTGGCGCCGGCGAGGCCCCGGCCGCTGCCGAGGCTCCCGCCGCCGAGACCCCCGCTGCCGAGGCTCCCGCTGCCGAGGCGCCGGCTGCCGACGCGGCCCCCGCGAGCGAGGCCCCGGCCGCCGAGGCGGCCGCTGAGGCCGCCCCCGCCGAGACCAGCGCCGAGGGCACCACCGCCGAGGCGCCCGCCGACACCAAGAGCGAGTAGAGGAAACCAATGGCGAACATCTCCGCCGCTGACGTGAAGCGGCTCCGCGAGGCAACCGGCGCGGGCATGATGGACTGCAAGAAGGCCCTCACCGAGGCGGACGGCGACTTCGACGCCGCCGTCGAGGCCCTGCGCCTCAAGGGCGTCAAGGACGCCGGCAAGCGCGCCGCCCGCACGGCGGGCAACGGCCTGGTCCTCTCCGAGCTGAACGGCAACAGCGAGGGCGTCCTGGTCGAGATCAACTGCGAGACCGACTTCGTCGCCAAGAACGCCCAGTTCCAGGAAGTCGCCGAGCAGGTTACCAAGGCCGCCCTGGCCAGCAAGGCCGGCGACCGGCTGGCCCTGCTGGCGGCCGACGCCGGCAACGGCAAGACCGTGGAGAAGGTCATCGAGGACGCCAGCGCCTCGATCAAGGAGAAGATCGAGCTCGGCCGGTACGCCCGGTATGAGGGCGGGTACGTGACCACGTACCTGCACCGCTCCGACCCGGACCTTCCGCCCACCCTCGGCGTGCTCCTGCAGCTCGACTCCGAGAGCGCGGACATCGCGAAGGACCTCGGTCAGCAGATCGCGGCCATGCGCCCGCAGTACCTCACCCGCGACGAGGTTCCGGCCGACGTCGTGGAGAAGGAGCGGCGGATCGCCGAGGAGCTGACCCGCAGCGAGGGCAAGCCCGAGAAGGCCGTGCCGAAGATCGTGGAGGGCCGTCTCGGCGCCTTCTTCAAGGAGATCGTGCTCACCGAGCAGGCCTTCGTGAAGGAGCCGAAGAAGACGGTGGCCCAGCAGCTCCAGGCCGCGGGCGTGGAGGCGAAGGGCTTTTCCCGCTTCCAGGTCGGCCAGGCCTGACCTAGCGGGCAGGCACCGGTTTTCAGGCCCTGGCCAGCGGGCCAGGGCCTGAAGCGGGCAAGGCACATACGAACAAGCAGGGTTGGCAAGGGTGCCGGATAGCAGCGAAGACACCGGCCCGGCGGGTCGCCGGGTGGTAGTCAAGCTGTCCGGTGCCCTTTTCGCCGGTAGTGAGCCGCTCGGGATCGATCCCGACGTGGTCTCCTACCTGGCGGCGGGGATCGGGGCCGCGGCCAGGGAGGATATCCAGGTCGCGGTGGTCATCGGCGGCGGGAACATGTTCCGCGGCGCGGCGCTGGCCGAGCGTGGCATCGACCGGGCCCGGGCCGACTACATGGGCATGCTCAGCACGGTGATCAACTGCCTCGCCCTGCAGGATGTGCTGGAGAAGGACGGCATCGATACCCGGGTCCAGACCGCGATCGAGATGGGCCAGGTCGCGGAGCCGTATATCCCGAGAAGAGCGATCCGCCATCTGCAGAAGGGCCGGGTCGTGATCTTCGGCGCCGGACTGGGGGCGCCGTTCTTCTCGACTGACACCGCTGCCGCGCAGCGGGCACTGGAGATCAAGGCGGACGCGGTGCTCAAGGGGACCGGGGTGGACGGCGTCTATGACGCCGATCCGCGTCTGGTCCCGCATGCGACGCGATTCAGCAAACTCTACTATGGTGAATACCTCAGCCGCGGCCTCAGGGTGATGGACGCGACGGCGGTGAGCCTCTGCCGGGACAACGGGCTCCCCATCGTCGTCTTCAAGCTCATGGAGCCCGGTAATGTGGAGAAGGCCGTCCGGGGCGAGCCGATAGGCACGCTCGTGTGCGCACAGGAGCCGTAACAATGATCGATGACACTCTCCTCGAAGCCGAGGAGAAAATGGATAAGGCCGTCTCGGTCGCCAAGGAAGATTTCGGCAACATCCGCACTGGCAGGGTTAGCCCTTCAGTCTTCTCCAAGGTCACGGCGGAGTACTACGGGGCGCAGACGCCGCTGAACCAGCTGGCGTCCTTCACGCTCCCCGAGGCGCGGATGATCGTGGTGCAGCCGTTCGACAAGTCGTCCCTGGGATCGATCGAGAAGGCGATCCGCAACAGCGACCTCGGCGTGAACCCGACCAACGACGGCACGATCATCCGGGTGGTCTTCCCGGACCTGACCGAGGAACGGCGCAAGGAGTACATCAAGACCGCCCGGGCCAAGGCGGAGGACAGCCGGGTCTCCATCCGGAACGTCCGGCGCCACGCGAAGGACGCGCTGGACAAGCTGGTCAAGAGCAGCGAGGCGGGGGAGGACGAGGTCCACCGCGCGGAGCGGGAGCTGCAGGAGCTCACCGACACCTACATCGGGCAGATCGATGAACTGCTCAAGCACAAGGAAGCCGAGCTGCTCGAGGTGTGAGCGAGCTGGCGAGCGAACCGGAAGGCACTGCGCGCGTGCGAACGCTAACGACGAGCGCTAGCGAGGAGTCCGCGTGAGCGCCACCGGAACGGCCCCGGGCGACGTGAAGCCGAAGGGCATCAAGACCGGGCGGAACCTGCCCGCGGCCATCGGCGTGGGCGTGGTCATGGGCGGTCTCGCGCTGCTGACGCTGCTGACCGTCAAGGCGACGTTCCTGATCTACATGGGCGCCGCGCTGGCCGTGGCGCTGAAGGAACTCGCCTCCGCCCTCAGGACCCGGGGCATCCGTATCCCGGTGATCCCGGTCGCGCTGGGAGGCGCGGCCATGATGACCGCCGGGTACTGGGCGCGCGGCGGCGCGGTGGCCGCCGCGTTCGCCGTGACCGTGGTGGCCGTCCTGGCCTGGCGCATGCGGGGCGGCACCGAGGGCTACGTCAAGGACGTGACCGCCGGGATGTTCGCCGCGGCGTACATCCCGCTGATGGGGTCGACGGTGTCGGCGATGCTGGCCGCCCACGACGGCGGCCTGCGGGTGCTCGTCTTCGTCGTGCTCACGATCTGCAGTGACATCGGCGGGTATTTCGCGGGCATCACGCTGGCCCGGAACGGGGGCCACAAGATGGCGCCCGTCATCAGCCCGAAGAAGACCTGGGAGGGCCTGGCCGGGTCCGCCCTGGCGACGATCGTGGCGGGCGCGGTCCTGCTGCCGGTCCTGCTGCACGGCTACTGGTGGCAGGGGGTCATCGTGGGCGCGGGCGCCCTGGTGGCGGCGGTGGTC
>Ga0131853_10001278_pt1 | contig 45222 bp, 34 predicted proteins | sample TergutLab28metaG_FD_92764 | JGI IMG/M metagenome (GOLD analysis project Ga0131853, IMG submission 92764) | Labiotermes labralis P1 segment gut microbial communities from Petit-Saut dam, French Guiana - Lab288 P1 (version 2) (version 2) | ecosystem: Host-associated > Arthropoda: Insects >... | reverse complement strand
GTTCCATCCCCGACCGCCCAGCTTCCACGGACACCCCTTGTAGGGCGCGGCGACCTCGACGCGCCGATTGGTCAAGGTCCAGTTCAAGGTCTTAAGATCAAGGGCTGAATATTAACTCAGCCTACGGGCGGGAATATTGTACCGCTCGTGCCGCGGAGGCACTTACTTTTCTTGTCTCGCCAAGAAGAAGTAAGCAAAAGAAGGCGACTGGGGGAGGACCGGGTCTGACTGCGCACAAAGGACGTGCTCCGCAGACAACTCCCCCAGACCCCCACTATACGAACAGGTGGGCGAAAACTAGAAAGTTTATTGGTATGTTATTCTTGCTAGCTCCCGGCTTGTCAACAGAGGCGTCGTTAACAGTGAACATCTCACCGCGAGAATTCCTTACTCTAAACCCGGGCTCGCATAGCAGCTGGGTAAGTTCGATGTCGGCCCAACGGCCTGGATTCAACCTGCCGGTTCAAGGCCTGCTCCATGATTGCCGGGCGTTTGGTGACCTCATAAACATAAGATTTTGCCCGGTATTGTCAGTGCATTACAAATACGAAGCGGCAACCCGGGCAAAATTTCGACCAGCGAGGCCGGATGTTATGCGGGGGTGGGTGGGGGCTTAATTCCAGCCCACAGGCTGATTTAAAATTCAGCCTTGACCGAAAGCAAAACAACCCAACTCCCAGAGCAATTTTAAAGTTCGTCAGCTATACATTATCCAGAGAAAAATAGCGGGACGCTCGTGTGAGCGTCCCCTGTCGGTTTTTCTACCATTAATACCGCAGCAGCAAGTACCGGTCTACAAAATACCTGGGCAGGTTTCGCGGCGCGGCCTTCAGCCAGCTCACAACTTTATCCCGGGCCTTTAGCGCAGCGACTCGCTCGTATGGCGTAATTTCGTGGTTGCTATAGGCAGCTCTGGAATACAGTCCGGCCAGCTGCTTAATATCCACACCCAGGCCCACAAAGACAGGTTCCCGAGATGTTCTGCCCGCGTACCCAAGGGCGGTCTCGCCGGGAGAAATTGGGCAACCAACTGCCCCGGCCGCGTTCAAAGTCGAGGCAAAAAGGGCCACAACGGCTTCCCGGTTGGGCATGTTCTCAAGGCCCCGCTGTTTGGAGCGGTACCGGGCGGTAAGCTTTAGACCGACAATGACGCCGACGCCCACAAGAACCAGCAGAATAATGGCCGTTACCCAGGGGGAAGCGCCACCCTCGTCGGCGTATTGGCCAACAACGTCGGGCTCGTCCTCTGGAACGTCGATGTAGTCCCGCCAGTTCGGTAGGTCGCTCATATCCACCATAGGCTCGTCCGGCAGGGGCACGAATACCGGCGCGCCTATGTTGGGGTTGTCCCAGTTCAGGTTGTATACGGCGGTGGGCTCGAACATCGCCCAGCCGAACCCGGGGAAGTAGGCCTCTACCCAGGCGTGGGCCTGGCGGTTGGTCACCCAGAACCTGTTGTCGCCCGCGCGGAGTTCCGGGGTTATAAAGCCCTCCACAAAGCGGGCGGGAATGCCAAGAGTCCGCGCCATAACCACCATCGCGGAAGCGTAGTGTACACAGTATCCCTCCCTGGCAGTAAAGAGAAAGTGGTCGACAAAATCCTCGCCCTCGGGCAGCGTCATAGCTTCCAGTGTGTAGGGGAAATCGGCCAAGTAGCTCTCTATCATGCGCAGCCTGTCGTAGTTTGTCTGCGCCCCAGCAGTAATCTCTCGAGCCAGGTCGCCCACACGGTCGGGCAGAGTGTCCGGCAGCTGCAGGAAAATTGCCAGCTCGTCGGTATCAAGTCGTCCCGAGGCACCGCGCAAAATGCCCGAAAAGTAGCTGCTGCGCATATCCCAGGAAATGTAAAGCTGGGTGTAGCTTACTTCCTGGGGGAGCACCCTTGCGCCGCGCATATTGCCATGAATGTTCTGCTCTATTTGCACGTGAGGAGTAACTTCCAGCGTCTGGTGGAATGGCGGGGTGAAGATGGCGTCGGTGCGCACATCCATGGTCGTTATAGTCACTTCCCGCAGGGGGCGGTTCAAAGAGCGGCGGAGCTGAGTGTGGATTGTGCGCATAGCTCCGGAGTATGGGTTGGTGTCAAATACTCCGTTCTCGCCCGGAATTAGCCGCTCTTTTGCCGGCATTGTCGAGAGCCAGGCATCGCCGGTGTAGTAGTCCCGCACGGCCCCGGCGAGGTAAAGGCGCTCGTCGGCTTCGACTATCATCACCACCAGGTCGTTGGGGGTTACCGGCCCGCCCAGGCGCTGGCCATCGCTGGTGAATGACATGGTCTGCTCCGGGGTAAAGGTGTGCATAATGTTGCTCATCGCCCCGGTGACATCAGGCAAGCTGAGGGCTTCCACAGCTTCGGCGTCCGGTTTTGGCAGGGCCCAGCCTACTCCAAAAAGCAGCAGGCAGAGCGGAAGAAGCATCAGCCCGTAGCGAGCGGCGGGGGCGCTCTGCTCGTTCTGGCCACGTTGCGCGGTCAGGTAAAGCCGCTTAGCCAGCAGAGCCAGCAGACAGAACAACATTGCGACTATCGCCATGTCCGAACGGTCCCAGCCCATATGTATCGGCACGGCGATAACGCCCAGTGCCATCAGGGCTAGGGAAAGGAACCCCAAATGCAGCCGGGTATTGAGCACGGTTACAAAGCTAAAGAGAAAGGCTACCCCCAGGCTGGCAAGGTTTGAGAACTCTTCCCGGTAGGGAGCTTGGTCTCTGGTGAAAGCGACGAGCCCGTCTACGTTCTCCTGCAGGGCAACAAACCAGCCGACTTCAAAACCCCGCATGTGCAGGAAAGCAAATGTTACAATAGCTCCGATTACCAACAAACCGGCTGCTCCAATGGCCGTGTACTTGCCCCAAAACACCAGGTTAAGCAAAACTACAAAGCCCGCGCACATAATGAACAGCCGCAAAGATGGCACGCCCAAAACCGTAGCGGCCAGCACACTCTCGGAGAGCGCCCAGGCGTACAGTGCACCAACCATAGTAAAGAACGCAACCTCGGCTATTTTGCCGGAGACTTTGCTTTTAGGCTTGTTTTTCATGCAGCGCCACCCTCCTCTCCGGCCGGCTGGTCAGGTTTGTCCACGCCTATAAGGGTCACGGCCACGCCGGTACCGCGCAGCTCCTCTATAAGATGTTCGCCCAGCGCGCCCACCGGACGCAGCTCACTCTCGAACAGGTAAATGGTCAGGCTGTGCCCAAGGAAACAGAGCTCCCGCAAGGCAGCGCTGCTCTGCTCATTCAGCGACGAGATAAAAGCCACGATGTTGTAAGACCCTGGCACTGAGCGCATCTCGTAAATTGGCGAGCGATACCGCTCGAACTCTATCCTCGCCAGCAGGGAATATAGGCCGTCGGTCTCTTCCGGGGCACCCACGACCGTCTCTTCTATGCCGGGCTGGCCGTAGACAAGGCTGGTCGGCACTTTGGCACGGGCACAGAAGTCCACCGCCGAGGCAGCGTAGGAGACCATCTTGTCTTCAAATGCGGCCCGCTCTTTTGTTGGCAAGTCAATTTTCGCGGTGTCCAACAGCAGGATAGTGCGCTCGGGCTCAAAATTCTGGAAGTTTTTTACGATGAGCTCCCCCCGCTTGGCCGAGAGCTTCCAGTGGATTTTGCGCAAGCTATCCGCCGGGGCGTATTTGCGCAGGTCGGCTATGGCGGTGTAGTCCTCGTTGAATATATCGCGGTTGCGCGCAGTGTCCAAAGGCTCGTTGCGCATAGACAGGGCAAAGTCCGCCTCCCGCTCGGGGAAGACGGTCAGGCGCAGGGTTTTCTTGTTCTTTATAGTGCGAGAAAACAGCCCCAACATATCGGTGACGGTCACGCTCTCAAGTCCCAGGGAGTACACCCCGCGGTAGGGAACACTAACCGTGTAGCCGCGCTTTTGCTTGCCAAAAGGTTCGCATATACCAAGGGCGGCATCGCCCCTCATCTCAATCACTTCGGAGCTGAAAAAGCGGTAAACCGCCCCGTGGTAGATAAACGGCCCCTTGTTGCGCAGGCTAATCTCGTATCTGATGGGCTCACCCTTGAAGACCACGTCTTCGCCGGCGCGCTGCTCAATGTAAAGACAGCTGCCCGCAACAGCCACCGAAAAACCGCAAATTGCGCACAAAATAAGCAGGGCATAGAGCAACGTGAACCCCGCGTTTGTGTCCTCGTACCCTATCGCCAGCAATGCCGCCGCGATAAGGGCCGCTATGAAAAGTAGCCTTGTTTTAAGCATGTGTCTGCTCCGGTTTCAAATGGCAGAGATTGTAGGGGCGGGATTCTCCCGCCCGCGTATATAGACAAAAGTTGGATCGTACCGGTCATGCGGGATGGCCCCGCCCTACGGATTTGCCTCACCACCTACGCGCAATGGGTGCTGCGACCTCTTCTATGGCCATGCGGACTATCTCTCGCTGTGTTTGCTTTTTCAGCCGGCTCTCCTGGGTTAGGACTATCCGGTGTTCGAGCACATGGGGCGCCATCTCGATTACGTCGTCGGGCAGGACGTAATCCCGACCGCTGTACATAGCCCAGGCTTGGGCCGCCCGGTACAATCCGATTGACGCCCGCGGGCTTGCCCCCAGAGAGACAAACGGGTTCTCGCGGGTGTGGCGTACAAGGGCCACAATATACTCGCTCACCATGTTCTCCACGTGTACTTCGGCGGCTTGCTGCTGCAGGGCAACTATGTCTTCCCCTGACACCACTGCGCGCAGGCTCTGCAAAGGGGAGCCCTTGCCCATCCGGCCGAGCATGCGCATCTCTTCAACAAGGCCTGGGTAGCCCAGGGAAATCCGCATCAAGAAGCGGTCCATCTGGGCCTCGGGCAGTGGGTAGGTGCCCAGGTACTCAACCGGGTTCTGGGTAGCAAGCACCATAAATGGATCTTTAATCCGGTATGTTTTGCCGTCGACGGTCACCTGCTTTTCCTCCATGGCCTCGAGCAGGCTGCTCTGGGTTTTGGGGGAGGTGCGGTTGATCTCGTCGGCCAGCACTATCTGGCTGAGGATTGCTCCAGGCTTAAAGTCAAAGTCCCCGGTTTTGGGGTTAAAGACCGAAAAACCGGTTATGTCCGCCGGCATTATGTCGGGCGTAAACTGTATGCGCTGAAACGAGCAGCTCAAAGACCGCGCCAACGCCGACGCCAGGCTTGTCTTACCCACGCCCGGCACATCCTCTATGAGCAGATGTCCCCTGCAGAGCAGCGTTATAAGAGTCAGCTCGATCTGGTAGCGCTTGTCTACAATTACCCGCTCAACATTTTCTACAATCCGATCCAGCACGGCGTCTTGGTTCAAGGTGGTGTCCTCCATATATTTATGTCGTCACAGACGTTGTTCTACAATAGTTAACCCTGTCGGTCAGGCGTTTCATTACACTGGTCGGTTTCCACTTTCTTCTTGAGGTTTTTGTGTGCGCCATATATGTACAGCGCAATCGGCGACACAAGCATAGCCAAAAAAATTAATACTAACGCTCCACCGTAATGGGCTATAAACATCAACGGCACCGCGAAGCAAATTAGCACAAAAACCAACAAACAGCTGCCCAGAAGCCTCAGCAGAGTCGACTTGCTTATATTGTTGGAGTAAATTATGCCAAATATTCCCACGACAAAAAGTGATACGACACCAAAAGCGGCGAAAAAGAAAACAGCTAAATTACCTAATAGGCCAATTGAAAAGTAGCCCCAGAAGCCGCATTTGACGACAAGCAATACGCCCGCAATCCTGAGTACTCTGCCACCCGGGGCCTTTGATCTTTGGGGCTTGTTGTCGTTATTCACCCGTTACCCTCCCTAGCAGCCAAAGACGCGCACCAAATAAAGGCGCGCGTCCTCAATGTACGTTGTCACGCCCTGCGTGGGGATTAGTCCTCTTCGTTCATCTTCTTGGCGTCTTCCTTCACAGCGTCTTCCAGCATCTGGGGCAGCTGCTCATATCGCTCGAAGGTGAAAATAAACGAGCCGCGGCCCTGGGTGGTCGAGCGCAGGAAGGTGGTAAAGTCGTGCATCTCGCTCATTGGAGCCTCACCTTCGACTTCTTGCATTCCGTTTTCCAGCGGGTTCATGCCAAGTACGCGGCCACGGCGTTTGTTGAGCTCGCCCATGATGTCGCCGGTGTTGGAGTCTGGCACCTGTGCCTTGAGGTTGCCGATTGGCTCAAGCAGGACAGGGGATGCTTTGGGCATTCCTTCTCTGTATGCCACGCCCGCCGCCAGCTTAAAGGCCATTTCAGACGAGTCGACCGCGTGGTAGGAACCGTCGTAGAGTGTAGCCTTCAGGCCGACCACCGGGTATCCGGCGATAACCCCTTTGCGTACCGCGTCCTGGAGCCCCTTTTCGACCGCGGGGAAGAAGTTTTTGGGTACCGAACCACCGACCACACGGGTCTCGAAGAGCAGCTCCTTACCATCGTAAGGCTCAAACTCGATATGGACGTCACCGAACTGTCCGCTGCCGCCGGTTTGCTTTTTGTGTTTGCCTTGGATGGAGATTTTTTTGCGGATAGTCTCGCGGTAGGGCACACGTGGGGCAATGAGTTCTATATCCACGCCGAACTTGGCCTTGAGCTTGGATGTGGCCATGTCGAGGTGTTGCTCGCCCAGGCCTGCAATCAGCTGCTGCCTGGTCTCGGAGTTTTGCTCGAAGGACAGGGAAGGGTCTTCTTCCATCAGGCGCTGCATACCGCCAGCCACTTTGCCCTCGTCCCCTTTGTTCTTGACCTTGACTGCCATCGACAGAGTAGCGTGTGGGAACTTAACCCCGGAGAAGGTCAGCGGGCGCTTGGGGTCGCACAAGCAGTCACCGGTAACGGTGTCGCCCAGCTTTGTTATAGCGCCTATGTCACCCGCAGTCAGCACGCCGGCTTCTTCCTGCTTTTTGCCCTTGACGCAGATGATTTTGCCCAGGCGCTCGGGTTGCCCGGTGCGGGTATTCAGGGGTTGCAGCTCACCGCTGAGCTTTCCGGCAACCACCTTGACATAAGAGAGCTTGCCCACAAACGGGTCGGCCACTGTCTTAAAGATGTATGCCGCAAGGGGTGCGTCGGCAGCGCATGGTACCTCAACTTCTTTGTCGCCAGCGTCTTTCGCGGTCTCGCCGGCACTGTCGGCCGCGCTGGGCAGGTTGTTGACAACGCAGTCCAGCAGCAGGTCAACACCGTCAAGAGTGACGCCCGAGCCACAGAGAACAGGGATGACGATTCCGTCCTTGACTCCCTTACGCAGGCCTTTTATAATCTCTTCCTTGGTGAATGCCTCACCCTCGAAGAATTTTTCCATAAGTGTTTCGTCAGTCTCCGCCACAGCTTCGGAGATGGCGGTGCTGAGCTCCTCTAGCTCAATAGACTCGGGCATTGGAGCTTCTTTGCGCTCACCCTTGCCCGAATAGGTATACGCCTTTTTCTCTATGAGATCGACGTAGCACTCGACTTTTTCGTCCTTCATCACCGGCACCACGATGGGGCATACCGACGCGCCAAAGGCTTCTTTGAGTTCGCCGAGTACTTTGTAGAAGTCGGCGTTTTCGGCGTCCATCTGGTTTACGAAGAACATCCTAGACTTGCCCATCTGGCTTGCCAGGTCGTTTGCCTTATAGGCACCAACCTGCACCCCGGACTTTGCCGAGAGCACGATGACCACGCCTTCGGCCGCGCGCACGCCCTCGCACATACCGCCCGCAAAGTCGAACAGGCCGGGAGTGTCGATAAGGTTTACCTTAACGTTATCCCAAATAAAGGGGCAAACGGCCGAGGACACCGAGTTCTGCCTCTTTATTTCTTCCGGGTCAAAGTCAAAAGTGGTGTTGCCCTCGGCAATCTTGCCAAGCCGGTCGGTCTCGCCGGCTCTGAACAGCAACGCCTCTCCCAAAGAGGTTTTGCCACTTCCTGCGTGGCCCGCAAACGCAACGTTGCGAATACTTTCCGCTGGGTATTGCTTCATAACCTTGCTCCTTTCAGTGTTGCCACCGCCGCAAACCGCGAACAACCATTTGCCGGCCAGGCCCGAATACATCAATTATATCAATTTCCAAAGCAACATACAAGCTAAAATGTATGGGTTTGCACAATTTTTGCGGGAAATAAGTATATCTCGGCAAAAAGGTGTGCGCAAAGGCAGCACCCTGGGCTGCCGAGCGTAAGATAAACCCACATTTTGACAGATGAATTATGTGTTAACAAAGGGAAAACTTGCATCTGCTTACCTTGACAATGCGATTGTACACGTGATAATATTTCCAGGAAAGTATAAGTTTGCGCCGACGGCGTGCCAGCAGTTCCTACACCTGGTTAAAACCGCGTCCTGTGCATAAACTACACTAGCACATATCATGATGACCAGGTGGTCAAGGGGGCGGTTTGTTGTGAGGAAGCTTTTGGCGATGTCTTTGGTGCTTATTTTTGTGGTGTTTGCGGGGTGCGCCGCGCGAACGCCGGGGCAGGGCAGCTTGCCCATAGTGCCTCTTGCGGAAGATAACCCGCCTAAACATGAGCGGTACTACTTAAACAGCCCGCCACTTTTGGAAGAACCCGAACAGCCGCCGGCAAGCAGCGGAGAAGTGCAGATGGTTCGCTCGCCATTGCAGGAAGGGGAAAAGATAGTTGCCCTCACCTTTGACGACGGCCCCCACCAGCACACAAGCCGCATTCTAGATGTCCTTGAAGAGCACGGCGGAGCCGCCACATTTTTTGTGCTGGGCTACCGGGTGGAAAACCACCGGAGCACCATGGAGCGGGCAGTCCGGCTGGGCAACGAGATAGCCGGCCACAGCTGGAACCACCAGGACTTCAGCCTGCTGACCGAGGACGAAATAGCTTGGCAGATCAAATCCGCCAGCGAAGCGATTGCTCCATTTGTCGGAAGCTCGCCCAGAATTTATCGCCCGCCTTATGGCCGGACAAACGAGTTGGTGCGACAGGTCTCGCAACGTATGGGCTACGCGATAATAAACTGGACTCTCGACCCGCGCGACTGGGAAAACCGCGACGCCGACCATATATACGACCACATCATGAGCACGATACAGAACGGCGATATAATAGTTATGCACGACATTTACGCCACCACCGCGCAGGCAATGGAGCGCGTTATTCCCCGGCTAATCGAAGAGGGATACAGGCTGGTGACTGTCTCCGAGTTGATTGCGTACCTGTACGGCGAAATAGAGCCAGGGGTTGTTTACGGCAGAGATTACGATGTGCCGATGGTATAGACAATTGCGATACACGGGTTTTCTCGTGGAATACGGCGGCACCTCTTTATGGGGTGTCGTTCTTTTATTACCGAGAAGCCCCTGCGCCCCTTAAGTCACTTTCTGCTTACTCCTTGGCCGAAACAAAGAGTAAGTGCCTCCGTGGCATGAGCGGCACCAAAATCCCAGTCCGCAGGCTGATTTAAGATTTGGTCTTAACCTGGAACTGAAACTTGACCTTAATGACCCGGACGGCCAATGGCCGCCCCTGCAACGGACAAGCCTTTGATAAGCTGAGAGCCAAAAACAAGAAGCCAGAGGCGAGAATCCACTTCTCCGCTTCTGGCTTCCATATTTTAAACAACTACCGAATAAACGTTGGCCGGTAAGGGTCTGGTTTAACCTGACGGTGAAGCACACCCCAGACAAACCCAACCACACAGCATCCCGCGACAATGCCAACTATCAACATTTCCCGGAAGTTAGATGCTTCTAGCGCCCCGTAAAGCATGTACAGTGGTCGATAGGTAAACGCCCCCGCCACTGTGTCTAAAACAACATAGCCGGACGAGCTGTAAGACGTGTTTACAAGCCGAGTGATGAGCAGAGCATTCACCCCGAAGTAAGCCAGAATAAACGTGATGGACTGCTTGGGATAGCTGTAAGCGGCCATACCGGTATTCATCGCCCAACCAAACAGCATAAAGAACCCGAAGAACCACTGGGCAACTTGTAGTAAAGTGGTGCTCTGGGGCGTTAAGAAATAGGCCGACAAAATAGCCGGCGCCCAAAAAATAAGGTACCGAATAAGATACTTGCTCATAACTTATCCAACTCCCAACATAGATGTAGGAGGCAGGAAGGGCTTCTGCAGTTCTTCTCTAACCTCTAATATCTATTCTGTCCCATTATTGCCAAAAAATTCCACGAACAGTGTTATATCATGTGAATTGTAGGGGACGATGGTGATCGTCCCTTAATTTTTTGACTAGGTACGGTTGCCATTGTCCCCTACCCCTCCTGCGGCACTCCCTTCATGGTTAGCGATATCCGCTTCTTGCCCTGGTCAACCTCAAGCACCTTGACCTTGACCACCTGCCCGACTTTTACCGCGTCCAGCGGGTGTTTGATAAACCGATCGGCCAGGCGGGAGATATGCACCAGCCCATCCTGGTGGACGCCGACGTCCACGAAGGCACCAAAGTCTGTTATATTGCGCACGGTGCCCGAGAGAATCATCTCAGGCTCGAGATCTTCCATCGAGAGGACGTCGTGGCGAAGCAGTGGCGGCGGCAGCTCGTCCCGGGGATCGCGCCCTGGTTTTAACAGCTCGTCTATTATATCTTTAAGGGTTGGCTCGCCCACCCCGGCGGTGGCTGCCAGGCTGCCCAGTCCGGTCTTGCCTACCCGCCCACGCATCTCAGTGAGTCCGCCGCTTTTTACATCCGCGAGTGTGAAGTTGCAAGCCGCCAGCAGTACCTTAGCCGCCTTATAGCTTTCCGGGTGAACTCCGGTATTGTCGAGTATATTCTCCGCGCCCTTTACCCGTAGGAAGCCGGCGCACTGTTCATAGGCTTTTTTGCCCAGTTTGGGAACTTTTAGCAGCCCGGCACGCCCGCCAAAGGGGCCGTTCTCTTCCCGGTAAGCTACAATGTTCTTAGCCACAGTCTTGTTCACCCCGGAGACGTAAGAGAGCAAGCTGTGGGAGGCTGTGTTGAGGTCGACGCCGACGTTGTTCACGCAGTCCTCAACCACTCCGCCTAGGGAATCGTCTAATTTTTGGGCTGGCATATCGTGCTGGTACTGACCGACGCCGATAGCCTTGGGGTCGATCTTGACGAGCTCGGCCAGCGGGTCTTGAATACGCCGAGCGATTGAGACAGCGCTGCGCAGGCTGACGTCAAATTCCGGGAATTCCTCAGCCGCCAGCTTAGACGCCGAATAGACCGACGCTCCCGCCTCGCTGACCACCATATAGCTCAGGGTGTGTTCGGGCAGCTCGCCTATAAGCTCGGCCACAAAGCGTTCGCTTTCTCCACTCGCCGTGCCATTTCCGATCGAGATTACGCTCACCCCGTGCTGTTTTATCAGCCCGGCGAGTGTTTTTTTGGCCTCGGCAACCTTGTTCTGTGGTGGGGTGGGGTAGATAACTGTGGTGGCCAGCACCTTGCCGGTTGCATCCACCACCGCGATTTTACAGCCGGTGCGGTAGGCGGGGTCAAGGCCCAGCACCACCCGATCTTTGAGAGGCGGCTGCATCAACAATTGTTCCAGGTTGGCCTTGAATACATCAATCGCGCCCAGGGCTGCACGCTCGCTGAGCATAGAGCGCAACTCGTTCTCCAGCGAGGGAAAGAGCAGCCGAGAAAATCCGTCCTCCAGCGCCTCAACCAACACTTCACGGGCAGGCGAGGGACCCTTTAGCATAGCATCATAGATGAATCCCATGCACTCGTTTTTCTCGGCCAGCAGTCCCACCTTGAGAAAGCCCTCCCGCTCGCCGCGGTTGATAGCCAGAACCCGGTGGCCGGGCAGCTTGGCATAGGGTTCCTGGTAGTCGTAATACATTGAGTATACACTGTCTTCGTCTTTGGCGGCGCTGGTTTTTATCTCGCAGGCACGGCCAAGGTATTCGCGCAGCTTGCCGCGAATCTCGGCGCTGTCGGACATCTCTTCGGCCACAATGTCCTTGGCGCCGTTAAGTGCGCTCTGGGCGTTGGGCACGCCCTTCTCCTCGTCGATGTAGTCTGCCGCCAGTACAAGTGGCTCGGGCATATTTTTCTCCTGGGCCAAGAGTACCTGCGCCAGGGGCTCAAGCCCACGCTCCCGTGCCACCGAAGCCCTGGTCTTTCGCTTCTGTTTATACGGACGGTATAAATCTTCAACCGCAGCTAGGGTGGCCGCGGCGGATATGGCGGCGCGAAGCTCATCGGTCAGCTTTCCTTGCTGTTCAATCGAGCCGATGACTTCTTCCTTGCGCTTTGCAAGGTTTTGCAGGTAGGTCAGCCGCTCGGAAAGGTCACGCAGTATGGTGTCATCCAGCGAGCCGGTGACCTCCTTGCGGTAGCGGGCGATGAATGGGATGGTCGCGCCTTCGTCAATAAGGCTAACGGTGTTTTCCACTTGCCAGAGCTCAAGGCCGAGTTCGGTGGCCAGGGTTTGGTTTATTGTCATTGTGTTCACCTCAAAAGTATCTTGCAACTATTGTAGATTGTTCAAACGTGAATGTCAATTCATTGTGTCGAGCTGATCGATAATCCATAGGTCGGGACGACCAACGAACGTCAACACTTCGTCTGCCAGCTCGTCAGCTTGCGCGAGCACCTGCTCTATATGCAGCGATGGCGTTAGAAAGACTGGCCCATCATCTACCCGGACATAATGCCGCAGCGGCACTTCGGAAGTAAAAAAATACACACTGCTGGCTTCCCCGCCACGCGGCGTGAAGTTGACGATAATTACACGCTCGCCCGGCCCAGCTGGTTGCCGCGGGAACTCAAGGACGGTCGAAATGAGCTCGGTGTAGAATTCCCTGAAGCCTTCAGCTTCCAGCGCACCGCTTCGGAAGTGGTAGATAGACCCGCCTTCCGGCTCGAGCACGGTGACCTGGAGCCGCGCCAACTCCTCCAGTATCGGCGCCGGCACAAACGGGTTCATCAGCTGGTAAAATTGAATGTCCAACCAGGGCATGTCGTGCCCGGAGGCCATGTAAACTACCGGTACACCCTCCCGGTGGAGGAAGACCACGCTGCCCTCGTCCGGTTGGCTAGAATGCAGGGTAAAGCCGCCCCGCTCCCCGCCCTCCACCGTCAGGGTCGACCATGCCGGGTAGAGCCCCAGCATTTCCAAGTCCTCGGTTGCGGGGTGGGTCATAGCCACGCCTGCTGCAACTATCCCGAAGCCCGAGTGAATTACGCCCGGCGCGTAAATTGGACTGAGTTCGTGCTCGAGCGGTGCGGTCAGCCGGTACTCTCCTTCGCCGGCGGCTAGAATCAAAATCTCGCCCGCGTGCTCACGCACCTGACCGGACAGCGCCATCGAGTCAAAGTTCGGCGGCCAGCTCATCAGCGGGGTGACATTCATATCGAGGTAATCCAGAGGCGAGAGCAGGAAGTTATCCATCCCGTGAATTGGGGTAAGGTAGACTGCGGTGTCCCCTTCCAGCTGGATATAGACCCCGACATTGCCGGGGGCGACGCCCCCGATAAGTATGGTGCGCACGCCTAGCTCCTCAAAATCCAGGCTGGCCCTGCCACGGGGCTCGGCCAGCCCAAAGGGGTTTAGGTCGTTGATGTCGTCACCGACCAATTCGAGGTAAGTCAGGCTGCGCGACGCGCTTATTACAGCGTTTACCCGAGCATCGTCGAGTGGTAAGCCCTCCATCTCCGGGATAGTGGCGTCTGTCACAAGGTTGCGCTCAGGGTCATAGCCCAGCCGCGCCAGGGTATACGGCTCCTGCCCCGGCCCCTCCAGCCGGACAGAGAGCGGCGGACGGGTGTACCGGAATAGGTAGGTCACAGGCGCGGGGCCGCCGAGCTCGGGTTGGGCGACTTCCTCCCGCAGGAAGTAAAGTCCCAAGCCAAGGGCGGCGACAAGCGTGCACATCAGCCCAATGGCGATATAATTTTTTTTCAAGGTGGCCTCCTAGGTTCCAACGTAAATCACTGAGCTGGGATACCGGGCCAGGGTCTTGTCAGAGGTCAAAAGCGGTATCCCCTCAGACATAGCCCCCGCGAGTAAAATCCGGTCAAACGGGTCTTTGTGCAGGGGCGGCAAAGTAGCGACAAGATACCCGCGTGGCCCCTTGTTTTTGCCGCGTGTATATTTATCTGTTCCATCAAAAGGCTCCCTGCTTAGTCTGGTGAACTTAGTTTATCGGGCTGGATTGCCGTTGTCAAGATTCATATACACGTCAATCTAAAATTACATCAGTATACACGGATTGTAGGGGCCGCGCCCCTGCGTGTATCGCCTTTCTCCACGAACCCGCGCACCCTAACTTTCCCTACAGACCTACCATTGTAGGGGCGGGGTCATCCCGCCTGTGTACCTTAAGGTCAAGTTCCAGGTCAAGGACATAATCTTAATCAGCCTGCGGGCTGATTTAATATTCAGTCCTTGACCTAGACCTTGCCTATCTCACCAATGCTCAGCGAGGTACGCGGGCGGGAGAATCCCGCCCCTACAGCGTTAGGTTTGTGGAGATTTGCGGGACGCACAGGGGTGCGGCACCGACAATGACGGGTTCGTGGGGAGAGGCGGGTCGCGCAGGTGCACGACCCCTACAACGACAGGTTTACAGTAAACCGCGGGCGATTAAAAATCGCCCCTACATAATTATTGTGAAAATTACGTAAATAAATTAGATTGACTTGGTTACATATACCGCCGCCTGAGGAACACCGCGGTACCTGCCAACACAACGGCCAGCGGCAGCACAATTACCAGCAGTATCCCGTAGACCATCACCTGAAAATCTGTGACAGGCAGCGGAGAGAGGCCGATAACCGAGGGCGCGATGGCCAGGTCAATTTCCTGGCCGGTGAGGGTGCCCACAAACCCAAGCATATACTGCGCGTTGCCGGTGTATGGGTTTATCAGCATGTTGACATCGATAAAATCGGCGGAAGCGAAGACTGCCAAGGTCGATACTTGCTCGCTGCCGCCCGGCAAGAGCGCCCACTCCTGGCTGATGGTCAGGGCGTTGAAAGGCCCGCGCTCGCTTTCGGCTGCGGGAGACCAGCTCTCGTCGGCATCTAGGGGCATTACAACCGCGCTCTCGTTGAAAACCAGCGGCGCGCTCAAGACACGAGCTCCTCGCTCGACAAACGCGACGTCCAGGGGGCGTGCGTTTGGCATAATAGAGTTGAAGCCCAGAGCGTGGCGGGCAAAGACCGCCTCGGTGTAGTTCACCGCCGACATATGAGGGCTGCTCCGCCAGGTCATGTTGAGGTCGGTCTGATGGACAACCCCCTGCCCGACAACTATCCCCCAGTCGGCCAGGAATGCCTCTAGATTTGGCAGCTCGGGCTGACCCACGCTGGCAAAGTAGAGGATGGACGTTTCCCGCTCGCTCTGCAAAAATCGCTCCAGGGTGGCTATGAGATGCTCGGGGTAGTCGGTGGTGGGTGCGTTTATCACTAGCATACTCACTGCCGGGTCAATCTCCTGGGTTAGCGGGTTTAGGGAGACCACCCGGTAGCGGTTGGTTTCGAGCAGGGCGACAAGGGCGCTCGGCTCCGGCTTGCCGAAACCGGTTAGCACGCCCACTGTTGTCAGCTCCTCCATGCTCAAGAATAGCAGGGCGCCGGTTAACACTTGCTCGGCCCGGGAGGATGCTATCCAGCTGCCGAACTGGTCGGTCTCTATGTTGAAGAGATCGAAGATGCTTATAGGCTCAACCCGCTCCCCGCTGACCAGAAGAATGGTATGCGCGCCCAGCTGGAACTGTGGGAACCGTGCGGCGAAAGCTGGCTGCCTGGTAAGGTCGATGTACTCCAAAGTTATGCGTGGCGAGAGGGCGGCATACTGGCGGATAACTTCGTTGGCCTGGAAGAAGTAATCCCCGGACGCGGTCAAGGTAGTCTCGGGTGTGAGGATGTAGATGGTGACGTCAACCTCTAATTCGGCCAGGAACTCCCGGCTCTGGTCGGTCAACACAAAGGCCCGATCGGCGGTGAGGTCCAACCGCCACTGATGTCGCTGCGCAAGTGCACCTACAAACAGGTTGAGCACGAGCACGAGTGCCACTGCCACAACGGTAATCGCACTGGCTACACTCCCCTGCCGGAAGGCGCGGCTGGTGAACATCGCCTGAGCTTTCTCCCGCATCAGCTCCACCGCCTTTTCTCAAACACGCGCACGCTTAAGAACAAGAAGACCGCCGCGACGCTGACGAAGAACAGGATATCCTCGAAGCGGAAAATTCCCAGAGAAAACCTGTGGTACCGCTCGTGGAACGAGACCGCCCCGATAATATCGCCCAGCGCTCCAGTAAAGACTGCTTGCAGCGCGCCCAGAAGCAAAAAGCCCAGGCCGACGCCAAACCCGCCCACAGCCGCAATAACCTGGTTCTCGGTGAGGGACGAGATAAAGACGCCGATAGCTATGAGCGCCATCCCCAACAGCAGGGTGGCAATCAGGTTGCCGAAAACCATCGCCCAGTTTGGGCTGGCCATGGTGGCGATAACCAGGGCATATACCAGGGTGACCGACAACCCAATAGCGAAGACAGCCACAGCGGCCAGGTATTTGCCAATCACCATACCGGTCAAGGTTACCGGTGCTGTGAGCAGAGCCTGTTCGGTCTTTTTCCCCCGCTCCTCGCTGAGCAGCCGCATGGTCAAGATCGGGATGAGAAAGAGCAGCAGAGTGTACATCCCGCCGAATACTCCGCCAAGGTCGGCGTTCATTCCGAACAGGTTGCTGGCAAAGAAAAAGTACCCGGCGAAGAAGTAAAACACGGCAAGAAATATATACCCGACAGGGGAGCGGAAGTAAACCGCGAGTTCGCGGCGCATTATGGCGAGCATTAGGCATCTCTCCTTTAGCAGTCAATCAAAAACAGTGGCTATATTCTAGGATAGTGTTTATTTTCTGTAGTAGCAATCATCGGCCCAGCTTGAGGGGTTTTGGTCGATGTATTGCCAGATTCGCCGGTAGTCGGCTTCGTTGTGAATAATGTGGTCATGGAAGGAGCGCTGCCAAAACGTCTGGTGTGGCGTATTACACATTTCACTCCATTTTTTTGCTGTGTAGGATTTAATTCTCCCAACCACGTCTTGTAGGGTCGGGCTTCCATGCCCGACCGCGCATTCGCCAATATGCTCTACTGTATTGAGGGCAATAATCATGTGTACGTGGTTGGGCATAATTGTATATTTGGGTATTTCAATGTTTTTAGTATTTGCATTAATGTATTTAATTGCCCTCTGCACTTCGGTACCTAAATCGGTCAACGTTACAGACGGGCGGGGATGGAACCCCGCCCCTACGATGCGCGCAAGCATCTCATGTCCTCCCTTAACACAGACCGTAATAAAATACGCACCTGACTGCGAATAGTCATAATTTTTCAGTCTAATGCTTTTTCTTTTCGGTAATTCTTTTTGCACCACTCCACCTGCTTTGTGCAGTATATAAAGATGCTCTTAAATCAACCGTCCTCGCCCTTAGTCAGTTGCAAAAATACATCTTCCAAACTCATCTCATCACTGCGTAAACAGAGCAGCGGCCACCCCTTTTGCGCCAGGGCAAAAAACAGCTCTCTGCGCAGGTCTGCACCCTCTTTGGCTCTTAGCGCCCAGTCGTGGCTACCCTCTTCGATAGAGCCCAAATCCTCCGCGAGGGCTAGGCTGGGAAGGCCTTGCAGCGTCTGCAACACCTCATCTGGCGGCCCGGCAATGCGCGCAATCACCCGCCCGGCCCCGCTCAAATTGCGAGAAAGCTGTGCGGGTTTGTCGTCGGCCACTACGACGCCGTTACTGAGCACAAGTACGCGTTCGCAGACCGCCTGCACCTCCGAGAGAATGTGCGAGGAGAGCAGCACCGTGCGCTCTTTGCCCAAGTCTTTTATGAGCTCGCGCATGTCAATAATCTGCTGCGGGTCCAGCCCGGCGGTGGGCTCGTCCAGGATAAGGATGGGCGGGTCGCCAATCAGCGCAGACGCCAACCCCACCCGCTGCCGATACCCCTTGGAGAGATTTTTTATCCGCCGGTGAAAGACGTCCTCTATCCGGACGAGCTCGCAGCATCTGGTGATGTGCTCACGCCGGTTCAGCCGAACCCGCCTAAGGTCGTAAGTAAAGCAGAGCTGCTCCTTGACTGTCATTTCCCCGTAGAGGGGCGGGTGTTCGGGCAGGTAACCCAGCAGAGTCTTGGCCTTTAGCGGCTCCTGCAAAATCTCGTGGCCGCCCACCTTGACCGTGCCCTCGTTGGATGAGAGGTAGCCGGTGATTATATTCATCGTTGTGGACTTGCCCGCGCCGTTTGGCCCAAGAAAGCCCAAAATCTCACCCTCACGCGCGGTGAAGGAGACGTCTCGCAGGGCGTACTTGCTCCCGTACTTTTTTGTTATGCCGCACACTTCAATCATCTTTGCACCTCCGGCGCTATGGCTTGACACCTTATAATAGCATATATTTCTGAAAATTATGTTAAAAATCTTGCGGCGTTAGGTAAAATAATCCTAAGTGTGGTATAATGTCCGCGGAAGGGCGCAGACATTATACGATGCGCAACGCCTCGCCGCTAAAGCGGCAACCGGCTCTTGATGCGCAACTATACCAACGCTGCGCTTATGGTATATGGTATAAGGTCAGCATATATTCACCGCTGAGAGGAGCGACACAGCTTGTCTTTACGCATCGTCTTTATGGGTACACCCGACTTTGCAGTACCCTGTCTTGAGCGAATTATCGCCGACGGCCACACGGTCTGCGGCATCTTTTGTCAGCCCGACCGGCCTAAGGGCAGAGGTATGTCCCTGCTGCCGCCCCCGGGCAAACAAGCAGCGCTGTCTAAAAATATACCCGTCTACCAGCCGACCAAGCTGCGGGACGGTGAGGCGCTGGGGATTTTGAGAGAGCTTGCCCCCGACCTGATTGTCGTTGTCGCATACGGCCGCATACTCCCAATTGAGATTTTGGAGCTGCCGCGGTTGGGTTGTGTTAACGTTCATGCCTCCCTGCTCCCACGCTGGAGGGGCGCGGCTCCCGTGCAGTGGAGCCTAATTCGCGGGGATACAATCACCGGCGTGACCACCATGTATATGGCCGAAGGCCTCGATACCGGCGATATTATTTTGGCCAGCCAAACTGAGATTGCGCCACAGGAGACCTACGGTCAGCTGCTGGCCCGCCTAAGCCAGATGGGGGCCGAGTTGCTAGCAGAGACCCTACCTCTGTTGGAAACAGGCAGGCCCCCCCGTACCCCTCAAGATGACAGCTTAGCCACCATTGCCCCGCCTATCCATAAGGATATGGGACAGCTTGATTTCTCGGCAACTCCCCAGGATTTTTGTAACCTTGTGCGCGGCCTAAACCCGAACCCCGGGGCCTCGGCGCGGTTTGGGGAAGGCATGCTCAAAGTTCACGCGGCCCTGCCGGCCTCTGATTTTTCCGGCCAGCCAGGCGAGATTTTGCACCACAAGCGGCTGATTGTCGGCTGTGGACAAGGTGCGGTCGAGCTGTTGAGCGTCCAGCCACAGGGGAAGAAGCCGATGGATGGTGCGGCTTGGCGGAATGGGCTGCGGGGGCTGGCCGACAGTGAGAAGTTTGGATAAACTGTAGGGGACGCGCACCCGGGCGTCCCCGGCCAATTACCGCATAGCGTGGGGGACGGTATCCTCTGCTAAAAAAAGCGTCCCTACCGTCCCCAACGCCACCAAAAATGTTAAATAATGGTACATCGGGGGACGATAGGGACGGTAGGGACACTTTTATACGCACAGCCAAAGTGTCCCCTACAATCGACCTCTGCTACGCAAGGAGTTAACATTTTGCACAAATCATCCGACAAAATAGCCAGCCCCCGTCTTCTGGCCGCCACTGCTCTCCTGCAAGCTGAGCGGCGGGGCGCGTGGTCTAACATAAGCCTGGACACCCACCTGCGCCGCGCCGACTTTCCCCCGGCGGACGCGGCTTTTGCCGGTGCGCTTTTCTATGGTGTCATAGAGCGGCGGCTAACCCTGGACGCCTGCATAGCGGCTCACTCCAGCCAGCGACCGCATAAACTTTCGCCGCAGGTGCTCTGCGCGCTCCGTGTTGGGGTTTACCAGCTGCTGTACATGCAGATACCCGACCACGCCGCTGTGGGCGAGAGTGTCGAGCTTGTGCGGGGCCTTGGCAAGGGCCAGGCCGCCGGGTTTGTCAACGGGGTGCTGCGGGCATTTTTGCGGGCCGGCAAAGCGATACCATTGCCGGCAGGTGGCAGCCTTGCCGAACAGCTGAGTGTCGAGTTTTCCTGCCCTGCGCCTCTGGTCGAGATACTGTTGGAAAGCCATGGCGAAGACACCGCCCGCCGCTTTCTGGCCGAGAGCCTGGGCCGTCCGCCGGTGGCTGTGCGGGTAAACACCTTGCGCACAGACACGCATGCACTGTCCACCCGCCTCGAGCGCGAGGGTGTGAAAGCCACTCCGCACGGGCAGCTGCCTGACTGTCTGTTGCTGGAATCAACCGGAGCGATAGCAGGGCTTGCAAGCTTCCGGGAGGGGCTGTTCCACGTACAAGATGTCTCTTCCCAGCTTTGCGTCGCGGCCTTGGGGCTACGGCCGGGAATGCGCGTCCTCGATGTCTGCGCTGCCCCTGGCGGCAAAACTCTCACTGCAGCACAAGTTATGAAAAACACCGGCGAGCTAGTCGCCTGCGACCTCCACGAGAAGCGGGTGGGACTGATTTCCCGCAGGGCGGAAGAGATGGGTCTTAGTTGCATAACGGCTACCTGCAAGGATATGAGCGCCCACCACCCGGACTTGGGAACCTTTGACGCCGTGCTCTGCGATGTGCCCTGCTCGGGCTACGGGGTTATCCGCCGCAAACCTGAGATTAAGTACAAACCCCCGGATGAGTTTGCAAATATTTCCACGGTGCAGTATAATATACTGGAAAGTTCGGCACAATATTGTCGGGAAGGCGCGAGTCTGCTTTACTCCACCTGCACCTTTAGCCCGGCGGAAAACACAGGTGTCACCGACCGCTTTGCCCGAGAGTACCCGCAGTTTAACCCCCGCCCTCTTGGCGGCCTGCTTGGCGAGGCAACCAGCCGCACTCTGCTTGGCGAGTACGGCGGGGACGGCTTCTACCTGGCGGCGTTTCATTTGTAGGGTACGCGCCCCTGCGCGTACCGCCCAATTAACAACAGGATATAACGATGAAACGGCGGGATGCGCAGGGGCGCATCCCCTACAGTTCAATAGGAGGCAGGTGTAGCGGGCAATGACCGACCAGAAGACCGACCTGCTCGGCCTGACGCCCGAAGAGCTGGCTGCCTTCCTAAAAGAGCTGGGCGAGCCCGGCTACCGCGCAGGGCAAATCTTCGGCTGGCTGCACGGCAAGCTGGCGGCCTCATTTGACGAGATGCATAACCTGCCCGGCCCATTGCGTGTCCGCCTGCAAGAAACCTGCGAAATCGGCGGGGTAAGTATTGAAAAAAGGCTTGCTTCATCCATAGACGGTACGGTAAAATACTTATATGGAGCCACCGGCGGCGACTTTGTTGAAGGTGCGCTGATGCGCCACCGCCATGGCAACAGCCTTTGTATTTCCAGCCAGGTGGGCTGCCGGATGGCCTGCGCCTTCTGCGCCTCGGCGCTGGGCGGCCTTTCCCGCAACCTAACCCCCGGGGAGATGCTCGGTCAGGTCTACGCCAGTGCGCGAGACCTCGCTTCCGGCGGAACCGAAATCCCCGACAAAATCGGCTCGGTGGTGCTTATGGGTATCGGCGAGCCGCTGGATAACTTCGAGAACGTTTGCCGCTTTCTCGAGCTTCTCTCTCACCCGGAGGGCTTTGGGCTCAGTCTGCGGCGGGTCTCGCTCTCCACCTGCGGGCTGGTGGACGGTATCCGCAAGTTGGCCAAGAAGAACTACCCGCTCACACTCAGCATATCCCTTCACGCTACAAACGACGAGGCCCGCAGCCGAATTATGCCGGTAAATCGCAAGCACAACCTAGCCGACCTAATGGCCGCCTGCCGCGACTACTTTGCCAAAACAGGCCGGCGGATAAGCTTTGAATATTGCCTAATTTGCGGGGAGAACGATAGCCCCGCTGACGCACAGGCCCTAGCCGCTCTGTTAAAGGGGCAGAACTGTCACCTAAACCTGATTCCCCTGAACAGCGTAAGCGAGCGGGATTTCGCCCGGCCTGACCCGGCTGGGGTTCGCGGCTTCCAAACAAAGCTGGAACAGCTGGGTGTCTCGGTCACCCTCCGTCGAGAGTTGGGCGCGGACATTGCGGCTGCGTGCGGGCAGCTGCGGCGAAGGGCAAATGATAATAAATGAATCGTCCGGGTGACGCTTGGACTCTACTTAAAAAGAGTCCAAGTTGTCCAAAACGTCACCAGGCTTGCAATTTGAATTCCTCGCAAGGGAGGCAAAGATATGCTAACAATCCTCGGCGGCACCGACGCCGGCCTTGTGCGAAAAAACAACCAAGATAAATACGAGTACAAGGTGCTGGGCGAGCTTCTCTGCTACGGCGTGCTTTGCGACGGCATGGGCGGCACCGACTGTGGGCAGCTGGCCTCCCAGACAGCCACCGACTTTGTGGCCCAGGCCCTTGAACGTGACCTTCGGCCGGGTATGAGCGAGGCCTCACTTAAAGGCGTGATGATGAGCGCAGCCGCCGGAGCCAACGCCTTGGTTTTTGACACCGCCGCCCAAAACCCTGGATGTGCGGGAATGGGTACCACCCTTGTGGTTGCCGTTGTCAGCGGTGAGAGCGTTTACATCTCCTCGGTGGGGGACAGCCGGGCTTATCATTTTGGCAGCCAAGGGCAGAAGCAGCTTACCAAAGACCACACTGTGGTGCAAATGCTCTTGGACGTAGGCGAGATTTCCCAGGAAGAGGCGGCCGAGCACCCCAAGCGTCACCTTATTACCCGGGCGGTAGGGGTTATGCCCCAAGTGGAGGCCGACTTTGTCGAGCACCCGTTTTTGCCGGGGGACGTGCTGCTTCTTTGTAGCGACGGCCTTTACAACTACGCCGGATCCGAGAATATGGACGCCCCTGCCCTGCTCACCCATCTTGAGAAAAGTGTGGGAGCCGGCAGCGTGGATAACTTGATTGAGCTCGCCAAAAATATTGGCGGCGGCGGGGACAACATAACCGCCGTACTTATTTGCCGCGAGCCGGCACAGCCTGAGGAGGGAGCGTAATATGGACGAGCGCGCCGACAAATACTTGGGCAAAAAGCTGGAGGGCCGCTACGAAATTCATGAGCTCATAGGCATGGGCGGCATGGCCAACGTCTACAAAGCCTACGATGTCATAGACCAGCGGCTGGTTTCTGTCAAGATTCTGCGGGACGAGTACCTGAGCAACACCGAGTTCCTGCGCCGGTTTAAAAACGAGAGCAAGGCCATAGCCGTGCTCAGTCACCCGAATATCGTACAGGTGTACGACGTCTCGTTCGTTGGCAAGGTGCAGTCGATCGTTATGGAATACATTGACGGCATAACCCTGAAGGACTATATCGAGCGGCAGAACCAAAAAATCCTCAGCTGGAAGGACGCTCTGCACTTTACCCTGCAAATTCTGCAGGCCCTCACCCACGCCCACGAGAAGGGCATCGTCCACCGGGACATTAAGCCACAAAACATCATGCTGATGCGGGACGGTACAATTAAGGTGACTGACTTCGGCATCGCCCGCTTTGCCCGCAGCGAGGTGAGGACTATCACCGACAGGGCAATCGGAAGCGTGCATTATATCAGCCCCGAGCAGGCCATGGGCGAGAACACTGACCAGAAGTCCGACATCTACTCGGTGGGGGTAATGCTCTACGAGATGCTCACCGGCCAGGTGCCGTTTGAAGCCGAAAATGCGGTCTCGGTGGCAATAAAGCATATACAGACCAAGGTCGCTCGGCCCACACGCCTAAACCCGGATATACCCGTGGGCCTGGAGGAAATCACCCTGCGGGCGATGGAGAAGGACGCCACCCGTCGCTACCAGAGCGCCGCGGCCATGATAGAGGATATTGAGAAGTTCAAGCTCGACCCTTCGATCCACTTTCAGTACAAATACCTCGGTGATCCGCCGGCGGGGGCCGGGGAGAAAAAATACCACAAAGCCATAAACAAAACCAGGGAGGAAAACGCCTTGGGCAAAGGCCGCCTAAGAAAGAAAAGAGTGCCCTACCTGCCCATACTGGCAGGGGTCACGTTCGCGTTTGTCTTGGCCTCGATCGGCTTCCTTGTGCTGATGATTTCGATTAACAACCCGTTTGCTCAAGTAGAGGAGGTACAGGTGCCAGATCTGGTCGGCCTGCGCTTTGACACCGCGCTCAGTCAATACTCCATCCTTGGGCTGGATATTGTCCAGACCGAGCTGGTCTACAACAACGACTTTGCCCCGGGGGTCATCTTTGCCCAGGAGCCTCGGTACGGGCGCTCGATTCGGCAGGGCAACGCCATACGTGTTCGGGTCAGCAACGGCCAGCAAGTGGTCGACCTGGAAAACTTCGAGGGACGCACACTAGAGCAAGCCCGCTCTTGGCTTGAAGAGCGCGGGCTGGACTTCGAAATCCGCCAGGACAACCACAGCACAGTTCCCGAGGGGCATGTAATCTACACCAATCCATCCTGGGGGTCGCAGGTGCGCGCGGGTGGCGAGCCCGTTATAATCCACGTTAGCGTGGGACCGGATGTCGTCTGGCGCTCAGTGCCCAACGTGCGGGGCATGACCCTTGACGAGGCGCGGCAGATGCTCGAGCTCTTTAACCTGCGGGTAGGCGATATAAGCTACGCCGAGAGCGCCGACCCGGCCGAGACCGTGATAATACAAGACCCAATGGACGGCACCATGCAGGCCGAAGGCACACCAATCAATGTGGTGATAAGCCGCGGAGCGCAGCTGCGCAGGGTGGCTATCCCCGTTGAGTTGCCCGTCCACATGAACCAAGACGTAGAAATCTCGGCTGTACAAGACGGCGTAGTCGTGCAGGAAGAAGTACTAAACCCGGCGCTTGTGGGCACCTGGCGGCCGTTCTTTGCTGGCACCAACCAGCTGGCGTTTATCGAGATTTTCATAAACGGCGTGGCCTACAGGCAGTTCCAGCTCGACTTTGAGCCCGAAATCCCCACCTTCCAGGAAATAGAGGGACTGATGGGCGCGGGTCTGCTGCCACCGCCCACGACACCTCAGCACGACTTGGATTCTGGCGGCACAGCTCTCGTATACGGCCACGATGCCAACCAGCCCCAAGACGAACACCTCGACGAGTGGTGGCCCGGCCTGTGACCGGCCGCATTGTCAAGGCTACCGGCGGGTTCTACTACGTGGACATTCCAAACCCCAGCGACCCGGCAGCCATGCGGCGAATCGAGTGCCGGGGACGCGGCGTCTTCCGCAACCGGGGGATCACCCCGCTTGTCGGGGATATGGCGGTGGTCGAACTCTCTTCCGGGGAGGGCACCGGCAGCGTGGTCGAAATATTGCCCAGGAAGAACAGCTTAGTACGCCCACCACTCAGCAACCTTGACCGGATGGTACTCGTGCTCTCGGTAACAGACCCGGAGCCCAATATCTTGGTTGCGGACACCTACCTGGCAATTCTCGCCCACCGCGGCATTGGCGCGACCATCGCGATCACCAAAGCCGACCTCGCACCGGCCCAGGAGCTAGCGGGCGCTTACAAAAAAGCGGGGTTCCCGGTCTACCTAACCTCCGGGGACAATGGCGTTGGGGAGCTTATGATCGCACTCTCGGACGGTATCTCGGCCTTTTGCGGGAACAGCGGGGTTGGCAAGTCGACTCTGCTCAACCGGCTGCACCCGCAGCTTGGCCTGGCTACCGGCGAGACCAGCAAAAAGTTGGGACGCGGCCGGCACACCACCCGCCATGTCGAGCTGCTATACCTGCCTGGCGGCGGGCTTGTGGCCGACACCCCGGGCTTCTCTTCCCTGGAAATGCTGCGGATGGGGCATATCCCCAAGGAGGAGCTGGCCGGCTGCTTTGTTGAGTTCACGCCATTTTTGGGAGGGTGCCGCTTTAACGACTGCTCCCACACGGTAGAGACGGGCTGCGCTGTTCTGGACGCCGTTGCCGACGGGGACGTCGGCAAGAGCCGCCACGAGAGCTACCGGGCACTCTACGCCCAGGCAAAGGAAGTGCGGGAATGGGAACACCGATAACCTACCCCTGCGCCGTTTTGGGCGCGGGCGAGATAACCGATTACGCCCGGGTAGCCGCTTTTTTGGCACCGGGCGCGTTTGTAATCTGTGCCGACGGCGGCTTTGCTCACTGCGAAAAGCTGGGGGTGCGACCCAATTTACTTATCGGGGATTTTGACTCGCTGGGCGAGCCACCGCCGCCTGGCGTCGAGCTGATAACCCTCACGACCGAAAAGGACTACACCGACTCTTGCCACGCAGCCGAGGTCGCGGTGGAATGGGGTTACGCCCGCATCCTCCTCTGCGGGATGCTCGGCGGGCGGCTGGATCACACGCTGGCCAACCTTCAGTTGCTAATCAGCTTGGCCGGCCAGGGGATAGACGCCCTGCTAACAGATGGGGTAACTGACTCGTACGCTTTGTCTGGTGGCGGTTGGCTGGCTGTGCCGAACCGAGAGGGTTGCTACTTTTCTGTGCTGGCGTTTGGCAGCTGCGAAGGCGTGAGCATAACAGGCGGAAAGTATCCTCTTGAGGGCTACCCTCTGCGCGCGGACGACCCCCGTGCAGTGAGCAACGAGTTTGCAGGCCGGGATGTTGTTGTTAGCCAGGATAGTGGAGCACTGGTGGTAGTAAGTCAGCCTAAATAACATAGACTAGGCCCCACCCCGTGGGGGTTACAGAGCGGGGTCTAGATTTGTTCTGCCAGTGCCAATCTCAATACATATAACCGGGCGAGCCCCACAGCTTTGACTTAGCACCGTTTCAGCGCCTCAATATATTCGGAAATTTTCTTTAGCTTTATACCGCGCAGCTACCGGCGGCAGGACAGCCGGAGAGGGAGATATAGCGAAGTGGCAGGGGTGAGCGTCCTGCCATTTTTTGCTTGTGGGTTGGGACGAGATTTGGTATAATATACTTGCAAGTTTTTGAGCAAGGGAAACTACTATGAACTTATACAGAAAAATTAAAAATCACTTAAAGAAGCAGTTTGGAAAGAAGAAGGCAAAAACATATTTATCGAATACTTTATTTTATCAAATATAATAGCAATCATTTTTTATTTTAAAAATTAGGTAAACTTTGGTCAGATAATAAGTTTAAATATGAAGTTGAAAATGCAAGAATAATATATATGAATAACAATCCCAATTATTAAGTTGGAAAAAATACCAGACTTTAAAATCAAAAATAATTAGTAATAAACAAACTGATACTAACATCTCAAAATGTAATTAGCGGCGCAGTGCGTCCAGGTGAATCGTTGCCATTTTATTTGAAGCAAAACTATGTAAAGTCGGTGTATAAGAGTAGTTTTGGGTATAGTCATATAATATTCGGTTGTAATTACCATATAAATGCAGCATAATTTAGGGTAAAGCACAGTCACAGACGAGGTGGCTTTTCTGATTTTTAGCTTAGCAATGCGATTTTTGCAAGTTGTGCTTGCGTAAAACTTCGCTTTAAATAAGTTCACACCCCCTTGCGCCATTCGCCATTATTATAACTTATTAGTTATATTGCTATCAAGGTTTTCTTTGTGAGACAAGAAAAGTAAGTGCCCCCGCGGCATGAGCGGTACAATATCCCCAGCCCGCAGGCTGATTCTATATTGAGTCTTGAACTTGGCCTAAAGCCCTTGAACTTGCCCCTGGCGGTCGGGGATGGAACCCCGACCCTACAGCGATGGGTTCGTGGGGAAAAGTAGAACGCCCAGGGGTGCCACGGGTTTGTGGGGAAACACCGGAACACCACCCGGGCGCCATCTCCTACAGTTAGCTGTCGGTACTCACGCCTACGCCATAGTCAACGCCGAGCGCACCAATATCCCAAATGCGCGCGTAAACGTCATTCTCTCCACACTATCCATAGCCTTGAGCGGGTAACTGCCCACAAGCGAGCCGTCTACCATAACCTCTACAGTACCCAGCACCTGGCCCTCATAGACCGGAGCCTGCACATCCTCGGCCAAAGTGACGACCTGCTCTATTAAGTCGGCCTGGCCTTTTTCGACCACATAGCTTCTGGGAGCCTCGAGTACCGGCATGACCGAATCCTGCACTCCGCGCAGCACCCGAACAGGCACCAGCTGGCTGTCAATCGGTGGCGGCGTAACTGAGATGTAATGGGCAAAACCGAAATCCAACAGACCGCGTGCGGCGGCAAACCGCGCGTCAGAAGTAGGGGAGCCCATAACAACCGCTACCAGAGAGAGGCCGTCGCGGGTGGCGGTGGCGGCAAGGCAGCTGCCCGCCCTGCTGGTTGTGCCGGTTTTGAGCCCGGTGGCGCCATCGTAAAACCGCACCAGCCGGTTGGTGTTTACCAGTTGAGTCTCGCCGCCGCGCAGATCGTCCATCCAGACAGTCGAATACTGCTGGATAAGCTCGAACGCAATCAGCTCTCGTGAAGCTATGGCGACGTCGCGGGCGGTGGTGTGGTGGCCGTCTTCGTCCAGGCCGGTCACATTCATGAAGTTGGTACCGGTCATCCTCAACTCGGCGGCACGGTTGTTCATCATGGCTACGAACGCCGTCTCACTGCCACCTATATGCTCAGCCAGAGCAAAAGAGGCATCGTTCGCGCTGGCGATAGTCACTGCGCGCAAAAGCTCATCCACGCTCATCTGCTCGCCCGGCTCAAGCCAAATTTGGCTGCCACCCATCGAAGCAGCCTCCTCCGAAGTCGTGACCATATCCTGGAGTAAAATCCGCCCGCTCTCGACTGCCTCCATCACAAGCAGCAGGGTCATCACCTTTGTGATAGACGCCGGAGCCACCTGCTCATCCGGGTTTTGTTCAAAGAGCACCCGCCCGGTCTGCTGGTCGATCAATATGGCAGAGACTACCGGCAACTCCTCACCCATAGTCGCGCTCACTGTCAGCGCAGCGGGAAGGTACTCGTGCTCATCGTAGAGCGGCAGGTATGTGTCCTGAGCCACCCCGCCCTTGCCCGGCTCGGGGTTTTGCTCAGGCTGTGTGGAGGCCAGGGCATACCCGCCGAGCCCCAAAAGAAGAATAAGTGCAAGCAAAAGACAGACCGCGCTTTTAGTCATAAAAACACCTCGTTGCAAGTTTATGTTGTTAATAAGCGGCGTTACACAGTACAAATGTATGCGCCGGTCAGATAAAACATGCCCTTGCGACAAGACAGCTTGACAAATTCAAAATTATGGTGCAAACTCAAACATGGAGGTGCTTGGATGAAATACGCTTACAAAAAGGCCGTTGGGCTGTTCACAACTTTATTTGTGCTCGGGGTCGTTATTATGGCGGTGGCCAACTTTATGCGGCATCTGCCTATTCACGGCACTCTGATAACCGCGGGGACAATCGTCCTGGCGTCAGCATTGATTATCTACATGGCGTTCTGGCGTTGCCCTGTCTGCCGCGAGCTTTTGCAAAGGCAGATTACCGTTCCGCACAGCTGCAAAAGCTGCGGAGCCCGTCTGATAGACAACGAAGACGAAGGGAGCAATTAATAGTGAAAGCGTGTCCGTATTTAACATTCGCCGGGCAATGCGCCCAGGCAATCGAGCTCTACAAGAAGGCCTTCAAGACCGACACTCTTGTGCTTATGAAGTTCTCGGACATACCGCCCAGCCCGGACTTCCCGCTGCCGAAAGAGGCAAAGGAGCTCATCCTGCAGGCCACGCTCAAGATTGGGGAGAGCATAGTGCGGATGTCCGACTGCTTTGGCCACCCGCTAAACGAGCAGGAGACCGAAAGGGTCGCAATCGCGGTCGAATCAGATGTGCCGACAGTCAAACACGCCTTCGCCACCCTCGCCGAGGAGGGACGGGTGGGTGTGCCGCTCTCCGAGCAGTTTTACAGCCCATGCACCGGCGTCGTCTTCGACAAATTCGGTGTCATGTGGAACCTCATAGCCGACCCTCAACAACCAGCGAAATAAGCGGTCGGGCATAGAAGCCTAACTAAAACACAAATGCAGGGGCGGGGTTCTATCACCATCCGCCTAACCTATTACCGACATACTTGAACCGCGCCCACTCGGCGCGGTTTTTTGCGCAGCTTCTTACTTATTCTGAATGAAATTTAAAATTGCTATTGTGCGGCTGTTTGTCAGATGTTATAATAGCGCCAATGCTTTTAGAAAGGGGCGCATAACACAATGGAAAACATTGAAATAACGTTTAAAAAGCGGAATGGTCGCCTGGCAATGGAGACACCACTCTCTATGTTGGGCAGCTTGTACGACAACCGTGCAAAGCAATTTATTTTTACCAGACCAGAAGAGTACGCCCAGTGCGACCTTGTGCTTGCCTTCATGGACGAAGAACAGGAGTTCGCACCAGTAAACCTGGGGCGCGGCAACCAATTTGAGGTACTAAACACACTCACCCAGACTCAGTCCCTGCAGCTGCAAGTGGCCTTTGAGCGGGACGGCGACGCCATTGTCCACTCGAATATTCTGCGGTTTTGGCTGCGGCCCTCGATCCCCCCGGGGGCACAAACTGTCGAGGAGCTGCCCGACATGGTGCGCCAGGTTTACCGCGGGGCAATGCACTCGGTTGAGTCTCAAGGCGGCGAGCTGCGCTTTTTCAACATGAGCGGAGATGAACTCGGCCGGGTGAAGCTGCCAACAGAATGGCAAGCACCTGGGCAGGGTGCAACCATAACAATCGGCTCGGTCGCCACCGGGGAACCGGGCAGCCACGCAAGCATAAGCAACTCTGGCAGCGAGCGCGACCTTGTTCTTGACTTTGTAATCCCGCGCGGAGCTGGCGGCCTGCAAGGCGAGCCGGGACCACAGGGTAAGGGTCCGTCGCCAATCGACTTCACGATTCTCGCGTCAGCTTGGAGGCCGTCTACACGCAGTAAGCGGTTCGGGTTTGAGGCCAGCTTGCCCATGCCCGGCGTCACCCGGAACGACCGCGTGGAGCCAGCCTTTAACCTGAGCTCCTATGGGCACGCAAAGGACGCGGGGGTCGCCGGGATGGCGGTATCAGTTACGGGCAGCGCGATTTTTTACTCGACACACCGCCCGGAAGCTGATTTGGCCGGAACTTACCTACTATTCAAGGGGGACGGCGTCATACACACAATACTGGGCACCTCCTGGAATTACGGCAACCCCTCCCCTGTGCTTGAGCGTATTGAGGATGCCGCCGGGCTGACTGTGACCTCCGGCATCGGCGCTGATGCCGGGCACTCTGACTTCGACAGCGCACCGATCTACAAAAATATCCGCCGGTGCAACCTCGCCGCCGACGGAGCGGTAATCGCCTACGAAGGGGAGCCGGCCTTTACATTCACACCACCAAATGGGGTCGAGGTCATGGTGGAAATCCCACTCTTCTACCACCGCGCAGAAGACGACACTTCGAACATGACCCGCCGCACATTTATCTGCGACCGGCAGGCTGACAGTCTTCTGCCGCACCCGGCCTTTGCCCGACCGACCGGCACCGCAAACAAAATCTACATCGGAGCCTACGAGACTAGCGCGGGGCACCGCTCGGTATCCGGCGCCCTCCCGCTGGTAGAGCAAACCCGCGCCCAGTTTAGAACCGGGGCGCGGGCCAAAGGTACGGGATGGGGAATAGTTGACATCGCCGCCAAAGCGGCTATAACCGACCTTGCGCTGATCGAACTGGCCAACAACGATATTCAAGCGGCCATCGGCCCCGGCAATACCTCCAGTGGCGGCCCGCTTATCACCGGGCGGACAGATGGCATAGTTGGCAGCGGCCGAGAAGCCGGCCAAAGCCCTGCGGCGTCATCCGTGGTTTGGCGCGGAATAGAAAACTGGTGGGGCAACGTTTGGGAGTGGGTTGACGGTCTAAATGTAAACAACGGCGAGTTCTGGTTTTGCGCAGACCCATCCCGGTTTGCGGACAGCACCACAGCGGGCTATACCCAGCTGTCATATCCAATTCCCACCGGTGTAGCGGGCAGCTTTTTTACCAGGCTGGGCTTCGACCCCGCCGCGCCTTGGCTGGGCTTGCCTCAGGCGGGAGCAGGTGGCTCCGCGACAACATTTTTGGCGGATGGCGGTTGGTGGTCCGCTACCGGCTGGCGCAACACATATGCCGGCGGTAACTGGGCCCAGGCCGGGCGCTGCGGGCTCTTCGCCTGGGTTTTTGCAGCCGGGGTTGGGGCTGCGGGCACACACAACGGCGCGCGGTTGATGTACATACCAGCGGGGGCGCTGGACCATTAGCTCGCAACTCCGTTCCACTACGTGCTCCGCATCATAGAGTTTAGCATTTTGCTATTTGCGTGCCGCGAGCATGGTCAGCCCGGCAAAGGCAAAGACAAGTGAGAAAACCAATAACACCGGCAGTGGCTGCAATGTGCCCCCCAACGCCCCGCCAATATAATACCAGCTGGGAAATATGGTTGGAATCACAGCCAGCCGCGGGCTTACCTCACCCGGGTCTATCAGCGGGCCGCCCAGAGCTGCGGTGAAGATGAGAATAAATATTCCCGCGGGGTAGACAGCGCCCGGACACGGAGCCAACAGTACCGCCGCGCTCCCACCAAGGCCCAGGCAAAGCAGATAGGCCGCCAACATTATCGCGCTGACCGGCAGTGAACTTATCGCCGCCGGGTGGGTGAGCGCTATGGCGGCAAGGCCAAACACACCCTGCAATAGCCCGGTAAGCGTGAGGGCAAAAGCCGTACCCAACATAAAGACCCGGTTGCCGCCAGGTGGCAGCTTGCGCAGAATGCCTGGTGTTTCCCGGGCAAGCGTAGGCAGCGCCCAGATAACTCCCGCCAGCAAAAATAGCGCGATAATCCCGTGGAGCGCCCTTGCCTCCACCGGCAGCGGCAGGATGCCATCAGCTTCCCCGGCCGCGTGGTAAACAAACACCGGCTCCAGAAAAATATACTCCCGCGCGTTGTAGTAGGCGTAGAGCTCCGCCACAATTTCTTCGGCTTGCTCGGGTGGCAATCGCAAAATCCTGGCTATCAGCTCTATGTTCATCTGTGGGGATGCCTCGCGCAGCATAGAGGCTAATATTATTTCCCCGGCAAGACCATCCAACACAGCCCGCGGGGAAGTAAGCACCTCAATATTGCCCATAATCCGTCCGCCCCGCATGGTCTCGTCCAGCCCCGGGGGAATCAGGTATGCGGCCTCCATTCTGCCGGCAGCGACCTCGCGCTCAAGATAATCTCGGTTGCCCGGGCTGTGGCGTTCAAAAGCAACCGGGCCCTCAAATCTACTTAACTCCGCATATATCCGCTCACTGAAGTCATCCCCAGGCTCTAAAGCTACGCCCACACGCATTTCAAGTACTTCGCCCTCGCCGGCCAGATATAGCCCCGCCGCAGCGCAGACAAGTGGGAGCAGTAGGGTGATGAACAACACCCCAGGCCGCCGTAACAACCGCTTGCAGGTAAGAGCTGTCACATCCCAGAAAAACCTCATATCAGCGCACCAACTTTCGAGCCACGGGCCACGCCCGCAACGGCAACCAGCCCGAAAATCGCAATAAAGACAAGAGAGCCGGCCAGAGCGGCCGCGTTAACTTCACCCACAATGGCGTAGGAAAGCAGTCGGGTCAGCCAGTAGTGCGGAGCCAGCCGCCCAAGACTGACGAGAATTGGTGCCAGGTAGGTGGGCGGCAATACCCCGCCGGAGAGGAAGAGCCCGCCCAAACCGTATAAAAACACGAATGTGTTCCCGACCGCCCCCTGCCCGAACAGGCGCGATATCGCCGCCAAAAACGCCCCGCAACAGAGTATCAATACAAACAGTGCGAGGGCCGTCGTCGGCCAGTGCACAAGCCCCAGCTCGAGGCTACTATTCACCGCCGCCGCCAAAAGCGCCAGCAGCAGACAAGCTATCCCCAGGGGAATCGCCGCGCCAAGGGTGTAGGATAGCCCGGTAGGCAGCCAGTGGTTGCCCAGCGCGCTAAGGCGGAGCAGCACCCGCCGGGAGGCCGCCCGCGCCCATACATCCAAAAAGAGGCAGACGCCCAGCAGCATCAAAAACACAAATGCCGCCGACACGTAGTGCAGGGCCACGCTCACCTGGCCGGTGGGGTGCAGCTCAGTCTCCTCCAGCACACTTTCGCGGTTCATCATTGCCATCAAGAAGCGCAAGTTGGCGGTGCGGAACATCTCCTGCCACTGCTCGGCGGTGCCGTGCTGCCTGGCGGCGTCCAGCGAGATGTACACCCCTTGCTGCCCAGTGCGCAGCATATCGGCATAAACGCCCGCAAACACCCGGACAACCCCAGCCCGCATTGGCGTGCTCGGGTCCAGAGTAACGATAAACGGCGCGTTTGTACCATCCAGCACCCCGGCCATAAACCCACTGGGGATAAGCACAGCCGCAGTGGCCTCCCCACTCTCCATCATGCCCTGCGCGCCGGCGGCGTCGGTTATGGCAAAGGCTATCAGCTCGCGGCCCTCCTCCATGCCCTCCAGGTAGCTGAGCAGCATACGGGACTCCGCCGTGTCGTCCTCGTCCACAATCGCGATTTTTACCGGGGGCATGGCGCCTTCCCCCAAAAGGAAGCTGCCCAACAGCCCTGCGGTAAGACACAGCAGGGCGGTCAGGCAGACAAATACGGCTATACGCCCCAAACAGGCGCGAGTAAGAGCAAAGCTAAGGTTAAGGACTCCCATCAAGAACTCCTAGGTTGTGTGGCAGAGTAGCGGTCTACATCATGGACATCATCAGCATAAGCATCATAAGATCTTGCTCAAGCTGATCAAGATCAATCTCGAACAGGCTTGTGGCCTGCGCACGGTCAATGTTTACATCACCGGCAGCAACATTACGCAGCGAATACTCAAAGCTCGCATCCATCACGGATGTTCCGTTGAGCGAGAGCGTCATCTGGCCGTTGTTGATCGCGAACTCATTTGCGGAATCAACCAGGTCGCCTCTCATTTCAAGTACGCCGCGAACGAATCTTTCCCGGTACTCAATCTCAAGCCATACGTTGTCTGTGCTGGCGTTCGGGTTGTAGCCCATCTCAAAGGAGATTACGCCATCAAGTGCTGTGGATGTCATATCCATAGAGAATACGTAAGGCCCGCCCTCGGGGATGGACATAAACATTTCCATCTCGGTAACATCGCCAAAGCCGTCGGTCATAGTTACGTAGGTACGGGTAACGTCCGCCGGGCTTACTTCACCGAGATAGTATGTCACTATATCGGTAATAGATTCCTCTTCACCGAATCCGGCGTCCATAACCATTGTCCAGTCTGGAATGTGGCTTCTGCGCACAAGGCCGGTGTTCACGTCGATGTAGTAGAACAGAACCATGCCGTAAGGGAAAGAGGAGTTCATTTCCTCGAAAACTTCCTGCATCTCTTCCCTGATCTCGTCTACGTCGAGAGTTGGGTCGGCAATCGCAGCAATGGCTATAATGCCGTCGATAAAATCGAAGAGCACATCGAAGACCACATCCATAATCGCGTCCATGTACTCCACGACAGCGGCCTCGGAGAATGTGTAGCCAAGTCTTGCCACGGTGTATGTATTGTTACCCACCGTGATTTCGGTATTCCCCTCATCAACGAATGTGCCGGCGCTCATGAAGTTTTCGCTAACCCGCTCAAACTGCTCTTCGTATTCCTCCAGCATCTCGAGCAGGGAGCCGAAGCTCATCATGTCGCTCATTTCCTCGATCATGGCGAGAACAATGTCAAAGTCGCTGGGGTCAATCTCGCCAAACGCGTCGGCAAAGTCGGAGGCGTTCCAGTCCTGCGCAAAGGTCTGCGGGTTTATCGATATGTACTGGTGGCGGTCGTAAAGGTCGGGGAAGCTCAGTGCGATCATATCCGGCGAGATGAATATGCGGTTGTCTTCAAATGCCAGGAAGCCGGCGTCAATTGCAAAGTTCAGCAGATAGCTGCTGGCGGCCTCGTTGGATAGGAAGCTTAGGTCAATCCCCACACCGTCAATCGGTATGATGTCCGGGTCGGCCTCGTCAATGCTAAACGAGAATCTGTGCTCGGTGGGGCTGCCCCTAAAGCGCGAAAGATCAAACGCGGAAAAGTCGGGGGCAAGGTCTATAAACGCGCCGCTTGCGTTCAAGCCGGAAAGCGTTAGCGCACCCTCAAGGAAGAGCTCGGGGTTGTTTTCGCGCAGAGCGAGATCCAGCACAAACGCGGCAGGGTCAGCCAGCGCTTCGTCTTCTCCTGGCTCCTCAGCCGCTGCCTCTGGTGCCGCCGGGGCTACCGGCGCTTCGGTGGGGGTACAGCCAGCAAAAACGACGGCTATAAGCGAGAGCGCCATCAGCAGGGCTATCAGCCGCTTGGACATGGTTTTGGTTTGGTTCGTCATCAACAATCTTCTCCCTTTAAGTAAGATAAGAACAGTGCTTGCAAATTTGCGCCCCCGCTTAGGTGGGCGCTTATGTTTTCCTCGCGTAAAATCCGCCCACTCTGCAAAAGCAGGGCGGTGTCGCCAAGGTCTGCGAGTTCTTCCGGGCTGTGTGTGGTGTAAATGATTGTCTTGCCCATCTCACACATTTTGCGCAAAAATGCGCTGAGTTCCTGCCTGTAGAGCATATCCAGCCCTGAGAACGGCTCGTCTAGCAGGATGTACTCGGGGTCGCCCAGCAATGCCGCACAGATAGCTGTCCGCCTGCGCATACCTCCGCTCAGGCGGGAGACCCGCTTTTGCCAGAAGTCGTTTAGGCCTAGCAGCTCCACAAATGGGTTATCTGTCACACCTGAACCATGCAGGCCGGCAGCACTTCCCCAAAAGCGCAGGTTTTCGCCCACGGTCAGCTCTTCAAACAGGCTGTCTCCCTGGGCCAGGTATCCAAGAAATTTCCGCAGTTCGGGCTGATCCGCGGGGTCCTTGCCGCCCAGCAACACACGGCCGCTGTCCGGGCGCAAAACGCTCGCAGCCACAGCCAGCAAAGTGGATTTACCGCAACCGTTTTTGCCAATGATAGCGCAGGCTGTGCCCGGCTCCACCGCAAAGCTGACGCCGTCGAGTATCTGTCGAGCACCATAGGTTTTGCGCACCTGCTCTACCGCGAACAGTTACCATCACTTCTCTTTCGCCGCCGGGGCATTGTTTTGGGCTACGCTCGAAAGTACAGTATACAGCATCCGGCGATTTTTTGCAAGGGTACAAAGGCCGGTATAATTAGGGAATGCTGTCCATGGAAGGACATGGACAGCACACTTATGCGCAGGCACCTCGCCCCTGCAGGGCAGGTGGCTTTTAAATCATAAAGGTTAATATTCCCAATATTCACCTGGCTGTGGTAGAAGGCTTAAGATTCTGGCGGGGTAGGGATAGTGCATATAAGTCTCTATGCTGTAGGCGATCAATATCTGGTTGTAGAAGTCCCGCCCAATGTCTAGGGCGACAGCGTATATCTCCTCCTCGCCCACTTGCGAGAGGTCGAGCAAAGTTACGGTGCGGTAGTGGTTGGCAAGGAAGGGCACAAACGCAAGAGCAGTGTGATCGCCAATTACCAACAAATTACTGGAAAACGGCAAGGACGACGCTGTTATCACGGTTTTGGCACCCAGCCCACCCATGAAGATGTCCATCTCGCGGCCCTCAAGGTCGAGCTTGTGCAGCGGGAATAGGGTGTGGTAGGTGCGGGTCTGCCCGCCACGGTGAATAGTCACGATATATTCCCGGGGGGGCGTGCGCCGGTAGCGGAAAATCGAAAGTATATCCCCCCGCGCGTTCTGGAAGGGTGAGCGCAAGTACAAATCCCCAAAGAAGCCGTACATCACGTGCTCAATGTCGTAGCGCTGCAAGGACGGTCGGGCCATGCCATCCAGGTGCCCGCCCAGAGCGTGGTATAGATGGAACCCGCCCAGGCTGGTAAGGTTGTTTTCGGTGCGGTAGAAAATATACTGCTCTCTATGCTCCAGCAGGGCGGAGTAGGCATCGACAGTGCTCACTCCCCCGCCCAGCATCTCGGCGTAAACCTGGTCGATAAATTGCCGCTGGTTGAAGACGCTCTGACCCAGAAAAAACGAAGGCAGGCTCTGTTGCCTTATAGCGCTCACAGTAGGAATTATCATGGTGTAAACACGCGCCCGTGACTGGCTCGCAAATTCCAGTATAGCGCCCGTGTTCTCGCTCACCTGGTAGTCAAGTGGCGGGTCGAGCACCGGTATAAGCTCATCCCCCGAGATGAATATTTGGTTGTATTCCCGCTGTCCGCCCAGCACACGTATGGCAAGGGACCAGCCGGTCAAAGCATCCCTGCCCGGAAAACTCTGGGCAATATGGCTTTCAACCACCTCAGGGAGGCCGCCCTCCAGCACCGCGCGCGCGGGTAACGGCATTGCGGCGGTGCCCCGCCCCAGCGCAAAGGCCGGAATTGCGAGAAGGGCCAAGGCAGCTATTATCGCAAAGTAACGTTTCATGAGTTTCACCTCTTTTGCAGTTGACAGTGTGGTGCCGAAATGCATTGATAACGTCCGTAGGGACGGCCGCCCCCGGTCGTCCGCGGATTTTAGTATTATCGAGCAACTGATATGTTTTTTGCGACTTCAGTTGGGCGACTGCCCCTACAATAAGAATGCGCTCAGCAGTACCAGTAGGATAAGACTTGCAATGAATGCCAGCACAGCTGTGGCGCCGGCAGGAATGCGTGTCTTAAGGAAGGCGCCTGTCTTGGTCAGGGCACTGGTGGCAAGTATGACTCCGGCAATTAGCAGCAACCGGTTGGAGGCCAGCAGATACCCCAGTCTGTCACTCTGAAGAGGCAGATCACCAAATCCGAACATAATTGTGACTGTCTGGGCTATCTCGCCCAGGCTGTTTGCGCCAAACATAGCAAAGCTGAGCAGGATAACCGTCAGCGCGTACACCCTGCCAAATACGGGATGCGCCCTCTTGACAAACCCGGGGTAAAGCCTGCGCTCAAGCAGCAAAAACAGCGCCAGGTAAATTCCCCAGACCAGCCGCCCAACCGAAAGCCCAAACCAAAGTCCACTGGCAACTCCAACTACAAGCAGGCCAATTAGGCCGTCCGCGTAGCGGGGGCCAAGGACTTCGCGGATGTAACCTGTCAGCGAAAAGTTAAAGCGTGCAAAAAAGTCACCCACGCTCTTGGCCTGGTATGGGTAATCGAAGTTTTTGGGCAGGGTTAGCCCCAGCATACCGCCGATTCCCCGGGCCATGTCCGCGCAGCCGGAAAAGCGCAAGTAAACGCTCAAACCCAGGGCCAGTATGCCTGTCCAGACGCCCAGTACCGAAACCTCTTCAGGCGGGATATGGCGCAGGGTATCGTAAAAAATGTGCAGGCCCTCTCCCAGCAGCCGGAACTTAACTGCCCCCTGCAAAAATATGCAGAACCCCTTGCCCATCTGGCCGGGTGTGGCCCCGGACTGCTCCAGCTGCGGGACAAAATCCCGGTAAGTGATGAGCGGCCCGGCCGCCAAACGGGGAAAGAAGAAGCAATAGAGCGCAAAGTGAATAGGGTTTATATCCTTTGGTATCTGCCGTCGGTAGGCCTCCAGCACACATCCCAGCCCCGAAAGAGTGACCACGTACAGACCAAGCGCGGTTTCCGGCCCCGCCTGCCACCTCGTCGCCATCCCCTGAAAAACCAGGATAGCCCCCAGGTTCTTTGCAACCGAGAAGATAAGGCAGGCCTCGCGGGTTTTTTGGTTGTGGTCGTAGCGGGCCATTATGGCGAGCGCAGCCAGGTCTGCGGCGGCGACGGCCAGCATATACGGCAGCATCTCAGGGCCGACCAAAAGGTAGTAGGCCAGCGAAAACCCAAGCAGCGCACCCGGCCTCGCGCCCGCCGGGAAAAGTAGATAAAGCGCAACAGCCACAGGCAGCGCCACGTATACAAATGCAAGGCCGGTCATTACGGCCATATAGCGCACCTCCTTGGATATAAAACCTGCCAAAAGAAATTGTGTGCTAACGGATCTATGGGTGTAGTATGCGATGTCCAGCTACGCATAATGCTTATTAGGAGTGGGAACACGCCCTAGTTACGTTCCAAAAGCCGCTTGAAGGCTAACGTCCAAAGATAGCATTTTGAACATTGGCCTCGGTAATTTCTAAAGGCCAATCACCTGAGTCGTTCGGATTACCAAATACGTCCTCAAGTATCCTATAGAATTCTTCTTGCGCAACAAATGTGTAAATAATGCCGCGTGAAGCCCTTTCTTCAACACAGCAACAATCAAATATGTGACTAAGTTCGTGAGGAATTTCCATCGGGACTACTTCTAAACCTCTTACAAAATATAATGATGTACCATTCAATGACTGCAAACCAGTCCAATCTTCATAAATAGAAATTGGCGCACGCAGGCTGTAACCTTCCATCTCGATTAGAGTATACCTTGTAAAACCGCTTTCGATAGTTGCAGTAATAATTCCTTGCATATTGCTTGACGGCGAAAATATAGAAGGGCCACGGCCGCCGAAGTCGCCAATTATCTCAAGTGGCACGATTTTGTTATTTGAATAGGTATATGCAGAATAAACAGAGAAAAAACCACCTTGACCAGCTTGCCAAACAATCAACTCCGGCATGCCGTCTCCGTTCATGTCATGTAACGTAAACAACCCGCTAAAGGGGAAATCAAAGTTTTCCATTTCCCACATGAGTTCTGCATATTCACCGATTATTTGCTCTTCATAATCAAGTAATAATTCCACAAAAGCTTCTTGCCATGCCTGTGTTGGTTCAGACTCGTTTGCAATTGAGTTTTCTATCGGCTTTGTTGTGTCTTCTACTGTTACTTCGGGCAGTATGGTTTCCAGTGGTGGCGTTTCGCCATTATAATACGTGCCAGTATTTCCACATCCTGCAAGCGCAAATGCTAAGATAAGCACACTAAGCAAAATGAACGACCGTTTCATTGACTTCCTCCACAAATATAAATTACCTGCTCTACAATTACCGCGAGTATCGACCTTTACTTTGCCTGCCGGGACAACTTCTCGCACAGCGCAAAGAACTCCTCCCGCTCCAGCAAGCGGGTGAGCACTGCCGGCAGCGCCGGCGCAGAGAGCCGTGCCGGCAAGCCGAGCTCATCAATCAAGGCGGCGCGCAGAGCCCGGCTGCTAGGCCCGCCACTCAGCCCAGCGTCATACATATCGGCCTTAGTTATAGGCTCCCGTACCGGCGGGCCTGAGCTCTCGAATAGCCCGGCCTTTTCCATGGCCTCCAGCAGTAGGCGGGAGTCTATCCCCTCAACGCCTAGCTTGCCCTCTTTGGAGTGGCTCGCCTTGCGCTTTTCCTTCCCGAATACGTCGGGGATGTATAAGTTTATGATCTGTCCAGGGGGCACAATTCCTGCCAGGTGCCGCCGAATAACAAACCCCGCGCCGTCCGAGTCGGTCAGCACGGCTATTCCGGTCCCAGCGGCCAGCTTGCGTATAAGCTCGCGCATCTGCTTATCCTTGAATATGCGAAAACCGTCGGTGGGTATTATCAGCGCATCGACAATCGAATCCAGCTTAATTTTATCATATTTGCCTTCCACAATCAAAGGGGTGGCGAGCTTGGGCTTTTCCGGCGTCATCAGCGGCCCTCCCCGCAGAGCGCGGTCAGCTTTACCGTCAGCTGCTCAAGGCGAATCCTGGCATCGCCGGCCGTGCTTTTCATGGCGGCATCGCACTCGCAGAGCATGGTTACGGCTTTGCGTGCGGCTTTTAGGCTGAGCTTGCCCGCATTCTGGAAGGCCTTCTTTGCCCGAAACTCGCTCTTGTAGCCATAGGTCTTGACCATAGCGGGAACAGCCAGACCAGCGTCTTTGGCCGCACAGGCCCGGTAAAGATCGCAAAAACTGACCGAGAGCGCACCCAGAATCGCTATGGGCTCCTCTCGCAGATAAAAGAGGCGGCCCAGCAGCTCAAGGGCGCCTTTTGTGCTCCCCCGCAAAATCAGCTGGCTGAGCTCGAAGGCGCTGGCCTCGGTTTTGGGGGTGACCATGGCGTCAATCTTTTCCCGGTCAATCTCGCCGCTCCCGGCAAATGCGCAGACCTTGGCAAGCTCGTTTTCAAGCAGCTGCATATCCGCGGGGCAGATTTCGACCAGATGCCTGGCGCCGTCCCCGGAGAGATCGCAGCCCAGTCGCTTGGCGCCCGCCTGCAAAAATTTAACAAGGTCGCCCCGGCCGCGGATGGAGAGCTCAACAGCAGCCCCATGCTCTTCGACCAATTTTATAATTTTCTTGCCCACGGCACTAGTGGCGAATGAGGCCGCCTTGGCCGTAACTATTAAACGGCTGCTGGGCGGAATATCCGCGAGCATGGCCGCAAAGTCTTCCAAATCCTTTGGAGAGAGGCCGGATGGATCAAAGTCGTCGAGATGGACGACTTTTTCCTGGGCAAAGAGGGGTAGTGCCTCTAGGGCTGACCAAATCTCGCCCAGGTCAGGGTGTTGGCCGTCCAGCCGCTGACTGTTAAATGGGGAGCTCTCGCCCTTGCCAAGTAGGGACTTGGCCCACTTCTCTATAAGGTATCGCTCGCTGCCGTAGAGCAAGTAAACGGGATAGGTCGTGCCGGCCCGCACCACCTTGCCAAAGCTGAACTCGTCTGTGTAGCGCATGGGCACATCCTTTCAAAAGTTGGAGCTTGCATCTGCAAATTATCGCAAATATAAACTGCAACAATGTTCCGTGTTGAACATTATGTTTGCATTCGGTTTAAATGCCGCGTGTTACCGGTAGAGTTCTATTACCAGCCGCCGCTCCCCGAAGAGCAGTGCGCCCAGCGGGTCGAATGTTGGCGGGGCGTCTTCCGGCCAGATTACAACGCCGCCCTGCCAGATATGCACAGTGCTCCGGGGCGGGCGGTGCGCTATTGCGTATTCTTCCCCGCTTTTTAGCAGGGTAACGCGGCCCGCGCGAATTTCCACCTGCCCGACGTCTTGTGGGGAAATATACACCCCGCCCAGCACCCTGATTGTTGCGTACTCGCCTGAGAAGACCTTGGTGTCAGGTGGCAGCGCGCGCTGCATCTGCCCAAGTATGTGGGCGTTACCTGGGCCAATTACCATGGAAGCCTCGTACTGTTCCACCAGGCTTATCAACCCGGAGGTAACTTGGTAGCCCTGGTCGTAGGCAACTATAGTCTCAATTCTGCGCACCCCGCGGTGGTCGAGGTAGCGGGATATTCGGCGCAGTTCGAATGGGGTGGGCGTGCCCACCACCACCGCCTCGCTCCCCCGCAGTAGAACTATGGGCGAGACGTCCTCTATGGCGGCGACCTCTACCCGGCCGCGAGTGGCCGCGCCTGTTGTAAAGCTGCCCACCGCGAACGCCAGGACCATCAGGGTGAGTCCGTACCGCCAGAGTTCCTTGCCGGCTTTTTTGCGTAGCAGGTAAATGGCGACCCCAGATGCCAGCGTAAGCCAGATGAGCATCCAAAACTCGCTCAGAGCGAAGGTGGCCAGCGGCACCGAGGCCGCTATGCGGGAAACATCGGCCAGCAGGCGGGCGGACATTCCGGCCACCCAGGCGAAGGGCGCGACCCATCCGCCGGTGAAGAACGCGCTGAGCAGCCCGAAGACCAGAGCCGGGAAGGCCAGCGGCGCAACTAAAACATTTACAACCGGGCTTATAATCGGCAGCCAGCCGGAGGTGAAGACCATGACCGGCAGACAGAATATGTATGCGCCTATTGTAGCCGCAGTAGCGCTGATAAACGAATTGCCCATGGCTCTGGCCGGGCGGCTCTCCCAGCTAAAGTAAGCTTTGGCCCGCTCGGTAATCGGCCCGGCGCAGATGATTATCCCCGCAGTCGAGCAAAAGCTCAGCCAGAGGCCGCGGCCCAGCACCCAATGCGGCGCGATAATGCAGACAATCAACAGGGAAAACCCCAGAGAGTTTAGCGGATCGCCCCGGCGGGAGAAGATACCGGAAAGCTGGTAGACGCTCATCATTACCAGCGCGCGGGTGACTGAGGGCGAAAAGCCCACCAGCAGCGCGAACCCAAGCGCCAGGGCAATCGCGGCCAGTGCGCAGGGCACCCGCCGCACTTTCAGCCGGGTTAGCGTTCCGGTCAGCAGCGCGATCAAAATCGAGAGGTGCAGCCCGGAGACCACCACCATGTGTATTACCCCGGCCCGGCTGAGCGCGTCACTCAGCTCGGAGTCGAGGTCGTCCAGGTAGCCCAGGGCCATGCCGGCCACCATGGTGGCGTTGGGGTAGCCGATATTCGCGTTTATGTTGGCCACCGCTATCTGCCTCTGGCCCAGGAAGAAGCTCTCGAACCGGTGGGGCAGAGAGCGCGGGGTAACCCGCTGCGCGTCGACCATCCGCCCGCCGACAAACAGCCCCCGGGAAATCTGCACCGATTGCGCCCCCAGCAGCGGCTCGAGGATGACAGTAGCATCAATACCGTCCCCGGGCGAAAAGTGCGTGCCCAAGTCTCCCCAGCCGCGCACCCGCAAGATGGTATCCGGCAGGTTGTCTTCCGGAAAGGTGGCGCGGATGGTCAGGTTGTAGTTGGGCATTCGGCGCAGGTCGACTGCGGTTACGATGCCGTGTACGGCAACTTCACGGCCGTGGCTGTCGATCAGCGGCTGCACGGTGCGCGTGTGGTGCACCCAGAACGCAGCTAAGGCCACTGCCCCCGCCAGCAGGATAAGCCGAGCCTGTTTGTAACGAGCCCCCACAACCACAGCAAGGAAGCCGAAGACCCCGCTCAGAATCATAAAAGTCGTCAGGCTGTGGCCCAAAAAGAAGGACGCCCACGTCGCTATGGCATAGCTTACGCCAACAGCGAGCAGTGGACGTTTCATAGCAGAATCCTCCTTATGTCGTTGATGCACGATAGTCGGCGGCGCATCAGGGTCGCCGCGCTCTATAGCTAACAGACTTTGAAATAATTGCCACAAGGGGTGGGGGTTTTTGAGTTCAAGGGCTAATGTTGTAGGGGCAGGGTCATCCCGCCCGCGGGTTTTCACACTGTTAAGGTCAAAGTTCAAGTTCTAAGTTCAAGACCAAATGTAGAATCGCCTGCGGGCGAGAATAGTGTACCGCTTATGCCGCGGAGGCACTTACTTTTCTTGTCTCGCCAAGAAAAAGTAAGCAAAAGAAAGCGACTGGGGGAGGACCGGGTTTGCTCCAAGGTCAGTCGCAAACAACTCCCCCAGACCCCCACTGGTAGGTCAAGGACACGTTGGTGGGCCGGTAGGTGTGTGGACTGGTGATCCTGCTCCGCAGCCACACTCTTTGTCAATAACATCACAGCCAGCAGTGAATACCTCACCGAGAGAATTCCTTACTCTAAACTCGGGCGCGCATAGCGGCTGGGTAAGTTTGC
>Ga0131853_10001277_pt1 | contig 45256 bp, 32 predicted proteins | sample TergutLab28metaG_FD_92764 | JGI IMG/M metagenome (GOLD analysis project Ga0131853, IMG submission 92764) | Labiotermes labralis P1 segment gut microbial communities from Petit-Saut dam, French Guiana - Lab288 P1 (version 2) (version 2) | ecosystem: Host-associated > Arthropoda: Insects >... | reverse complement strand
CGAAGAAATCAACACGCTTGACTGGTCGCTGTTGGTAAATTCGATGTTCCAGACGCATGCGCAGGCGTTAGAGCAAGACTTGAACGATGATAACCAGATTAACGTTTTAGATCAATCGTTGCTTCTTAACAATTTCTTGCAAACGAGCAGGATGATCGACTGGACTACCTTGCCGTAAGGGGCGGGGTGGATAATAATTATATAACATTGGTTGCTGTGTAAAAGCTTACAATAAAACTAAGAAAACCATATTCGCATTCTACGGATATGGTTTTCTTGTTCCAAAATCATAGATGGCATGTTGAACTCTGATGTTTCGCGACTGCCGATAACATGAACGACATTTATATTTCCGCTTGTAAGAATTGCTTTATGGCTTTTTCAAGCGCGCCGCGCTTTTGGTTGCGCAAACTTTCTAAAAGCTTTTGCTCGTTCATAAAGATTCACCACCTCATGCTTAGAAAATTACCGGTATTTTCTTTTGCGCTAATATATACGTAAAAAAATTAAAAATGGTTTCAAAATTTGCAATTTAATTTTTATTTAACTGCAACGCTTTAATTGTAACCCCTTTTTCCTCTTTTGCAAAGGCAGGATTTGTAGTATAATGCAATTAGTTGAAAAATATTTTAAAAGTTTTTGCAACCTTTTGGGGTGCTGAAGGGTATTACTAGTGAAAGGGGTTGGTGATAATGAGTATTTGCCAATCGCAAGCGCGCGGCGATTGGGTAGACGAGATTGTTGATAGATATGCCGATATGGTTTATCGTATTGCGTTTACACAAACTAAAAATCAAGCCGACGCGGACGACATTTTTCAAGAAGTATTTTTGAAACTATGCAAGTCGGCGGTTTCATTTGAAACAGACGAACACATAAAGGCGTGGCTGATTAGAGTCACAATCAACGCAAGCCGAAAGTTTTTTGGATCTGGTTGGAACAAAAAAACCGTGGCGTTTCCGGAAGATTTAGTATATGAGGAAAAAGATCAATATACCGAAATTATTCCGATTGTTCAATCGTTACCCTCGAAATATCGGACAGTAATCCATCTTTTCTATTTTGAAGACATGCCGATTGCGGAGATTGCCAAAATACTAAATTTAAAAGCAACTACTATAAAATCGCAATTATCACGAGGGCGAGGGATAATAAAAAACAAATTGAAAGGAGGCTTTGAGAATGTTTGAAAAGCGATATAAAGATGAAATGCAAAAAATTTCACCCACTAAAGATTTGATTAATCAAACGAAAGCGGCAATGAGAGTTGAATTGGAAGATAAAAACCCGATTGTGCAGAAAGAAAGCCACGTTCGTACATATCGCGCGAGAAAAAGCGTTCTCATTGCCGCGATTATGGCGATACTGTTGCTATCCGCTACGGCATTTGCCGCATTGGGAGGATTTGATTGGTTTATCGCTCGTTTTAACCCCAATTTTGCAGGCGTTGTCGAACCTGTAATGTCCTATTCAGAGGAACAGGGTATTAGAATGACGATTATAGGAGCGCAAAGATTTGCCAATATGGCGATTGTGTATTTATCCGTTCAAGATGTAAGTGGGGAAAACCGATTAACAGAGCGAATAGATTTCAGCGATGGTTTCAGCGTTGGGCGAGGGATTTCTTTCGGTTATCAACGGAATTTACTTTATTTTGACAGCGTGACGAATACCGCCTATTTTGAAATAAGGATTACAGCTGACGCAAACTCACCGTTGCCCGACCCGCTAATGCTTGGCAGTTTGACAATTATCTTTGGTATGGATAGTTATCGAAACGAGCCGATGGGCATAAACCTATCCGCTATCGGTCAAGGAATTACAATCCCTGTAGCATATGAAAATATTTTTGTTAGAGGATATGGCGGCGAACAGGGCTCGGTTCTTCCTCCGAATCGAATGCTTGCCATCGGTAACCGTACTCCTTTACCTCACGGAACGAGAGGCGCTTGGCTCTCAAATATAGGCATAGTAGATGGACAGCTACACATTCAAACCAACCAATATTTTACCGCTGAATTTGGATCGAATTTTTCACTTCTCGCGCCGAACGGAGATGTAATTTATTCGCAACAAACTGTAGATGTTTGGTTGGATGCGGACGGCAACCTTATGAGTCACGGAATAGAATATCGCCCGACTTACAGAGTTGCAGAAACCATATTTGATGTAAATATCGCGAATTTATCGAATTACACTCTTGTATTTTCGGCGAATGTGCCGCGCGGCATATTTGACGGTAATTGGTGGGTTGAGGTGAACACAAGCGATGTCAGTCAACAAATGATTGCTTTAACAAACGATGTTTCTGTTGACGGAATACTCTTTGAGTTTATAACCATATCTCCGCTTGGGTTGCAAGTTATCGGAAGTTATACAGGGGAAATAGGTTTTAGACTTAGCGAACTTTCGGTTAAAGTTGAAACGTCAGATGGCGTTATCACCCTAAGCGGCGGAGGCGGAAGATTTGGCAATCAAACATTTAACGCCTCTTGGGATTCAGATTTACAACTTAATATTACAACGGTCACAGCAATTATTGTAAATGACCTTCGTATAGAAGTATATTAAAATATTTAAAAATTTTGAAAGGATTGATATTTTATGAAAAGATTTATAGCAGGATTAGTAGTTGGAGCAATGATTTTTGGCTCAATCGCGGCTTTGGCCGTAAATACATTGGTGGCGCACCAAACCGATTTCACAATTTACGTTGACGGAGCGCGTTTAGAAATTGATACGCCCGTTGTGACTATCGAGGGTAGAACATATTTGCCTGCGAGAGCGTTAGGCGAAGCATTGGGCATGATAGTTACGTGGGACGAAGCAGAGCGCCAAGTGAGATTGACTTCAAACGGTATCGGGCTTATACGAGTGGAAGAAGGCGCTTCGTTTTGGGGCGACGACGTGATTGTTGATGAATACAGAAACGAGCCGATGGGTATAGACTTGTCCACTATCGGTCAAGGTAATACAATTCCTCTTGCGGCAGAAAATATTTGGGTTAGAGGATACGGCGGTGAACCCGGTTCGGTTCTTCCTCCAAGAGAAATACTTGCTTTCGGTGACCGCACTCCATTGCCTCACGGAACGAGTGGTGCTTGGCTTTCAAATATTGGTATAGTAAACGGACAGTTGCGTATTCAAAATCTTCAGTATTTTAGCATAGAATTTGGTACGACTTTTGCACTAATCGCACCGAACGGAGATGTAATTTATCCATATCACACGGTTGATGTTTGGTTGAACAGCGATTTGAGTTTTATTCCGGCAGGAGGTTTGGAATATCCGAATCGACCGACTTACAGAGTTACAGAAACTATTTTTGCCGTAAATGTTGCTAATTTAGCGAATTATACGCTTGTGTTTGACGCAAACATACCGCGGCATTATAGGTAGAGCACAAAAATCTCAAATATTATCGATTAGTTAAACCGGAAAAATAATAACTCATATTCTAAAAAGCAGCGGAGGGCAAATCCTCCGCTGCTTTTTGATATCGGAAGATTAAATTGCATTTTTCTATAAAATATGATAAAATAAGATGCAATTAAAACAATAATTAAAGGAATTGATATGGAATGATAAGAAAATTTGCGGCTATTTTATTAATGTTTATTATGTTTGTTTCTGTTTGCGTGCTGCCGGCGTCAGCAAATAATACTATAGGCAACAACTGTTTTGAAATAAATATTTTAACTTCTACGTTAGGCGAGCCTATCGGAATGCAAGGCTTTGTCGGCGATTACGTCATAACCGATTTTAATGAACAGGTTGAAATTTATGTTCAATTCGCAACTCCGCCCGCCGTTGCTTTGCGCCTTATGCAAGAGCGCGGAATTTCGCATAATCTTCCTCGAGGAAGATTGGCTGACTCTTTTGAGCAACAAGCATTATCAGCGCACGATGTGTTTCAACAGCAGTTGGCACAAATTCCAATGCCACGTTCATTAAGTAGTGAAATTGAGATAATTGACGAGCATTATAGCCTGTTTAACGGCGTACTTATGAGTGTTCCCGGAAATATGGTGGAAATGATTGCTGAGTTGCCCGAAGTTTACGGAGTGTTTCCGAATGCAATGTTTCACGTTTTGCCGTATGAGCAAGTCGCATACGAATATTATGCTTACGAAGTTAACGTTTATGTCGAAAACATTTACGCGACAACAGAGTCGTTCGTTGTAAATTCTGAGTTTATGCTAGAAGTTCGTGAGCTTTTTGATACCGATTATATTCACAATGAAATGGGAATTACCGGAGCCGGCGTGCGAGTTGCCGTATTGGATACAGGGATTCAGCATGACCATCCGGAATTTGTAAGATTTCAAGACGAAACCGGCCGCATACGCGGTTGGCAACGGGGCAATAATTCGATTTCAACCAATACAAGTCTCCGCCACGGCATAAGAGCGCATGGAACCGCTGTTTCGGGCTCGATTGTTGCCGTTGCTCCGGGGGTGGAACTTTGGAACTACCGTGTAAATATTTCAGGGGTCGGCGGTTTAAGCACTCTTGCGGCGGTTGAAGCGGCGCACGCGGACAGAATGGATATAATGAACCTAAGTTTCGGCGAAATGTTCTCGTTTGGTCCGTTCACCTCGCACAGGCCGATGTTTAGCGCGGTAAACCTGGCGGTTTTAGACGGAATTATCGTCGTGGTAAGTGCCGGTAACGATGGATGGCTCGGAATGTTTAGCGTTAGCGCGCCCGCGACAAGTTCGCTTGTGATTTCGGTTGGAGCGGGAACTTCAGGCGGGCGAGGAGAAACGCTTGACGCGCTTGCAAGTTTTTCGTCAAGAGGTCCTTTAGAGGAAACGTTTCATATTAAACCTAATATCGTTGCGCCCGGGGTTCAGGTTTATACAACGGATATTTACAGTAGATACAGACCGGTAGACGGAACATCTTTTTCGGCGCCTGTAATTGCTGCCGTTGCCGCGTTGCTGCTAGAACAATCCCCGGACGCAACGCCGTTCGAAATCAAAGCAAGAATAATGAATACCGCTCGTCCGCTTGAAATTCTTGAATACAACAATCCGTTCTTCGTTGGTGCCGGATTTGTTGACCCACTTGCGGCACTTTTGAGTGAAACACTTGTAACGACTGAATATTATGTTCCGCTTACCGCAATTCGTGAAGATCCGTGGGAATTGCAAACAATGGCTTCATTAAGTTTCGGTCACGCAAATCCGGATGAACAAGCAAAAACGGCGGCAATCCCAATAACAATCGCAAATAACGGCGATGTTGCAAAAACATATATCATTGATTACGAATTTACCACCAATCCGCACGGCGGCGCGGGAATAGAATTTTCACAAACTTTGATAACGGTTGAATCGGGTGAAACTGCCGAATTTACTGCCGCCGTTACTTTCGACAAATACGCAAGCGGGTATATTCGAGGTTACGTTCATATTAAAATCGACGCAAATATAATTGCGCGAGTGCCGTTCGGAGTTGTCACTCCGTTTTTGTCAAGTGATTTGTTGGCATACGGACAGTTTCCGGCGGCAGATTGGAACGAATCCGGCGCCGAATGGGTGCTGCACGGAGATGGACGTTTTGTAGTTGAAAGTGGATTGATTGGATTATGTGATGAGGAATTCCCTTCATATTTTGCTTACCTTCGTTATATTCGGCGAATTATTTTTACAGGACCCATTGTTACAGGAGATTCCTTAGAGGGACTTTTCTTTGGAATGGAAAATTTGATATCAATAACAGGGCTGGAACATTTTGATACAAGCGAAACAACGAATATGTCTACGATGTTCGGGCTTTCGCCAAGTTTGATTTCTGTTGATTTATCAAGTTGGGATGTCAGCAATGTGACCACCATGGAATGGATGTTTTCGTTTGCTGAAAATTTGACGAGTGTTTATGTATCGGGCTGGGATACAGGCAATGTAATAGATATGAACAGCATGTTTTTGTTTGCGAATAGTTTAGAATATTTGGATGTGTCAGGCTGGGATACCGGAAACGTGACTGATATGGGCAATATGTTTTGGGGCGCAAGGAATTTAACAAAACTCGATGTGTCGAATTGGAATATCAGCAATGTAACAACTATGTTCTCGATGTTCTCGGATACAGGCTTAACAAGTCTTGATTTATCAAATTGGGACGTTCGAAATGTGCAGGATTTCGGAGCGATATTCGCCAACTCAACTGAATTAGCGTCATTAGACATGTCAAATTGGGAGGTTTGTATCGATTCTAGATGGACAGATGCTTTTGCGCGGAATTATTCTTTGCGAAAAATGACGTTGAGCGAAAGTTTTCACAGAAGTGCATTGTCGGGGCTGTCTGCTGTACCGGACAACTATCGATTTACAGGTTATTGGCAAAATGTCGGCACAGGAACGGTCGAAAACCCTCAAGGCGAGTTTGAGTTTAAATCTAGCGGGTTAATGACAAGCTTTGACGGCAAAACCATGGAAGACACTTGGGTTTGGCAACCCGTTAACCGTTCGCCTATGCCGCCCAACCTTTCTATTCACAATAATTATATAATAAGAAATATTGACATAACAGACAATGGAATTTCTTTTAGCATAACAAATTTGAATAATGCACGGCAAAAATTACACTTTATTGCGGCGAAATATGATGACGACGGAGTGTTGCAACAGGTTGAAGTGATAAGAATTCGAGTTCCTCAAAATTTTAGTGTAAGAAGAATTCGTATTCCCGAATGGTTTGATATAAACGATGAAAATTCGAAGATTATGTTATGGGAAGCCGGAACTATAGCTCCGATAATAATGCCGGTTTCAAGCGAGTTATAAAAATGAAAATTTAACAGCAATATGCGGTAGTGAAACAGAATGAAAATAAGTCTTGAAAAGCTGCAAGAACGATGTCCCCTATTCAAGAATATAGTGGTTATATTGATGACTTTACAAATCGTGAGGGGGATATCTTAATGATTAAAACAACAACCGCAAGAAAGGCTCTCGCATTATTGCTAACTATGGCAATAATCCTCGCAACGTCGTTGACGGCAATGGCGTCAACGTTAGGATATTGGGAAAAATATGATGTAGACGATAGATTTGGTGGCTCGAGTAACCGCGAAAATCTTTTCGGATTCGAAATCATTCTGACATCGAACGATTTTTCAGGCGTATCAGGCGAACTTTCTTTCAATGATGATGGTGGAGCTAACATGCCGATTACATTTGACTTTATGGGCGGCGGAGACAGTGTCGTTACTGATAATGGCGACGGAACCGCCACAGTTCGTTATTTAAGCGAAACGCCAATTTATAGTAATGCGTTGAATTGGACGTATTTCGACTTACATATAATAATTAACTCAGGCGAATTTAGCTGGACAACCCTCACGTTTTTTGGGGAAAGTGGCGAATCAATTGCCGAATTTGTTGTGGCGGAGTTTAACTATTTCGGTCCTGCTGACCCCGGATTTGGAGAGCTGATCGTTAACGGAACTTCCTATGATGATTATTTTGCCGCGCAAGACGCGGTGTATATCCTGCTTCAAACTGAAGATGTTACGGTCGAGGGCGAGTGGTTCGGCGTAGCTTATCCGTTTATGTTGGATATTCCGTCAAACAGAACGGTGACGTGGGAAACGACACAATTTTCCGGCTCTCCCGGTTGGCATAATGCGCTGATACAGCTTACAGGAAGCGGAACTTTTATATTTGACGGCGAAATTGATGTTTATAACGGCATTGGCATAAAAGGCAGCGGAGATATAATAATCAACGGCGGACTTATCGAGGTAAATGACGGTTGGGCGGCTATCGAAAATAGTAATGGCACCGTCACCATGAACGGCGGTCAAATTGCAACGAATGATTTGATGCATAAAACCATTGATGCAGGTGATAACAGCAGCGTAACAATGACAGGCGGTCAAATTATAAACAACAATTGGCACGGCGTTACCGACGGTCCCGCCGATATAAGCGGCGGCGTGATTTTCTCTTACGGAAACAACATTTACGACATTTTTGCGGACAATCCGGCTATCTCGGGGAACGCTATAATTATCTTATGGAACGGTAAAGCATTAAATTGGTATCCGGCGGGCGCAACCGTCACCGTAAATGATGATATGGACGTAATAACGTATTCATATGGCGGAAACAGCGGAACAATTCCGGTAATTCTCACTCCGATTGGCCAAGGCTTTGGAACATTAATTATCAACGGAGACGAATACTCGGATTACATGGAAGCGCAAAATTCTATGAATACTCTATTGGAAACTGAGGACGTCACGGTTAGGGGATATTGGGAAGACGCAAACGAGTCGTTTAGAATAGATATTCCGACCGACAGAGCGGTATTTTGGGAAGCAGAGATTTCCGGAAATCCCGGTCAATGGGCGGGATTGATAGAGATTTCCGGCGAAGGGACTTTCCAACTAAACGAATTTGGCAAAATTGCCGTTTTCGGTATGGATGCCAAAGGTATTCAAGGCGACGGCGATATAATAATTAATGGCGGAAGTGTTATCGCTAGTTCCGGCTGCGAATCTGCTATCCAAAGTTGGAACGGCTCGGTAACAATTATCGACGGCAGAGTTGAGGCTGATGGATTAAGATATTATGCCGTTGTAATCGGCAGTAACAGCAGCTTAACAATGACGGGCGGGCAAATTATAAACCACGAAGATAACCGTGTTATTTACGGCTCTGCCGATATAAGCGGCGGCGTAGTTTTCTCTTACGCAAGCAGTATGGATGATATGTTCGGCGAAACTCCAAATTTTAATACCCCGACAGGTAACGGAATCATCATTTGGTGGAACGGCAATGCGTTGAATTGGACGCCGCCGCAAGCGGAAGTTAACATTGTCGGCGATGCAATTGAATATTCATACGATGGAAATGAAGGCTGGTTTTACATAGACTTTTCATTAAGCGACGATTTTACCAAAGGTTATCTTATCGTTAACGGCGAGAAATTTTACAGTTTGAGAGATGCCGAAAATGAAATAAGATATTTATTGCAGGATGAAGAAGATGTTTTGGTCGAGGGCGAAATGTGGTGCAAAAACGTGCCCGCTTTAGATATTACAATTCCGCTCGGCAGAACTGTAGAGTGGCAAGCTAATCTAACCACTTTCGGTGATATAGATGTTGTTATTTTACGCGGCGAAGGAACATTTCATATGACCGGCGGACTTATTTCGCAAGATTATTCGAATGCTGATGATGCGATTTGGATGGCAAGCTATGATGTTAAACTTATCATCGATGGCGGAATTGTAAGTTCAATCGGACCTTACGCGATTTGGAGCGGCGTTGATATGGAAATCAAAAGCGGCGCAGTGTTCGGCATTGGTGAAAGCGAAAGAGAAATTTTCCGCGGTGGCAGTTATACGCTTAGCGGCAATGGCATAATTATCTGGTGGGACGGCGACACTTTGGATTGGACGCCGGCGCAAGCGTCCGTCAACATAAACGGCAATATGATAGAGTTTTCGTATAATGGCAACGTGGGCTCGTTCCCTGTAAGCCTATTCGCCGCGGACGTTACGGAAATTTTGTCTGTCGCCCCTGATTTTGGCAACGACACGATATCAATAGATTTGAGCCGCGATTTAAAAGGCGAAGAGGTTTTATTCGTCACAATTTGGAGCGACGACGTAATGTTGGAATATCAAATGATGATACAAGGCGATGATTTATATAATATCAACTTCAGCAGGCTTCAAGAAATGAACGAAATCAGGGTTATGTGGTGGCAAAATACAATAACTATGAGGCCCCTATGTGAAGTGTATGAAGTGCCTTTGTTGTAATGATACAAATCCATAAAAGCCTGCAACCATTACGGTTGCAGGCTTTATTTATGCATTTAAATTCGGTGTTATAGATTCCAAAACTATATTTTTTAATTGTTCATTTGTGTAAAACAAACAATTTTCGCGCCAACTATTGACTAAAATTGTATAATTGTGTATATTTAATGTAATTCAAGTAGGTGAATCAAAACAGGCGTAAAATCAAAATCAGAAAGGGGGGTCGTAGAATTTATGCGAAGCAATATCATTGAAACAGCGATATTATATCGCATCTAAATAGCACATAGTACGCCGATGGTAACGCAAAAGTAATTACTACCTAAGAAAAATAAAAAAAGAGGAGAGAGAGTTTAATGAAAAAGTTTTTAATTATTTTAGTGGTTTTAGCAATGTTGCTCACATCGTTAGTCAGCGTTTCAGCAACGTCAGTTAGTACAGTTCCACAAGGCTATGTCGGTATGGCGGCACACTATCGTATTGTAAATAACGACTTAATCGCTCTTGACTTCTACGTCTATGGTGATCACGATACGGCCCCTATAATAGGGAACACATGGGCGTTTGGTTTTAAGTTTGATGAAAATGTGCTGATACCTGCTATGAGCAATGGCACGGCAATGCCTTGGTTAGTTGTAACTCCGGGGCTGATAGGTGCGGTTGACGGCACCGGAACGCATTCGAATCAATCTAATTTTGGCGGAATGGGTTGGGTGGGAACTTTGATGAGATTCCCATTTGCAGATGGTCATAGAATTACTGTTTCTATGACGATCAATCAGGAAATATTGAATTTTTATAATAACTCAGGTAGTGGTTATATTCGTCAGGTTGCGAACCCGAATACAGGTTTTAACAGGTGGGCTTTTGTTCCGTCCGAGAGGGGCACGCATCTGTTTTCACTATACTTCAGAATCGCAGACGGGTACACTACTGCAGATATTTTTCAAGATTTATTCAGAATATATGGTTTCGGAAGCGACGCGCCAAACGGAGCCTCTTTCATTGACGGAGGACATATTGTAAACGAGAATTTCATATGGGTAGACTTCCCGCAAAGAGTCCCACCGGGCTATGTTGGTATGGCGGGTAAATATCGCGTTGTAAATAATAATACGGTAGCAATTGATGTCTACGTCTATGGTTGCCACGATACGACGCCTATAATGGGCAACTTCTGGGGATTTGGTTTTAGATTTGACGAAACCAGGTTAAGGGCAGTCCGAAGAGACGGTCTGCCAACGATCGGGTTTCCAATAAGTCCGGCAACGGTCGGCGCGATTGACGGCACCGGAATGTTTTCAGATCAACCTAATACTGCGCCGGGAATAGGATGGCTAAGAAGCGTAACAAGCGTCCGATATTCAGGTGGTCACAGGCTTTCTTTTGATTTGCATATCCATAATGGCACAATGGAATTTTACAGGGATTCAGGAAGCGGCTACATTCGCAATATTCCGATTTCAAATAATTTTTATCGATGGAATTTTGTTCCGTCCGCACAAGGCACACATCTGTTTTCGCTATACTTCAGAATCGCAGACGGGTATAATCTTGATGACATTTCACAAAGCAGCTTCTCATTGATGCCTACCTCTGCAACATATGCGCGTAACGGAGCGGCTTTTCTTAATCAAAGTGAAATTATAAATGAAAATTTCATGTGGCTGTTCTAAGTTAATTTAACTTTGAAGTTATCTCTTGGAATACGACCAAAATATAATAGCGGTACTTATATGACATTCTTTTAATAAGTAATGTTTAGCATAATAAAGCACTCTAAAATATAGAGTGCTTTATTTTATGCCGTCGCCGGGAAATTAGGAGTGGTGTTAACTGAATCTTTCTTCAATTATAATATATTAGTGAAAATCAACAAAAAATATAAAAAAAGCCTTGCTTTTTCGGAAAATTTGTAGTATACTTTTCTTTACATATATTATTGTGGAAATTTATTTGTTTTTTGTCCTATTTCCGAGAAAAAAAGCGGTTATTATATGTAAGGATATTTTTTGGTAAATTTAAACTTCTTAAAGGGGGAGAAAATTATGAAAAAATTGTTTGCATTGGTGCTTGTGCTTGCAATGATGGTAACGATGTTGCCTATCGTTGCAACGGGAGGAGCTGTCGGAGCGCCGGCCGGAGGAGGGCTTTCAATTTTAGTTGAAGCTGACTTTAACTTCGGCACGATGGAATTTGGAGAGGCGCCGCCGCCGGCAAGACCTATCAGAATTACGAATACGGGGAATGCTCCCATTATGGCAGGTGCGATGTTTTATTGGATACATTGGCTTGACGTAATAAATGCTACCCCGCCTAACACTCCGCATAGAGGGAACTTAGGTCGTTTTAACATGTGGGAAACAATACAACCCGGGCAATTTAGGGTTTGGTATGTTCGTCCGCAGGCTGGCTTGCCGGCCGGAACTTACAAAAGTTGGGGTTGGGCAGAGGCGATACAAAGCTTGAGTGGTGGGGCTTTTGCGCAAGAATCGATAGAAGTTTCTTTGACCGTGACGGGGCCGGATTTTTCTGATATTGACCGTTCTTATGTGGTTGCGGATTCTCTTGTGGGGATTGACTTTTTAGCTACTACGTCGTGGAGTTTTCAAGACGGATTTTGGGTGCCTGTCCCTGAGCCGAACACGTTGATGGGTTCGCTTAGTAATCATAATGCAGTAATTGATGGTCGTGCAAGCGGACCGATTGTAAATCAAGGCGATCGAGACAGACACAGAACATTCTTTATGGCATTTGACGCAAATGAAATCAGAAATAACATAAGTAATATAGGCGAAATTACACTCGGTCTTCACTCTACGGGTGACCAAGGCGCTAACCGCCAGCACAGTTGGTTTAATGTGTATATGCTTACTCCCGAGTTGGCGGCGTCGATTAACAGAGATGATATTCCGACTTACGGTGCGGCATATGATTTGGGATTAGTTCATTATCGCCAAAACTTGGTGTGGTCGCGTCCGACTGCTTTGTTACATAGTACAAGAGTTGAATCGCCCGATATTTTGCCGCAAATACTTCAATATTTAGCGCTTAATCCAAATGCGGAAACGATTGGATTTAAAGTTCGGGGAACTAATCAAACCGCGGCCTTCCATAATCATTTAAATACAAATGTTGATATGAACGCTACTCCGCTTGCGCCGCATTTGAGGATTGTTGAAGGCGTTGGCGGGCCATTGCCGACACCGTGTCCGTGGTGCGGCGGGTTTGATGATTGTGACCCGGCAATATGCGAGGACTGTGGCAGACAAATTTGTGATTGCCGGTGTGCGCCGCCTTGTCTTATTCCCGGCGGAGTTATTATGACATCAAACGTTGTAGGAATTGACTGGGCGAACGCGAGAGAGAATACGCCGAGCACGCATCTTGCAGTATTTGACGGAAGAATTCAACACGGCGGCGGAGCGGGGCACATTAATCTTCCGCATTTGCCGAACCGTCACAGATTGTTCTTTATGAACTTCGATATTTCTGACGTTGATGTTGACACTTTGGACGAAGTTAGATTGAACCTTGCGGTTAACCACGCGGCTTATAACGATCCGAGCAGATTTAATATGTATATGCTTCCGTACCACCTTGCGGAAAGAATTAATCACGCTGACATTCCGAATTATGGCGCGGCGTATAACTTAGGATTAATTTCTTATCGTCAAAATATGGTATGGTCATACGCGATGAACTTAACCACTTCTCGCGGTTCGAGAATCGAATCGGTTGACCTTTTGCCGGCGATTCAACAGTTTTTAGAGGAAAATCCGGAAGCGACAACTATCGGGTTCAAAGTTTGGGGAATCCAAGGCGCGGGAGTTTTCCAAAACGCGACAAATACAGGCGTTGATGACAACGGCGTTCCGTTTGCGCCGCATTTGAGATTAGTTATAGGCGATGGTGGAGGAGATGAGCCGTGCCCGTGGTGCGGAAATGAAGAAGGTTGCCCGATGGAGTTTTGCCGTGACTGTGGAAGAGGCGTTTGCGATTGTCAGTGTGAGCCGTATGCTCCGATCGGAAGTATTATTTTCACATATCCGTCAGGAAACAACGGTTTCCCCGAGTTTATTAATCCGCAAATCGGAAATACCACTAATTTGGGAATAAACTTTGTTATTAACGATGTTGATTTCGACAGAGTTGCTGTTCAATGGATGAGAAACGGCGAACCGTTCGGCGACATGACTGATGTAGCTATGAACGGCAGAAACGGAAGTCCGCGCTTGACTTTGGTTGATGTTCACCCTGATTTACATGACGGCGGTTGGAGTATGGCGGTTTATGTTTTTGACGCTAATACTGACGCGGTTGTGTTGCGCGATGTTAGCCGAACGGCGACATTAACGGTTCGTGACTTAGTTCGCGGTGACGTTACGGGTGACGGAAGTATTTCAATGGAAGGGCTTTTGATGCTTGGAATGTACCTAACCGGTCAAGGAGTAGAAATAAACCCTGACGGCGCAATGGTTACGGCGGAATCAATTGACGAGCAAAGAGTTCGCACGGCTGACCTTGTAATGCTTGCAAGATTCCTTGCGGGACATGATGTGATTTTGGGCGAAGGCGAATAGCAGGCGGGGCCTGCACCACATTGCGCCGCGAGGCATGAAATTTTGTATAATTTGAAAAAATACTTAAAATAAAGAGTGTTGCGCGAAAATTTCGCGCAACACTCTTTAGACCTTTCCCGAAATTTAGCGCGGCACATTTGCGGTAAATTTTTGACGTTTTAAATTTGTTCACCGCCTTAAATACATAAAGTATTTGCGGGGATTCTCAAACTTTAAAACGCCTAAAAATTCCCTCACAAATCTGCTCGCGCTAAATTTCGGGAAAGGTCTAGTATATTACGGTGTATTTAGGCATATTTAGGAGAATGATTATGACTTTACGAAAAATTTTAAGCATATTGATTTGCGCGGTGATTTTGGTTTCGGTTTCGAGCATTGCGGTTTTTGCCGACGACGGAATTGTTGTAAATATTGAACAAATAACTGCCGCCGAACCGGGCGAAGTTGTGACTATTACGGTTTCGCTTGATCAGAATCCGGGATTGGCGGGAATAAGGTTTGATATTGAATACGACGATACGCGGTTAGAGCTTTTGGGCGCCACACAAGGCGACGTTCTGCCGTGGCTCGATCTTTTCGGAGATTTGTCCAATATTTCAAGTCCGTTCAGACCATTATGGTTCGGCGTGGTTAGCGATGATTCAACAGGTGTTTTGCTTTATTTAGAGTTCCGCGTTTTAGCCGACGCGCAAAGCGGTTTGGCGGAGATTACCGCTGACAATATCGACGCGAATTGTCTTGACGGCGCTTCGATTAGAAATTGGACGGTAAACAGCGGCGGAATTTATGTTGTAAACGGTTATGAACCGAACGACGGCAATGGCGATAACGGCGGCAATGGAAATGGAAGCGAAAACGGCAACGATAACGGCGCAACACCGCCAAGACCGCCGATGCCACCACAACCGCCGCTTCCACCAAGACCGCCTGATTTCCCGAATGGACCGTGGCCGCATAACCCTGAAGCCGAACTGCATTTTACACCTTTACCGTTTGACGCGGCGGGGCATTGGAGCGAGGATTATATTCGGTATGTTATTGATTGGGGAGTTATGGCGGGATATCCCGACGGAACTTTTCAACCGAACGGTTCGATTACGCGTGCGGAGTTTTCCGCGGCGTTTGGGAGGCTTTTGTTTGGATCGGAAATGATTGTAACTTTTAACAATTTAGGGGAATATTTTTATGACACAGTCGACCATTGGGCGGAGGCATATATCAACATAATGGCGCATTTTGAAATTGTCAACGGTGTCGGCGATAATTTGTTCGCGCCCGGCGTTTTGATAACACGCGAGCAAATTGGGTTGATTTTATATCGCAGTTTCGGAGAAGCGGTTGACTTGATAATGGATAGAGAATATGTTCCGCAAAATACCGCGAAGCGCGGCGAAATCGCGGCGATTTTAATAAGACTTCACGTTTTCACGCTTTATTTAAGCGAATAAAAGGAGTTTTTACGAATGAAAAGACGGTTAATGCTCATTTTAATATTTGTTCTTACGCTTGCGCCGATTCATTCGACGCAGGTTGTTGTTGCGGGCGAAAATGGCACGATAAGTGCGAGCGAGCTGCCCGACAGAACGCTTCAGCGTGGCGAAGAATTTTCAATTACCTTAAGTATTGCGGGCAACACGGGTTTCGCAGCGTTGCCTCTCAGAATTTTTGTGCCTGATGGATTGGAATTAATAAGGTTAGAGCTTGGACACGCCAACTTGGGCGGCGCGTCATTTAGAACGGGACCTCAAGATTGGGTTCCTGAGCAATATTCTTTATTCGGATATTTTGAAAATCCGATAGTCGGTCCTATACATGCGTTCGCGAGTTGGGGAAGAATGTCAAACTTTACGGTTCTAAACACAGATTTAGTAACGCTTACATTCCGAGTGTCAGCAACTGCGGAAAATATGACCACGGATGAAATAAATATGGCTTTTGCAACCGGTGTCGGTGCAGATGTTCCGCGCGCGATTATTCCCGGCGCTTCGGTTCCTTTGGATATTACGCTTACGAACGGCGGAAATATCGGCGCGGTTACAATTAAATCGCCGCTGCTTCCGATTCACAACGGATTTACTGTGCCTTATATTGCTTTAACGAATGACGGGCGAATTTCGTTTGATCTGATGAATAATACGAATCAGTCGCGCTCTGTAATACTTATCGCTGCAAGGTTTGACGGTGAAATGCTTATATCGGCGCAGGAAGTTGAGCGGTGAGAAGATATTCCGCCGCAAGGGATTATAGGCATGAGAGAATTCCAACATCCCGATTGGGGTGAAGGCGCGCGGTTTTTCCTGTGGGAAGCCGGAACGATGGCGCCGATCTTGAAATAAAAAATGTTGAAAATAAGGAAATATACTAAAATACCTATTGATATCCGAACCCAAAAGGTTCAGAAATCAATAGGTATTTCTTTATGGTTAGGCTGTTTTACACCACTTTCGAACCACCCCAATAAAATTAATGGTTTACAGGCTTTTAACAAGTGATGTTTAGTATAAAACCGTTCATTTTCAAAATAATCACAGGCACATGCCGTACGCCGCCGAAAAGACTCGATTTGCACGGCAAGGACAACAAACCGCGCAAACCCCTGCGGTATTTTTAATGTCCTATTTCAGAAATCTTGTCCCCAATGTAGATTGCAAAGAGGTTGTATTTGTAAATCAATTGAGACACTGTCATGGGGGAATTCCTATGAAAAAACGAACGAAGAAATATATTAATATAATACTTGTCATCTGCATGATTGTAATACTTATTCCGCTCGGAACTTCATCGTTAATCACTTTGTCTTCGGGAGCGGTATTTATGGTTTCGGCGGGAAACAATCATACGCTTATGATACGGAACGACGGCACGCTTTGGGCGTGGGGCGGTAACGCCAACGGCAGGCTGGGCAACGGAAATACAAACAACAGCGCGGTAATGATCACGCCGAACGGTCCTGCCGGCCCATGGATTTGGGTATCGGCGGGCGGACATCATTCGCTCGCTGTTTTGAATGACGGCACTCTTTGGTCGTGGGGCTATAACGGACAAAATCAGCTTGGACGCTCGGGGGATAACACCGTTCCTATGCAAGTTGGTAGTGACACGAACTGGATTGCCGTTGCGGCGGGTTCGGTTCACTCGCTCGCACTTAAGAGCGACGGCTCCCTTTGGTCGTGGGGCTATAACGGGCAAGGGCAGCTCGGACGGTCGGGCGATAACACCGTTCCTATGCAAGTCGGCACCGATTACAACTGGGAAAGCGTTGCGGGGGGCGGGTTTTGGTCAGGATACGCGCCCGGATATGACGGCGGGCACACTTTGGCAATTAAACAAGACGGCAGCCTTTGGGCTTGGGGATTCAATGCTTCAGGACAGCTTGGACAACAAAATAGCACCAGCAACCTAAGCGTTCCTACACAGGTTGGCACATACAACGACTGGGTAAGTGTGTCGGCAGGATGTTATCACTCCGCGGGGATTCGCGGAACTCGCAACGGCGCCACAATATCAGATCACAGCGGCTCGCTTTGGACGTGGGGCGGCAACGGGCAATATCAGCTTGGAAACGGCAACACAAGCAACAGCACCGTACCCGTGCAAATCGGCGCGGGAAGCAATTGGATCGACGTATCAGGGGCGCAAACACACACCATGGCGGTTACGGCGGACGGACATCTCTATGGCTGGGGAACGGACACAGAGGGTTGGTGTGGCCTCGGCGCGACAAACTCGAATGTTACTTACACTACTCCGCAACAAGTCAACAATGATACGAACTGGATCAAAGTGTCAGCTGGTTGGTATCACTCGGCGGCAGTCAAAGCGGACGGAAGTCTTTGGATGATGGGAAGTAACGGCGTGCTTCAAATCGGTAACGGCGACACAAACACGGGCGATTACGTCAATGTTCCAAGCGTGATTTTGCGCACCATCGCCATTTATGCCCAACCCGAAGACGCCATGATTGCCGCGGGGCAATCCGCCGCCGAGACAATATCGGTAGACGCGAGGGAAACATTAGGTGCGAGCGTTGTATATCAATGGTATCAAGCCACCGACGTTAACCGCACGAATCCGATTGCGATTAGCGGCGCGATTGGCGCTACATTTACCATTCCAACTAACCTTACAGAGGGAACATATTTTTACTACGTAGTAATCAGCGACCCCAGTGGCGTTGCGGCGTCGATCACATCAAACGTTGCAACGGTGATGGTGTGGCAGGCGGTTATCGAAATTACGCAAACGCTGGAAGCTCCCGCCAATGAGAACGAAAGTTTTGTATTTCAGATTGAATCGGACGGCGGCAACATCTTTTACGCCACAATCCTTATCGGAGCGGGTAACACAACCGCAAGCCAAGGGGTTTCAATCAACGATTTAGGCACATATACCGTAACCGCGATGGAAAACAACTGGCGGTATCAACTAATCGCTTCTTCCGAAGCGGTTGTCACGGTAAATATTAGCAATTCCGATACGACAAGTCCCGTAGAGGTGACGTTTATCAGCGAAAATACGAATTCAACCGCTTTAAGCGGCAAAGATCGTATTGTAAACACTATGATTACGGGTTTGAGCAGCCCGACACCTTAAAGGAGAGTGCGATTATGAAAAAAAGTTTAACAATTATCGGCAAAGTTGTTTCATGGATTGTGATTTTGGCTTTGATCGCGGCGATTGCGATGGTAATTATTCCACAATTTAGAGGAATACGGATGTATACTATTCGTACGGGTTCTATGCTACCGACTTACGGCGTGGGTGATTTGATTTACGTTAGGCCGACCAGCTTTGACGACATTCGGGTGGATGACAGCATTACATACGCCATTAACTCTCAGGGTACAATTGTTACCCACCGAGTAATCGGAATTGACGCCGAAAATCGTGCGTTTTTAACGCAAGGAGATAACAATCCTAACCCCGACGCTCGACCAATCAGCTATAACAACGTAATCGGCGTGGTGGCGTTCTCCGTACCCAGATTAGGACTGGCTCTTATGCCGCTTACAACGTTTCACGGTCAGGTCGCCGTTATTTGCGCAATATTGATTTTCATAATACTTATGAATTTGATTTCCTACTTAAAGAGAAACAAAGTGAGTGATGAATGTGAAAATTATCTTTAAAAAGAGAATATTGTTTCTAGGTTCAAGGGTAAGCCTCGGCGTTTTGGTAACATACGGCGTTCTTATTTTCACGTTGCTTACCGTTGCGGCGGCGACGTTTTTCTCAGCGGTTGCGAATCCCGTGTCCAACAGCTTTACATTCGCCGATGATTCCGACGTGAACGTTTACATCGTCGACGAGCTTGGGCAGAAGCCCGCTCCCGACGGAGTAGTTTTGTGGGGCGCGAATACGAAGTATGTTGCTTTGCAATTAGGTGCCGACGGTTTTGAAGTTGACGCTTATGTCCGAGTTATGCTTGTGCCGGTTGTATACAATGCCGACGGCAGCGTTGCCGCCGTCAATATGGGCGATATCACCGTTCCGCCGAGCAGCACGGCAAGCACGTGGCAGCTTGGCGACCTAACAATCTATCTAAACGCGAATTGGAGCAGTTATTGGAACTTCAGCGACGATTTCTTTTACTACAACAACCCGCTAAGTCGCGGGCAAACCACTCTTAACCTATTCCAAGGCGCAACGCTTGACAACAGCTCGGGAAATTATGACGGCAAAACATTTACAATCGAAGTGCTTGCCGACGCGATAGATGTCGCCGACGCGTCAGAGTGGGGATTATCTGTCCCCTAATTCATTTCAATTACGGTTATATTAACATGAAAATAAAAAAAGATTGTCTAACACATCCAAACAAAGGAGGAACTAAAGATGACGAAAACGAGAATGAAAAAGAAAAATTTGATTAGCATACTATCGCTAATCCTGGTGGCTGCCTTGGCGATTGCCGGAACCTTGGCGCTTTTCACCGCCACCGACGTAAGAGAAAACACATTTACCTTTACAACCGACGGAGTAATCACCATCGCAATTGAAGAGCCGGCATGGGATGCCACAGGCGAAACGAGCGCGACAAATATCAACTTAGTAGCTAACGGAGACCAGGCTATCGACAAAGATCCGGTGGTTAGAAACACGACAACTGAGGGAGCTATTGACGTTTATACGGCGGTGCGTCTTACTTGGGTATTCGGCGACGGCACGGTAATGAGCGATCAACAAGTTAACGATCTTCAAGCGTATATTACGTTTAGCGGACTTAATATTGTCAGCGATCTTGTATCCCCTGCGGATTGGGATGGTTTGGACGCAGGATTAGGAACCTTTATCGCCGACACAACTACGCCTGCACCCGCAACCGCGGTTTCAACTTACTTTTATACCGGTGGAGCCAGTAACGGAGCGGTTGCGCCGACAGTAGCTACAACCGAGCTGTTTTCCGGCCTTACAATTTCGGAAAATCTAGTCGGAACACAAATATTCAGAGATGTTGTCGCGGGCGGTGGATTTAATATTAAAATTGAGGCCGCGGCGGTTGACGTTGACAGTTTCCCACTTGGTATAAATGATTCCGGCACATATGACGCGTTGGCGGCGTTGTTCCCCGTGGTGACTCCATAATAAATTACATACACAAATTTTAACATTTGACAAATAACATGATTTGCGCGACAGGCGGTACTATTTGGTACCGCCTGTCGCAAAATCAGCGCATAACATCGGAAACGCTCTTGCCATACGATTGGGATGATATTATGAAACTTCTTAAATCACACAAAAAAAGAATATTCATTACTATTTCGCTGATGTTGGTGGTTGCTCTTGTCGCCTTGGGCGCATGGGCGTTCTTTACCAATCGTCAAAACGCGACAAATACTTTCACAATGGGCGACGGCGTTGAAATCGTGCTTAGCCAGCCTTTGTGGGATTTGAACCATCCTGTAGGAATTGCGACCGACCTATATCCGGGGCGGGTTATCCAAAACGATCCCACAATCGAGTCGCTTTTAGACGACTGTTGGGCGCGAATTGAGCTTGTCCTGCAAGACGCAAGCGGCAATCCCATTGCAGGTAGCAATGCGGCAGCAATTTGGAGCATAATAGACGATATAAACCCGAATTTCACGTTAGATACCGAGTTCAGCGATGATCTTGCGGGGGTTCGTTACTACAACTACAACTATATTTTAAGCGCGTCGGACGGACCGCAGGTTTTGTTCACAAGCATGACCGTCCCCGCCGATTGGACGCCGACAAAAATCAAACAAATCGGCGATTTCAAGATTATTGTATCCGCGCAGGCGGTTCAGTCCGCGGGATTTGAAAACAGCCCGCAGGAAGCGTTCTCCGCGCTACACCAAACGGCGCAATAGGTGATTAATATGAAAAAAACAACTTTAAAAACCTTATGTATTATCATAATCGCCGCTTTGCTAATCGGCGGTGTTTCCCTTGCGGTGATTAATGCGGCGCAGGATAATAATCGAATTGAAACCGCCGTTTTGACGGGCGAGATTATCATTCAAACCGACGATGTTGCTCGAATTCAGCCGAGCGTTCCCGTTGAATACGTCGTAAGCGTAAGAAACACAGGAACCGTTCCCATGCTTGGCCGCGTCAGAATCGACACGCTTTGGCGAGATAACTTTGACAATTCATTATCAGCGGATAATATCAAAATAAATTACGAAAGCGATTATTGGCTTTACCTTGACGGTTATTTTTATTACACCGCATTAATTGAGCCGCAAGAAGAATCGTCGCCGCTTAGCCGCAGTTTCGAGATGATCGCGGCGAATAGCAACCAATATCGCAATCGCCAACTGGATTTAAGCGTTCAACTTGAATGTATTCAAGCGGCGGGGAACGCGATAAGCTATCTTTGGGGACTGAATCACTCCGACCTTGGCATAACACCGCCGGAAATCCCGATTTTCGCCGCCGTGACGGTGACATACGTGAGCCAATCCGCGCAATTTACGGTTTCGTCTAACTTCTTCGAGGCGTTCCGCAATATGGTTCCGGGTGAAACTCGTATGCAGGAAATGCGCATAGCCAATTCGGCCTCAACTTCGGCGGAAATCTATATAAGGGCGACGCTTCAAGATTCCAACGACGCGCTTGCGCGAACTTTAATGGAGCAATATTCTAAAATCATCATACGAAGCCGAAACGGTGATATAATCTTTAACGGAAGCGTGCTAGGTGCGCCAAGTTCGCTATCCGAACCTTTCAGTTTGGGTGTTTTCGCCAAAGGTCAAACCCAAACTTTCACTGTTGAAATTACGATTCATCCCGAAGCGGGCGACGAATTCCAAAACGTAGTTGGGCAAGTGGCTTGGACGTTTAGCGCAAGCGAAACCGCGGATCCTCCTCGTCCGCCGCAGCAACAGCAACCTCCTCGTATTCCGCTTCCGCCGCCGCTGAACAGAGAGGTTCATTTCGCTTATATGCTCGGCTTCCCGGACGGCACATTCCGCCCGACGGCAAACATGACAAGAGCGGAAGTTACGGTAATGTTTTCAAGGCTTATGACCGAAACGATTGACGAAAATGAGGTTTATACAAATTCGTTCAGCGATGTGACACCCATCGCGTGGTATTACAACCAAATCGGCTTTATGGAACGGTTCGGAATTATTAACGGATACCAAGACGGAACTTTCCGCGCCGATCAGCCGATCACACGAGCGGAATTCGCCGTCATTGCGAGCCGCTTTGAAAGAATGACTGACGGTTCGACTATCGATTTCTCCGACGTTCCGAGCGATCACTGGGCAAACCGATATATCGCGTTCGTCGCCGGCAGCGGCTGGATGGAAGGCTATCCCAACAGCACTTTCCGCCCTGATAATAATATTATCCGCGCCGAAGTTGTGACGGTGGTCAACCGAATGTTAAACCGCTCGGCTGACGTGAACTTCGTAAACGCCCGCCGCTCGGAGCTTACGCAGTTTATTGATTTGGACGATTCCTATTGGGCGTTTTACGAAATTATGGAGGCGGCAAACGGTCATGATTTCCAAGAACGGGCAAACGCCGCCGCTCCCGAAGTTTGGACAAAACTTAATTAAAGATTGACAGCTCGCAAGTCTGCTTGTATATTATACAAGCAGACCGAGCGTATGTTAAATGCGTTGATAGAAAAAATCGAAATCCACCACGCGGAACGCATTGACGGCGTAAATATGCAAAGTTTAATTATACATTATAATTGTATGGGATATGTTGATATTCCGAATAAAAAGGAATTGCCCGAAGTGGACGTAACGGTTGGAACGCGACAAGGAGTTGTAACAAATTATCTACCCGCTAAACTTACGGGTAATTACAAAAATAAAAGGAGTGTTTTTACGGCATTTGTCCGACGGCTATGCCGCTGGAAATTCAACTACAATTTTGCAAAAATTAGCAAAATTGTAGTTGAATTTATCTCAAATGCTGTAAAAACACCCCTACTGGTCGGAGCGACAGGATTTGAACCTGCGGCCACTTGACCCCCAGTCAAGTACGCTACCAAACTGCGCCACGCCCCGATATATAAGGGGTTGCGTTTGGTTTCACAATCCCTATTTTTATTTAAAGAATTACTAATTTGTTATGGTATACACTATGTTCCAAGTGGACTGTCAGAAGTGTTGTCCGACAGATGCCAATTCTGATTGCTATAAAGTTGCCCTAAAAATTTATTCTATATAAAACGTAGCATCTGTAACAATACGAGCAGTTTGACGATACCCGTTCGGGGTCAAACTTACAAATCCTTGGTTTGCCGTTTTGAGTCTTCCTAATGATTGTCCTGAATCTCTTGCAAATTGTTCGGCGGCCCTATGCGCGTCGGCATAACTTCGTTCAAGAAGCTCAGGTTTAATGCTGTCAATGCTTGGATAAACAAATTGCACGAACGAAACGGTTGCATACGTTGAAAGCCCGTCGATTATGAGCTTTGATTCAATCTCATCTCTTAATCTTTGTGCGTTTACCACTTCTGTGGTATGTATTCGGATAGTGCGTGACACGGAGTATCTTCTCGCTCTTACTTGAATCTGCCTATCTCCTACCCATTCAGTTACATATTCATTTCTACTATCGTTAAGAACGACATCTGTGCTTTCAATTCTGCTATTAGCAAAATTGGTGCTAACAAGGTCATTAACAGAATTATAAACATTGTTATATTCAGTATTAAATCTATTTCTTGCACTTTCAACAGTATAATCATTCAAGCGAACCACTACTTCAATAGATGCACTCAATGCCATAACTGATTGCTCAGCTGAACCTCTTGAGGTTATCACCCTATCCGAGAGAAGACCGCGTTGAATATTTCGCCCCAATATTCCTGCGCTTAAAAGCATTGTAACGCATATTACAGCAACTATAGAAAGTCGCAATACATCTTTTTTCATAAATTTTTGATTCATAAGATTCACAAACTTTCAAAATTTCTTGTTTTGAATAAATTTTTCCGACATTTAGTAGCGGTGGCTCGTCTTTCCAAAAACGTCTACTGTGTCGGGGCGTTTTTGGAGATTTAAGTGTTGTATCTGCTTTTTGAAGGATTTTTTGTTGCACATTTCCTGTAACTGTGATATTATACCATTAAACAATAAAGATGTCAACAACAAAATAGAGGAACGACCAACATGTCGGTTATAATTGAAATCAAAAACTTAATACGTGAATTTAAAAACGGTGACAAAGTGTTCCGCGCCGTGGATGATGTAAATTTAACCATTAACGACGGCGAGTTTGTGCTGCTGCTCGGCGATTCCGGAGCGGGAAAATCAACTTTGCTCAACATTTTGGGCGGCCTGGATACCGCGACAAGCGGAAGTCTTTGCGTCACCGAACATGATTTGGCAACTTTAAACGAGCGCGAGCTTAACAAATACCGGCGAGAGGTTATCGGATTCGTGTTTCAGTTTTACAACCTTATTTCCGCGCTAACGGTTATCGAAAATGTTGAAATTGTAAAGGGTATGACAAAAGTGCCGCTTAACGGTGAAGAACTTTTGGAATATCTGGGCCTCTCTCATCGAAGGAATCATTTTCCGTCTCAAATGTCGGGCGGGGAGCAACAACGGTGCGCAATCGCTCGTGCGCTTTATAAAAATCCCGACATTCTTCTATGTGACGAGCCGACAGGGGCGCTCGACTATGAAAATAGCAAAAACATTCTCGCGCTGCTTCAAAAGATCAACCGCGAAAACAAAAAAACGATTATTATGGTGACGCATAATAACGCGCTCGAGCCAATTGCCTCAAAGATTGTGAAAATGAAAAGCGGGAAGATAACTGAAGTTATTGTGAACGAAAATCCGGTAAATGTTGAGAATTTAGAGTGGTGATAACAGGATTTACAGCATAGAAAAAGAGCCGCATTGCGGCTCTTTTTTTAATCTCAAACGACATCTGTCAAGTTTATCTAAATCTTAACGGATTATCCAGCGGAACCATCTCGGCAAGGTTGTTGAAAAGCTTTATCTGTCCGTGCGTTGCGCCATCAAGAGTTCCGACGAGCGGCGGCATATCAAACGTTATCATTTCATTTTCTACCACGACTTGGTCCGGAAGATAAAACCCTATAAACCTATCGTTTGCGCCGAAAATAGAAATTATAGGCTGAACAACCATTCCGTTCGGAAGGCTTGTTTCAAAGCTCAACTCGTCTAAATCATAGATGGTTTCAAGAGTAACGCCAATGTCGTTCCGATAAAGTGTGTCAAACGGACGTTCGAAGCTTATACTTCGTACATTGCCGCCGATATTAACCGTCGCCGTAAGGGTTACAAAGTTATCCAATGTGTCAGTTAACGTAAATCTTGCCCGGTCGCCGTCAATTCGAACAACCGCCGGGCGGCTTGAACGCCACACGACAGGAATATCAAAAAATTCGGTATCCAAAGCAAAGTCGGCGGTAATCCTGTCGGGAACGGTGATTAGATCGAAAATCATCTGATGATTTATCATTCCTTCAGCAGGCGCGAAACCACCGATAAAGTTTACCGCGTCAACGTTCGCGGGGAACACGAATCGCACATATCGCGCGGAAATCGGGCTTTCCCATACAAACAAATTCGCTTTGTTCGGCAAAATCACGCCGCTTGTGAAAATATTCGTCCACGTGTTCGCGTTTTCTGATGAATATATTCGTAGCCCTGTCGTTTCAGCACCCTCGAATACCACTAAAAATTCGGAAAACGCTCTCGAACGCTGGGTGTCGATTGAAATCGTTCGATCGTTGCCATTGATTTGCCATGTGAAATCCAAATTTTCATGAATTGCCGCGCGTTTTGTGTTGTTCGCGTCGTCGTCAATTACGTTTCGGTTAAAGAACAAATTATGACCGCCGCGCCGAACGATTGTGAAGTGGAAATCGCGGCTTACAATCGCGCCGTCATCAATGGTTGCGGTAAGTATCGCATCCTGATCGCTATGACCCGGGCGGGTAATTGAAACATTGACAAAATCGCCTGAACCGCTGCTAACTGCCGCGAGCCGCGGGTTTTCGGACACCCAAGTAAGAGCGAATTGCGTTCCCGGAATCACGGTCGGAAGCGTGAAGTTGTTCGTTTCCACCATTCGAGGGAATGTTAAATTGTCGAATAGATATTCGAAGTGAGCGCGATCGGAATTAAGCCCGAAAGCGATAACGTTTATGGTTACTGTTGTTGAAACGCCGCCGGACGTAACGGTCGCGGTAAGCGTAACCGGCGTATCTTCATCCGGACGGGTCAGCTCGCCTGTTAGCGGGTCGATAATGTCATGTCGGCTTGACTCCCACGAAATTGTCGCGTTATATCGCCACGATGTGAACAGATTTAGGTCGCCGCGCACTCGGTTAACATCGAATGCGTCAATTGCTTCGGCAGTAATAAAGTCCGCTGTCATATTTACCGCATCTTGTCGTGTCGGCGCGATTATCGCGGGACGCAGGTCGTATGTTACGTTTATGAAAGGAGCGCGGAATCTAAGAGCCGGATAAACCGAAATAACTGTTGTATTATTTCCTGCCGCGACAAGCGCGGGGAGAATGTCGCCCAAATAAATACTGCCCGAATCGTCAAGTTGCCCTATGAAAGAAACGCCGTCAATGGTTATATTAACCTCGTCACCAACATTAAATCTATTTATAGGCACTAATCTTAACCATGCCGAATCTATATTGCTTGCATTATTCAAAATATTTGACACGTCAGCATTTAATGTGAAAACCGTCGGACCAAAACTAAGAAGATAGGTCGGAATCGTAAACCCTGCGTGCGCAGGATTCGCGCGGTAGGCGAGGACGGTTAAATCAAACGTTAGTTGCTCTGTATGATAAACATTCGGCGCACGTTCATACGAAAACGTTGCGGTAAGCGTAACATCTCGATCGCCCGTACCAAACGCCGGACGGTTTACAACGCCTGTCGTCGGATCTATCACACTTGGACTCGACGAATGCCAGCTTATCGCGACGCCGTTATGCCAAGTTGTCGGCCAAATTCGCGGACGAGTGACATTTTGCGAATCTTCGTCGTTTGTCGTGTTTATCATGTTAAACTCGCTTATCGCGGCGTTTACTCGTCTGATTGCGTCGTCGATATATCCGAATCGTAAAATCGGCTCGCCAGGAAGTCTTGTCATACCTCTAAAAGATATAGTGGTTCGCGAACCTTGATTGGTAATTGCCGTTCCATTAGGGTTGAAAAAAGTATACAACTTCGATAATCTTATGGTTATGCCGGTTTCGTTTGGATATCTTTCCAAAAACGCTTGAACGCCCGGCCATATATCGCCGGTAAGCAATGGCCCGCTTAATCGCGGCGTAAACTGCCCGACCAAATAGGTTACATCGTTTCTCATGGTGCTAACTCCACCGTAGATAACTTCTTGAACGCCGACGCCGTCCAAAGTTCGGTAATCAAACGACGCCATTCTTGGAGGCATAACGTAAATGCCGATAGGAAGATGCGTTACCACTTCGTTAAGGTTTATTTTAAGCCTAAGCTCTTCGATATTGATATCGCCGTTTGCCGAGCGCGTTATAAAATCGTCAAACTCGAATCGTAACCACGATTCCCTTATTGCCATTCCGCCTCCGCCTCCGCCGTCGATAAACAATAGCGCTCTTCCTTGAGGCGAACTGCTTTCACGCGTAAATGTACCGTGTTCAAGCCGCACGGTGTCCCACAACCAATCGGGGTTTTCCACGCCCGGCGTCGCGTCCGGCATTGCAGTAGTGGGAATGCTGAGCATAAACGAGCAAACCATCGTGAATGTGATGATTAAAGCGATAAACTTCCTCATTTACATCAACCCCCTTTCGGATGTATCAGCCAGCCCAAGCAATCGCGCGATAACAACCGTCGCCTGCGCGCGTGTCGCATGGGATAAAGGCGAGAATTCGCCATTATCAAATCCTGTCATAAGTTCCGCGCCAACCGCGCCGGAAATCGCGTCAACTGCCCATTCGGCGATTACTAAATGATCAGCGAAATAGATTAAATTTGCATAATTATCGTTTTCAAATCCAAAAATTTGGAGCGCTCGCATTAGTATAACCGCCATTTGTTGACGAGTTATCGTATTATTTGGCAGGAAACTTCTATCGTCGAAACCTGCTATAATCCCCGCTTGATATGCTCTCGCAATATCTGAAGCGAACCAATCATCGTCGCTCACATCGGTGAACATATTGGTGCTTGCGCTTGGAAGTTCAAGCGCTCTTGCCAAAATCGCGGTAAATTCCGCGCGGGTGATATTGTTATCGGGAAGGAAATAGCCGTTATCGTTCCCGGTTACAACGCCACGTATGAGCATATTGCTTATCTCGCTGTTTGCCCAGTGTGCGTTAGTATCACGAAACGCCCAATCTATCGGAGGCATGCCGTACACATTGCCGGACGGAGTTGAAGCGACTATAATAGGCAGGCGATTACCTTGCGCAGGATTGCTAACCTGCGGGTTGCCACTTGCGGGCAAACCGCCGCTGTTGCCGGGCGTGTTAGCTGTGTTCGTCTCATTCGAACCTTGATCGTTCTGAACGTCGTCGCTCGGCGGGTTATTGCTCGTCGTATTGTCGCCATTGCCGGTTTCGTACTCTTCTTCGTCTTCATCTTCCAAAACCGGAGTCGGTTCGCGGTTAATGTAAACGTAATTGTTTGCAAAAGTGAACGCAATCGGCGAACCGTTTAAGAAAACCTGATCAATTATACGGTCAGAGAAAATTCTAACGCCGCTTGCCGGAAGCGTGCCGATTTCGTTCGCCAATTCAAGCGTTCGTTCGTTCCATATGATTCCTAAATCGTAAACTCGCTCGCCAAGTTCAACCAACACAAAATCGTCCTGCATAAGCGTGGTCGCTTTGGTTAGAGCAACCATAGCCTGCCGGTCATTCACGTCAAGCTCGACGTAAGCCATTTGCCCGTCGGTTGTAAATCTTCCAAACGTTCTCGTCGGGAACGGGAATGTGTGGATTGACGGACGATTCCACGGCGGACGCGACCAATTAGCCGGCGGCGGAATTGACGGCGGATTCGGAATCGGCGGCGGGAATCCGGGGTCGAAATCGTTCGCCGAATAGTAAAACCCAACGTTTACGCCGATGTCAATTTGAAGCGCAGTCGCAACATACGCCGGAACATCAAGCGGAAGTCGCGTAACATTTACATATGTTCGCTCGCCTGCCGGGTCGGGCAAAAGCACGGTGTCAAAAGTTGCGGGACCGACATGGTCGGTACGCAAGTATGACACAAAATCGGTGATTTCTTCGCCGAATTGCGGGTTGGTTCCCCAGTTTCGGTCGATTCTCGCGGTGATTTCCTCAGGGTCGGCGGGAACAACTTGAATGTTCGCGCTTGTTTCGCCAAAGTTTGTCGACATCGCTTTGGTAATCGGGTCAACCTCTAAGAAGTTCCGTGCGTCGGGGCGCCAAACTTGCCTAAAATTATGCGGCAAATTGTCGTCGGGGAAAATATAATCCGAAACTATCCAAAAACGGTTATGAACGAACAAAACTTTACGGTGAATTTCGAATCCGCTGACTTCATTGCCGTTATCGTCAATATGTCTTGCCCAAATTCTGTTTGAACCTGCTTCCACAAAATCAAATATGCTGTTTGTAGCGAGCAAAAGTTTTTGCGGCTGATTAATTTGAGTTGTTCCGGGGTGGCGCAATTGGTTTCCGCTATTAATTTCTATAGTGTTGTGCGAGAAAGTTTGGTTGCTTATTCCCGCAAGGCTAGAGCCCGCGACATAACTACCGCCGCCTGCCTCAACCAAGAGGAATCTGCCGAATGCGGAGACATCAAGAGCCAAATCGTCGGGATGAGAGTGCGACCCGCCATGAGTCGCGCTTATCATCGCGCCGAAATCTTGCGTTCCCCACCCGCTTCGCAAAAACGCAATAGCTTTGTATGGATAAAGCACCGAATTCCAATATGGCCGCGTTCCGCTTGCGCCGTTCCGATGAATGTATTCAAAAAATCTGTCCGGATCAAGGGCAGGGAAGCGATTAGACCAATTATACGCGCTTCCGACCGGATTGCCTCGCCCTCCGCTACCCCACGGAACTGTTTGTCTATGCGGCATTGTCAAATCGACGAAATATCGAGTCAGCATTCTAAGATGCTCAAGCATAGCGGCATAAAGAGGATCATTTTCGTCATCGCCAAACCTCGCTATCAGTTCAAGCATGTTTATAAGCTCGTTTATAACGCCGCCTATATATCCGCTGGTAGATTCAGCGTAACTTCCATCGGGATTGATTTGCAAATTATATAGGTTGTAAACCCCTCTCTTCGCGTCATCCCAACCGGTAGCGATTTGTATTTCGGGGAAATATCCCATGGTGCGGAACGCGCCTACAAGTTGCGCGTTAACCTGATTAAACGCGCCGCCAACACCAACGTTCTGTAGCGCTCCTTGCGCTACATGACTATGGCTGTATTTCATTAACGCGGTCCAAAGCTCCGGAGTCATAAGTTCGCTGTTCAAAGTTGCAAATTTCAAAGTGTTCAAGTGTTCAGTACGCCACCCCGGCTCCAATCGCCGCGGGAACGAGAATGATGGCTGTTGCGTATAAAGTGAAATTGCTTTTTCCAACGCGCGGTATGCGAATATTTGTTCGCCTGTTCGCCGATACCGTTCAATCAACGAATTAACATGATAGAATCGTGTCATTCCGTTAATCCATTCCATTTCCAAGTTCCACATGCTTTGTATCGCAGAATGCCATACATATCCTGTTTCTTTAAAGTTGAACATTATCGGGAAATGCCGCGCCCATGTGAACCCGGTTTCGTTAAAAGTGTTATTGATTACCTGCTGACTTTGCGGGCGGAAAGCGAAAACTCGCTTTGGCGCGCCGCTGTTACTTCTTGCAAAAATCCGAAGCTGCGCGTTTGTAACGCTTTGTCCCCCCGGGATATTCGGAATATGAAAGTGAAAATACGGGCGCGCGGTATATGAGCCGAACGGCATAGGGATAGGCGTTCCGTCAGGCGCGGTTTCGGTCGGACCCGCCGCTTCGCGCACAAGCAAAATTTCCTCTTGTCCAAAGTTTCGATTAATATTCTCGCCCGCGCTTATAAACATATCGGCAGTAACGGGAAACGTTCGCCTCTCGCCCGCAACGGTAAGCGCTAAATATGCCGCGTATTCTCCGTTGCCCCATTCGCGACTACGAATTTCAACCGCTGACCTGTCGGGCGACATATCTGCGTCAAGCAGAAAAACGGTTGTCGAACTTCGGGGAGACATACTCAAGTTGATTGTATGCCAATCCCAGTCGGGACCAATATGTGTATGCCCCATTGGCGGGTCAATTTCCATCCATCCGCCTATTTTTTCGCCGAACATTTCAGCGCGCAAGTCGTGGCGGTTCGCAGGAATTCGATACGCCGGCACAACTTGGGTGTCGCGAGTTCGGTAGTATTGCAAAAGCAACTCTCTCGCCAGCGGATAATCTCCAGCACGTGCCGCGGCTTCAACATACCGAAGATCGGGAAACAAATCGTATCTTAATATCGGACGATTATAAGTTACCCATTGATTGTTCGGCAAATGCGCAAGAAAAACCTGCTGCGGAACCCAACCGCCCGCTCCGCCGTTTAACGCCGGGTTCCAAACCCCGAAAAACGCTTGGTCGGATATATGCATAGGATCTAAAAGTGCCGGAAAACCATCTGCTCCGCCGATTTGTCTTAAAACAGTCGCAACAAAAGTATGACTGAAAGGAACACCGCTAAATTCGCCGAATGCGGTTAATTCAACCTGCACGTTTTGCTCAATTGCGTAAGGACGGTTTACAACTCCGCTGTTTGAAATAACGGCAGGATTGGAAGATTCCCAACGAACGGGAACTCCGCTTAATATCAACGGCAGAGTTAAATTTTCCGTTACTGCGTCGAGGTTTCCAAGATCCAAAGTCGTCAGATCGGTTAAGAAGTCTATCATATTGCGGCATGAAACAGTTACAGTATAAGTTAAAACGCGGTTAACACCGCCTAAACTAATAGTCGCTTCAAGCGTTGCGTCCACCGGTTCGTTATTATCCTCCGGCGGCGAGAGAAGAGTGCCGTTATCGTCTATCACGCTCGGGTTTAAACTTCTCCACGAAACGGTTACGCCGGGAAATCCTGCTATAGATGACGACAAATTTATGCTTTCGGAAATGAATCGCGGCATATCTTCGCTTAATATCTCGCTCGCGTCGATAAGCGTGTTTAATTCCGCAGGCATGTTGACAATAAGTTGCGGCCTTAATGCGGAATTGGTATTGAGGTGGTTATGAAAATTAGCCAACCAATTGGTTCCGAAAAATTTAACTCCGATAATGGTTTCGCTCGGGTTTTGCGTAAAATAATCTTGCAAATACGGTAGTATATTAGGCGAAGTTATCGCCGTGTTGATTGTCAAGCCGGACCGATTCCATATCATATTGCTACGATAGTCAACCAGACCCAAATTCCTTGCCGCGCCATAAGTCGGTATGTCGGTTTGGTTAATCCGCGCCGCAAGCTCGGGTGTAAAAAGATATACGTTAAATTGGCTGTCATTGTTGTTCACAGGATCCCCGCTTGTGTGTATTCCGAGGTTGATTGAATATATGTCGTCAAAATTACCTGTCAAATCCGCCAAATCAAACGTCATAAAGAATAATCTATGCCGATTCCCGTTGGCACCGTCGAAAACACCGTCAAGAACCCTGCCGTCAAGAACGGCGCTTTGATTACTCGGCGCATTGTTGCCCGAAGTTGCGGGCGCGGTGTTTTGGTTGCCGACAAAGTCAAGACCTACAAACGTTTGCGGAAACCTGCTAACATTCATCGACGCAAAAACAGGGCTTGCGCCAATCATCGGCACAAGCGTTAACGCAATCGAGAAAATAAGCAGCAAAGATAGTACTTTTGTTCTAATTTTCATTTTTAAACCTCCTGGATATGGACATAAACGACTTATCATATCAAAATTTATATATGCTTATACATTTACATTATTATAATGTAACATATTTTTGGGATTTTGTCAATGTTTTTTAAACATTGTTCACAAAAAATATACGACTGTCGTCAGGTTATCGAAAATTTAAAAATGAATAGAAAAACTACTTGACAATTTTAAAAATGTGTTGTATTATATTTGAGGTATGCGAGAAACAGACGCGCGAAAGTGAATAAGTGTCGTTTGCCGTAACGCAGACATAGGGGCGTGGTGAAGTGGTATCACAAGAGTCTCCAAAACTCTTGTTGGGGGTTCGATTCCCTCCGCCCCTGCCAAGTTAAGTGAAACACAAATATTAATTCCGTAAATATTTCTGATTTCTAACAGATTAAGAAAAGAGTGGTTAATATCGAAGGATTAATTATTGGTTTAACCGGAGCTTTTGGTAGTGGCTGTTCATTTTTTGCAGATAATTTTTTATGCAAAAAACATAATTTTTCTAAATATTCACTATCTGAGGAATTAAAAAAATCATATAAAAAGGCATATGGTTGTGACCATCAAACCAGGCGAGAGTTACAAGATTTTGGAAATGGACTCAGAAAAGATGAACCGAATATTCTTGCTAATAAAATTATAGCAAAAATAAAAGAAGAACGTTCAAAAAGCGGTAATATGAACTTTGTAGTTGACAGTATTAGAAACCCTACGGAGATTGCCGCTCTTAGAAAAGAGTTTCCGAATTTTATTCTGATTGCAATGTTTGCAGATTATTCAATACGTTGGGGTCGAGTAAAAAATTCATATGGAAATTCTAAAGATGAATTTGATGAAGACGAATTAAGAGATCAAGGAAATAATGAACCACCATATGGGCAACAGGTGTCAAAATGTTTTTTTGAATCAGATTTAATTTTATCAAATAATGAGGAAATAAACACAGTTTCTCCAAACAAGTCTTTCAAAGAAATGGAAAACACAGTTGATCGATATTTAAAGGCTTTTGAAGATCCGACATCTTCTGAACCTACGATCAATGAAAGCTTAATGGCTATAGCATACACAATTGGACGCCGATCAAAATGCATGAAGAGAAAAGTCGGTGCGATAATAGTTGATAATTTACACAATCACAACATATTAAGTTCAGGATTTAATGGCGTTCCTCGTGGATTAGATGATTGCAAAACTATGCATGGAGAATGTTATCGTGATGTTTATAGGTCAAATCTTAAAGAAAATATCACAAAACAAATAAACTCTTTTTCTGCTGAAATGGATGCAGAACATATTGTGAGCCGTATCAAAGTATTAGAATTATGTAGGTCATTGCATGCAGAAGAAAATTCACTGCTTAATCTTGTTGGAGTGTCAAAACCACGAACTTTTGAAAATTGCAGTTTATATGCAACAACATATCCTTGCAATTTATGTGCGAACAAAATAGTTCAAGCGGGAATTAAAAAAGTAATTTATTTTGAACCTTACCCTGTAGAAGAATCAAAAGAAATATTTAAAAACGCAGAAGTAGAAACCGAACCTTTTGAAGGGATTACATTTAGAGCTTTTTTTCGCGCTTTCAATTTTGTGCCATAATTTCTATTGCGCGTATATGTCATTATTTGTTCTACAAAATTAAATCGAAAGGATTGATTGATAACATGAAAGGACATAAATTTTTAGTAAGCGGAGAGCCGGCTGTGGCTCGCAATACCGTTTATGCCACTCTTGAGAATCAAGGATTTACCTTAACCCAAATTGATGATTGGTCTGCCAACGCGGAAAGAGGATCTTCGGCATCATCGTTTTTTCTTGGCGCGTTAGCCGGCAAAAAAGGGCGTCACGTAAAAGTGCACATCGCATGCCAAACGGTTCCGGAAGGAACTGTGATCACGCTCTCACAAGGAACGAGTGGTCTCTCGGGCGGAGTTATCGGTATGAGTCAGGCTTCTTCAATTTATTCCGAAATTTATAATACTGTAGGCGCGGCTTTTCAACATGCCGGCGTTTTGATATCGGGCGGCAGTCTTTAATTCAGTTATTCTTACAACTTAAAACCCGCTATAACCATTATGGTTATAGCGGGTTTTTTATATTCTCTGATATATTAAATCCTACTTACTTATCATCGTGCCAATCCCGGTTTTCGTAAATATCTCAAGCAATATACAATGCGGAATCCGACCATCGATAATATGCACGCTTTGAACGCCGTGATTTATCGCGTTAATACAGCCAACTACCTTCGGAATCATTCCGCCCGAAATCACGCCGCTTTCGATATGTTTTCGAATCTCGCTCTCGTTCGTATAATATATCGTTTCGCCGTTCATTTGAATTCCTTCAATATCGGTAAGCAGAATCAACTTCTCCGCCTGCAAAGCGGACGCAATCTCGCCCGCGACAATATCCGCGTTGACGTTATAACTATTACCGTCCGCGTCCACGCCAATCGGAGCGATTACAGGAATATAATCATCGTCGGTCAAAAGTTTCAACACATGCGGGTTTATATTGACAATTCGCCCGACATAGCCGATGTCGGTCTCTTTTCCGTCCACTTCTTCGTAATGTTTCACGCACTGAATAAGATTTCCGTCAATTCCGCAGAAACCAATACCGTTGCCGCCTTTTGTGTTAAGCCGCGACACGATTTCCTTGTTTGTTTTTCCGACCAAAACCATCTGCGCGACTTCCATGGTTTGCGCGTCGGTTACTCGCAAACCGTTGACAAATTTGGTTTCAAGCCCGAATTTATCAAGCGCGGCGGTAATGTCCGGACCGCCGCCGTGAACGATAATCGGATTTAGCCCGATATATTTAAGCAAGGTGATGTCCTCCATCACCTTATTTTTTAAATCCTCGTTAATCATCGCGTTTCCGCCATATTTTACCACCAAAGTTTTGCCCTTGAACGCTTGGATATAAGGCAACGCCTCAATCAATATATTCGCCTTGTCGATTAGGTTTTGATGCTGCATCGTGATTTCTCCTTTTTTCTTTAAAAATATCAAATTTTATTAGGGCTACTCTCTGGAGCGTTTTTGCGCCTGCGGACGCAGGCTAAGGTCGTCAAGGGTATTATCGAATACCCTCGACACACCCCGAAAAACTTTTAACGGCAAAAGTTTTATCAAAACCGTCGCCACTATGCCGCCGACCCACACAAAAAACGTGCGGGCACCCCGTCTGGCATGAGGTCGACAAAAGTTAGCGAACCGCATTCGCGGAAAGACTAGCGAGATGAGCCATCGCTATCGTTCGAAAGCGACCCGCGCCTAAAAGCGCGAGATGTTTTGGGGTAGGGGCGGGTTGATTGTACTCGCCTCCGCGCCATGTGTGCTTGGTTTGTAAGCACGTACATGAGCGCGGCGCTTTTGATCAAACTTTTGGCGCGCAAAAGTTTGCTGGATTGGCAAGGACTGGTCCTTGCCGCGCCGCGCGCGCCCGCGCAACGTCCGCCGCCTCAGCGGCAAAAATGGGTTTTTAGGGCGAAGTCCTATAGATAAGTACCCGGGCTATCCAGCCCAACCGTTTCATCAATCCCGAACATAATATTCATATTCTGAACCGCCTGTCCCGCCGCGCCTTTAATAAGATTGTCAATGCAAGCCACAACCACAAGGCGATTAAGCCGCTCGTCAACCGCGATGCCGATATCCACGAAATTCGACCCGGCGACGTTTTTCACTTCCGGCAAAATTCCAATATCGCAAAGGCGGACAAAGTAATCGTTTACATAATATTCGTTGTACAAATTATGTAAAGCTTCGACATTTTTATGTAAACTGTCAGCAGCGAAATTCGCGTAGCAAGTCGCCAAAATCCCGCGTTTCATCGGAATCAAATGCGGCGTAAAGGATAATTGCAAGTTTTCGCCAGCGAAAATCGACAATTCCTGCTCAATTTCGGATGTATGACGATGGGTCGCGATTTTATACGCCTTCGCGGTTTCGGCGGCTTCGCAAAACGAAAAATCAAGCGCCGCCGACCGCCCCGCGCCTGTAACGCCCGACTTTGCGTCGATTATAATACTGCTATTATCAATGATTCCATGCTCCACCGCCGGAGCGAGCGCCAAAATAGAGCAAGTCGTGTAGCAACCGGGGTTTCCCACCAGCTTTGTTTGCTTAATCTTCTCCCGATGAACCTCGCAAAGCCCGTAGACCGACTGTTCCAGCAATTCGGGGCTTGTATGCGCCTCGCCGTACCATTTTTCGTAAACCGCCTTGTCGTTATAACGATAATCGCCCGACATGTCGATAATTTTGACGTCTTTTTCAAACAGCGCGGGAATCACCTCTTTCGACGCGCCGTGCGGCAACGCGGTAAACACAACGTCGCAATTTTGCGCGATGTCGTCAATGTCAAGCGCGGTGCACACAACGTCGCACACGCCTTTAAGGTTCGGATAAACCTCTGAAATCGCCTTGCCCACAAAGGATTGCGATATGATTCGAGCAATATTTATATTTGGATGACGGCTTAAAAGCCGCACAATTTCAATTCCTACATATCCTGTTCCGCCTAAGATTCCTACATTCATTTTCATTCAGCTCCACCTCTTTTGACTAAGTATACACTATGTTCGCAAAAATTTCAATATTTTTCTTCATTTGCGTGTTTTTTACAGGCAATTTTTGCCTAGTTATACAAAATTACTAAAATAATTGTTACAATTTTGTTAAAATAGGCACTAACATTTTTGAAAAATTTGTGGTAAAATGGTTTAGAAATGATTAATTTTAGGAGGAGATATTGTGGCACACTTAAGTTTGCGTAGTATTTACAAGATGTATCCGGGTGGCGTTACCGCGGTTAAGGATTTTAACCTTGAAATAGAAGATAAAGAATTTATCATCCTTGTCGGCCCATCGGGTTGCGGAAAATCTACTACACTTCGAATGATTGCCGGGCTTGAAGAAATTACCGACGGTGAACTTTACATTGACGACGCTCTTGTAAACGACGTTGCGCCGAAGGACCGTGATATCGCGATGGTTTTCCAAAACTACGCGCTTTATCCGCACATGACGGTATTTGAAAACATGGCGTTCGGGTTGAAACTTCGAAAAATTCCGAAAGCTGAAATTAAGCAAAAAGTAAACGACGCGGCGGCAATTTTGGGGATTGAACCATTACTTGACCGTAAACCGAAGGCATTGTCGGGCGGGCAGAGGCAGCGTGTTGCATTGGGTCGCGCGATTGTTCGAAATCCGAAAGTTTTCCTTATGGACGAACCGCTTTCTAATCTTGATGCGAAACTTCGTGTTCAAATGAGAACCGAAATCGGAAAACTTCATAAAAAACTGCAAACTACATTTATATACGTAACGCATGACCAAACCGAAGCTATGACAATGGGTTCGCGTATCGTTGTTATGAAAGATGGTATTATTCAACAAGTTGACTCTCCGCAAGAACTTTATTTGAATCCGTGTAACGTATTCGTTGCAGGATTTATCGGAAGCCCGCAAATGAACTTTGTTGACGCTTTACTTGAAGAGAAAGGCGGCGAAACATGGTTAACGTTTGGCGGTCAGTCGGTTAAACTTCCGGAAGGAAAGGCGAAAAATCCGGCTTTGGCGCCTTACAAAGGCAAAGAAGTTGTTATGGGAATTCGCCCTGAAAACATTCACGACGAAGAAGCTTACATCTCTTCAATGCCGGACAGTTTGGTTGACGCTGACGTTGAGTTGACCGAGCTTATGGGCGCGGAAACTTATTTATACCTTAAAGTTGCGGGAACGAACATGGTTGCAAGGGTTAGCCCGCGTTCGACCGCGAAACACGGCGATAAAATCAAAGTCGCGTTCGACGCGAATAAGATTCACCTATTTGACAGGGAAACGGAATTATCGATTGTAAACTAAATATTAAAACAAAAAGCCGCTTTAGCGGCTTTTTTTATTATTCATCTTCCAAACAGCTTTCAATCATGGAAATAATAACATTATTAACACTAGTGTTGTGTTCGTTTGCGATTTTCTCGATTTTATCTACCAAATGTTGGCGTATATATAATGTTTTATATATTGCCGGACTTTTCTTATTGTTACCTTTAATTTCGAAATTCATAACAACACCTCTAATATATCTTATCATATAAGATAAAATTAAAATAAATTAGAAATAAAATAGAATTTCTGTTGTGTTGCCGGATTTTGTATGCTATACTCTTGCCAAAGGAGATGATTATTTATGTATTATAAAATCACTATAAGAATCCGCATAATAAGGTGGCTAAACAAAATAGTATTTAAAATGCTGAAAAAAGAGATAGAAAAAATGCAAAACGCAAAAAACACTTGATTTTTCCGCCTTTTTGCGCTACAATATCCGTAGTGGATTTTAATGTGCTCACAAGGAGAACTCGTATGAAAAAAGGCGACATCGCATCATGGCTAATACGCTTTGCCAAAGGAACTTTTATAGGTTCCGGCTTTATCCTGCCCGGCATAAGCGGCGGCGTTCTTGCCGCCGTATTCGGCGTTTACGAACGAATGATAAACTTCCTTGCGAATATCAGAAACGATTTTAAAGAAAATTTTTTCTTCTTTCTTCCAATCGCCATTGGCGGCGTTTTCGGAATATTCCTGTTTTCCGCGCTTCTAAGCTATTTCTTGGAAGTTGCCGAAGTTCAGCTAATGTGGTTCTTTATCGGATGTATCATCGGAACGCTTCCCGCGCTTTGGAAGCAATCGGGCAAACACGGACGAGGCGAAAAGCATATAATGGTATTAGCTTTTTCGTTCGCGGTCGCGCTTATCTTTTTTGTTTCCATCGATCGAGCAACGACGGACGTTTTGCCGCAAAATATTTACACATGGGCATTCGCGGGCGGCTTAATCGGACTTGTCGCAATCGTTCCGGGGCTTAGCGCGGCGAATATTCTTATTTTCTTCGGTCTATACGCGCCAATGACGCAAGGAATCGCGGCCTTTGATATGACTGTTATAATCCCACTTGCAATCGGCGCAGTTGTCGCAATTCTCGTGTTTTCACGACTTATGGCGTTTGTGCTAAAGAAAGCCTATACAGGATTGTTCCACGCGATTATCGGATTCGTGTTGGCGTCAACTTTGGTTATTATCCCGCTTGAATTTGATTATATAAGTATCGGCGGACTTGTGTGCTTAGGCGCGGCGGCGGTGGGCGTGGTAATCGCTCGCCTGTTATGCCGTCCGGATAAATCGATTGAGGGGTGAATGTATGGTTACGATAGACGAAGCTGAAATCATGCTTGAAGAGATAGCGGAAGAGTTGCCGAAAGAGTTTTACGACAAACTTAACGGCGGCATACTTTTATTGCCCGATATCAAGATGCACCCCGCGCGGCGCGCGGACGATCTGTATATCATGGGCGAGTATAACAGAAATATGGATATGGGAAGATATATTGTGATTTATTTCGGTTCGTTCGCGCAAGTTTTCGGGCATTTGAACCACGACGAGTTTCGTGCGCAGCTAAAAAGAGTGTTGGTTCACGAATTTACTCATCATATCGAAAGCCTTGCCGGCGAGCGTGGCTTGGAAATTAAGGACGCGCAGAATATGAGGAAGTATAATGAGCGGCATGAGCGGTTTTAGGGCTTCGCCCTAAAACCCATTACTCGGGTCCGTCCCGAGGGCGAGTGTCCTGCCGGACGGGCGATAAGGGCTCTGCCCTTACCAATCCCGGTCGCCTGGCGATCACAAACGCAAAAAACGCGATTTGTGCCGCAAGCGGCGACAGAAAAGCTGGGTTAGCGAGCCGCATTCGCGGAAAGATTAGCGAGATAAAACACCGCTTCCATTCGAGACCGACCCGCGCCTAAAAGCGCGAGATCTTGTTTAAATAGGAGTGAGTTGATTGCACTCGCCATCGCCGATTCGTTGCGCAGCGTAAGCGTTTTGCGACAACGCAAGGCGACGCTTTTGATCAAACTTTTGGCGCGCAAAAGTTTGCTGGATTGTCAAGGACTGGTCCTTGACTCGCCGCGCGCGCCCGCGCAAAATCGGTCTAAGGCGCAACGCACCTTAACCCCGCGCCCGCAGGGCGCACATTCAATATCATATAATCCCCACGTGATTTCATATAATTTACATGGGTGATAATATTGAAAAAAGTATCGACACTTAAAATAGCCGCAACGTATATCGGCACGGTGGTGGGCGCTGGATTCGCGACGGGGCAGGAAATTCTGCAATTCTTCGCGCAATTCGGCGTGAACGGACTGTGGGGAATCGCGCTTACAACGTTCCTGTTCGTCATATTCGGATTTATAATTATGCGGCTCGGCTACAAACTGGGTGCGCAATCGCATTTGGAGATTATCCGACATTCGGGCGGCAAAGTTATCGGCTCGATAATGGATTTGATCATCACATTTTTCCTTTTCGGAAGCTTAACAGCGATGATTGCGGGGACAGGCGCGTTGTTCGCGCAGCAGTTCGGGCTTCCCGCGATATTCGGCAATCTTTTGATGGTGACAATTACCGCGCTCACGGTTCTCACCGGCATAAACGGCGTAATCAACTCGATAAGCGCGATTGTTCCGTTTTTACTCGTCTCGGTTGTGGGAATAAGTATATTTTCAATTTTTCGAACCCCGCCCGACGTTGCAACCGCGGCAGTGGCGGCAAATAGCGGCGGATTAGTGCGGAATTGGGGCATGGCGGCGGTTTTGTATGTGTCGTACAATACTGTTATCTCGGTTGCGGTTTTAGGGCCGCTCGGCGCGCGGGCGAAGGACGAGAAAGCCATATTTAACGGCGCGTTGCTCGGCGGATTAGGGTTAGGACTTGGAACGATTATGATATTTTTCGCCCTGCGCGGAAATATGGCGGGCATACAGGGCTTGGAAGTGCCGATGTCCTACATAGCGGGTAATATCTCTCGCGCGGTGCAGATTTTATACGCCGTAATTCTAATCGCGGAAGTGTATACCACCGCAGTCGGCGCGCTTTACGGATTTTCCGCCCGGCTCGGCAAAAAATCACACAGCCGAACGCGCGCAATAGTTATCACAACCGCAATTGCCGCGCTTTTCGCAAGCTTTTTCGGGTTCTCAAATTTAGTCAGAATTTTATATCCGCTTGTCGGATACGGCGGAGTATTGTTGTTAATCTGCTTGCTATACGCGAAGATAAAATCGTTGACAAGCCGGAGATGAATGTGGTAGAATTATTCTATAAATAAGTTTGCGTAATTTCACGCAAATCCATAGGAGACGTGAATCTATGAAAATTTTAGTTACGGGCGGCGCGGGCTATATCGGAAGCCACACCTGCGTGCTGTTGCTCGAAGCGGGATACGAAATCGCCGTGGTGGACAACCTGTCCAACAGTAGCGAGGAATCGCTTCGACGGATAAAGAAAATTACCGGGCGGGATTTTAATTTCTACAAAATCGACCTGCTCGATACCGAAGGGCTTGAGGAAGTTTTTAAAAGCGAAAAGTTTGACGCGGTTATCCATTTCGCAGGGCTGAAAGCGGTGGGCGAGAGCGTAAGCGTGCCGCTGAAATACTACCACAACAATATTACCGGAACGATCAATCTTTGCGAGCTTATGCAAAAATACGGCGTTAAGAAAATCGTGTTCTCGTCGTCGGCGACGGTGTACGGTGACCCCGCGAGCGTTCCGATTAAGGAAGATTTTCCGCTGTCCGCGACAAATCCGTACGGGCAGACGAAATTGATGATTGAATATATTCTAAAAGACATTCACACCGCCGATAACGACTGGGACATCGCGATTTTGCGGTATTTCAACCCTGTCGGCGCACACAAAAGCGGCTTAATCGGCGAAGATCCGAACGATATTCCGAACAATTTGGTTCCATATATTTCGCAGGTCGCGGTTGGGAAGTTAGAGTGCCTATCGGTGTTCGGCAATGACTATAACACGCCTGACGGCACCGGAGTTCGCGATTATATCCACGTTGTCGATCTTGCGGACGGACATTTGAAAGCGCTTGATAAAATTAAGAATAAATCGGGAGTCGTAATCTACAACCTCGGAACCGGCAAGGGATACAGCGTGCTCGAAATGGTTCATGCGTTCGAAAAAGCGTGCGGCAAACCGATAAATTATAAAATCGCGCCGCGCCGCCCGGGAGACATTGCTATGTGCTACGCCGACCCGGCGTTAGCCGCGGCGGAGATTGGGTTTGAAGCGAAACTTGGACTTGATGATATGTGTATTGATACCTGGCGGTGGCAGTCGAGTAACCCTAATGGGTATTAGGGCGAATGCCCTAAAACCCAAAAACTTTTGAAAAAAGTTTTATCAAAATTTGCGCCCAACGGGCGCGGGATTTTTAGGGCTTTGCCCTAAAAACCCTTTTTGCCGCTGAGGCGGCGGGCGTGGTCACTGATTCGGCAAAAAGCGCCGAGGAAACGGCATAAGGTAATTGTCCACGCTAAAGCGCGGACTGCCGTTACCGGACGGGCGGTAAGGGCTCTGCCCTTACGGTAGGTTTCAACCAATCATGCTTCGTCAAAAAGCGACTCGCATTCTTGGGGCGGTCAACTGCAACCGTTCGAGCTACGGCACCAAACGCCTTGCTCTTACGGGCAGTTTTCGCAGGGGTGGCATTAGCCGAATCCAAAAAACGGATTCGGAAGCCACTCCCAACCCTCAAGGACGAACCGTTAGCCAAAACACGGTAGACTTCAGCCAATCATTCTGTGGCAAAAGGCGCCTTGAATTCTTGGGAAGTCCTTTAAATGAGACTTGACTTGCGTGTTTTTTCGCAAGTCATAGCCGAATTATGCAGGGGCGTAAGATTCGCAAGGCGAATCCACAGCCATCTGCAAGGACGTGGCATTAACAAAATTAAAATTTTGATGCCACAGCCAGTTTTGGACGGTTCAGCCCCAATCCCGGTCGCCTATGACGCAAACGCACAAACCGCGATTTGCATCAAAGCCGGCGACAGAAAAGCTGGGTTAGCGAACCGCATTCGCGGTAAATGAGACTTAACTTACGTATTTTGTAAGTTGTAGTCGAATTATCCAGTGAGCGTAAGCGAGTCAGGAAAGATTAGCGAGATAAAACGTTGCCCTCGTTTGAGAGCGACCCGCGCCTAGCGGTCAACCGCAACAAATCACACTTCATCAAAGAACGATTCGTGTTCTTTGGCGGTTTTCACAGGGGTGGCATTAGCCGAATCCCAAAAACGGATTCGGATGCCACTCCCAAGCGCGAGATGTTGTTTGTGTAGGTGCGAGTTGTTCGCACTCGCCTCTGCGCCACGTGTGCTTGGTTTTTAAGCACGTGCATGAGCGCGGCGCTTTGGCATAAATCTCTTAGCAATTTATTGCTTAGAGATTTAGCCCTCCGAAGCGTATTATGCGAGGAGTTTCTTCATCTTTTTCCGCGCAAAAGTTTGGCAGATGGCTGTGGATTTTCGGGAATACGGTAGATTGTTTCCGATCAAACATCGCCACAAAACGGCTCGTTTTCTCGGACAATCCTCAAGGGCGTGGCATTAGCAAAATTAAAATTT
>Ga0131853_10001276_pt1 | contig 45257 bp, 41 predicted proteins | sample TergutLab28metaG_FD_92764 | JGI IMG/M metagenome (GOLD analysis project Ga0131853, IMG submission 92764) | Labiotermes labralis P1 segment gut microbial communities from Petit-Saut dam, French Guiana - Lab288 P1 (version 2) (version 2) | ecosystem: Host-associated > Arthropoda: Insects >... | reverse complement strand
GCTGCGTGGACCGCTGCTCCTCAACCGGGGCCTCGACCTCCTCGACCTTCTCCAGGACGACCCCGTGGCGCGCTGCCTTGGCCCGGTCGCGGGCCTCCTTCGCGCGGAACGCCTCGGTGTTCGGGGCGGGGTTGTTGCGGATCACATAGAACTGCTGGCCCATCGTCCACAGGTTCGAGGTGCACCAGTAGAGGAGAACCCCGATGGGGAAGGCGAGACCACCCAGCGCAAAGACCAGCGGCAGGACGTAGAGCATCATCTTCTGCTGCTGCGCGTACTGCCCGGTCATCGCGTCCGCCGGCATGTTCTTGCTCATCAGCTGGCGCTGTGTCAGGAACGTCGTCGCAATCATGAGCACGACGAGGAAGCCGCACAGGATCTTGACGCTCCCGGGCAGTGGGCCCACCGAGTCGACGAAGTTCGCCGCCCGCCGGGTGAACGAGTCGGAGAGCAGCGCGCCGATCCAGTGCGACCCGGAGAGCTGCGAGGCCTGGGTGTTCGTCATGAACCCCTTGCCCTGCCCGTGCGAGGCATGGTTGAGCATCCGGAACAGCACCAGGAAGATCGGCATCTGCAGCAGCAGCGGCAGACACGAGGCGAACGGGTTGGTGCCCGCGTCCTTGTAGAGCTTCATCGTCTCCTGGGCGAGACGCTCTCGGTCATGGCCGTACTTCTTCTGCAGCTCCTTGACCTTCGGCTGGATGAGCTGCATGTTGCGGCTGGACTTGATCTGCTTCACGAACAGCGGGATGAGGAGCACGCGGATCGTCAGGGTCAGGCCAACGATCGACAGCGCCCAGGCCCATCCACCCGGCAGGAACCCGAAGATCCTGTGCCAGACGAGAAGAATGCCGGAGATGGCGTAGTAGATCGGGACGGCGATCCAGCCGAAGAACTGGCCGATAGCTCCCACGGATCAGGCTCCTTGAGTAGGGGTACCCGCGCTGGCGCGGGTGGGACGAGCGTGGTGGTGCGGCGGCGGCACGGGGTCATACCCGCCGGCCGCCCAAGGGTGACAGCGAGCCAGACGGCGTACGGCGAGCCAACTGCCCTTCAGCGCGCCATGCTGCTCCACCGCACCGAGGGCGTACGCCGAGCACGAGGGGTGATAGCGGCACACCTGGCCGTAGAGCGGGCTGATGAGGAACCGGTAGGCCTTCAGCAGCGCGATCAGGACGTACTTCACGACATCACCCGCTTCATGCAACGGGTCAGATCCTCGCGGAGTTCCTCGTAGGACGCCTCGGCGGACGCCGGCAAAGCCCTGACAACGAGCACAGCAGAGCCCGGGAGATCGGCGTGGACCTCCCGGGCCAGGTGTCGAAGTCGACGCTTCACGCGATTGCGGACGACAGCCGGACCGACCGCCTTGCTCACCACAAAACCCACCTGCGTCGCTCCGGCATCGTTGCCGGGCAGAAGATGGACGACGAGTCGCGAAGTGCCGGCGCGCTGCCCGCGTCGTACGACGGCTCGGAAGGTCTCCGAGTCCGTCAGACGGGACTCACGCGGCAGCACGGCGCGATGAACGCAGTGAGCTGCGGCCGCGGATGTCAGGCAGCCAGGCTCTTGCGACCCTTGCGGCGGCGCGCAGCCATGATGGCGCGACCGGCGCGGGTGCGCATGCGCAGACGGAAACCGTGCGTCTTGGCGCGACGACGGTTATTCGGCTGGTACGTACGCTTGCTCACGAGCTTCCCCTCGTTCGGAATGGTGCTGGGCTCATCGCCCCGGCTGATCAGCGGGCTGCCAGTGTTCGGCAGGCACCGCCCATCCGCGGTGGGGACTCACCATCCAGCTGTGCTGGACGGGTGACCTCCCGTGGACATGCGGCACCGGTCGACGCCGGGCGACCTCCAAACGGTACGCGCTGCACGCGAAGAGGGTCAAACCTACGCGGCACCCTGCGGCCGCCCCGGCGCAGAGGCCTGTGGATGACGGGTTGCCCGAGCGGTGGCCGCGGGGTTAAGTTCGCAGTCAGCCGAGGTTCCCTGCCACCACCGTGGGGCGCCCAGACGGTTCGGCACCGATCAGCCGTCGGGACCATGTCATTACAGCTCTGACCTGCCGAAACGTCTGTGGACGTGCCGCAGTCGGTGTGTCTCGGCCGGCATTTTTCACAGGCACTGAGCCGGGTTCACAACATGTGGACAAAGCTGTGGAAGACAATGCAGGACGTCCTGATCATCGCCACTTCGAGCCAGCAGGGAAGGCAGCCGCCGTGGAGTCGCCTCGCGAGCCCGCAACCACCCCCGACCTCCCCACCGCCTGGGCGTCGGTCATCGCCGACCTTCCACCCAGCCAGAAGGCGTGGCTTCGCGCCAGCGAGCCGGTGACGTTGCACGGGACCACGGCGATCGTCGCCGTCCCGAACGACTTCACCCGCAGCCAGCTCGAGGGCCGGCTGCGCACGCAGCTCGAAGCCGCGCTGAGCGACGCGTTCGGCCAGGACATCCGCATCGCGGTGACGGTCGACTCGGGCCTGGAGGCCGACGACCGGGTCATGCCCGGAGTCGGGGACACGTCGGCCGACGTCGACGACATGGATGATATGTCGACAAGTCGATACCTCGACCGGGACCCCGTGCTCGCCGGCCCGACCCCCGCTGCGTTCGTGCCGGTGCCGGTCGAGAAGCGCGCTGCCGAGGCCGGGAAGACGGGCAGCCTCGAGACCCGCCTCAACCCGAAGTACACCTTCGACACCTTCGTCATCGGCTCGTCCAACCGGTTCCCGCACGCGGCAGCCGTCGCGGTCAGCGAGGCGCCCGGCAAGGCGTACAACCCGCTCCTGGTCTACGGCGAGTCGGGCCTGGGCAAGACCCACCTCCTACATGCGATCGGTCACTACGTGCGCAGCCTCTACACCAGCGCCAAGGTGCGGTACGTGAGCTCGGAGGAGTTCACCAACGAGTTCATCAACGCGATCCGCGACGACCGGCAGGACCGGTTCAAGCGCCGATACCGCGACGTCGACGTGCTCCTGATCGACGACATCCAGTTCCTGGAGGGCAAGACCCAGACCCAGGAGGAGTTCTTCCACACGTTCAACGCGCTGCACAACGCCAACAAGCAGATCGTGCTCACCTCCGATCGGAGCCCGAAGCGGCTCGAGGCCCTCGAGGACCGGCTGCGCAACCGGTTCGAGTGGGGCCTGATCACCGACGTGCAGCCGCCGGACGTCGAGACCCGGATCGCGATCCTGCGCAAGAAGGCGGCGATGGATCGCCTGACCGCACCGCCGGACGTGCTCGAGTTCATCGCCACCAAGATCCAGACCAACATCCGCGAGCTTGAGGGCGCGCTGATCCGTGTCACGGCCTTCGCCAACCTCAACCGGCAGGACGTCGACATGACGCTGGCCGAGATCGTCCTCAAGGACCTCATCCCGGAGGGCGGCGAGCCGGAGATCACCGCCGGCCTGATCATCGCCCAGACCGCGGCGTACTTCGGGCTCTCCATCGACGAGCTGACCGGGCCGTCGCGGGGGCGCCACCTCGTCATCGCCCGCCAGATCGCGATGTACCTGTGTCGTGAGCTCACCGACCTGTCGCTGCCGAAGATCGGCGCGAGCTTCGGCGGCCGCGACCACACGACCGTCATGTACGCCGAGCGGAAGATCAACACCCTCCTGGCCGAGCGCCGAGCGGTCTTCAACCAGGTCTCCGAGCTGACCAACCGGGTCAAGCTGCAGGCACGCCAGGCCTGAGCGGACCGGTGGCGACAGTGATTCGGCGTCCTGGCACCTGTGGACAACCCACCGCGCCACAAATGAATTACACGGTGGTGAGATGCGGAGCGGCCGCGGCCGAGACCACACAGCCTCGGCCGCATGCACATCGGTCCTTGTGATTCCCCACGGGAATCCACAGCCCCTGTGAGCGCCGATTGTGCAGCCTGACCTGCACAGATGCATCTCCTCCACAGTTTCCACCGGACCTATGACCACTCCGAAACCAGACACACATCGATCGCTCGTCGAACCTCTCCCGGGCCCCTGCCTGTGGATCACGAATCACAAGAAACGGCCGAGATCGCCCCACGGCTCCCGCACCCACCGCGTACGTGGCAGGATGCAACTCCCCGATCACTACGAGAAGCCGAAGGACCACACGTGAAGTTCCGCGTCGACCGCGACGTGTTCGCGGATGCCGTCGCCTGGGCTGCCCGCAGCCTCCCGGTACGACCGAGCACACCCGTCCTCTCCGGCCTTCTGATCGAGGCAACGGGCGACGGCCTGGTGCTCTCGACCTTCGACTACGAGACGTCCGCCCGCGCCACGCTCGCCGCCGAGGTCTCCGACGAGGGCACCGCACTGGTCAGCGGCAAGCTGCTCGCCGACATCGTGCGCAGCCTGCCGGCCAAACCGGTCGACATGGCGATCGACGGCCCGCGGGTCACGCTCACCTGCGGCAGCGCCCGCTTCACCCTGCAGACGATGCCCGTCGAGGACTACCCCACGCTGCCCGAGATGCCGACGGCCACCGGCACCGTGAAGGCCGACGACTTCGCTCACGCCGTGTCGCAGGCCGTGACGGCTGCGGGCAAGGACGACATGCTTCCGGTGCTGACCGGTGTGAGACTCGAGATCGAGGGCTCCACGATCTCGCTGCTGGCCACCGACCGCTTCCGGCTCTCCAGCCGTGACGTCGAGTGGAACCCGGCGACCCCGGACGCCGCCTTCGCAGCGCTCGTGCCGGCGAAGGTCCTGGCCGATACGGCGAAGTCACTGACCAGCGGCAGCGAGATCACGTTGGCGCTCTCCTCCGGTGGTGCCGGCGAGGGCATCATCGGCTTCGAGGGTGCGGCCGCCGGCGGCGTACGGCGCACGACGACGCGCCTGCTCGACGGGGAGTTCCCGAAGGTGCGGAGCCTGTTCCCGCCCGAGCACCTGACCACCGCCATGGTCGACAAGGCGTCCCTGGTGGAGTCGGTGCGCCGTGTCTCCCTCGTCGCCGACCGCAACACCGCCGTCCAGTTGGCCTTCTCCGGCGGGGTCATCACCCTCGACGCCGGCTCGGGCGACGAGGCGCAGGCCTCGGAATCCGTCGAGGCGACCATCAACGGCGAGGACCTGACGACAGGCTTCAATCCGCAGTACCTGCTGGACGGACTGAACGCGATCGACGAGTCCGTGGTCGAGCTCGCCTTCACCCAGCCGAGCAAGCCGGTCGTGATCAGCGGCTCGGTGGCCGACGGCGGCACCGACCCCGGCTTCCGCTATCTGCTGATGCCTCGCCGACTGCTGTCCTGACCCGCTAGGCCCACCCGACAGCCGTCGCGGGCACTCGTTCACCGGCACTTCACCGACCTCGCTCGCCTGGTCAGCCAGTGGCCGCGTAACGTCGACGTCGGTCGTTGTCACTCGAAGAAGGAGCAGTAGGCATGCCCACTCTGGGTCTGATCGGTCTCGGCAAGATGGGCGGCAACATGCGGACCCGTCTGCGCAACGCGGGGCACGAGGTCGTCGGCTATGACCGCAACCCCGACGTCTCCGACGTACCCAGCCTCGAGGCGATGGTGGAGGCTCTGCCCAGCCCGAAGGTCGTCTGGGTGATGGTGCCCGCCGGCGACCCGACCCACGCCACGATCGCAGCCCTGAAGGAGCTGCTCAACGAGGGCGACCTGGTCATCGACGGTGGCAACTCCAAGTACACCGACGACGCGGTCAACGCCGAGAGCCTGGCCGAGAAGGGCATCGGCTTCGTCGACTGCGGCGTCTCCGGCGGCGTCTGGGGCCTGCAGAACGGCTACGCCCTCATGTACGGCGGCAAGGAGGAGCACACGAAGCTCGCCATGCCGTTCTTCGAGGCCCTCAAGCCCGAGGACACGCCCGACGGACTCGTCCACTGCGGCCCGACGCCCGGTGCCGGCCACTTCTCCAAGATGGTCCACAACGGCATCGAGTACGCCATGATGCAGGCCTACGCCGAGGGCTGGGAGCTGCTCGACAAGGTCGACATCGTCCAGAACGTCCCGGAGATCTTCGCCTCGTGGCGCACCGGCACCGTCGTGCGCTCCTGGCTGCTCGACCTCCTCGTCGACCAGCTGCGCGCCGACGAGCACCTCGACAAGATCAAGGGGTACGCCGAGGACAGCGGCGAGGGCCGATGGACTGTCCAGGCCGCGCTGGAGAACGCCGTGCCCATGCCGGCCATCTCGGCAAGTCTCTTCGCACGCTTCGTCTCCCGCCAGGAGGACGACGTCGCCATGAAGGCGATCGCCGCGATGCGCAACGGATTCGGAGGCCACGCCGTGATCTCAGAGTCGGAGGCCTGAGCCTCTCCTCAGATCGCGAGCACCAGTCGTACGGCGGAGAAGAGCAACCACGCCGCGATGACGACCCGAGCGGTCGGCGTGCGCAGCAGCTGGTTGAGGTCCGGCGCGGATCGCCCGCGCACCCGGCACACGACGACGTGAGCGGCGAGCGCGAGGACCGCGACCAGTGCCACCACGCCGAAGGGATTGGCCCACACCCCCGCGTGCCACTGCCCGTGCATGAGATGAACCCAGCTGCGCGTCATGCCGCAGCCGGGGCATGGCAGTCCGGTCAGGCGCCGGAACGGGCAGAGCACGGGGCCGTGGTCGATCCGTGCGGCGGGCAGAACGGCGGCGACCCCGACGGCGAGTACCCCGAGGACCGCGACGGTCTCGGAGTGGGTGTTCCCGCGTAGCCGCGCGGGCGCGCGGTCAGGCGAGAGGACGGCCCTGGGCATCGGGGTACTTCCGGACCGCGACGAGGATGATGTCGATGATGTGCCAGATGCCGAGGCCGCCGCAGGTGATCAGCTTGAGGACGCCCAGGCCGATGTGACCGGTGTAGAACCGGTCGACGCCGAAGCTACCGAGGAAGATGGAGAGCAGGAGCGTGACCAGCCACTCCCTGGGGGAGAAGAGGTCGGGCACCTGTCGGGCCGGGAACCACGCGGCGTCGCCGCCGGTGCTCAGCATCGTGTCCGAGCGCACCTCCCCCTCCCGCGCCATCGCCGCGAGCTGGGGAAAGGGGATCGGGCCGCGCACCTGCCCCATCGAGCTCACGTAGTACTGGTAGTTCATGGCGTCCTCGTACGGCGAGCCGTACGGCGAGGGAGGCATCGTCATGGGTGAAGCCTAGAGTTGCTCAGCGCATGCGTCTGCGGGGAAAGGGGTGAGATCGTGCACGTGTCGCACCTGTCGTTGCACGACTTCCGGTCCTATGCCGGGGTCGAGGTGCCCCTCCAGGCCGGCGCGACCGCCTTCGTGGGCCGCAACGGGCAGGGCAAGACCAACCTGGTCGAGGCGATCGACTACCTCTCCCGACTGCAGTCCCACCGCGTCGCCGCCGACGCGCCACTCGTCCGAGCCGGTGCCGATCAGGCCGTGGTACGTGCCGCGGTCGTGCGCGACGGCCGCACCGCCGTCCTCGAGGTGGAGATCAACCCGGGCCGAGCCAACCGCGGCCGGATCAACCGCTCGCCGCTTCCACGCACCCGCGAGCTGATCGGCCTCGTGCGCACCGTCGTCTTCTCGCCGGAGGACCTCTCGCTGGTCAAGGGCGACCCGAGCGAGCGCCGACGGTTCCTCGACGATCTGATGGTCCTGCGCACACCGCGCCTGGCCGGTGTCCGCGCCGACTACGACCGGGTCCTGAGGCAACGCAACTCGCTGCTCAAGACGGCGGGTCTCGCCCGCGGATCCGCGCGCGACGGGGCACTGGCGACGCTGGGGGTATGGGACGAGCACCTCGCGCGCACCGGCGCGGAGATCCTCGCCGCCCGGCTTGCGCTGGTCGAGGCCCTGCGCCCCTACCTCGGGAAGGCTTACGAGACCGTCGCACGCGGTGCCACCCGCGAGGACGCCGAGGTCGCCTACCGGCCGTCGTTCGAGCTCCAGGGCGACGACCTCGAGGCCGCACTGCTCGCCGAGGTCGAGCGCCGGCGCAAGGACGAGTTGGACCGTGGCGTCTCGCTGGTGGGTCCGCACCGCGACGAGCTGCTGCTCACACTCGGGCATGGTGGCGGCGATCCGCTGCCGGTCAAGGGCTATGCCAGCCACGGGGAGTCGTGGTCCTTCGCGCTCGCGCTGCGGCTGGCCTCCTACGACCTGCTGCGCGCCGACGGAGACGACCCGATCCTCATCCTCGACGACGTCTTCGCCGAGCTCGACGCCGGTCGGCGCGAGCAGCTGGCCGAGCTGGTCGCCCCGGCGGAGCAGGTGCTGGTGACCGCGGCGGTCGCCGACGACGTACCGGAGGCGCTGCGAGGCGCCCGCTACCGCGTGGCTGAGGGGGAGGTGACCCGTGAGCAGTGACGAGTACGACGGCCCGACGGGCCCCGAGGCCGCCGACGACACCGAGGCCGAGGCCGAGGCCGAGCCGGGCACTGCCCAGCCTTCGGAGCCGCTTCCCGCACCCGACGGTCTGGACCTGGCCCGGGCGATGGCGCGGGCGGCGGCCGGAGGGCCCGCGAAGCCGGCCCGGCGGCCTCGACGCGCAGATCAGCGCCGGCCCCGCTCCGGCGGCCGGGTCTCGGGAGCCCATCCCGACGACCGCGACCCGCAGCTGCTCGACGCGACCCTCGCCCGCGTGGTCGGTGACCACGGCTGGGAGCTGTCGCTGCGCGTGCACGGGGTCTTCGGGCGCTGGGCCGAGATCGTCGGCCCCGAGATCTCGGCGCACTCGGCGCCGGAGTCGTTCGCCGACGGCAGGCTCGTGGTGCGCACCGATTCCACGGCCTGGGCGCGGGAGCTGACCTACCAGGTGCAGGGGCTGCTGCGTCGGCTCAACGCCGAGCTCGGGCAGGGCACCGTGACCGTGATCGAAGTGGCCGGGCCCCAGGCTCCGAGCTGGAAGAAGGGCCCGCGGTCGGTACGCGGACGAGGTCCCCGCGACACCTACGGCTGACCCCTCTCATGGCGGCTCTCATCGCGGCTCTCGTGACGGCCTGAGCAGCGTCGGCGACGTACAGGGCCCTGTCCGATGCCCCCCACGGGCCCAGAAGCGGCCTCAGACGGACTCTGAGAGCCACTTTCCGTCCACAGACGACCCTTTCTCCGTTCGGGTGCGTGGCTCTCGCGGCTCTGGCGGGTAGACTGACGCCGGGTCGACTTTCGCTCGCCCGCGCGCGACGCGCGCGGAACAGCCGTCGGCCTTCTGTATGCCATTCGCCAGACAGAGGTGACTACGTGTCAGACGACACCGCCCAGCCCGTTCCGCCCAACGGCGTCGAGTACGACGCTTCCGCGATCCAGGTGCTCGAAGGGCTCGAAGCGGTCCGCAAGCGCCCGGGCATGTACATCGGCTCGACGGGGTCCCGCGGTCTTCACCACCTGATCTGGGAGATCGTCGACAACGCGGTCGACGAGGCCCTGGCGGGCTACTGCGACCTGATCAACGTCACCCTCAACCCCGACGGCTCGATCAGCGTCGAGGACAACGGCCGAGGCATCCCGACCGACACCGCACCCGGTCAGGAGCTGCCCGCGGCCACGCTGGCGCTGACCGTGCTGCACGCCGGCGGCAAGTTCGGCGGCGGGGGGTACAAGGTCTCCGGTGGTCTGCACGGCGTGGGCTCGTCCGTCGTGAACGCGCTCTCCTCGCATCTGCGGATGGAGATCAAGAACCGCGGTCAGGTGTGGGAGCAGGAGTTCACCCGCGGGTTCCCCGACTACGACCTGCGCGCGGTGCGCGATCTCGCCGACGGCGAGCGCACCGGCACGACCATCACCTGGTATGCCTCGCCGGACATCTTCGAGACGACCGACTACAACCTCGAGACCATCGCGACCCGCTTCCGCGAGATGGCCTTCCTGAACAAGGGCCTCAAGATCGTCCTGCGGGACGAGCGTCCCGAGGCCGAGGAGATCGCCGAGGCCGTCGAGGGCGGCGTTACCGATGGCGACGAGTCGACCGACACCACGGGCGACGACGCGATCCACTCCTCGGGCACGGGCCTGGAGCAGGTCTTCGTCTACGAGCACGGCCTGGCCGACTACGTGGACCACCTCAACAAGCGCAAGACGCCGGTCTCCTCGGTCATCCACTTCGAGGCCGAGACCGACGCGAAGGTCGCCAATGCGATGAGCCTCGAGGTCGCGATGCAGTGGCAGGCGTCGTCGTACAACGAGTCGGTCCACACCTTCGCCAACAACATCAACACTCCCGAGGGTGGCACGCACGAGGAGGGCTTCCGCGCGGCGCTCACCTCGCTGATGAACCGCTTCGGCGAGGCGGAGGGCCTGATCAAGAAGAAGGAGGACAGGCTCACCGGCGACGACATCCGTGAGGGCCTGACCGCCATCATCAGCCTCAAGCTCATGGAGCCGCAGTTCGAGGGCCAGACCAAGGCGAAGCTCGGCAACACCGAGGCCAAGGGATTCACCCAGTCGGTGGTCAACGACCAGCTCGGCGCGTGGCTGGAGCAGAACCCCAACGAGGGCAAGGAGATCGTCCGCAAGTCGATGGCGGCGGCCACCGCCCGGATCGCGGCGCGCAAGGCGCGTGAGCTGGCCCGCAGCCGGAAGGGTGTCCTCGGCGGCGGTGGGCTGCCGGGCAAACTGCGCGACTGCAGCTCCAACAACCCCGAGGAGTGCGAGGTCTTCATCGTCGAGGGCGACTCGGCGGGCGGCTCGGCCGTGATGGGCCGGGAGAACCGGATCCAGGCGATCCTCCCGATCCGCGGCAAGATCCTCAACGTCGAGAAGGCACGCATCGACAAGGTCCTGGCCAACCAGGAGGTGCAGGCGATCATCTCGGCGCTCGGCACCGGTGTGCACGACGAGTTCGACATCGCCAAGCTGCGCTACCACAAGATCGTGCTGATGGCCGACGCCGACGTCGACGGCCACCACATCAACACGCTGCTGCTCACGCTGCTCTTCCGCTTCATGAAGCCGCTGATCGAGGCGGGGCACGTCTACCTCGCGCAGCCGCCGCTGTACCGGATCAAGTGGAACAAGCCGCACGAGCACGAGTTCGTCTTCTCCGACGCCGAGCGCGACGCCGTGGTTGCCGACGGCCAGGCGCAGGGCAAGAAGCTCCCGCGCGAGGCCCCGATCCAGCGATACAAGGGTCTGGGCGAGATGAACGCCGACGAGCTGTGGGAGACCACCCTCGACCCCGATCAGCGGATCCTGCTGCAGGTCACCCTCGAGGACGCCGCCCAGGCCGACGAGATCTTCTCGATCCTCATGGGCGAGGACGTCGACCTGCGCCGCTCCTTCATCCAGCGCAACGCCAAGGACGTCAGGTTCCTGGACATCTAGCCGGTGTGTTTCACGCGAAACATCCGACCAACGACGTACTGAACGAAGAGATGACAGATGACTGAGACCCCCACGCCCGCCCCCGGCGGCCGCATCCAGCCGGTCGAGCTGCAGACCTCGATGCAGCAGTCCTACATCGACTACGCGATGGCGGTCATCGTCGGGCGCGCCCTGCCCGACGTACGCGACGGTCTCAAGCCGGTGCACCGCCGCGTGCTCTACGCGATGTACGACGGCGGCTACCGCCCCGACCGCGGCTTCAACAAGTGCGCGCGCGTCGTCGGCGACGTGATGGGTAACTACCACCCCCACGGCGACTCGGCGATCTACGACACCCTCGTGCGCCTCGCGCAGCCCTGGGTGATGCGCAACCCGCTCGTCAACGGGCAGGGAAACTTCGGCTCGCCGGGCAACGACCCCGCCGCGGCGATGCGGTACACCGAGTGCCGGATGGCGCCGCTGGCCATGGAGATGGTGCGCGACATCGACGAAGAGACCGTCGACATGACGCCCAACTACGACGGCAAGACCCAGGAGCCGGTGATCCTGCCGGCGCGCTTCCCGAACCTCTTGGTCAACGGCAGCGCCGGCATCGCGGTCGGCATGGCGACCAACATCCCGCCGCACAACCTGCGCGAGGTCGCCGCAGGCGCGACCTGGGCGCTGGAGCACCCCGACGCGACCCGCGAGGAGCTGCAGGAGGCGCTGCTCGAGCGGATCAAGGGCCCCGACTTCCCCAACGGCGCGCTCATCGTCGGCCGCACGGGGATCGAGCAGGCCTACCGCACCGGCCGAGGCGGCATCACCCAGCGCGCGGTGATCGAGGTCGACGAGGACCGGTCGGGGCGCACCATGCTCGTCATCACCGAGCTTCCCTACATGGTCAACCCCGACACGCTGATCGTGAAGATCGCCGAGCTGGCCGACTCCGGTCGGGTCCAGGGCATCGCCGAGGTGCGCAACGAGACCTCCTCGCGGGTCGGGCAGCGGATCGTGGTCATCCTCAAGCGCGACGCGGTCGCCCGCGTCGTACTCAACAACCTGCTCAAGCACACCGAGCTCCAGACCAACTTCAGCGCCAACATGCTCGCCCTGGTCGACGGTGTGCCGCGCACGCTCTCGGTCGACCAGTTCATCAGCAACTGGGTCACCCACCAGATCGACGTCATCCGGCGCCGTACGGCCTACCGGCTGCGCAAGGCCGAGGAGTCGGCCCACATCCTGCGCGCTCTCGTCAAGGCGCTCGACATGCTCGACGAGGTCATCGCCCTCATCCGACGCTCGCCCGACGTCGCCGACGCCCGCACGGGCCTGATGCAGCTCCTCGACGTCGACGAGCTCCAGGCCACTGCGATCCTCGACATGCAGCTGCGCCGCCTGGCCGCGCTGCAACGGCAGAAGATCATCGACGACCTCGCGGCGATCGAGCTGGTCATCGCCGACCTCAACGACATCCTGGCAAAGCCCGAGCGGCAGCGGCAGATCGTGGTCGAGGAGCTTGCCGAGATCGTCGACCGGTACGGCGACGACCGGCGCACGCAGATCATCGCGGCCGAGGGCGACCTCTCCATGGAGGACCTCATCCCCGACGAGGACCTGGTTGTCTCGATCACGCGTGGCGGCTACGCCAAGCGCACCCGGGCCGACCAGTACCGCACCCAGCGGCGCGGCGGCAAGGGCGTGCGCGGTGCGACGCTGCGCGGCGACGACGTGGTCGAGCACTTCATCTCGACCACCAACCACCACTGGCTGCTCTTCTTCACCACCGCAGGGCGCGTCTACCGCACCAAGGCCTACAACCTGCCGGAGGCGGCCCGCGACGCGAAGGGCGGCCACGTCGCCGGCCTGCTGAGCTTCCAGCCCGACGAGCAGATCGCCCAGGTGCTCGCCATCCGCGACTACGACCAGGCGCCGTACCTGGTGCTGGCGACGAGGTCCGGTCTGGTGAAGAAGACCAGGCTGAGTGACTACAACAGCCCGCGTCAGGCCGGCGTCATCGCGATCAACTTCCGTGAGGACGACGACGAGCTGATCGGTGCCGAGCTGGTGGGCCCCGACGACGACATCCTGCTCGTCTCGCGCAAGGGCATGTCGGTGCGGTTCCGGGCCGACGACGGCCAACTCCGTCCGATGGGCCGCGCCACCGGCGGCGTCACGGGCATGAAGTTCCGCGCCGGAGACTCACTGCTGTCGATGTCGATCATCCGCGCCGCGGAGATCGCGGCCTCCGAGGCCCAGGAGCAGGGCGAGGAGGTCGAGGCGGCGACTCAGTACGTCTTCACGATCACCGACGGCGGCTGGGCCAAGCGCACCAAGATCGCGGAATACCGCCTGCAGTCGCGCGGCGGCATCGGGATCAAGGCGATGTCGCTCGCGAACGAGGACCGTGGCGGGCTGGTCGGCGCGTTCATCGTGGAGGACGCCGACGAGATCCTGTCGATCACGGCTGGCGGGCAGGTCGTCCGCAGCAAGGTGAGCGACGTCAACCCGACCGGGCGCTCCACGATGGGCGTCAAGTTCGTGTCCCCGAAGAAGGGTGACACGGTGGCCGTCGTCGCCAGGTCCGTCGAGGCCAAGGAGGACGACGAGGCGGCCGACAGCGTCGCCGAGGACGTCGTCGACGCCGAGGTCGGGGACGCGCTGGGCGGCGCCGCTGACGAGTCCGCACAGACGGACGCTGAGCGTGAGGAAATGGCCTCGGTTGCGGGGGATGCAACAATCGAGGCGGAAAGCATGCAGCGCGAGGCCGACGACTCGGCCGATGACGAGGAGTGACCCTATGACGGACCGACCCGCCGAGCGGACTACCGGGAGTCCGGCGTCCGAGCGGCGTCTGACCGACACGGCGGCCGTCCCTCGAACGACGGCGAGGACGCGCACCCCGGCGAACACGACCACCACGGCACAGCGCCGGCCCTCCGCGGCGCCGGCGGCAGGCACCGGGCCCAACCAGGCGGCAGGGCGTCCGCGGCCCTCGCGGCGCGCGCGCTTGCGCGTCACCCGCGTCGACCCGTGGTCGGTGATGAAGATGTCGTTCCTGCTCTCCGTCGCACTCGGCATCGTGACCATCGTGTCCGTGCTGATCCTGTGGTCGGTGCTCGGCGCGGCCGGTGTCTGGGACTCGATCAACAAGTCCGTCAACGACATCGTCGGCCAGGGCTCGGTGTGGAACATCTCCAACTACCTCGGCACCTCCCGGGTGGTGGGGTTCACGATGATCATCTCGGTCGTGGACGTCATCCTGCTGACGGCCGTCGGCACGCTGAGCGCCTTCCTCTACAACATGGCCGCGGCGCTTCTCGGTGGCGTCGAGCTGACGCTGGCGGAGGAGCAGTAGTCGCCGTTTTGTCGGCCGGGCGCTGGCTCGGCTAAGGTTTCTCCTCGGCCGTCCAGCGAGGCTTCCACTCAACGGACGTGCCACCCGGGCCTATAGCTCAGACGGTTAGAGCACCACACTGATAATGTGGGGGTCGGAGGTTCAAGTCCTCCTAGGCCCACCGGTGAGCCCCTGACGAGAGTCGGGGGCTCTGCTGTTTCTGGCGGCGCTCCGCGTCGTACAGACTGGATTAACGCCCACGTGCACCGATCCCATATCGTGACGGTGCCCGCACCGGATGGACAGGAGTCGCTCGTGAACAAGATCATCCTCGTCGCGCTTGCCGCTGCCGGAGCTGTCTTCGCGAAGAAGCAGCTCGACAAGAGCAAGGCCGAGCGGGCCCTGTGGGCCGAGGCGACCGACAAGGTCGACTGAGCCCAGGTGCCGCGAGGCACCACGGGGCGTTGGCGCAATTGGTAGCGCACCTGCTTTGCAAGCAGGGGGTTAGGGGTTCGAGTCCCCTACGCTCCACTCGATGAAGCCGCAGGCCAGCCTGCGGCTTCCTTCATGTGGTCCTGCCCGGGACCCGCCTGGGCTCGCGAGCCGGCGGACTAGTGGCCCTCGGTCGCGTATCGGGACATGACCGAGTCGAGCAGGCCCGGGAAGTGTTCGTTGAGCTCGGCCTCGCGCAGCGCCGTCATCCGGTTGCGACCGGACTCCCACTGGCGGATGAGTCCGGCCTCGCGCAGGAGTTTCAAGTGGTGGCTCAGGGTCGAGTGGGAGACGTCGACATCGAACGTCCCACACACGTGCTCACCGTCGGCGCGTAGTTGCTGGACGACGGCGATCCGCGTGCGGTCGGCCAACGCCGCCAGCACCGTCAGGATGCTGACGTCATCGAGGTCTGGGTGCTGCGGGGGGTCGCTCAGTCGACGTGGCATGACCGGACCTCCTCGTGGTTGTCATTACGACGTTCATCGTATAGCGTCGCAGACATTACGACGAACTTCGCATTGTTGGAGGGTTCATGCCTCGCGAAAAGACACGCACGAGTGCCGGCTCGAGGGTCGATGTGGAACCTGCGCCGTGGTTCGCCGGACGCTGGACGATGCTGCCGGTCATCCTCGTGGCGACATTGATGGGGCAGTTCGACCTGTACGTCGTCAACGTCGCCTTGCCGGCCTTGCAGCATGGGCTCGGCGCGGGCCAGGCCGCGGTCGAGTTGTTCGTCGGTGGGTACGCGTTCACCTACGCCGCGGGCATGATCACCGGGGGCAGGCTCGGCGACATCGCGGGGCATCGTCGAATGTTCGTGCTCGGTATGGGTGCGTTCGGGGTGACCTCTGCGCTGTGCGGACTCAGCACGTCCGGCGCGATGCTGGTCAGCGGGCGTTTGCTTCAGGGGGCCGCTGCTGCCGTCATGGTGCCGCAAGTGCTGGCACTGATCACAGCATGCTTCCCACCATCAGAACGGCGTAAGGCGTTGGGCTGGTTCGGTGTCACGATCGGCCTCGGCGCGTTGGCCGGACAGGTCGCGGGGGGCTTGTTGCTCCAAGCCGACGTCCTGGGTCTTGGCTGGCGCGCGATCTTCCTGGTCAACGTTCCGATCGCGGTCATCACGGTGGCGGTCGCGCTTCGCATCTTGCCGGCACGATCGAGCGGGCGGTCCACCACCGTCGACGTGCCCGGCGCAGCTGGCACCACCCTGACGCTCGGTCTCGTGCTGTTCCCACTGATCCTCGGGCGAACCTCGGGCTGGCCATGGTGGTCATGGGCGATGCTGGTCGCCGCGATTCCGATCGGCGTCCTGACGCTGCGCTGGGAACGGACCCTGCAACAGCGGGAGGGCCATCCGGTGCTGCCACTGGCGCTGTTTCGTCTGCCGCCGTTCCGGGCCGGTCTCGTGCTCGGGTTCGTCACCTTCGGCTGGTACTTCGGCTTCATCTTCTGCCTGACGCTGCTGATCCAGGACGGCCTCGGCCTCGACGCGCTGCATGCCGGCCTGACGTTCGCCCCCGTCGGGCTCGCGTTCGCCGTTGCGTCGCTGGCAGCGCGAGGCATCGTGCAACGCCACGGGGCCCGAGTGATCGCCCTGGGGCAGCTCATCTCCTGTGGTGCGCTCGCTGCCATCCTCGTGCTCTGCCTGACACGCGGTGGAGACCTGACACCTGGCCAGCTGATCATCCCGATGACCGCGGTCGGTCTCGGCAACGGCATCTCGATGCCGGCCATCATCGGCGAGGTGCTTCACCACGTGCCGGCGGCACAGGCCGGAAGCGCGTCCGGTGTCCTGACCACCGCCCAGCAGTTCGCCAGTGCGAGCGGCGTCGCCATCATCGGCGGCGTCTACTTCGCCAACCTCAACGCCCCGCACTCTCGTGGAGGTCACGTCTCGGCCCAGGCCGCCAGCACGGTACTCGAAGTACTCCTCGCCGCTGTTGCAGTCGTGATCGCAGCGCGGCTCGGGCGAGACCGTACCCGCACCATCACGCCCCCCGAGAGCCAGCCTGCGGGCGAGGTCGAGGAGGTCGAGGAGGTCGAGGAGGCCGGCGAGGCTGTGTGAGGCCGGTCGTTCCTCAAGCCGCCACCGTCCGACGTGGCACGGTCCCAAGGTCGCCGTTGGGGTTACGGCGGTCTGGCTCCAACGTGCGCTCTTCTTAGCTCGCGACGACCTTGGCTGCCGTGAAGAAGTCGATCGGCATGGGCATCTCCAGCTTCCAGGTGATGGCGATCGGCCGCTCGCCTTCGTGCTTGACGTAGGTGGCAGGTCCCAGGAACAGGTAGGGCGCCCCGGTGCCGTACTCGTCGACGGCGGTCTCCCGGACGAAGAGGAGCACGTTGCTGGTGCCGTTGAGATAGCGCTGCCCGGTCGGTGAGGAGATGGTGGTGCGGCTCTGTGACTCCCAGTGGAACAGCGTCGGGCTGATCGGGTAGTCCTGGTACATCGTGGTGGGGGAGAAGGCCGCCTCGGACTTCTTCAGCTGGATGAAGAAGGCGTCGGTGTTGATCTCGGACGCCCAGAGGACGCCTTCGCGGAAGTTGATCGGCGGCTTAGAGATACTCGCGTCGCCGAGTGCGGCGAGGACCTCCTCGCGTCGGTACCGGCCATGCACCTGGAGCGGAACGCCGGCGAGATCGCCGGAGAGCTCGAGCGTCGTACGTCGGGCATTCTCGAAGCCGAGATCCACGATGGTCGACAGCTCCTGGGCGGCGACCTCGTTGGCATGCAGCGATCGGATCCCTTCCTCGATGCTGGCGAACCCACCGCCGTTGGGCCACAGCGAGAAGAACAGCATCTCGGCGAGACGACGTTCGGCGGGCGACGACCACAGGATCGGCTCGGCCGCCGAGCTGAGCAGTGACTGGTAGATCGCCGCCCGTGGTCGGTCGTCGACGTGGATCAGGGAACGGCCACGCTTGACGAGCTCGTCCTCTCGAGGGCCGACTGAGCGGGTCTCGAAGCCGGCCTCGCGGCGAAGCCGGGTCCACGAGCGTCCCGACTTCAGAAGCTCGGGAAGGGCGGCTCCGGACTCGTCGAGGTACTCGCGCAGGTCGACGTTCCCGATGGAGCGCAGCTCGGCGAGCAGGTCGTTCCACCGGCTTCCGATCTGGGTCTTGAGGTTGGCCAGGACGGCCGCCTGGGTCTCCTTGTCCATCACGATCTGGCAGCCGCTGGGCAGGAAGGGGAACTCCTGGTCGACCGCCGTGCCGAGTCGGCTCCGGGAGAGACCGGTGAGGGCGGTGAGCTTCAGGTCCCAACGGAACCGCTTGTGCTGGTGTCCGACGAAGTCGAGCACGGTGAGCACGGCCTTCTCCGCCGTACGTCGCAGGCCGCGGCCGAGCTGTTGGAGGAAGACGGTGGCGCTCTCGGTGGGCCGGAGGAAGAGGATCGTGTCGACGTTCGGGATGTCGAGGCCCTCGTTGAACAGGTCGACGGTGAACAGGATGTTCACGGTGCCGTCCCGCAGGGCGACGAGGGCAGCGGCGCGCTCATCGGGGGTGGAGTTGCCGGTGATGGCACGGGCGGAGATCCCAACTTGGTTGAACGCGGCCGCCATGTACTTCGCGTGCTCGATCGTGACGCAGAAGCCCAGCGCTCGCATCGCGGCGGTGTCGAGGACCTTCTCGTGCAGCTGCTTGAGGATGATCCGCGTGCGAGCGTCGTTGCCGGTGAAGAGGTTGGAGAGCTCGACGTCGTCGTACGTGCCTTGCTTCCAGCTGAGCTGACTCAGATCGGTGTTGTCCGCGACGCCGAAGTAGTGGAACGGGCAGAGGAGCTCGGCACCGAGCGCGTCCCAGAGCCGGAGTTCGGTGGCGATCCGGCCCTCGAAGAAGGCGTCGCGGACATTGATCCCGTCCGCGCGCTCTGGCGTGGCGGTGAGGCCGAGCAGTTCCGTCGGCGTGAGGTGGTCGAGCAGGGCGCGGTAGGTCTTGGCGGCCGCGTGGTGGAACTCGTCGATGACGACGATGTCGAACGCATCGATCGGCAGGTTCGCAACGCCGTAGGAGCTCAGCGACTGGACGCTGGCGAAGACGTGCTTCCAGTCCTTCGGGAACGCGCCGGCGACGTAGAGCTCGCCGAAGTTCGCGTCGGCCAACACCTCGCGGTACGTCCGAAGCGACTGCTCGAGGATCTCCTTGCGGTGGGCGACGAAGAGCAGCGATGGCTGTCTCGAGGGATCTACGGCGAGGCGTCGGTAGTCGAGGGCTGCGACGACGGTCTTGCCGGTACCGGTCGCCGCCACGACGAGGTTCCGGTGCCGGTCGTGGACCGCGCGCTCGGCATCGATCTCGTCGAGCATCTCCTGCTGGTAGGGGTACGGCGTGACCGCAAGCCCGGACAGGGAGAGGGTGACGCGCCCGCTATTGGTCCGGCCACCTGCTTCGGCCAGTGCCAGGTCGAGTCGGTCGGCGTCTCGCCCGGGCTGGTACGTCTCGAACGCGGCGTCGTTCCAGTAGGTGTCGAAGGTGGCGTTGAACTTCTCTAGCAGCGCTGGAGTCGCGATTCGTGAGAGCCGGACGTTCCACTCGACACCTTCGAGCATGGCGGTGTGAGTGAGGTTCGAGGACCCGACGTAGGCGGTGTCGAAGCCGGTGTCGCGGTGGAACATCCACGCCTTGGCGTGCAGCCGAGTGCGCTGGGCGTCGTACTGCACGCGGACCTCGGCGTCGTACTCGCGCACCAGGTGGTCGAGAGCGCGACGCTCGGTCGAGCCCGTGTAGGTCGTGGTGATCACCCGGAGCCGGCCGCCACGCTCGCGCAGGCGGCGCAGCTCGGGATCAAGGAGGCGTAGTCCGGCCCAGCGGACGAAGGCGCAGAGCAGGTCGACGTGGTCGGCGGTATCGATCTCGGTGCGTAGCTCCGGCCCGAGGCTCGGCTCCGACTTCGCGTTCGTCATCAGCGCCGCTTCGGCCAGCGGCGTGCGCGGCCGGACGTCGGGATAGGTGACGACGCCGGGGCCGACCGTCGGCACGACCCGGAGGAGCTGCGAAGCGGGCGCGGAGACCTCGGTGCCGGTGGCCTGCAGCGTCCCGATCACCCGGTTGGCGAGAGCCACCGCCTCCTCGGCGTTGCGGCCGGTGAAGGCTCGGTGCGCGGATGCGTAGACGTGCTGGGCCAAGACGTGAGGGAGATCGGCCGGGTCGATCGAGCCGGTCTCGATCTCCAGTCCGCTTACCATCGCGAGGCGGGTCTGCAGGTCGGTGGTCACCAGCGATTCATGGAGGCCATACGCGATCGGCTCGAGCGTCATAGCAACCAGCTTTCCTTAACCTGCCCGATGGGATTGGTCGTTCGGCCACATCGGAGTCGGGACTGCCCGGGGCAGCTTAGATTCTCGGTCCGCCGGTGAAGACCGTCCGCAGCTACATCGCCTCCGCCGACCTCGGCACCCCACGCCTCGGCCGCCGCACCATCCGGATCAAGACCGACTCGCTCGACCGCCTGATCGAGGCGCACCCGGCGAACGCCTGGCGTGGGCGAGCTTCGTGATGACGTTGGTGATTGACTGCTCGTCGTGAGCAGTCGATTCGACCCTCCAGACGTGAACGCCCTCGCGGCCCAGTTGATGGCCGAGGCGAGCCCTGAGCAGAAGCGCGCTCTGGTGGATGCCTTGATGAACGGCCGGGTGACGAGCCTCCTCGAGAATCTCAACGAGCGGCAGGGGCCGACGGTCCTGCCGGTTCCGGACGAGGTGCGCGGGTTCCGCGTACGCCTGGACCTGAAGGACGCGAAGCCGCCGATCTGGCGGCGGCTCGAGCTGCCCGGCGATCTGACGCTGCCGAGGGTCCACGACGTGATCCAGGCGGCGATGGGCTGGCACGACGGCCACCTGCATCGCTTCATGACGAACAGCGAGCCGCGTGCGCCGTACTTCCTTACGCAGTTCGACGTCGACGAGGGCGACGAGGGCATCTTGGAGGACGACGTCCGGTTCGATCAGGTGCTCGCGGCGAAAGGCGGCAGCCTCTTCTACGAGTACGACTTCGGCGACGGCTGGCATCACGTCCTGAAGGTCGAGGCGGTGCTCGACGAGGTGCCGGCGGTCGCTCGCTGCCTCGATGGGCGGATGGCCTGCCCGCCCGAGGACTGCGGTGGGATTTGGGGCTATGAGGAGCTCGCGACGTGGGTCCGCAGCGGCTACGACGAGTCGAAGCTCCCCGACATCTTCGATTCCGCGGAGGAAGCGCACGACTGGCTGCCCGTCGACTGGCACCCCGACCACTTCGACGTCCAGGAGGTCAACGAAGCACTCGCCGTCGCGGTGGCCGAACCTGTCGCCGTCGTGGACGATCTGGCCGGGCTGTGCGCCCAGCTCGATCGGCAAGGGATCCGGCTCCTGCGCGAGGTGCTCGGACGGTCGATGTCGCACAGCCCGACCGACATTCCCGACGCGGAGGCGGCCAGGATCACCGAGCCCTATCGCGTGCTCCTCGAGGAGATCGGGAGCGGCGCGAAGCTGACCGCGGCCGGCTACCTCCCGCCGGCGGTCGTGGAGCAGATCGCGGTGCGCACCGGCATCACCGAATGGTGGATCGGCAAGGCGAACCGCGAGGACCTCACCCCACCGGTGGCCGCGATCCGCGACGTCGCCCGCGCTCTGGGGTTGGTCTTCGTCCGCGACGGCCATCTCCGGCCGAGCCGGGCCGGGATCCAGGGCCGCCGCGATCCGCAGCGTCTGGTGCAGCACATCGTCGGGCGCCTCCCGCTCGGGACGAAGGACTGGGAGCGACAAGCCGGCTGGATGGCGCTCGCGGTGGCGGCCAGTGGCTCGCCTCTCGAGCAGTGGCGCGTCGAGATCAGTGACCTCCTGCTCGCGCTCGGATGGCGGACCAGCAATGACCCGTACTCACCACCCCCGGCGAACAGTGCGACCCTCGATGTCCTGCTCCAGTTGGCCGGCGAGAACCGTTTGCATTGGCGCGAGGTCAAGGGGGTCGATCTCGCCGTCGCCAGTGTGGCGCGCGCGGCGATCCGTCAGCCTTCGTGACGTAGCCGACGGCGCGCATTGTGGGAATCCGATGCACTGTGACGTACGTTTGATGTACGTTCTTGGGGCGAATCAGTGACGGAAGGAGTCGTCCGATGGTTGCACAGGCCACTTCCCCGGCGCGGCGCACGACTGCCTCACACGATCAGGCGGTCGAGCTCCGCGACATCATCGAGTTCCTCAACGAGCACCTCGGTGCCCGACTTCTTGCCCTGACCGTTGGTGCTGACCACCGCACGGTCGGTCGCTGGCTGAGCGACCCGGATCGCGCTCCACGGTTTGAGACCGAGACCCGTCTGCGGGCGGCGTACCAGGTGTTCCGTCTGGTGCAGACGGTTGAAGCGTCGCCGACGGTGCGGGCTTGGTTCATGGGCATGAACCCTCAACTTGATGACAAGTCTCCAGCGGAGGCCATCCGCGACGGGGAGGCGCGCGACGTCATGGCGGCTGCGCGCGCCTTCATCAACGCGGGGTAGCGCGGGGTGCCGTCGACCGATCTCGGGCCGTTCGAGGTCGAGGCTCCCGACGTGCTGTACCGGGTGGCGAGGGCGGATCAACCGCTCCGCTTCTCGCAGATCGCGCCCGCCGACGTGCCACTGCCGAAGGCAGGCAACCGCTTCGATGTGCCTGGCGGCGGCGTCCTGTACTGCGCTACGGAGGCTGCGGGCTGCTACGCAGAGGTGCTCGCCCGGTTCCGGCCTTCCGCCGCAGTCCGTGCCGCGGTTCAGGACGAGGACCCGGGATTCATGATCTCCGGCGGTGTGCCGGCCGACTGGCGGGATCGCCGGCTCGAGGTCCAGCTCGGCCTCGTCGACGCGTTGCCGTTCCTCGATGTCGAGCATGAGGCCACCCATGAGCATCTGACGACGGCGGTGGCTCGAGAGATCGCAGCGCTGTCGATCCCCATGATCGATGTCGGCGTCATCCGCGGACCCAACCGTCTTGCCACGCGTGCCGTCGCTGCTTGGGCGTATGCCGCGCAGGACGACGAGGGCAACCTGCGCTACAGCGGGATCAGGTACATGTCCCGCCTCGGCGACCACGAGTGCTGGGCGGTGTTCGAGGGCACGGAGGTGCGCGAGGTCGCACGCGCGCCGATCAGTCGGACTAACACCGCGATGCAGAGGGTCGCTGCGTCGTGGGGCTTGAACGTCTTCTGACGCAACCGGCAGACATGCCTCGATTCTTGCGACACTATCGCAAGAATTTCAGCGAACGAGCGTTCACTGGATTGTTGGCTCGCTGAGCCAACAATCTGCCACGGCATCCTGCCTCGGAACCTTCTGGCCCCGGTGAGGCGCAAGTCGTCCTTGGCGAGGGTGAGCGCCGTGTGGCGTAGGTGGTGGATTGTGAGGTCCGGCCGGCGGCCTCGCGGTCCGGGCGGTTGCGGTCCATCAGGTAGCGGACGCTCATGTGGTCCGTGCGGTCGCTGGGGACAGAAGACCGATCGAGCCGGGGCGGTGTGCTCCAGTAGGTGCTTCTGCAGCATCGGCAGGAACGGCGGTGGGACGAGGACTCTGCCTTGGTGGCTCACGGAGCCACCAATCTGGCGGATGCCACCGACACTCCGATCGCTTCGCCTACGCGGGGTAATCGGGAAGTTCGGCCACCACGCACGCAACCGCGCTGAGGATCGTCGCCTTATCGCGCGGGCACCCGCTCTCGCGCGATTTGCGTGCGTCCAGGGGCCGAGCTCCGCAGCAGGTTCAGCCAGCTGAACGCGATCGCGACCAGACCCACGAGGAGGATCGCGCCGGTGGCCATCCCGATCTGCGCCCACGGGATCTGGGCTACTCCGGCGGCCTTGAGGAAGTCGGCGAGGAAGACCCCGAGCCCGGCAACGACGCCGATGGCGACTCCGAGGAGGAGGGGCGTCAGCGTGGTGATCAGGTGGAGGCGGCGGATGGCGCCCTGGGAGTACCCGAGGGTGTGCAGGGTGCGGTTGGTGGCGCGGATCTCACGGCCGGACGGCGCGATGATGAGGAAGACGCCCATGGCGACCAGGAGCAGCCCGACGAGCAGACCCGCCTTGAACGACATCGGCACGGGCGCGATATCTGGGCCGGGGTCGACGCGGACATCTCCCGTGACGATGCCAGCCACGGTGGCCGCCTTCGTGATGGCGGCCAGATGATCGACAGCATCCGGGTACCGCCGCCACGCCGGGCTCTCGTGCAGACCGAGCCTTGTCGCCAACGCCTGTGACATCACCGCGCCGCCTTCGTTGAACGCGGTCGAGCTCGGGGTCCCGGAGGTGAGTACGGCGGCCGCGTGGCCGAGCACGTGCGGATGGTCCCCCGCGCCGTAGGTGGCGAATGTGACCGTGCCACGGCGGGGACGCGTCTCTGGATCGAGCCAGAGGACCTTTCCCTGGACGATGGCACGCCAGTCCTTGTCGGGCATGTCCCAGCCCAGGTCGACGCCGGCGACCCGGCGGTCGGTGACGATGGTGACAGGCGACGGAAAGAGCGGCAACCAGCGCCCGCCTGCATTCGGAGAGGCCCAGACGTCGTCTTCGAGTGAGCCGAGCGTGGGCTGGACGATGCCCGACGACCCGGCCGCCGCGTCGAGTGCCCGGCCCCCGGCCTCGCCGAGGGGATGTCGGGTCCAGACGACGACCTGCCCGGCGGGGATCGAGGGGCGATAGGTGGCGAGGGCGGTGGCGGTGTAGGAGGACTGCAGCATCACCAGGCCCAGGGGCGCTCCCAGGCCGAATCCGGCGATGCCGACGATGCCGACCATGCGGGCGATCTCGCTGCGGGTCATCCGCACTGCCAGCCACCCGGTCAGGTATCGCGGTGGGATCCTGCGGCCGACACCGACCAGGAGCAGGGGAACGAGAGCCACGAGGGTGGCGCAGAGCAACGCCGCACGGATGAGTCCGCTGTTGCCGTTCGGTGGTTTGAGGACCCACCAGGCTGCGGCGGCGAGGGCGAGCGCGATCCCCACGCCGGCGAGCGGTGCAATGCTGCGCTGGACCACGAGCCGCTCGGCGAACTGGACGGACTCTGCCGCCAGTGCCTCGCGTCGGGCGGCGCGAGCGGTCAGAACCGCGATGCCGGCCGCGGTCAGAAGGATGAAGAAGGCGATCCCGAGGAGGATCGCACGCCATGGGGTCGGGTTCGAGGACGGGTCGGTGTCGGCCAAGGCGGCGATCTGAACCCGCCAGGGCAGGGTCAGGCCCAACCCGAGCAGCAATCCGATCGCCGTGCCAACGAGGGCCGGGACCAGACTGGCGAGGGAGAGGACGGCAGTGGTCTGGTGTCGGGTGAAGCCCAGGGCTTGGAGCGACCCGATCAGGTGCACGTCACGTCGTAGGCGCAGCAAGCTCTGGCCGACCACGATCGCGGCGAGCAGCGCCACGATGGGGAGGGTGAACGCGACCGTGTGCTTGACCCAGAAGGTCCGGAATCCGTGCCCGGGCGCGGCGCGCGCGGCCCCGATCGCCACCGCGTGGTCTTCTAGACGGTGCGCGTAGGGCGCGTCGTCGAGACCGGCCGCGAAGTCTCGGCGCAGAAGCTCCCGGGCGCGTGCGGGGATGGTCACGAAGAGATCGCGACCGAGCCAGCGGAGGCTCACGACCCCCGGTGCGCCGGCGATGTCGCGAGCCCAGGTGCCGGTTGCCGCCAGCACGAGGGGGGTCGAGTGCACCGACCGGGGCCGTGCGAGGCCGACCACCTTGAGCGGGTGCCGCGAAAGGGCGACGGAGATCTCGCTGCCCACCCCCACATGGAGCCGGTCGGCGATGGAGGGGGAGACGGTGACCTCTCCCGCCGCCGTCGGATAGCGACCGCCGACCAGGTCGTAGGCGATCGACGGGTCGAGACGATGCATGTCGAACTCGCCGAATCTGGCGTCGCTCACGGCGTCTGCAGTGGCTCCCCCATCCGGCGAACCGGCTGTCAAGGACGCGGGCGTGGAGACTTCGATGCCGTTCGCCTGGATGCTGGGGGCGAACCGCGTGTCGGCTCCGTATCGGGTGCGGAACAGGTCCTCGGCGAAGGCGGTGGCCTTGGCCGAGGCATGGGCGGGCGCCAGGGGAGTGTTGAGGTCGACGTCCGACCCCAAGAGGCTGGCGTTCTTCTGCTCGGTCGACCTCGCGATCGTGTTGAACACCACGAGGGCAGAGGTGAGGAGGAAGATCACGCTGGCGGCCACGGCGAGTGCCGTGACCGTCCGGGTGCGCTCGCGCACGATCAGGCGGCGAACGAGGAAGACGACGCTTCTCATGCGGTGACCAGCCCAGGCGTCGCCGTGGCCGGGGCATTGCGGCCCTCGACGATCGTGACGACCCGGTCCGCGGCTGCGACCACCTGCGGGTCGTGGGTCGCGACCAGGACCGCCAACCCGGACGTGGCTGCCGCGCGCAGGGCGGCCAGGACCGTATCGGTGGTGGAGGCGTCCAGCGAGCCGGAGGGCTCATCGGCCAGCAGCAGCCGCTTGGTGCCGGAGGCATGTCCGGCAACCGCGCGACTGATCGCTACCCGTTGCCGTTGACCGCCGGAGAGCTCACCAGGGTAGCGGCGCAACTCGTCGCCGAGGCCCAGGTCGACCAGGGTGGAAGTGGCGTGCCGGGTCGATTCCTCCTCGCCGAGGCCGACCAGATAGCCCGCCAACGCGACGTTCTCCAGGCAGGTCAGCATGGGCAGCAGGTTGTACTCCTGAAAGATCGACGAGACCGTGCGTGCCCGATAGCTCGCCAACTCCCGGTCCGACAGCGATGCCAGATCGGTGCCGGCCACGACAACGCTGCCCTCGTCGGTCCGTTGCAAGCCGCCGAGAACCGACAGGAGGGTCGACTTCCCGCTCCCGCTGATGCCGACCAGCGCGCACAGCTCCCCGGCCCGCAGCTCCAGGTCGAAGCCTTGCAGCCCGCGCACGGGCTCGCGGCCGACGCGGAAGGTCTTCACGGCACCGCGCACGACGGCTACGGGTGCACCCCTGTCACTCGACGTCTGTTGCCCCACGGCCATCGCTCAGCAGTGGCGCGTGGAATAGACGGCGAGCGAGCTGAACCGGTCGTTCCATGAGTCGCCGACGTTGGGGTTGCTGTCGCCCGGCGTCTCGCAGTAGCGACGGCCGTCCATGGAGATGTCGGTGTACCACCCAACGGCCCTGCTGCCCTTGTTGGCGATGGCGGTGATCGCGTCGTTGTCGGGCAACCGAGACAGGCTCTTGGGGGTTGTGGCGTCCCTGCTGACCGACAGACCTACGAAGTTCTCGTTGATCCATCCGCAGGCGTGGTCGGCGGCGCACTGCGAGAGGGCCGCTTGCGCCCCCGGAAGACTGACGGCTCCGCCGCCGACGGCGGCAATGCCGATGGCCACGGCCATGATCGTTCTGTTCATCGAATCGTCCTTCTGTGCGTCATTTGGCACGTCAACCGAGCATGATTTTCGTAGTGACCCAGCAAGTAAGTACGACCCTGCGCTTTGGCGTCAACAGCAAGAGCGACAGGCAAATCCGTGATCCCCATCGGCATAACCGATCACTGGTCTCGGCGCCCAATCCGCATTCGGTAATTTGCGCTCCGGGGCCAAGCAATTCGCAGTTAAAGCGTGTTGGATGCGCCGATCTTCTACGATCGATGGGTGACACCTTCCACGCCGTACCTCCGGATCGACGTCGCGCGCCTGGACGCCAACCTCAAGCGCGTCGCGAGCGCCGCCCGTACGGCGGGACTCGCCCTGCGGCCGCATGCCAAGACCCACAAGTCTCCCCAGATCGCCCGGCGACAGCTCGCGGCGGGAGCGTGCGGGCTCACCGTGGCGACGGTCGGCGAAGCGGAGGTCTTCGCCGACGCCGGTGTCACGGATCTCTTCCTGGCGTTGCCGATCTGGCCCGATCCGGACCGTGCGTCTCGCCTGAGGGCACTCGCCGACCGCGTCGCGCTCCGGCTCGCAGTCGACTCTGCCGAAGGCGCGCGTCACCTGGCCTCGTGCTTGGACGGCGCGCCAGCGCGTGTCGTCGTCGAGGTGGACAGCGGCCAACACCGCACCGGAGTGGAACCGGGCGGCGTCGCCGAGGTGGCCGGGGCGGCCGCCGACGCCGGTCTCGACGTCGTGGGAGCGTTCACGTTCCCGGGGCACAGCTACGGGCCGGAGACCGTGGTGTCGGCAGCGGCAGACGAGTCCAGCGCACTCGTGGAGGCGGCTCGTCAGCTCCGGAGCGCCGGCGTCGAGCCCGCCGTACTCAGCGGAGGGTCCACCCCGTCGTTAGAGACCTCGCTCGCCTCCCCGGGTCCGGTGACCGAGCTGCGGCCGGGGGTCTACGTCTTCGGCGACGCGCAGCAGTGGGAGCTCGGTCGTACGACGCCCGACCGGATCGCCCTCACCTGCCGAGCGACCGTGATCAGCCATGCCGGCGGCCGCGTCGTCCTCGACTCCGGTAGCAAGTCGCTCGGCGCCGACCGCGCGCCGTACGCCACCGGCTTCGGTCGCCTGCTCGAGGACCCCGACGCGCGGATCGTGCTGCTCTCCGAACATCATGCCGTTGTCGAGACGAGCCGGCCGTACCCCCTCGGCTCGATCGTGGACGTCGTTCCGAACCACGTCTGCAACGCGGTCAACCTCGCCGAGGTCCTGTACGCCGACGACGGTCGCGGTCTTGAGGGCTGGCCGGTCGCTGCGCGGGGTCGTTGACGCGCTTTCGGCGGTGTTGATGCCAATTGTGTCGCAGCCGTGCTGGATCATCGCCACGTTCCACGTCTGTTAGTTGCCGTTCGGTTTCTTGACAGAAGTAAAACTTGCCAAATCGGGTATCCTCGGACGACGTTCCTCGCCTACGGTGGGAGTGACTCCGAGCCTCGCCGAGGTGCGGAGGGGCTCTCGGGGATGATCGACCCCCACAGGTCTTTTTCGGGGCCCGTCTTTGATTCGCTCAATCAACTACGGGAGACACATATGAAGTTCGCACCGATTCGCACGATCGTATTGCTGCTCGCGGTATTCGCGTCGGCCCTGACAATTTCTCCTGCAGATGCAACGAACGCGTCCGGAAAATGGAACCTGCGCGGTGGGGACCAACTCCAGGTCAACGCCTGGCATTGCGGCACGTACGTCAGCACCTGCAGTTGGAGCAGCTCGACGAAGCTTTTGGGCTCGCACCCGTGGAGGGCCATCTGGATCCAGAACAAGGCGACGCTTGAGGCCCACGGATTTCGCGCCACGCTGACCATCAGCAAGAAGCCGGGCGCCATTCTCGACCAGACGACGAGGTCGATGGGGACGGTCCGGTGGACCAACTTCCGTGCCTGGATCGCCGACAACTCCGGTGAGATGAGCCCGAGTTGGACCACGGCCTACGTCTCTACGCGGAGCTGCGGCCTGGCGAAGGTCACCAAGCGCATCGCCGTGTCCGAGAAGTGCGTCTACGCGGGCGCGTTCTGATCGCCACGCCACCGGCGGGGGACGCCTGCGCGCCTATGCGGCGTGGGCGTCCCTCGTCACCAAGGCGCGGACCTCGCCCATGCGACTCGCTCTAGCCACGCTCACGGCAGCGAGCACCCTCATGCTCACCGGGTGCTCTCAGGTGCTGCCCGTCGCCGCGCCGCCCGCCCCGGTCACGGACGAACTGTCCTTGCTCACCAGCAGTGTGAACAACCTGACCTATCCGCCCTACCTGCGCAGCGAGCCGGCGCCCGCGCCCGACCAGGGCTACGACGCGAGGACAGCGGCGCTGCTCGGCACTCGCACGACGCCGTCGGTGGCGGCTGCGAGGCGCACTCGCCTGGAGAAGGACGCGAGCCAGTTCGGCCCTATCAGCGGGCGATGGCTGCTGCTTCCTCTCGGCGTCGGATTCAAGCCCTACACGGGGGCACTGAACCCGGCGCAGTCGCTCGGCCGCTCTGACGGCTCCTTTGTCGAACCAGGGGCGAACGGGCGCGCCGACGTTGCGGAGACGACCGCCCGGATGGTCGAGTTGGCCACCGCGGCCGACGATCGTGCACTGACGAATGCGCTGCGCGGACGTACCGCGAACTGGCTCTCCCGCGCCGCGCACTCGTCGACGTTGGCGGTCGCAGCCCCGGCCGCGGAAGCACTGCGGCTGCTGCTCGGCCATAAGGTCTCGACCACGGCTCGGTTCCGTGCGCCCGACACCTCGGACTTCTCCCACCTGGATGACGGCCGCCGCGCCGCCCTCCTGGATGACACCTACGACTATGTCCGTCTTCGCCACGCCGAGGGTCGACGGCCGGACGTCGATGCGGACGTCTGGCTTCACGTGCTCGACGCGAACGTCTCGACCGCCGAGGCGCCGGAGCTCTTCGAGCTCACCGCCGTGCTGCGTGGTGCCGGGGTCCCTCGGGAACGTCTGAGCACGATCACGCAGCGCCTCGAGGCGAACCACCTGCCGAACGGCCTCTACCGGGACCCGTCGATGTACGCCGGGGACCCGTCGACCACGATGTTCGCGCTCGCGCTGCGCCACCAGGCGGGTGAGTCGATGGCCGACACCCGGCTGGCCGACGGTGCATCGAAGGCCGTGCGTCAGCAGCCGCGGGCGGGTGGCGCTCTCAAGTTCGTGCTCGGATCCCTGGCGGCGCTCACGCGCGGCGGGGATGCGACCTCGGCTGCACGTGGTTTCTGTGCCAAGCAGCAGACGGTCGGCATCGCGGAGGTGCCGTCATGGACCTTCGAAGCCCTGACCTGCCGCCTCGACGGCGTACCGATCGCGATGCCGTCGTTGGTGCCGTGGTCCACGCGCGACGCCCATGGGATCGTCGAGGCCGCCCACGTCGTCGTTGCCCTCGACGACCTCCACCGTCTGGGGGACGTTCCGGCGTGGCTCCGTGACGCGGTGGCGGCCGCGCCGCAGACCCTCGACCCGGCGCGACTCGGGGGGTTAAGGAACGCGGTGGTCGTCCTCGCGGCCATCCGCGCCCTCCACGGCACCGTGGCGCCGGTTGTCGCGAACGGCCTCTCGCGCTATGCCGCGCGGTCCCTCGGCTGCCCCGGATATCCCGACCTGTACCGGGCGCTCCCCGACGACCCGTTCGGATGTGACCTGGCCACGACGCTCGCCGTCCGCCGCTACCTCGACCCTGCGATCCAGAAGGAGGGATCCGATGAGTGACGACGTGCTCGCGGGCCGCCATCTCGTTCATTCCTACGGCGCTGGACCGCGCCGGATCGACGTACTGCGTGACGTCAGTCTCGCCGTACGCGCCGGTGAGTTCGCGGCGCTCGTCGGCCGGTCGGGGTCGGGGAAGACGACGCTGCTCCAGATCCTGGGCCTGCTGGCCGCACCCGCCGGGGGTGACGTCATCATCGACGGCGCCCCCGTGCGTGGCGCCACCAACAGTGCGCTCGCCCGGTTGCGGCGCGACACCCTGGGATTCGTCTTCCAGGCGGGCAACCTCCTGCCGCAGCACGATGCGGTCGGCAACGTGCTGATGCCGTGGAACGGCTCCCGCGCCGCAGGGCAGGCTCGCGCGATGGAGCTTCTCGAGCGATTCGGCATTGCCGAGCGTGCGCACCATCGCCCCGACGAGCTCTCCGGCGGCGAGCAGCAGCGGGTGGCGCTGGCTCGTGCGTTGGTCAACGAACCGCGGATCATCCTGGCGGACGAGCCCACCGGGTCGCTGGACCTCGAGAACGAGCGCACCCTGCTCCGGCTTCTCCGTGAGCTCGCCGACGAGGGCACCGCCGTCCTCGTGATCACCCACAGCAACAGCGTGGCGGCCGCGACCGACACGACCTGGCGCCTCGTCGACGGACGGGTCTCGCGCATGGAGCGCAGCGGTCCCGAGGCACCGCCGGCGCACGAGGCGCACCGATGAAGACGGGGCGATTGGCGGTCTCCAACGTCCGCGCTCTCCGCCGGAGGCTGGTCGGGCTGGTCATCCTGACGGCGGTCGCCGTCGCGCTCTGCGTGGCGTCCTTCGCGATCACCCAGCGCGCCCAGACGGTCACCGACTCTCGCCTTCAGGAGGGTGTCACGAACCGGAGCATCCAGCTCCAGGGCCTCAGCGGTCGCGACGACGTGAAGCCTCTGACCGAGGGGGCTCTCAAGCGCGCGGCCGAGCTCCCCGGCGTCGCTGAGATAGAACCGGTCACGCAGGCCGGCTTCGACTACAAGTCGGACACCGTGGACGGTGTGCTGCTCTATGCGACCACGCCGCGAGCGTCGTTTCCGCCGCCGATAGTCGCGCAGACCCGCGCCCATGTCTTCCCGCTGAGTCGCGGCGAAGCCGTGCTGCCGGCGAGCTCTCAGGGTTCGGACCTGCGACCACTCCTGGGCAAGACCATCACCGTCGGCGTCACTCGTCGCATCGGTCCCAACGAAGGCACAGGGGCGTCTGACCGGGTCACGGTGGTGGGTCTCTTCGATCCGAGCTGGCAGCTCGACAATCCCGACGCTGCGTACGTCGACGGACACACCGTCGCCGATTGGGCGGCGATGCGGGCGGGAATGAGTCCTCGCCGATTCCTGACTACCGTCGGCTACGACTCCGCGACGGTGCTGGCCAACGACTCCGCGCACGTGGGTCCGGTGTTGCACGAGCTCCAGGACCAGCACTTCGCGGCGTCCTCGTTCCAGCAGGAGCTCGAGGCGCTGCCCGCCGTACTCGAGCTGGTGCGCGTGGTCGGATACGCCCTGGTGGTGTTCCTGGTCATCCTGACCGCGTTCGCCTCCTATCAGGTGATGGCCGCACTGGCCAGGCAGCGCAACCGCGAGGTCGGCATCCTCAAGGCGGTCGGGTTCACCGACCGGCGGATCTTCGGCCTCGTCGCCGCCGAGGCGCTCGTCGTGGCCGTCGTCGCCGCGGCGAGCGGACTGGTGCTCTCGGTCGGTGTCGCAACGGTGGGCAACGCCCTGCTGCGGCAGCACGGCGACCTGCGCACGTTCCTGTCTCCGGGCGTGGTCTTCCCCCAACCAACGATTGCCGTGGTTGCGGTGATCGCCGTCCTGGCGGTCATCGGGCTCGGCGCACTGCTGCCGGCCTGGCGGGCCGCGCGGCTCACACCCGCGGAGGCGATTCGAGAATGGTGAACCACGGTAGAAGAGTCAGTGTCATCATGGCGGCAGCGGTCGTGGCGCTGGTGCTCACGGCGTGTTCGCGGAGCGCCACGGTCGAGTTGAGCAGCGACTGGTCGCATCTGATCGGCTACACGAACGTGTCGGTCGACGACCGGATGCTGGTGGTGGGCATCGACCCGGCCGCCGGCGAGGCGCGGGCGCTGGCCGATGTCCCGACGCCGCCCGACGGGAACCCGGTGGAGAGCGGACCGGTCAGTCGCAACGGCGCGGGGCAGACAGTCGTCGTACAGCCCACCGACTCAGGCGCCGGCGTGGCCTATCGCGTCGATCGAGGCTCGGCGACCGCCACCGAGGTCGCGTCGCTGCCGGGCGGCGGGCCGCTCTATCCGCGCCGCGGGGGATGGGCCGACACCGCGTCGAAGCAGGGTGTCACGCAGGTGACGCTGCGTGACTCGGCGTTCGCGGCCACCGGGACGTTCCGGATATCGGCGCCCTCGGAGCTGGGCGCGACCGACGGTGGCCATCTCCTCTGCCTGGCGGGTCGAGCAGGACATCGATACGTCGTGACCACCATCGACCTGACCACTCACGGGACCGTGGCCTCGGCTCACGTGTCGGCCAAGCCTGACGACGTGGCGTGCATCGACGGACATCCGTTGATCGCCTACGCCCGCCCGGGCCTTGCGGCCCCCGGCGTGACGCGCCTCGCCAGCGGGGCGTCGGCGGCCGCACTGCGTGGTGAAGTCGTCGATGCGATCGTCGTCGACGGGCACACGGCCATCGCCGTGGTGGACTCGCAGGAAACCACCGCGCTCGAGCTCATCGCTCCGAGGAGCGGGAAGGTCACCGAGCTCGCCACCGTCCCCGGCATCGCCGTCGTGGACGCCTTCCTCAGCGGGCGCACGCTGGTGTTGATCGGCGACGGCCGAGCGGTGACGTTCGACCTGCGGACGCACGAGAGCCGCTCCTTCCCGCTCCCGGGAAGCCGGGACGCGGGATGACGTCGTCTGGGTCCCTGGCTGCCGGGGCCGGCCTGGTGATGGCGCTCGCGTCCGTGGCGCTGGCGGGATGTGGCGACGGGCGGTCGGCCCCTGCCCCGACGGGGCCGTACAACGTGAGAACGCCCCCGGGTGGTCTGCCGATCTCGTTCCGCGTGCCGGCCGGCTGGCAAACGGACGCCGACTGGGCGATCAGCACCCGCGACGGCGCTCCCACCTTCATGACGCGCGAGTACTCGTTCGCGCTCGATAGGACCGCGCCCGTGGATATCCACAACGTGATCACGATCTGCGTCGAGCTCACCGGCGAGCGGTCGTGCGCGAACTCCGGGCCGAATCTCATCCGAGTGGTCGACGGCGCGACCGAGACCCTGACGGTCAACGTGATGCCGTCCGCGCTGCCCAAAGACAACCCGTCGGACGCGCGCCTCTGGCGCGCCGTCCACTTCGCCTTCCCGTCGCGGGCCCTCGAGCCTGCGGCCACTCCTACGCCACAGTGACAGTTGGCTTGGTTGGTGACACATCGGATGTGTCACGGATTGCCGGAGATGTCACGGTGACAGTTTGCGGTCCGTTGCCCCGGCGCGGGACCGTACCCAGCCGCATCCGGGCCTACGCGCCCTGCTGCCGCAGATACCGCCCGAAGTGCGGCACGGTGAACGCGATCCGCCCGCGCTCGCCGGAGTAGATCAGTCCCTTCTTCAGCAGCGCGTCGCGCGCGGGGGACAGGGACTGCGGCTTCTTGGCGAGTACGGCGGCGACGTCGGCGGTCGCGACCGATCCGACGGCGTCGCTGTCGCTGCCCAGCTCGGTAGCGGCGTCGGCCATCGCGCGCAGGTAGTCGCGCTCGGCCGGAGTCGCGCGCTCGTAGCGCGAGCCGAAGAACCCGACCGCAAGCTCGCGCTCGGCCTCCGGCGAGGCGACGTCGACGTCGCTGGCGCTGATCGGGCTGCAGGGGGCGAGGTCCCACACGGCCTTGCCGTAGGCCTGGATGAAGTACGGGTAACCGCCGGTGGCGGCGTACATCGCCTCGAGCGCCGCCTCGTCGAACCGGGCCTCCTCCTCGTCGGCGGGCGCCTGCAACGCGCGGTCGGCGGCCTCGCGAGTGAGCCGGTCGATGCGCTGGTAGGAGAAGAGCCGTTCGGAGTAGGACTTGCTCGCCGACAGGACGGCCGGCAGATGCGGCAGCCCGGCGCCAACGACGATGAGCGGTAGACCCGATTGGCTGATCTCGTGGCACGCCGCGCAGAGCGCCGAGACGTCGTCGGGCCCGAGGTCCTGCATCTCGTCGATGAAGACGCCGACGCCCTTGCCGACGTCGGCCGCCAGTCCGCCGATGTCGCTGAGCAGCTCGACGAGGTCGATCTCGATGTCGCCGGAGTCGGCCCGACCCCGTACGGCGGGCACGTCGATGCCCGGGGACCACTGCTCGCGCAGCTTGGCGTTGGGCCCGGCCTCGCGCTGGACGAAGCCCCGGATCACGCCGAGCGCCTGGTCGACCTGCTCCTCGTCCGGGTGGCCGAGCTCCCGGACAGCCTGGTGCAGTGCACTGCCGAGCGGGCGGCGCAGCGACTGGTCCGGCCGCGCCTCGAGCTTGCCGGTGCCCCAGCCCTTGCGGACAGCCGCCGACCGGCAGGCGTTGAGCAGGACGGTCTTGCCCACGCCGCGCAGCCCGGTGAGCACCAGCGATCGCTCCGGACGGCCGCGGGCGACCCGCTCCAGCACCACGTCGAAGGCCCGCAACTGGTCGTCACGACCGGCGAGCTCGGGCGGCCGCTGGCCGGCGCCCGGGGCGTAGGGATTGCGGATCGGGTCCATGATCGGACCGTATCCCGATCTCTAGGCCCAGTCTTAGATTTGGTTAGCGAGTCGCATCGAACGCTAGCGACACCATCGCGACACCACCCGCGACACCGCTGCCAACACCGCCGACTCAGCCCGGCGCCGACGATCTCGCGTGCTGGAAGATCAGGTTCGTCTCGGTCAGAGCGACGTCGGGGTTGCTGGACAGGTGCTCGATGACGAAGTCGTTCAGCGCCTCCGGACCCGACGCCGCGACGTGCACGAAGAAGTCGTGCGCCCCGCCGAGCAGGAAGACGTTGAGCACGCCGGGCAGCTGCGACAGGTGCCGCAGGAACGCACTGAGCCGGGAGCGCGCATGGCCCTGCATCCGCACCGCGATGATCACCTGCAGCGGCCGGCCGACGAGGGCCGGGTCGATATCCGCGTGGAAGCCGCGGATCACGCCGGCCTCGCGCAACGCCCGCACACGCGCCAGGCAGGTCGACGGAGCGATCCCGGCACGCTGCGCGAGCGCCTTGTTGGGCAGCCTGGCATCGGCCGCCAGCGCGTCGATGATGACCCGGTCGACTCGGTCGAGGGTCGGTGCCACCGTCGTACTGCGTTCGAGACCGGTGTGCTGTGCCCGAACGTCCTTCGGCAACGCGGGTCCCGATGCGCGTCTTCCCGCAGATCTGTGCTCCATATCCGAACTCTAGAGAATCTTGTTCGGCAAGGTAGCCACCAGCCGAACAACAGGCGGACGATTCCTCCTATGAGGATCGGCGTACCCACCGAGGTCAAGAACAACGAGTTCCGCGTGGCCATCACGCCCGCGGGCGTGCACGAGCTGGTGCAGCACGGCCACACCGTCACGGTCCAGAGCGGGGCCGGCATCGGCTCCTCGATCGCCGACTCCGAGTACGCCGCCGCGGGCGCGCACCTCGAGGCCGACGCCGACACGGTCTGGGGTGAGGCCGACATGGTGCTCAAGGTCAAGGAGCCGATCGAGGAGGAGTACCACCGCCTGCGTGAGGGCCTCGTCCTCTTCACCTACCTCCACCTCGCCGCCGACAAGCGGCTCACCGAGGAGCTGATGGCCCGCAAGGTCACGGCCATCGCGTACGAGACGGTGCAGACCGCCGACCGCGCGCTGCCGCTGCTCGCCCCGATGTCGGAGGTCGCCGGCCGGCTCGCGCCGCAGGTCGGCGCGAGCACCCTGCAGAAGGCCAACGGCGGCCGCGGTGTCCTCATGGGCGGCGTCCCCGGAGTGGCTCCGGCCAAGGTCGTCGTCCTCGGCGCAGGCGTGTCGGGCTTCAACGCGGCCACGATCGCCAAGGGCATGGGCGCGGAGGTCACGCTGCTCGACCTCAGCGTCAACGCGCTGCGCCGCGCCGACCAGTACTTCCGCGGCTCGGTGCGCACCCTGGCCTCCAACAAGTACGCCGTCGAGCTGGCCTGCCTCGAGGCCGACCTCGTCATCGGTGCGGTCCTGGTGCCGGGCGCCAAGGCGCCGACGCTGGTCTCCAACGAGCTGGTCTCGCGGATGAAGCCGGGCGCGGTGCTGGTCGATATCTCCATCGACCAGGGCGGCTGCTTCGAGGACTCCCACGCGACCACGCACGCCGACCCGACCTATCCGGTCCACGACACGGTCTTCTACTGCGTGGCCAACATGCCCGGCGCGGTGCCGCACACCTCGACGTACGCGCTCACCAACGTCACGCTTCCCTACGCGGTCGCGGTGGCCGACCTCGGCTGGCAGGACGCTCTGCGGGCCGACCCGGCACTGGCGCTCGGGCTCAACACCCACGACGGGATGCTGACCAACGAGCCGGTCGGCGACGCGGTCAGCATCGCATCGACGCCGCTGGCCGACGTCCTGCGCTGACCCGCGCGGTGCGAGAACCCGGGCCTCGGGTGGTCACAACCCGGGGCTCTGCGCGAATGCGGGGCGTGCGCTGACCGCGCGTACCCTGATCAGGTCATGTCGAGCGCCGCTGTCCTGCCGTGGTGGAGTCCCCGCCTGTGGGGAGCCCACGCGCTGCTCGTCGTCGCGCTGGCCGCCACGATCGCGCTCGGCTACTGGCAGTGGCACGTCTCGCAGGATCACCGCTCCGCGCAGGTGGCGAGCATCGCCCACGAGCAGCCGCGTCCGCTCTCCGCGGTGATGGGTCACAACGACCCGTTCCCGGACGCGGCGCTCGGCCGGCCCGTCTCGATCCAGGGCAGCTGGGTGCCGCAGGGCACCCTGTTCGTCCACCAGCCGGGCGGCTACTGGGTGGTCAGCCCGGTGGCCGTCGGAGGCCCCGGCCAGCCGGCCATCTACGTCATCCGGGGGTTCACGAGGACCCCGCACGCGCCGACGGTGGCCGGTACGACGAGCCTGGTCGCCTGGCTCGAGCCCGACGGCTCCGACACCACCCCCGACCCCAACCCGCGCGACGACATCCTGCCCTCGCTGCAGCTCTCCCTCGCCGTACCGCACGTGCGACAGCAGCTCTACAGCGCATGGGCCGTCTCCGCCGACGGCCAGGGCGCCTGGAACGTCGCCCAGACCAACGACGGCACCGCGGGGCTCATGCGGGTGGCGAATCCGGGCGGTGGGAAGGCCAGCGTGACCACCGGTCTGCGCAACCTGCTCTACGCCATCGAGTGGTGGCTCTTCGGCTGCTTCGCGATCTACATCTGGTGGCGGTATGTGCGCGACGCCACCCGTCAGGCGCCTGTGGGGGAGCCCGCCTCAGCCGATACCCAGGATCACGCCGTAACCTCTCAGCCGTGACACGTCTCTTCACCGCCTACCGTGTGCTGGCGATCGCCGTCGGCGTCTTCCTCCTCGCCGCGAGCATCGACTGGCTGCTCCACCAGCTCGACAAGGGCGTCGCCGACCTGTGGTGGCTGTGGATGATGCACGGCTACGTCTACATCGTCTACCTGCTGGTCGCCGTGCCGTTCATCCGCAAGGCCGGCTGGTCGCTGCAGTTCTTCGCCCTGGTCATCATCGCCGGCCTGGTGCCGGTGCTGATGTTCTTCGTCGAGCACTTCGTGTCGAAGAAGTACAAGAGCGAGCACCCCGAGCTGTTCGCCGTCGCGGCCTGACGCTCGCCTACTCGAGATCCTCGTCCGGCAGCGGGTCGGTCAGCGGGTCGAACGGCTTCGGCGCGGCCGTGCCGGCAACGGGATCCGTGCTGGCCTGAGTGGTCTCGGCCGGCTCGACGTCGTCGGGCTCGTACGGGTCACCGTCTTCAGGCTCCGTCGGCTCGGCCGGCTCGGCCAGGTCGACGTTCTCGGGGCCCAGGCTCGGCTCGAGGGTGTCCTCCGCGACGTCCCAGAAGGGATCGGGCGAGCTCGCCGCCTCGGCCGCCCTCGCCTCGCGCTCGGCGGCTGCCGGCGACGGCACGGCGCTCAACGTCTGCCACTCGCTCTCACGCGGCGCGAGGAGACGCCTGGCGGCGTACCCGACGGCTGCGAGCAGCAGGACGAGCAGGGACAGCGACCTCAGCTTCCTCATGACGCCATTCAACCGTGTCGACCCACCGGGGACCAGCAAGGTCCACGGTTGCAGGTCGTGGGAGGATCGAGTGGCACTACAACCAGAACAGAAGGGCTGTCATGGCTGACCAGAAGGCCATCCTGCACACCAACCGTGGCGACATCACGGTCACCCTCTTCCCGAACCACGCCCCGGAGACGGTCGCGAACTTCGTCGGCCTGGCCAAGGGCGAGAAGGCGTACGACGCCGGCAACGGCAAGACCGGTCCGTTCTACGACGGCCTGACCTTCCACCGGGTGATCGACGGCTTCATGATCCAGGGCGGTTGCCCGCTCGGCACCGGCACCGGTGGACCGGGGTACACGTTCAAGGACGAGCCGCACCCCGAGCTCACCTTCGACAAGCCCTACCTGCTGGCGATGGCCAACGCCGGCCCGGGCACGAACGGCTCGCAGTTCTTCGTCACCGTCGCGCCGACGAGCTGGCTCAACTTCAAGCACACGATCTTCGGCGAGGTCGAGGACGACGCCAGCAAGGCCGTCGTCGACGCGATCGCCACGACCAAGACCGGTGCGATGGATCGGCCGGTCGACCCGGTGGTCATCGAGTCGGTCGAGATCGTCGGCTGACGACCTGCGTTCCGCGCACTTGATGACCGGTCCGACTGGTGAGTGACGTGACGCAACAACCTCCGAGTGTCGGGGTGCCGGTCTGCTACCGGCACCCCGGCCGGGAGGCGCACATCCGCTGTCAGCGGTGTGACCGCCCGATCTGCCCCGACTGCATGCGCAACGCCTCGGTCGGCTTCCAATGCCCCGAGTGCGTCGCCGAGGGGCGCCGTACGACGCGGCAGGTGAAGCGGTTCACCGGTGCGCGGGTGGGGTTCCGGGCCGCTCCTGTGACCTACACGCTGATCGCGATCAACGTCGTCGTGTGGGCGCTGATCAACCTCACGGGCGGGTACTCCAGCAAGCTGCTGGAGCTCTTCGCCTTGCGCAGGGTCGGCACCTGCGGGCTGGACCTGAACCGGATCGATCCGACGGTCGGCTCCGCCGCGGAGTGCGCGCAGCGCTACGGCGGTACCGCGCACTGGATGGCGGGGGCCGGCGACGGTGCGCCGTGGCAGCTGTTCACCACGATGTTCACCCACGTCGAGGTGTGGCACGTCGGGGTGAACATGTTCTCGCTCTACATCCTGGGGATGCAGCTCGAGCCGATCCTCGGACGGGCACGGTTCCTGGCGCTCTACCTCATCTCCGGACTCGCCGGCTCCGCCCTGATCTTCTGGGCGGCCGGCCCGCAGGAGTTCACCGTGGGGGCCTCGACCGCGCTGTTCGGACTGATGGGTGCCTTCGCGGTGTTCCTGCTCCGGGCCCGCGCCTCGCTCCAGCCACTGCTGTGGACGCTGGTGATCAACTTCGGGATCACCTTCGCCGTACCCGGGATCTCGTGGCAGGGCCATGTCGGTGGGTTCGTCGGCGGCGTCGCGGTCGGCACGGTCATCGTCTACTCCGGCGGCCGGCAACGGCGACGCTGGCAGACGGCGGGGATCGCCGCGATCGGGGCGATCGTCGTCCTTGCCATGGTCGTGCGAGGCGTGACCCTGGCCTGACCCCGATTTTCCACAGTTGTGCACACAGCTGTGGAGAATCACACCGATGTAATTCTCCACAGAGTTATCCCCGGCTGTGAGGAACGAGGACGGGCTCCGGATAGCCGCTGCACTGTCGCCGCCCGGCGGCCGCGCCGCTAGCGAAAGTGTCACCGTGACAGTTTGGGTGGTGGGTGACAGGGCGGAGGTGTCACGCGCGATGCCAAGTGTCACCGTGACAGTTTGGGTGGTGGGTGACAGGGCGACCGTCCCGCGAAATGACGAACGGCCGGTGCCCGAGGGCACCGGCCATTCGACGTACTCAGCTCACTCCCAGCGCGTGGCGAAGGCGAAGCCGATCGCCATCCAGGCGATCCCGACGACCAGGTTCTTCTGGTTGAGGTCGTTGAAGATCCAGATGTCGTGCCAGTACGACGCACCGCTGGTGACGTAGTAGACGCAGATCCACGCCAGGCCGATCACGAAGCAGGCGACCATCATGGGCGCGACAAGCCGGCCACGGCCGAACGGCGTCTTCGGGTGGGCGGAGACGAGGAGCCCGATGAAGAAGAGGCCGAAGGCGATCAGGTAGTTCCAGTCCCGCAGGTCGCGCAGGACGGGGAGGCCGCGGTAGTCGCTCTTCGTGTAGCCGGTGTAGCCGTGTGGCTTCGGGTGGACGCCGAAGTAGTAGTAGAAGAGCCAGGCCAGCCCAATGGCCATCAGGACGAGAGCGATCGCGAAGCGCGTCGTGAAGACGGGCTCGCCAGTCGTGTCCAGCGACATCGACGACTTCTTCAGCTTGACCACGGGTGGTCTCTCCTTGGGTCAGTGGAAATGCAGGCCATACCCTAGTCGTCGTGACGTCAGGTTCCCACGCGAGGGCGGCGCGCGCTCGGCGCGCGTGGCGCTGGGGCACGCCCGTAGCCGTGGTCGCGTGTGGCGCACTCTTCGTCGTGAGCGCCCACAACAGCCAGGGCACGGACCTGCGACCGGGGCGGTATGTCGGCCTCGACGGCCTCGTCGCCAACGAGGCCAACCAGACGAAGGGGCTGACCAATCAGGTCGCCCAGCTGCAGCAGCAGATCGACCAGCTGAGCAAGGAGGTGCCTGGTCGCGACGTGCGTGCGGCACAGCACAGGGCCGACGCGCTGAAGTCGGCGGCCGGCCTTGCTCCGGTGCGCGGCGCCGGCCTGGAGATCACGCTGACCGATGCGCCCGAGAAGAACATGCAGGGCAGTCCCTACCAGGCCGCCACCTACGTCGTGCACCAGCAGGACATCCAGGCGGTGGTCAACGCGCTATGGCGCGGCGGCGCCAAGGCGATCACCATCCAGGGGCAGCGGGTGGTCAGCACCACCGGCATCAAGTGCTCGGGCAGCACCGTCTCGCTGCAGGGGGTGCCCTATCCCGAGCCGTTCGTCATCGATGCGGTCGGTGACCCGACGCAGCTGCAGGCCGGCCTGGACGGCGACTCCTACGTCAACAACTACCGTGCCCAGTCCGCCAACCCGCAGATCGGCATCGGCTGGTCCGACCAGGTGCGCAGCGCCATCGTGGCCCCGGCGTACAGCGGCCTGACCAACCTGCAGTACGCCACCCCGCTGGGCTGAGAGCCGCAGCGGGACGGGGTCACGGCCCGACGGTGACCGTGACTGTCGCCTTGCCCACGTTGCCCGCGGTGTCGCTCACCTGGTAGGTCACCGGCTGCGTCGCACCGACGAACGTCGGGTCCGGGGTGAAGGTGACCTGGCCGTTGTCGACCTTCCACGTGCCCTGGCCGGCTACCTTGAGGTCGCCGTTGACCGGGGTGCCGTCGGGTCCGAGCAACGCGAGGGTGGTCTTGTCGAAGGTGACCGCCGGGTCGCTGGTCGAGTCGTTGGCGAGCACGTCGATGGTGACGGGCGTGTTCGCCGCGGTGGACGCCGTGTCGTTCTGCATGGTCGGCGGGGCGGCGTAGTGGGTGACGGTGATCGCCACGTTGGTGCCCTGCGGCGCCGGCTGGTTGGCGGGGTAGTTCTGCTGGGTGACGGTGCCGTAGGGCTGGTTGGACTGCGCCGTGGAGGGGAAGACCGTGTACTTGAACCCGCGCTGGGTCAGCGCCTGCTTCGCCTGCGCCTCGGTCAGGCCCACGACCTTCGGGATCGACTGCTCGCCCTGGGAGACCGTCAGCTCGACCGAGCTGCCGGGCTGGACGGAGGCACCTTGACGGGGGTTGCTGTCGAGCACCGTGTTCTTCGGCTGGTCGCTCTTGGTCGGGTTGATCGTCCACTGCAGGCCGTGGTCCTTGAGCCACTTCTCCGCGTCGGTCAGGTTCATGTTCACCAGCGAGATCATCGTGACCTCGGGCTTGCCGGTGGAGACCTTGAGCACGATGGCCGTCCCGGGTGCGACGTACCAGGCCTGGGTCCAGGCGGGGTCGGTGTCGATCACCGATCCGGCGGGCACGGTCTGGTTGGGGACGTTCTCGACGGACTGGGCGACGGCGAGGCCGGCGTTGACCAACGTCTGCCGGGCCCTCGTCTCGGTCATCGAGTGGTCGCTGGACCAGCGCACGTCGGGGACCTGGATCTGGTCGGCGTTCTTGTCGTGCGGGAAGAGCTTCATGAAGCCGAAGATCGCCGCGGCGATCAGGGCGAGGATCAGCAGCACCAACGCGATCGTGACGCCGCGCGGCGTACCGTTCGGCTCCTCCTCGTACGGCGGAACCGGTGCCGGCGCAGGGTCGGGCGTCAGCGGGGGTACGACGCTCGTCGCGCCCGCCCCGAGCGGCAGCGCCGCCACGACGGCGGTCGGAGCGGCGACCGAGACCGGCCGGCCGGCCAGGTAGCGCTCGATGTCGTCGCGCATGGCGGCCGCGGACTGGTAGCGGTCCTCGACGCGCTTGGCGAGCGACTTGAGCACGATCGCGTCGAGCTCGGGCGGGATGGCGGTGTCGTGGTCGCTGGGCGGCGTGGGCATCTCGCGCACGTGCTGGTAGGCCACGGCCACCGGGGAGTCGCCGACGAACGGCGGCCGTCCGGTCAGCAGCTCGTAGAGCAGACAGCCGGCGGAGTAGACGTCGGAGCGGCTGTCGACGGTCTCGCCGCGCGCCTGCTCGGGGGAGAGGTACTGAGCGGTGCCGACGACAGCGGCCGTCTGGGTCATCGTGGAGGCTGCGTCGCTGATGGCGCGGGCGATCCCGAAGTCCATCACCTTCACGTCGCCGCTCGGGGTCAGCATGACGTTCCCGGGCTTGATGTCGCGGTGGATGATGCCGGCGCGGTGGCTGTAGTCCAGGGCGGAGAGGACGTCGGAGGTGATCTCGAGGGCCCGCTCGGGGAGGATCTTGCGTCCTTCGCGCAGGATGTCACGCAACGTCCGGCCGGCGACGTACTCCATGACGATGTAGGGCTGGGCGACGCCGTCGGTGCCGACTTCCTCGCCGGTGTCGTAGACGGCGACGATCGAGGGGTGGTTGAGCGACGCCGACGACTGCGCCTCCCGGCGGAAGCGGGCCTGGAAGGTCGCGTCGCTGGCGAGGTCGTGACGCAGCCGCTTGATCGCGACCGTTCGGCCGAGCCGGCTGTCGGTGCCCTTGCGGACCTCCGCCATCCCCCCGCGTCCGAGCAGTTCGCCTACTTCGTAGCGCCCGCCGATCAATTCCGTGCTCATTGCTGGTTATCTCCTGCCGAACCGGCCGTCGACGTGCCGGATGGACTGATGGTCGGTGACGAGGTCGGCGACGGCGTCACGGTCACGGTGGACGTCGGCGATGCCGGTGCGCTGCTCGTGTGGGAGGGCGTGGGAGATGCCGGGGCCGGCGGCGCCGAGGTGGCCGCGGCCTGGAAGTACTTGATCACGACGACCTCGCCCTTGCGGACGTCCCGACACGGCGTGACGTACTGGACGGTGTCGGCGGCGTGCCCCGGCTGCGGCGGCACGGCATGCTCGCGCGACATCAGCCCCTGCTGACGCAGATCGGCGGCCGCGGTGTCGACCGTCGAGCCCGCGTAGCACGAGGCCGGCAGGTTGAAGGCCTTGGCCGCCTTCTTCGCATGCGCGGAGTGATGGGCTGCGGGGGTGGACGGCTGGCCTGCGGCGGGGCTCGCGCTGCTGCCGTGGCTGAGGAACCAGGCCAGCAAGCCGATCGCGATCACGACGAGCAGGAGCAGCACGATCAACACCCAGTTGAGTACGCCGAGCTGCCACCAGCGCCGCCGGCCACGCTCCGGCTCGGCCGCCACGGCCGCCGGTGTGGCAGCTGCGGGCGGCCGGGAGACCACGGTCGTGCTCGGGATCGCTCGTGTCTCGTCCGCCGCCGCCGCGCCGCCTGCGCCGGCGAGCGCGCCCAGGGCCGCTCCGCCGGCCAGGCCGAGCGGGATGCCGG
>Ga0131853_10001275_pt1 | contig 45264 bp, 38 predicted proteins | sample TergutLab28metaG_FD_92764 | JGI IMG/M metagenome (GOLD analysis project Ga0131853, IMG submission 92764) | Labiotermes labralis P1 segment gut microbial communities from Petit-Saut dam, French Guiana - Lab288 P1 (version 2) (version 2) | ecosystem: Host-associated > Arthropoda: Insects >... | reverse complement strand
GTAATTCAGAGTTTGAGGAATAGCGGTCTAACAGCACCTTTAAGATTACAGGTTAGCCTGTAATTTCTTATAAAGAAAAGAAGCACAGTGCTTCTTTAAAGCGTATTTATTTCGCTTTTGTTCCTAACAAGGTAAAGGATATTGAAAAAAATCCACAGGTTTCACTTTCTAATGGTTGGAATAATTTTAAAGGAAAAGCTTATAATGTCGGGCATCCATTAGAAGAAAGCAACAAAGCGATTAGAGAAAAACTAATCAAAGCTTTTATAAACTGGTATTTTTTGGCTAATAATGAGGCTCATAAAACAATGTGTTATATCAAAGTGGTAATTGGAAAATGGCTTTTTTCACAAAGAAGGTCAAGGGTATTCAATAGATTTTACCAATAACACATTGGAAGAAAGTGAGTTTAAGCCACATATTGATCTAGATTTAAAAGTAAAGTTTTAATGAATAAAAATAATAATCAGTTAAAGGCTCGCATTATGCAATACAAAGTGGCATCATAATTCTATATTTAGCAAATCAAAATACAAATGAAGTAGTTGTATCACATATTTTATGGGAACCGTCACTCTGATTATATTTAGAAACTACTTGCAAATAAAGCTAAACACATCTTACGGATGTGTTTTAAATATTTTATAGAAAAAATATTTTCAAATAATTCTTGAACGTTGATTAAAATAGTAAATTCCGCTCAAAGTTTGTGAAACAAAAAAAGCAAATTTTGCGGTACTTACTTCCTAAATCTAAAGAAAAAGATATGGAAAAAACGATAGAGATATGATATAATTAAAGTTAGATACTAAATATAGATATACTGAAAAGGCGGAACTGTTAAGTAATTGAGGGACTTAATTCCGCAGGGGTAATTATAAATAGTTATCGGCTCTGATTTGAATAAAATAGATCTTATTATTTCTTAAAGATTAAGGGTTTAAGGAAAACATCATTGGGATCTATTTTTTTTATATTTAAAGAGCTAAGAAAGAAATCACCATAGAGAAGGCAGGCTAAATCATAGGGTGAGTTAGAGTTAAGACTTTTACGAGTATAGGAATTGATATGAGAAAGCATTAAATCAATATCAGATTGAGATAAAGGATAAAAAGATTTACCCTTAGGAACAAAATGACGAATGAAATGATGGTTTCTTTCGATTTCGGCCTTTTGATAAGGAGAATAAGGGTCACAATAAAAGAGATTAGAGCGCTGAATACAAGAAAGAGGACAAAACTCAATAATTTCAGGAGAAGAAAATTCAATACCTCGGTCAGTTAAAATGACAAAGAAAAGTTTTTGGAAGAGAGAAAGACCAATTTTTTCTTGGATTAGATTAAAAACATTAGAGATATTATCAGGAGATTTTGAATCAATTTTAAAAGCGAGCATAAGATGAGATTTAAGAAAGTAAAGGGTAAGTAGTAAGGACTCGCCTTTAGGACCTTCAACGATGTCCATCTGAACAAGATCTGAGTCAGGGTGTGCAAGTAAGAAACGATTATAATCGTGAAGATTGCGATTCACGTAAGCTTTTTTCATGAGAGCACGATTAACAGAGGCTTTTTTTCGAGGTTTATAGGAAACTAAACGAGGTAAATCAATATTTTTAACAGTTAAGTACTGCTTACTGATGTAGGTATAAAGAGTTCTCTCAGAAACAGGAATATCATTAGAACGAGCTATATGAGCGATGGACTGGCCTTTTTTGATTAAAGGAGAGACAAGGTTATCAAGAGAGATAAAAGCATCTTTGGAAAGATTAATGCCTTCTCTTGAAAACTTTAAATCATCTTTATAAACGCGATTAGAAACATCACCATAATAATAGTATTTATCTTGGATGGGACAGCTGGAAACTTTAGGACAGCCATTACAGACCCAAGGAAAGCCTGATAGTCTCTTACAGGCAATTCTTTTGAAGGAAGGGCAGAAATCCTGACATTTAGAACAGTTTTTACAGTACTTGATTTTACAGCCTGAAGTGCAGAGATTGAAAACTTTGCAGGACTTAAAATGTAGGCAAACGATATTCCTGGAGCGATGGTAAGGAATGGAGAGTTTATGAACACGGTGCTTTTTAACTTCTTTAGAAATGGTGGAAGGATCTTTCTTTAAGCGAAAGGCGATATCTTTAAGAGAAACATTAGAGTGGATGGAAGTTTGGATTAGAATGCGATTGTCTAGGGAGAGGTGTTTATTATATTCGTGATAATGAAAAAATCTGATATTATTAGCCATATGGGCACCTCCGATATAGGAATATCAGAGCAGATAACAGTTAAGATTATAACACAAGATTTTGAAGAAGTTAATTCCGCGTAAAGAAAAAAGCGGAATTTACTATTTCAATCAACTAATAATTCTTGAATAAGATGAATTATCTTGCGAAAAAATTATATATATTATATAATTGTACTATTACAGAATAAATAGAGGACAAAATTATGCTTTTCGGTAAACACATAAATAAGTATTACATAAAATATCTATTTCCATTTCTTTTTGGGATTCTTTTTTTGTTAGTTATTGGTTATGTTCAATTGCTAATCCCTACTGAATTTGCCAGAATGGTCGATGGATTAAGTGAAGGCACGATGCTTTCAGAAACAATGAGCGAAATAGTTATCCGCATATTCCTTTTTGGAATCATTGTTGTTATTGGTCGCGTATTTTGGCGAGTATTATTAATTGGCACAGCCCGGAGAATTGAATTTGATTTGAAAAACAAATTATTTGATCACGCTCAAAAGTTATCAGCTGAATATCATAATCGTCAAAAAGTTGGGGCTTTAATGTCTTTAAATACAGCTGATGTTGATAGCATTCGTAACTCTTTAGGTTTTGGCGTCGTAATGTTTGTTGATGCGACATTTTTAACAATCCTTGTATTAGTGAGAATGTTTCAGCTTAATGTGCTTTTAACTTTCATGGCCTTATTGCCAATGCTGATAATTGCCATTGGCGGTCTTTGGTGGAGTGTTAGTTTAACTAAGAGTCACAAAAGAAGACAAGAAGCACAAGAAAAATTGTCTGATTTTACTCAAGAAAATTTTAGCGGGATTGCGGTTATTAAAGCTTATGTCAAAGAACGGCGTGAGTTAAAGGAATTTACTAAGTACAATAAAAATGTTTACGATACTTCAATGGATTTTATTAAAAAAATTGCTTTTCTAGAAACATTGATTGAAACATTAATAGGGCTTTCAATTATCTTTATTTTTGCTTTAGGCGGATACTTTACAATTGAAGGTATTATTTCACCAGGAGAACTAGTAGCTTTTTATTTGTTATTTATTATCCTGATTTGGCCAATGATTGCGTTAGCGCAAGTTCTAAATAACTTAAGTCAAGGACGGGCAAGCTTAAAAAGAATTTCTGAATTTCTTGATGCGCCAATTACGATTAAAGATGACGGCTATAAACCAGAAACTGCTTTAACTGGGGCAATAACCTTTAGAAATTTGACATTTATCTATCCAGAAACAGAAAGAGTTGTTTTAGACAATGTAACGTTTTCTATACAAGCTGGAGAGATGGTCGGAATTGTTGGTAGAACTGGATGCGGAAAATCAACAATCGCTGAAGTGCTCTTAAGAACTTATAACTTTCAGGAAGATGCGGTTTTTGTTGATGATCATGATATAATGAAAATTTCCGTTAAGTCTTTAAGGGATTCGATTGGTTATGTTCCTCAAAGTAATTTTTTGTTTTCTGATACAATTTTTAATAATATTGCTTTTGGAACTCATAAAGAAGTAACACAAGCTGAAATTGAGCACTTTGCGGCACTTTCCGATATCGATCGGAATATAAAGGAATTTCCTGAAAAATATCAGACAGTTGTTGGTGAAAGAGGCACGACTTTATCAGGTGGACAAAAACAAAGAGTTTCCATTGCCAGAGCTTTGATTAAGGATCCGTCAATTTTGATTTTTGATGATTCGGTTTCGGCAGTAGATACAATAACAGAAGCAACAATATTAACAAATTTACGTAAAATAAGAGATAATAAAACAACAATAATTATTGGGCATCGACTTTCCACAATGCAAAATATGGATAAAATTGTTTTAATTGATGAAGGTAAAGTGGTAGCTGTTGGCACACATCTAGAGCTTTTAGAGACTTCAGCTTTATATCAGGAAATGCTAGAAGCTCAAAAACTTCAGGATTAAGGAGGCTTAAAGATGGAAGAACAAGAAGAAATATTCGAACGAACACAAAGTGATAAAATTATCGCTAAACGTCTTTTAGCTTATGCTTGGAAATATAAAAGATACTTTATTGCCGGACTAATTATAATTTTAATTAGTGTACCAATTAATTCCTTTGTGCCAATTCTGATTAAACAGATAATTGATATTTTAGTCCCACCTGCTGGTCCAGGAATTTTAGCTCCAGAAACAATTAATTTTAGTGATATCTTATTTCGGATTATCATTATGAGTGTTATTTTAGTTATTAATGCTTTCTCCATTTATGCTATGCACTATTTACTCCAAAAAGCCAGTCAAAAAATTAATTATGAATTAAGAGAAGAAGTATTTGCGCATATAGAGAAATTTTCCGCTAATCAGTTTAATCTGACGCCAGTCGGAAAGTATGTTACCCGTGTTACAAACGATGTTAATAGTATTACTGCCTTTTATTCTAATGTTATCTTAGGAATCATTCGTAATAGCTTTGTGGCGATTATGGCTCTTGTCTATATGATTTATATAAGTCCTTTTTTAACCATTTTGGTCTTATCAACATTACCTTTATTAGTAGTTGGCACGTTTATTTATCGTAAGGTTTCCCGTAAGGCTTATCGTGATTCAAGAACGCATAATACTACTGTCAATGCTTTTTTATCAGAACATATCTCCGGAGTAAAGATTACGCAGATGTTTAATCGGGAAGAAACGGAGTATCAAAAGTATAAAGAAAAAAATCGATTACTTCTAAAGGCTAATATGCGTACGATGTATAGCTTTGCTTTTTTTCGCCCCTTTATTCATTTATTGTTTGTGATTGCGGCTTTACTAGTTTTACATTTTGGCGGAATCAGAGCCCTAAATGGTGTAATTACGGTTGGGGTTTTAGTTGCGCTTTATGATTATTTAGGTCAGTTTTTTTCGCCACTACAAAATCTTTCTGAGCAATTTGATACTTTACAGTCGGCTTTTGCTTCGGCAGAAAAAGTCTTCACAATTTTAGATACTGTGCCAGAAATTCAGGATTCTCTAGAAGCAATCGAACTTAATGATATTCAAGGACGGATTGAATTTCGCAATGTTTGGTTTTATTATAAAGAGGAAGAATGGATTTTAAAAGATGTTTCTTTTGTGATTAATCCTGGAGAAACTGTCGCTTTCGTTGGTGAGACAGGAAGCGGTAAGACGACAATCTTATCCTTAATTACGCGTAACTATGAAATCCAAAAAGGCGAAATCTTACTTGATGGTGTTAATATTAATAATATTAAATTAGCTAGTTTACGCGGCTGTGTTAGTCCGATGCTTCAGGATGTCTTTCTTTTCTCGGGAACAGTTGAGACAAATATCAAACTTCGTGATACAAAAAAGTATAGTGACGAAGAAATGATTGAGGCCGCAAGATATGTGAATGCTGATAAATTTATTTCTTTATATCCAGAAAAATATCAAAGAGAAGTCTTGGAACGCGGAAATAACTATTCAGCTGGTGAAAGACAACTTTTATCTTTTGCTCGGGCAATCTTGCATAAGCCAAAGATTATCATTTTAGATGAAGCAACAGCGAACATTGATACGGAAACTGAACATCTGATTCAGGATTCTTTAGAAAAAATCATGGGTATGGGCACAATGTTAATGGTAGCGCACCGTCTTTCAACGATTCAGAACTCGGATAAGATTATTGTTCTTGAAAAAGGAGAAATCATTGAATCAGGTTCTCATAAAGAACTTTTAAAGAATAGAAAGCATTATTACCAATTATATTTAATGCAGTTTGATAAGAATAAAACTAATAATCCAGTTATTGCAAAATTATTATAAATACTTTTTGCTAGATAAGCATAATATTATACAGTAATATGACTTATTCAGCGAGGAGTGTTTTAAATGAAGAAAATGATTTATGCCTGCTTTATGATTTTTACTTCTTCAATTAGTTTGGCAATCCTTTCTTTAGGAAGTAGTAATAATGATTTATGGATAGCTATCTTAAATGGTGTGATGATGACAATGTTTATGATTGGTTTTTTGTTATCCATGAGTGATATGTTTTTAGAATTAAAGAAAAAAATCAAAAAAAATAAAAATTAACTAGTCGCTTTTTTCCAATAAAATTGCTTTATCTCATGCTATAATAAACAAAAAAGGAGATTGTTATGGAGATAAAGATTCATGCTAATATTTTGGTCAGAAATAATTTTAGTAAGAACTTATAATATAAAATACTATTATAAACCCTGTACTTAGGTACAGAGTCAAGAAGTTTTTTGCAAATTCCTAAAATATTTTTAGAGCAACTCTTTTGCTGATATTCGACGAACTAACTCATTTATCTGCCGCTCTATTTGGGCAATTATTTTCAAAAATTCATCATCGCTTTTTCCTGTAGGGTCATCAAGTCCCCAATCTTCCCTATGTTTGCATGGTAGAAGCGGACAATCCACATTGCAACCCATCGTGATAACAATATCCAATTCAGGAATATCCTCAAGAAGTTTTGGGCGTTGCGTTTGCTCCATATCAATGCCGTACTTGTCTTTCATTATACGGGTTGCATCGTGGTTAATTTTGTCTTTGGTATGAGTTCCTGCGCTGTAACTTTCAAAGGTGTCTGCGGCAAGATGTTTGCCGAGGGCTTCCGCAATCTGACTGCGACAAGAATTGTGAACACAAATAAATCCTACTTTTATCATTTATTTTCCTCCATTTTATAAGACTTCTTTGCGAAAAAAAATCTGTAAACTCCATATGCTAATAATGCACCGATTATCTGCATGGCTATAAAGATTACACCGTCAATCGGTCTAATGCCCGATGTAGTATCTGTAAATATTCTCGCAACTGTAACTTGCGGATTGGCAAACATGGTAGAAGATGTAGACATAAGTTGACCGCCAACCAGTAACCCAATAATAATTGAGATTTTATTTGACCCTGCCTTCACAAGTAGCAAAATCGCAAGCACAAGAATGAATGTGCCAAAAATCTCGCCAAAAAACACATAATCATTCCGTACATTATCAGAAACCGCCAGTATAGAGCCAACATCATCAAGAAACATAAGGCGACTTAGTGCTGTGCCTGTTATACCCCCAATGAACTGAAACAGCGTAAACAAGGCGGCTTTTGTTGCTCCTATCTTTTTTTCAAAGAGCATTATCATTGTAACAACAGGGTTAAAATGTGCGCCAGAAATTGAACCAAACATTTCTATTAATGCACAGAGTACAAAGGCAACAGCTACCGCATTGGCAAGCACCGCAACAGCCTTGGTTGTTTCAAACACTTCTGCAAACATAATCATGGAAGCCACAGCCGCCATAACCAAAAACATAGAGCCTAAAAATTCAGCAGCTAATTCACCCCTAAAGGCTTGTTTCTTCATCAAATCTCCCCAAACTTAACAGCATTTTTTTGTATCGCTTGCATTATCGGTAGTGCAATCCCTCTTGATTTTAGCCGTATCTACCTCTATTGCAGTAAGGTTTCCTAGCAATTCAATAGCGGTTTTGCTCCCCTCTTGGCTGATGGAGTAATAAGTCCACTTGCCATCTTTACGAGCAACGACAACGCCACTTTCCATGAGTATCTTCATATGGTGCGATAAAGTAGATTGCCCCACGCTAACTTGCTCCAAAAGGTCACAGGCGCATTTTTCACCGCTTTGTAGTAGTGATAGCACTAATAGTCGTGTTTCATCACAAAATGCTTTGAAGATTTTAGCGTTTTCAATATGATTATTCTTCAAACATACACCTCACATTCAAATATTTCGATATATTCATTATAACACATTACATCGAAATATTTCAATATGTAAATCGTTAATATTTCTTGATAAAATATAATTATCTAACCTCGTTTTTAGGCTTGTTATTTTTGTGTTGATTATTTTTTTGAAATATACTTGACAAGATAGGTTCAACATGTTTGACTTTTACACAAAAAAATTGGGTTAGTCGCAACTTGGGGAGATAGAAAGGGACCATATGTTTCTTTAGCCATCGCTAAGGACCAAAAACCAGTTTTAGCGCTCTTTAATGGAGAGAATATGAGTATGTGGAAAGGTTATACTCAACCTTCTTCAAATCAACAGCCAGATACTTTAATGTTTGTTATTTATACAGATGACTTTAAAAATATATATCAAAAATTAAAAAATAATGGCATTGAATTTTTGGGAGAACCGCAAAAGATTAGTGATTGGGGAAATTTTAGCTGTGTTTACTTTCGGGATCCTGAAGGTAATTTGGTAGGAATTTACGAGGGATATATTTAATAATAATTTAATGAGCAATTTAATTTTTGCTCATTTTTTTTGCTAATTTTTTCTGAAAATAAGTAAATCTTCCAAAATCTGCTTTTGTCTCTAAAAATAATTAGCCTGATTTGCTTTTAATTCCGAAAATTTATGCGAAAAAAGCATTAATTTTTTGGTTCTGTAGTCCTTTTATCTGACATTTTTTGGCTTCCTGATTTTATATAATTTTAGCGGGTGAAAAAATGATTGTATATTTGGAATATCTGATTTTAATTAACGTTGTGATTCATTATTTAATCATTAAATTTTGCCAGAAGATTTTTAGTAAAAAAGTCAGTCATAAAAATTTATTTTTAAGCATACTCTTACTTAATGTAAATCTTTTTATTTATCTTCAATACCCTTTAATAAGTAATTATCTGAAGTATATTTTTGGATTACTGATTGTTGGGACGGCTTTTTATCCGGAAAAACCAAAAACAATTATTAAGATTGCCTTGATATATTTCATTCTTAATATAGTATTAGGTGGCTTTAATTTCTTTTTAAATATCTATAATCTTAATTTAAATATATCTTTACTCATCTCATTAATCTTTATGATAATTATCTTTGAACTAGATATCTTGCCTAAAATTGATACTAAGTTAATTAAACAATATTTTTACAATATCAATTTTAATATCCAAGGAAAAGAATATCAGTTTCAGGCCTTCTTAGATACTGGTAACTTTTCAAAATCAGAAACAGATAATGTACCAATTGTAATTTTAAATGAAAAACATCGGATGTTATATCAGTCTGATGCATCAATTAAACTAAAATCTTTAGGTCAAAGTTACAAAATGGATATTTATCGGATTAGTGATTTTTATATTACTATTGGTGAGAAACAACTAAAAAGGGAGGTATATCTGGCGTTTGGTGATTTGGAGTTTGACGGGATTTTTGGATTAGATTTATTGAAAGAATAGAAAGGGTGTTTTTTATGTATAAGTTATTAATGAAGTTCATTGGAATTTTTAAGAGGCCAAAACGCGTTTTATATATTCAGTCATCGGATATGTTACCACCTCCTTTAACTGATGAAGAGGAGAAGTTTTATTTCAACTTAGTCAGTGAAGGTTCAATGGAAGCCAGAAATAAAATAATTGAACACAATTTACGCTTAGTAGTTTATATTGCTAAAAAGTTTGAAAGCATTAAGGTTGGTCTTGAGGATTTGATTTCGATTGGTTCAATGGGTTTAATCAAAAGCGTTCAGACCTTTAAATTAGACAAAAATATTAAATTCGCAACTTATGCTTCACGTTGTATTGAAAATGAGATATTAATGTTTCTTAGAAAAATCAGTAAGACAGTTAGTGAAGTTTCCTTAAATGAAACAATTAATGTTGATAGTGATGGTAATGAATTGTTTTTGACAGATTTGATGGGAACGGAAAAAGATGAAGCTTATGAGCCAATTCTGCAAAAAGAAAAAGAGCTAATTATGCTTTCTGCTTTAGGTAAACTTAAAAAAAGAGAGAAAGAAATTATTGGCTTGCGCTTTGGCTTAAATAATCAGGAAGCATTGACTCAAAAAGAGGTAGCTGACTACTTAGGAATATCGCAATCTTATATTTCCAGACTGGAAAAAAGAATTTTTAATAAGTTAAAAGATGAATTGGAATTAAAACTTTATTCTTAACTCCAAGCTTCTGACAAAAATTTCAGCTTTGTACAATAGTTTGACAATTATCTTTGGCGAAAAAAGGCCTGGCAATAGTTAAAAATAAAATAATTGCTATTTCAGTAATAAAAACAGTGAAAAAAGACCATACTCTTGATAAGGAGATGGATTTTTTTATGCAAAAAGTTGAAATTACCGGTATTGATACATCGAAGCTAGAAACGATTAAAAATGAAGATATGATGTTACTACTGGAAAGAGTAAGGAATGGGGATATTGAAGCGCGTAATGCGATGATTAAGGGCAACCTGAAGCTTATTTTGAGTATTTTAAAAAAGTTTCACGGAAAGAAAGAATTAATGGATGATTTATTTCAGGTTGGTACAATCGGCTTAATGAAAGCGATCGATAATTTCGATCCGATTCATAAGGTTCGTTTTTCAACATACGCTGTTCCGATGATTATTGGTGAAATCAGAAGGCATATCAGAGACAACTCATCATTAAGAATTTCTAGAAGTTTAAAAGATACGGCTTATAAAAGTATTCAAATCAGAGATGAGTTGTTTAGAAAAAATCATCGTGAACCAACTACTGAAGAAATTGCGGAAGTTATGGGTATTGATCCTCTTGATATCATTATGGCTTTAGAAGCTATTCAAGACCCGATTTCTATTTATACGCCGATATATGATAATGGTAACGACCAAATAGAATTAGTTGATCAAATTTCTGATAATGATGTTGTGGAAAGTGATTGGGAAAAAGACAGACTTGTCAGAATGGCTTTATCTAAACTGAATAAAAGAGAAAAAAGTATTATTCATGAACGTTATTTTCTAGGAAGAACACAAATTGAGATAGCCGAGGAATTAGGAATTAGTCAGGCTCAGGTTTCCAGAATTGAAAAAACGGCTTTAAAAACGATGTATGAGAAGATTAAATAAAGAAAACTAAGTTAAGAGGTTTTCTTTTTTCTTTTAAGGTCTTAGATTTTGAGGATATTCGACAAATAGAAATGGTAATCGATAAAAATTAGGGCATTGATTAAAATTATTAATTAATTAAATTGCTTTGCTGGGCTAAATCTAGTTGCTTTATTTTCAGAAATATGTTATGATTTAAACACAAACAAATTTCTCATAACTATTAATAAATCAATTATTTATTCTGAGCATTAAAAATTTTTTCTGTAAAAAAGATTATTTAAATTAAATGAAGAATATAATACAGTAAGATATTAATTCAAAAGAGGGATTCAAATGGGTAAGAGGACTATAGGGGTATTTAGTGTAATAACGATTATATTGACTATTTTGGCGTTGAATGCTTGTGAAAGAAGAGAAGATGAAACTAACGATTTTTTATTAAAAATTTCGGTAGAGCATTCGATAATGCAGCAAGGTGAAAATATTTTAGTCCATGTTGAACTAGAAAACATTAGTAAAAACGATCATAAAATAGCAAAATATTTTTTGTTTTATCCTCAAATTTATGGAGAATCTTGGATTATCGATAAAGTTTCACCACCATGGCCAACATTTGAAAACTTAGAAAGGGGAGGTGTAATTAAGCAAGTTATAAATTTGGATAAGTATTTTGATTTACCGCAAGGTACTTATCAGTTGCAAGTAAGAGCCGTATTTTTCTTAAATTGGGAATCGTTACAAGGACTTGCTCCTGGTGATATTCCTGAAAACGCAAAAGAAATTAACATTTTTTCTAATACAATCACGCTGATCGTACAATAATTTGGAGATATAATAATGATAAATAAAATAATTTTATTAAGAGTAAAGACCGTTGTCGCAAGATTGGTTTGTTTTTTAACATTGCTTTTTATCGGAATAACAAGTCAGCAGTTAAATTTATATGCTCAAACCAATGCTCTAGAGGAAAGGCAAGAAGAGCAACAAGATTTTTTTTCTAATGATATTAGAACAATGTTGCAAAGTAATGACGCTTTTGGTTTTAAAAGGACTTATAATCCCGATAGCGGACCGACAACTTCCTATCTTCCAATAGCAGAAATTTTTGGGGATTTGAACTTAACAAGAACAAATAGCTTTCAAGAAACTAAAGATTTCAATTATAATGTTAGAACTATAATTGGTGAGAATCGAGAATGCTCTGAGAGCATTGTGCTAGTGCTTTTAGGAGATGGCTTTACTGTTGGAAATGAAGAGGGACAAATGGGCTATTGGCCAAATCCTGCTCCTGGCACTTTTTTGCGTAGTGCTATTGAGTTTAGTGAAACCCTAACTACAATGTATCCTTTCAGTTTATTTAGTGATATTTTTAAGATTTATGCAGTTGAGACACCATCAACTCAATCGGGAATAAATATTGGAACTTTTCCTTATGAGGGTACTTATTTTGGTACTCATCTTAGAAGATCATGGGATTTAGGCATAAGAAGAATAACACACGCTTTAGAAATTTCTAATTGGGTTTCAGCGAATGTCATTATGACTCAAGTTATCGCTAATAGCGAAGTTGGTGGCGGCGTTGCTTTTGGGGCTGGTGCTGGATATGATAATCTAAACACACTTGGTGTAACAACCCGTTTTAGTGGTGAGCCCATTAGCGGATGGAATCGGCCGGTATATCATAATTTAATTATTCATGAGATAGGCCATAATTTTGGTAGGTTATCGGATGAACATTCCATGGGTATTCCAAATCTTGGTCGTGCTAATGTGGCATCTGCAGCTGATTCAGACGAAAACTTAAAATGGGGACATTGGCTAGGACATGAAGGAATTATGCGCCGAACGCAAAATGCTCCAGTTGGTTTTATCTTTCCCTCAACAAATAATACCTGCATAATGCAAGGCTGGCGAGCAACTTTTAGTGCAGTAAGCAATGCGGAACTTGTCAGACGCATGGCGATTATAAGTGGTGAGACATTTTTATCAGGCAGGCTGCCAAATGGTGATTTAAGAAACGTTACCGCCAATCTAAGTGTTTCCGGAAAACGTATATTACCCTATGCCTTTCACGGCAATCGTTCTATACAAAGTATTACAATACCAGCCACAGTTACGGAAATCGGTCAATTTGCTTTTTTAGGCGCAACTGGTTTAAGAACTATTACTAATCAAGCTATAGTACCGCAACAGATAAATAAGACAACCTTTGCGGGTGCAGGAAGTCATGAAGTGCAAAGAAATCAGATTTCTGTAATTATTCCAGATGGCAGCTACCGGGCCTACCGGGAAGCAGGCTGGACAGGCTTTAACCTGATTGAAGGCGGTTTGCAATTTGAACTCATTTCTGGCACAAGCAGTGTCTCTGTCAGAGTAAGACCAGGAACAGTTTTAGCCGGAAATGTGATGATTCCTGAGTCAGTTATCATTGATGGAACTAGATTTTCGGTTACAGAGATTGCTGCTAATGGTTTTGCTAATCAAAATCTGATAACGGAAATTACTATTCCTGCTAGTATAAATAATATAGCTATCAATGCTTTTGCAAATACTAATTTAAAAGTTAATATCGCCGAAGGAATGTTAAGTATCCCTAATAGGCTCTTTGAAAATACTGGCATCAGAAATATTAATATTCCTAATTCAGTCACAAGTATTGGTGAACGGGCATTTTATAATACGTCTTTACAAACAATTAATTTTGAAGCAAACAGCCAACTTACTCATATTGGCAGCCATGCTTTTAGTAATACCGCCTTATGGACAGTTACGATTCCCAGAAACGTAATTCAGATTGGCGACTTTGCATTTGCCAATATTATGAACTTCAATGAGCTAACTTTTGAAAATGGTAGTAAACTTCAAGAAATTGGCATAGGTGCATTTCGTGGTAATCATATCTTAAGAAATGTAGAGCTTCCTGAAGGAGTCAGATTTATCGGCTTTGGTGCCTTTGCGGGCAATACTGGCTTAGAAAGTATCACTATACCCTTTATTGGACAAAGGATAGACAATCAAACTAATAGTCATTTTGGTTTTATTTTTGGGGCTTTAATGTACCAAAATCAAAATAACTTTATCCCAAACAGACTTAGAGTAGTAACAATAACAGGTAATTCAAGAATCTTTGATTATGCATTTTTTGGCTGTGAAAATATTATAACTGTTGAAATTCCGGATAATTTAACCCAAATCGACATAAATGCTTTTGAAGGCGCTACTAATTTATGGAATTTTTTCAGAAAATTTGTACTAGACTTAAGAGTTAATGGCGTAGATGCTCAAACAAGTTTAGAAGTCAGCAACACGGGGGAATTATTACCAATTAATGGACCTGATAATAACGCGGCTTTTCATAATCCAGCATTAAGAAATAATTATACCTGGATTTCCAGTAATTCAAATATTTTAGAAGTAAATTCATATGGGGTTTTGCTTGCCAAAAGTTCAGGAATAGTAACAATTCAAGCGATTTATAATCATCATCAAAGATGGCGTTCATTTATTGAAATTGAAGTAATTCTTCTTAATAATGGCGAACCTATATTTTTACAGGTTGGCATGGATAGTGGCGGAAAAATCGGAACGGAAGTTTCAAGTCAAAAAGGTTTACCGATTCCTGTGCATTTAAATCCTTGGGTTACTCTTCATGAAGATAATACCAGATTTATCACCTTAGGTAATGACAGTCCAACATTAGATACAAGAAACTTTAACTGGTTCTCAAGAAATATCAGCGTTGCGACGGTAAGCATTGATGGATTAATTACTGGCATTAGATTTGGAACGGTTGTGATTGAAGGTGTCTATCAAAATAATCCGCAGTTTGTTGCGAGGTTTGAAGTATCGATAATTTGTGTAAATCATATTTTTACTAGAGCAGAACAAGGCGATCACAACTGGCATTTTCTAATTTGTGATTGTGGCTATTTTAAAGCTGAACCACATCGGTTTACGCAATTTGGCATTCTGATGGTATGTTCTGTCTGTGGATTTGTGATTCAACTTAGTTGGTTTGTGATGAAAGAAGAAGATTACGGGCCCGATTATGATAAGTAATCTATATATGGCACAAGAGCAGGATTTAAAGAAAACTAAGATAGGTGGTTTTCTTTTTTTCTTGACTTTGCAGGTTGTTTCGTTTATAATTTTACTTAAGATTTAAGGAGAAATTTATGAACGAAAAGATAAAAGAATACATTGATTATTGTCAAAAAAATGGCGCTTTAAATGCTGTATATTTTAAAAAAGATGATATTGTCTATGACGAAAGAACATTACTTAAATGTGCATTTGGCTGCAGTGATTGGGGAAGAAGTCATACCTGTCCATCAGCGCCTAACTTTTTAGGATTAGAACAATATCGAAAAATGCTAGAAAAGTATAAGGGCGGAATTATTATTCATTGTGCTGATAAACATACATCACAGCGTCTAAGTTTTCAAATTGAATCAAAGGCTTTTGTTGATGGTTTTTATTGGGCTTTTTCACTTTCAGATTGCGGATTATGTAAAGAGTGCATGGCTAAAAGTGATAAAGACTGTGTTAACCGAAGAAAAGCCAGACCTGCCTTTCATAGTGTAGGCATTGATGTTTTTGCGACCGTGAAAAAATTTAATTTGCCATTATTAACATTGGCTTTGGAAAATGAAACGCAGAACTGGTATTCAGCGATTTTTATTGAATAAATCAAAAATTAACAAGAAAAAAGGAGCTTTTTTAGCTCCTTAAACATTTTTGAAATTAAACTCTGGTATATACTACTGAATCGAATTCCGTTTCTGCACCAACTTGAGTGAATAATAGTGGCGTCATAATTAAAGCCTGTTTAACGATAACACCGAATAGACGGCTCGCTTCAACTTTGTTTTCGCCGCAAGCAACATAAAGTTGTTGGTAAATTGTTCCTTTCCATTCTTTAGGTGCTAAGTCTTTAGCTTTGAAACTTTCTTTACGGCTGACTAACTGTAATACGTCAGCAATCAGCAAGAATAAGTCCTTAGCTGATAAGTTTTCTAAAAATTGAATTTTTGTGCCACGAAAGTCAAGGGTAGTCACAAGTTTGCTAGATTTATCTAAAAGCATATTAATTCTCCTCATATGATATTTTTACATCATTTATATTATATTGTGAATGTCATAAAAAGTCAATGATATTTCATGCTTTTTTCAGATGAATGGTTTAAAAAAAGCAATTTTGCCTTAATCAGCCAATAAAAATTGCTTATAGCAGGTATATAAAAAACTATTCTTAGTTAAATTTTTTTTGAAATATTATAATAAAATTAGAATTAAAGCTAAATCTTTATTTCTTGCTTTTTTAATAGTTTTGAAGTATAATAATACTTTAGAAGAAAGGAGTGTACAATTTTTCTGAAAAATTGTGCCACTGATAAATTTGAGTTTAACTGCCGGTATCGTTGGCTTACCAAATGTTGGTAAATCAACGCTCTTTAATGCAATCACAAAAAATAATGTTTTAGCGGAGAACTATCCATTTGCCACAATCGATCCTAATGTTGGTGTTGTAGAAGTTCCTGACGAACGACTACAAAAAATTAGTCAAATAATCAACCCTAAAAAAACAGTTCCGACTACTTTCGAGTTTACAGATATTGCCGGGTTAGTTAAAGGCGCATCTAAAGGTGAAGGATTAGGTAATCAGTTTTTAAGTCATATTCGTAGTTGTGATGCGATTTGCATGGTTGTCCGCTGCTTTACGGATTCCGGGATTATTCATGTTGATGGCTCACTTGATCCACTCCGTGATATTGAAACAATTGGTCTTGAGTTAATGTTGGCTGACTTAGAAGTCATTGAAAAAAGGCTGCCAAAAATTGAAAAAAAAGCTTTGCTTGGTATTGAAGATGCGACAGAATATCATCTTTTAAAAAGATTTCAGGAAACTCTTTTAGCTGAAAATCCTTTGCGAAGTCTTTCGCTTGCTAAAGAAGAATTAAAGACAATAAAAGCTTTTAACTTTTTAACGTTAAAACCATTAATGTATATTGCTAATATCAGCGATAACGATCTTTATGATTTAGATGCTTGCGATAATTACCAGAAACTACTAAAGTTTGCAGGTCAGACTCCAGTTGTGCCGATTTGTGCTAAAATTGAAGCTGAACTTAATTCTCTGCCAAATGATGAAAGAGCCTTATTTTTAGAAGAACTTGGTCTTAATGCTTCTGGACTTGACTTATTGATTAAAGCCTCATATGAATTGTTAGGATTACAAACTTATTTTACCGCTGGTGAAAAGGAAGTTAAGGCCTGGACGTTTGTTAAAGGTATGACTGCCCCAGAGTGCGCCGGAATTATTCATAGTGATTTTGAAAGAGGATTTATTCGGGCGGAAACGGTGAGTTGTAATGATTTTTTTGAAGCTGGTTCTTATGTAAAAGCTAAAGAAAAAGGTCGGGTTCGTCAAGAAGGTAAGGAATATCTGGTCCAAGATGGCGATATGATTCTTTTTAGATTTAATGTTTAATGGAAATAAATAAAGAATTGATCTTTGGATTAAAAGAAAAAAATCCGGAAATTAAGATTGTTGCGGCGACTAAATATGTTGATTCTGTTTCATTGCTTAAATATTATGAAGCCGGAATCAGGGATTTTGGGGAAAACCGAGTAGCGGATTTTTTAAAGAAATATGAAAGCTTTAAAAACCATGATGTAAAATGGCATTTTATCGGTCACTTACAATCTAACAAGTGCAAAGAAGTTATCAATAAAATTGATTGCCTGCACTCGATAGATAGTTTAAGATTAATTGATGTTATTGATAAATATGCGCTAAAAGCAATTGACTGTTTTATTGAGGTGAATACCTCAAACGAAAGCACAAAAAACGGAATCAAAGAAAATGATTTGGCAATGTTTGTTGAGAGAATCAATAAGTCACCTAAACTTAATTTAATTGGTTTAATGACAATAGCAATTGCTAGTGAAAATCAAGAAAGCGTTGAAGCTTGTTTTCTAAAATTATCTGAGCTTTTGCAATCTGCCAATCAAAAATTTGGACTTAAATTAAAAGCTTTGTCGATGGGGATGTCTGATGATTATGGCCTCGCTTTAAAACATCAGGCAACACATCTCCGTTTAGGAAGAATACTTATAAAGAAGGGATAATAAATATGTTTTTTACCAAGAAAAAACGGAATACCGAACAGGAATACGAAGAAGCTAAAAGACGGGTAAATAATCAGAATTATTATAATCAAGGCAATAAGAAAGCCTCTGATCGAATCGAATTTGTTCAGGTTATTGAAGCTAGTGAGATTATTAATTTAGCTACTAAAATCAAGGGCGGAATGCCAATTGTTGTTAACTTTGAAAAGATGACAACAGAAGTAGCTAATCTTCATTTAAATTTTCTTTCTGGAGTTTGTTTTGCCTTAGAAGGGAAAATTATTGCGATTAACAATAAAAGTTATCTGTTTTCTAAGAAAGAAAATTTTCTAGATGGTACTTTAAATGATTTTGTTAGTCAGTTTATAGACCGTTAGAAATCGCTTTCATTAATTATTTTAATTGATATTCGCTTTCTTGTGTTATAATAATTGAAATAAATATAAATATGGCTTAGACATGCAGTTCAAAAACCGGTTAAAAAAGCGAATCGGGATTGGTGAGAGCCGATACTATGGAATTGAACTGAATCACTAAGTATAACATAAACGTCTGACTACGTTACAGTCTTTTGAGTGCCTAAAGAATTAATTTTCTTAGGAAATAAGGTGGTACCACGGAATTTTCGTCCTTAAATATTTTTTAAGGATGTTTTTTTATTTTTAAAGGAAGGTTTTTGATTATGGAAAAAGATTACAAAGATACATTGTTGATGCCAAAAACAAATTTTGAAATGCGCGGAAACTTAGGGGTCAGAGAACCCTTATTTCAAAAGCGCTGGCAAGAACTAGATTTATATAATAAAGTCATTGAAAAAAATAAAAATAATAAACCCTATTTACTTCATGACGGACCTCCATATGCTAATGGCAGTATTCATACTGGGCATCTTTTAAATAAAACCTTAAAGGATTTTGTAATTCGTTATAAAAATATGAACGGGTTTTGTGCCCGCTATCTGCCAGGTTTTGATACGCATGGTTTGCCGATTGAAACAGCACTTGCTAAAAAAGGCGTAAATCGTAAGGAAAAGACGATACCGGAATTTCGAAAACTTTGTCAGGAATATGCCAAAGCGCAAGTTGAATTGCAAACAGAACAGTTTAAACGTTTAGGTTCTTTAGGGGAATATGATAAACCATATATCACTTACAATAAAGAGTTTGAAGCTGAGCAAGTTAAAATTTTTGCTAAAATGGTCGATAAAGGTTTAATCTTTAAAGGCTTAAAACCCGTCTATTGGTCACCTTCAAGTGAATCAGCTTTAGCAGAGGCAGAAATTGAATACCATGATAAAAATTCAGAATCTGTTTTTGTAAAAATGATTTTAAAGGATACAGTTGATACAGCTTTAGTTATCTGGACAACTACACCTTGGACTTTGCCGGCTAATTTAGCAGTAGCGGTTGGCGAAGATATTGATTATTGTTTTATTGCGACTGATTTAGGCAACTTAATCGTAGCGAAGGAGCTTTTAGAAAAACTGACAGCTGATTTAGGATTTAAAAACTGTAAAGTTTTAAAAACAGTAAAAGGTAAAACTCTTGTTGGTTTAACTTACTTTCATCCTTTATATGATACCGAGCACTCTGTTTTACTTGGTCATCATGTAACAACAAGTGATGGTACGGGATTAGTTCATATCGCGCCTGGTCATGGTGAAGATGACTTTTTAATTGGTAAAAATAATAATTTGGAAATTTTATGTCCAGTTAATGCTAAAGGTGTTTTAACAGCCGAAACAAAGAAGTATCAGAATCTTTTTTATGAAGAAGCCAATAAAGTTATTATTGAAGACCTTAAACTTAAAAATCTTTTACTGTTACATAAAACTATTACTCATTCTTATCCGCATGACTGGCGGACTAAAAAACCAGTTATCTTTAGAGCTACACCGCAATGGTTTGCTTCAATCGAAAAGCTAAAAAAAGAGCTATTAACGAATATTGCTAAGGTAAAGTGGCATCCTAAATGGGGCGAAACAAGAATCACTAATATGATCAAAGACCGTGAGGAGTGGTGTATTAGTCGCCAGCGTGTCTGGGGTGTCCCGATTCCCGTTTTTTATGGAGAAGATCAAACACCAATTCTTGATCAGGAAGTTATGTTGCATGTTGCCGATCTATTTAAAGAATACGGCTCAGATATCTGGTTTATTAAAGAGGCTAAAGATTTATTGCCAAAAGGTTATAAGCATAAATCATCGCCAAATGGAATCTTTACTAAAGAAACAGATATTATGGATGTTTGGTTCGATTCAGGCTCGAGTCATCAAATGTTAAAGTTAAATGGCTTAGCTTATCCAGCAGATTTATATATGGAAGGTTCTGATCAATATCGTGGTTGGTTTAACTCGAGTTTGATTACTGGCGTTGCTTTAACGGGGGTTGCTCCTTATAAAAAGGTTGTTTCTCATGGTTTTGTCTTAGATGGTAATGGCTTAAAAATCAGTAAATCGGTAGGAAATACGATTGATGTGATTAAAGAAATGAATACAAAGGGCGCAGACCTTTTAAGGTTATGGGTCGCAAGCGTTGAGTATACTAGTGATGTCAGGATATCTTTGGATTTGATTAATCAAGTTAGTGAGAATTATCGGAAAATCAGGAATACCTTTAAATTTATGCTTGGAGCCATAGATGGCTTTAACTTTCAAAAAGATAATATTGCTTATAAGGAAATGACAGAAGTTGATCGCTATATGCTGATAGCTTTAGATGAATTAAATCAAGCAGTTATTAATGCCTATGAAGATTTTCGTTTTGATGAAATTCTACGTTTAATTAATAATTATATCTCTAATGTTCTTAGTTCGTTTTATTTGGATTATGTAAAAGATATCTTATACATTGAAGCTAAAAAATCAAAAATCCGCTTAAGTGTACAGACAGTAATCTATGAACAACTTTTCTCATTATTAAGATTACTTTCACCAATTATTCCTCATACAGCTAGCGAGGCTTATTGGGAAATCTCTGATCGAAAGGAAGAAGATATTTACTTATGTGAAATGCCAAAAGCGAAAAATTATCAAGAAAGCGAAGGACTTAAAGCTAAATTTGAAGCTTTCTTTAGCTTAAGAACAGATGTCTTAAAAGCTTTAGAAAAAGCTCGTGATGAAAAGGTAATCGGTAAATCCTTAAATGCCTTTTTAACGATTAAAGCCGATAAAAAAACTTATCAAGCATTATCTGACTTAGATTTAAAAAGATTATTGATTGTTTCAGAATGTCAGTTTCTAGAAGCTAAAACTATCGATATAGATGTTAAGGCTTTTGAAGGAAAAACGTGTGCCCGTTGTTGGAATATTGTCAAGAAAGTTGATGATAACCAACTTTGTCCACGTTGTGTTGAAATTTTAAATTCAAGTAATGCTTGATTTTATTATTAAAGAATTTTGTTATAATAGTGGTTAGACTGATTTTAGAAAGGGGAAAAAAAGATGATTCAAAAAGATTTATGTACTAAGGTTTTAGTGGAATGCCTTAAAACTGGTGGCGACTTTGCGGAAATCTTCGCAGAGAATTCGGTTATTAATACTTTAACAATGACAGGTGGTAAAGTAAACAATGCTTTAACAAGAAATGTTTATGGAGCCGGAATCAGGATTTTAAAGGAACACGAAGAGGTTTATGGTTATACAAGCGACTTAAGTGAACAGGGGTTATTATTATTAGCGGAAACTTTAGCGGCGTCTTATGGATCTAAATCTGTGACTCCAAAAGTTGTGTTAAAAGCTAAAAAGATTGAAGACAAACATACACCAAAGGTTAAACCAGAAGATGTATCTAACGAAACTAAAATTAAATACATGACAATTGCTAGTGAGGCAGCGAGTGCTTATTCTAAGGAAATTACCCAAACGGTTTCTAATCTTTTGGACGAATCAAGAGAGATTTTAATCGTAAATTCAGATGGGGTTTATGCGACTGACAATCGTTATATCTTAAGATTTGGCATTAACTGTATTGCTTCTGATGGTACTAAAATGCAAGATGCTGGTGAAACAATTGGTCATAATAAAGGCTACGAACTGTTAGAAGAAGTGGATTTAAAGACTTTGGCGCAAGAAGTTGCGGCTGCTGCAGTCAGAATATTGCATGCTGAGGAGATGGTCGGACAAACAATGCCAGTTATCATTCATAATGGTTTTGGCGGTGTTATCCTTCATGAGGCTTGCGGCCATAGCTTAGAAGCGACTGGGGTTGCTAAAGGCATGTCCGTCTTTGCTGGTAAAAAAGGCACAAGAATTGCTAGCGAATTAGTCACAGCTGTTGATGATGGAACCCTAAAAGGGAATATCGGTAGTGAAAATATCGATGATGAAGGAAACGATGTTAAGAAAATCGTTTTAATCGACAAAGGAATCCTAACTTCATATATGGTTGATATGCGTAACGGTCGCCGGATGAAAGAAGAGCAAACTGGGTCTACCAGAAGACAGAACTATCGTTTTAGTCCAACTTCAAGAATGCATAATACATTCATTGATAACGGAACTAGTACCTTTGAGGAAATTATTGCTGATACAAAGTATGGTTTATTTGCTAAAAAGATGGGTGGCGGATCGGTTAATCCAGTTACTGGTGAATATAACTTTGCGGTTTTAGAAGGTTATATGGTTCGAGATGGTAAGCTAGCTGAACCAGTCAGAGGCGCAACATTAATTGGTAATGGGGCACAAACTTTACTTAATGTTGATATGGTAGCTAATAACTTAACATTCGGTCATGGTGTTTGTGGTTCAATAAGTGGAGCGCTGCACGCTGATGTTGGTCAACCAACTATTAGAGTTAAAGAAATGCTTGTTGGCGGAAAAGGAGGCAGTAACTAATGAACTTTAAGGATTTAATTAAAAAAGCTAAAGCTGCTGGCTTAACGGATTTAGAAATTTACCATCAGAAAACTAAAAGTTTTAGTTTAACTTTTTTTGATGGCCAAATGGATAACGTAAATAATAATAATACTGACGCAGCAGCCTTTCGTTGTTTATATAATGGAAAAATGGGTTATGTCAGTTCAGAAAACTTAGCAGAAGAAAAAGCGGACTTTATTATTAAGCGTTTAAAAGATAATGCTAGTATTATATCTAGTGATGAAAAGACAATTATCTTTCCTGGTTCAAAGGATTATGAAAAAGTTAATGAAGAATATGATGATTTTACAAAGGTTCCTGTTGCGGATAAAATGAACTTAATCAAACAAATTTCTAATCTTGCTTTTTCACTTGATAAAAGAGTTTCGCACTTTCAAGTAAGATATAGCGAAAGTGAAGTTAGTGTTAATTTGTTAAATTCATTAGGGCTTAATTTAGAAAAGCATTATTCATTCGCTACAATTTCGGCCCAGCTAGTTGTTAAAGACGGTGAAGAAAGTAAATCTGATTATGATTATAAAATCGTTAAGAAGTTCAAAGACTTTAAACCAGAAGATTTTGCTAAAGATCTAGTAGCGACTACCTTAAAAAGGTTAGCTGCTGGAAAAGTTAAAACGGGTAAATATAATGTTATATTTGAAAATAAGACATTTGCTTCATTTTTACAAGCAATTTCCGGGATTTTTTCTGGAGAGGCAGTTATGCGCAGTTTAAGTTGTCTTAAAGATAAGTTGAATACAAAAATCGGTAGTGAAGTTGTTAATTTTATCGATAATCCTTTATTTAAAGAAGCTAACTTCATTCAGACATTTGACGACGAAGGGGTTGCGACTAAAAATAAAACTTTAGTGGAAAAGGGAGTTTTGAAAACTTATCACCATAGTTTAAAGTCAGCAGCGCATTTTAATCTTGAAAGTACGGGTAATGGATTTAAGCGTTCAATTGATGCGGCAGTAGCGGTTTTACCACATAATTTCTATCTTGATAAAGGTAAGGATTCTGTTGAGGAATTAGCTGAAAAATGTGGCAATGGGATTTATATCACAGAACTTAATGGGCTTCATTCTGGAATCAGCATGGTAAGTGGTTCATTTAGCTTACAATCTAGCGGTTTCTTAATTGAAAACGGTAAAATTACTGAGCCAGTAACTTTGTTTGTCACATCTGGTAATATAATTGAATTATTCCAAGCAATTAAAGCTGTAGGAAATGATTTAAGTTTTAATTTTGGTCATATTGGTAGTCCTTCCGTTTTAGTGGAGAATATTTCTATAGCTGGTGAATAAGATGTAAAAGACCTGTAATAATGGTCTTTTTTCTTAGTTTTGGCAAGCCACTACTTGATGAACACAAAGGTTATAATTTACTAGGTTGGCGTATTGTATTAATTGAAACTAAGATGATATCATAAATTTAACACTTACTGCGATTTGGGAAGTTGCGCCTAATAATATTTTTTGGACTTTAAGAGTTACTGTAATCTCAACACTTGAGTTAGTTTCAATTGTTTTCTTAGTTCTTCGTTTCAAGTCCAGAAAAAGCAATAATTAGCTTTACGCAAACTCTATCTTAGATGAAAATAAAAATTTATTTACTTAAAAGTTGTTTATTAATAACTTTTCTTTGACATAAACTCAAATTTTTGATATAATTTTACAGGGATTACAATAAAGGAGAAACAAAAAATGCAAATTGAGAACTTAAAAAATAATAAAATTAAAGTAACATTTAAGGTAACTAAAGACGAATTTGAAGAAGGTTTGAATGTTGCTTTTGAAGAAAATAAAAAGAAAGTGGAAATTAAAGGCTTTCGCAAAGGTCACGTTACTCGTGAAATCTTTGAAAAGAAATTTGGAGTAAAAGCCTTATTTCAAGACGCAATCTATTATTGGGTTGAAAAGAAATATCAGGATTTTCTTGAAACTAAAACTCATGTGCCTGTCAGTAAACCTGATTTAGAGATTGATGATGAAAAAATTGAACGTGGCACTGATTTTGAATTTTCTATCAATGTCACAGTTAGACCAGAAGCGAAACTTGGCGAATATAAAGGCTTAAAAGTAAAAAAAGCCGATACTGGAGTTACTGATTTTGAGATAGAAGATTCAATTGCTAATCTACAAAAGCGTGATGGTAAACTTGTTGCTAAAAAAGGCGCTCTTGAGCTTAAAGATGTCGCAGTCTTTGATTATGAAGGTTTTTTAAATGGCATTCCTTTTGAAGGCGGAAAAGCTGAAAATGCGGAACTGGAGATAGGTAGTGGCCGTTTTATTCCTGGCTTTGAAGAACAAATGGCTGGAATGAAACCAGGAGAAGAAAAAGAATTAAGTGTAACTTTTCCGGAACAGTATCATTCTGAAGAACTAAAAGGTCAAAGTGTTGTATTCAAAGTTAAGCTTCATGAGATCAAAACTAAGGTTCTGGCAGAATTAACAGAAGAATATATTGCAGGACTTAAAATTGAAAATGTTAAAACCAAAGAAGAACTTGAAGCGCATTTTCGCAATAAATTAGAAGAAAATAAAAAGAATGCTGAAGAAAATAGAATCTTTGAAGATCTTCTAGCCTTATTATTTAAAAATACAAAGTTAGATATTCCAGCAGAAATGCTTGACCGTGAAGAGGATTATCTGAAAGGAAACGTTACGCAACAAGCTAAACAATATGGTCTTGATTTACAAACATTCTTACAATATACTGGTCAGACTATTGAAAAGTTTGAGCTTGAAGTTCGTAGTGAAGCTGATAAAAGAGTTCGCACGGAATTAATTTTAAGCGCCATCGCTAAAAATGAGAAATTTGAGATTTCTGAAGAAGCGGTAAATGCTCATTATGATAATCTAGCTAATGTCTATGGTAAATCAACTTCTGAAATCCGTAAACTGATTGCTAGAGAAGATGTTCTTACTGATTTAGGTATTCAAGAAGCTAAAAAATTACTTACAGATTCGGCTGTTTACGAGTAAATTGTACGATGAAAACGAAAAAACTCTGATTTTGGAGTTTTTTTTTATGTTTAGAACTTAAGAACTAAAGCACACTAAATAATGGTGAAGCGTGTGGAAGAAAAAATTATATGCCTTTTTTGTAATAAAAGTTTTAAGAATCAGGAAAAATTCATCTCTCATAATGATTTTTATGTCTGTGAATCCTGCATTCGCAAGTGTGATGAATTATTAATTGATAAAGAAAATAAGGTTAAAACAAATATAAGTTCGAAATTTTTAAAACCGATCGAGATTTATAATCGTCTTGATGCTTTTTGTGTTGGCCAAGATAAAGCTAAGAAGATGTTGTCATCAGCTATTTATAACCATTTTAAACGGATAAACAATTTAAATGGAGAAACGGAAAAAAGCAATATCCTTTTAATTGGTCCATCAGGTTGTGGTAAAACCTTATTAGCTAAATCATTAGCTAAAATTCTGAATATTCCGTTTTCCATTTCGGATGCGACATCGCTGACACAGGCTGGTTATGTCGGTGAAGATGTAGAAAACATTCTTTACAAACTTTTACAAAGCGCAAACTATAATCGCAAAGAAGCGGAAAAAGGCATTATTTTTATCGATGAGATTGATAAGATTGGCCGTAAAGGCGAAAATGTCAGTATTACCAGAGACGTCTCAGGAGAAGGTGTTCAGGAGGCTTTATTAAAGATTGTAGAAGGCAGTAAGGTTACTGTACCTTTAGGTAATCCCAGAAGATCATTTAATCGTGAAGATGTTGTGATGGATACAAAAGATATTCTTTTTATTTGTGCAGGTGCTTTTACTAATCTGGATAATATTGTTGCGCAAAGAAAGAAAGATACAGCTATTGGCTTTAGTAAAAAAAAGACTGGAAACAATGCTTTGCCCCATTACCTTCAAGAAGATTTAATTAAATTTGGTATGTTACCGGAATTTATTGGTCGTTTTCCGATTATTGTTCGTCTTGAAGAACTAGGTAAAGGTGAATTAAAAAATATTCTTGCTGGTGATAGGAGTTCTTTACTGAAAAAATATAATGATATTTTAAAGGATGATGAAATCAGTATTTCTTTAGAAGCAGATGCTTTAGATTATATAACAGACTATGCTTATTATAAAAAATTAGGAGCTAGAGGTCTAAAAAATATAATCGAAATGATATTAAGTGATATTACCTTTAATCTTCAGAAGGGATCATATCGTTTTAGTAAGGACGAAATTATGAAAATGATATCATAACGCTTGAAATTTCTTTGCTATAGTGATATAATTAAAATAATGTTTAAAGGAGGTTTAAAGACTATGAATAATGAAACTAACACAAAAACCTTGCCTGTTCTAATTGTTAAAGGTATCATTCCGATTCCTGAAAATACAATCACTATCGATGTCTTAAGCACAAAAGCAATAAACGCAATAAAAGAAAGCGAAAGAAGTTATAGTAATCTTATATTAATCGTTATGCAAAAAAGCGCAACAATCGAAAATCCACGGGCAGCCGATTTAGAAAAATATTGTGTCACAGCCCGAATTATCGGTATGCGTACAATAAATCCTTCTAACCGTAAAATCAATGTAGAAATCTTAAGCAGAGCGAAAGCTACAGTTTTTAATATGACTAATACTTTAATTTTTGCGGATTATGAAGTTTTGCCAAACATTGTCGGTGATTATAACGAAGAAATGGCATTAATTAAAATGGTTGTAACGAAGCTTTCAGAATCTGGTGCTGAGATAATTTATAATTTTGATGAAATCATCAAGAAAATTCAATCAGGCATTTCTTCTGAACAAGTAGCGGATGTGATTGCCGGTAAACTTAAATTGATTGATGATAACAAGATCAAATATATTAAGGAACAAAGACTAAATGAACGTCTTAAGTTTTTACTGCAAGATTTTGAAAAAGAGAAGTTAATTAGCCAGATTGAAATGAAAATTAACAGCGATGTTAAAAAAAGCATTGATGAAAACCAGAAAGAATATTATCTTCGGGAAAAGATGAAGGCTATTCAAAATGAGCTTGGCGATAAAGCCCGCAAAGATGAAGAAGTTGATAAATTAAGAAAAGCTATCAAAGATGCACAAATGCCGGCTAAAATTCAGGAAAAAGCTTTAGAGGAATTACAGCGTTATTCTTCAACGCCAAATGGTGTTGCGGAAGCGGGCATCATAAAAAGTTACCTTGATCTTTTAGTAGCGTTACCTTGGGTTACAGAAACTAAAGATAACGATAATCTTAGTGAAGCAATGGCAGAACTAGATAAAAATCACTTTGGACTGAAAAAAGTCAAAGACCGAATCGTTGAATATTTAGCAGTTAAAATTATGACTAAAAAGAATCCACAGACAATTCTTTGTTTAGTTGGACCTCCGGGAGTTGGAAAAACAAGTTTAGCTATGAGTGTTGCGGATGCTTTAGGTCGTAAATTTATTAAGCAATCACTTGGTGGCGTTAAAGATGAATCAGAAATCAGAGGCCACAGAAGAACTTATATAGGTGCTCTTCCGGGGCGTATCATTAAAGGAATGAAAGAAGTTAAAAGTATTAATCCGGTTTTTTTGTTAGATGAAATCGATAAAATGGCTAGTGATTATAAAGGTGACCCTGCTAGTGCAATGCTAGAAGTCCTAGACCCGGAACAAAACAAGTTCTTTTCTGACCATTATTTGGAAGAGCCATATGATTTATCTCAGGCTATGTTTATTGTGACAGCTAATTACGTGGAAAATATTCCGGCACCTTTAAAAGATAGAATGGAAATCATTGAACTTAATTCTTATACAGAAATTGAAAAATTCAACATTGGCCGTGATTATCTGGTTGATAGACAACTTAAAGCTCATGGGGTTACAAAAGAACAGATTATTATTGATGAAGACGTAATCATACACATGATTCGTTATTATACTAGAGAAGCTGGAGTTCGTGAGTTAAACCGAGTTTTAGGAACGGTAATCCGTAAGTCAATTAGAAACATTTTAGTCGATAAAGTTGAAACTGTTGAAATAACTCTGAAAAATATCGAGGAGTTTTTAGGAAAACAACTTTATAATCATAACATCTCTGAATCTGTAGATCAGATTGGTGTTGTTAATGGCTTAGCTTATACTTCCTTTGGAGGTGATACCTTGGCTGTAGAGGTAACTTACTACAAAGGTAAGGGTAACTTAGTTTTAACTGGTAAACTAGGCGACGTGATGAAAGAAAGCGCCCAAGCTGGCTTAAGTTTTGTTAAGGCAAACTGTAACAAATTCAATATTAATCCGGATGTATTTCAGGAAAATGATATTCATATTCATTGTCCTGAGGGAGCAGTTCCTAAAGATGGACCTTCAGCGGGCATTACAATAGCGACAGGAATTGTATCAGCTTTAACTAACAAATATGTTAACAAAGAAGTTGGTATGACCGGAGAAATCACTTTAAGAGGTGTTGTCTTACCAATTGGTGGTCTAAAGGAAAAAGCGATTGCGGCGCAAAGAAGTGGTCTCAAAAAAATTCTGATTCCACGCGAAAATGAAAAAGATATTCAGGATATTCCTGAAGAAGTGAAAAAGGGCTTGGATATTGTTTTAGTCAGTAATTTCGATGAAGTAATTGGCAAAGCGTTGAAATAATCCTAATCAAATTAGGATTATTTTCTTTTGGGGGAAAGTTATGATTATTGCACAAGCAGAATACGTCAAAGGCGGAACGAAAGTTGAAGAGTTTCCAACTGACGGAAAAAAAGAGTTTTTACTATGTGGACGTAGTAATGTTGGTAAAAGCTCATTTATTAATATGGTCCTGGAAAGAAAAAATCTGGCATATACCTCAAGTAAACCTGGAAAAACAATTTGTCTTAATTTCTTTTTAGTTAATAAAAGTTTTTATTTTGTTGATGTTCCTGGTTATGGTTACGCTGTCAGAAGTAAAGAAGAAATCGCCAAATTTGGAACGATGATGGAAAATTATATCAAGAACCGCGATAATTTAGCTTTAGTTTTCCAATTAGTTGATTTCAGACATCCACCAACAAAAGATGATATTACAATGTATAATTATTTAAAACACTTTAATCATAAAGTAATTATCATTGCGACTAAAGCCGATAAAGTAAAAAAATCAATGATTGGCAAAAGCCAAAAACAAATTGTTACTGGTCTGGGATTAGCTTCGGTAAATGATCTGGTTTTAATCTCTAGTGTTACAAGAGACGGAAAAAAACAAGTACATGATATTATTACTAAGGCTTTAGAAGCACAGGAAGAATAGACCTTTTCGAAAAGTTTAAGAATTTTAGGAGTTTATTAACTCCTTTTCTTTTTTGTTCTTTTTTCAAGGCTTTGTCATATTCTTAATTAGGAAGTGATAAAGTGATTTTAAATATAGAAGGACAAAAATTTATCGAAGTAAAAAACATATCTCATATTTTGAAATGCCAACACGAGTTAGTAAATGTAGTAAAATCAGAAGATACTATTACGGGAGTAATTCAATTAAACACTGAATTTTTCTTAAATAATCTTTTCGAGCCTTCAGTCAATACTTTTGAATTCTCTTTTACAATTGAAAAGAACAGTGACCAGAATTGCCTTGATTTGAAACTAAAATATCTGACCACGAGTGTTCTTGACAATCAAGGAGTTCAAGTTGATTATCAATTAGAGCTTAATATTGAAGAGGTCACAGAAGCTTTTAAGCAACCCTTATTTGAGCAGCCTGGTGAATTCGATAATATTAAAGATGAAATTAAAGATGAAGTTGACAAGAATCTGAATGATGTTTTAAAGCGTACGGAAGAGAAAAGAAAAGAAGAAAGTGATAAAAGCACGCTTGATCATATGAAAGGTATTGTTACTGATACAGCGGGCCATCTTTCTGATTTAGTGACTGATACAGCAGGTCATGCTAAAGATGTTGTTGTTGATTCAGCTGCTTTTGCGAAAGGTCTTGTTACCGATACGGCAGGTTTTGCCAAAGAGGTTGTAACTGAGGCGGGAAGTTTAGTTAAAGAAGTTGTCGGCACAACCGCAGTTCATGCTAAAGAAATTGCTGGAACCACTGCCGAATTTACAAAAGAAGTGTTAACTGATTCTGCAGAATTCATTAAGACTACTTCAGGTCATGCTATTAATACTGTAACGGATGCGGCTGGCCACGTTAAAGGTATCGTAACTGATACTGCTGGGCATGTAAAGGAAATTCTTCCGGATGTTGAAGATATCAAAAACCTTGTTGGTCAAGCTGGTAATTTTGTAAAAATAACCGCACAGGAAGTTGCTAGTCATGCTAAGGATCTTGCTTCTTCGGCTAAAAGTGCTTTTAATCATCGAAATTTAAAGAGTCGGATGTCTACCTATAAGGTTTGTTATATAAAAGATGAAAATGATCTGGAAAAAATTTCTCAGGAAAATAATATCAGTATTGAACAACTTTATCGTGATAATAATTACAGTATAAAAGACGCTGTAATTATTAAGGAAAATGAATAAGGAACTGATTGTTGCTGAGATCGAAAAGGGTACAGGAAAGGAAGTCCGGACACTAGCATTTCTTACTGATAAAGTGATCCGGATTGCTTTTACTGATGAAAGCATCCTGATTCTCAAAGAAACTAGTAAGCGGATCGAAAATATCTATAACTTTTTACAAAGTCAAGGTGTTAATAATATCCAATACCCCAAAGATTGTTATAAAATCGATGGGGTAATTTATTATATCTTTGAATATGTAACAGAAACATTCTATCCTAACAATAAAAAAGTACTTGATCTTAAGCAAGAAATCAATCATCTTCATTCTAAGACTAAAGTTGTAAAGCGACTCTCCGCAACAAATTTTAAATATTTTAAGCGTATTTATGAACGCTTGGATGCAAAGTTTAAATTACTTGAGACTTTTGTAAGGACCGCTGAGACAAAACCAGTAAAAGATGATTTTGAATGGATTATTCTTAGTAAGTATAAAATATATCTGGAAACAAAAAAGATTCTTTATCAGCTTCAGGTTAAGCTTCATGGTTATATTGATAACAAGGAATCGGTTGTTTATGCACTTAATCATGGTAAGCCTAATATTAGCCATATTATGAATAAAACTATTGTAAGTTTAGAGCATGCCCGTCTTAGTGTAGTTGTAAGTGATATAGCCAAGTTTTATTGTGAGAATGAGAACTACAATCTTGATTGGTTTAAAATCATTGATGAATGGCTGAATCAATATGAGGGCAACTTTTATAAAGTATATTTTAAATTCTTAGTACTTTATATTTTTATGATTAACTTAAATATCAATAGTAATTATAATTATACAACACTTAATATTTATATTAGGATTGCGGAAAAATTAAGAGCGGCTCAGCATATTTTTGAGTCTTATAAATAGTAACCATCTGTTAGGGTGGTTTTTATTTTGGAAAATCACAAAATTTTCATTGACAACCGATAATGATTACTATATAATATTAACTGTTAGAGAAGGAGAGACTAAAATATGAAAAAATTTATTTGTACAGTATGCGGATATGTTCATGAAGGAAAAGAGGCACCAGAAAAGTGTCCTTTATGTAATGTGCCAGCCTCAAAATTTGTTGAGCAGTCAACGGAAGGATTAGCTTATGCCGATGAACATCGTGTAGGGGTTGCTAAAGGAAGTGATCCAGAAATTATCGAAGCTCTTAGACAAAATTTTTTAGGTGAATGCGCAGAAGTTGGCATGTATTTGGCAATGAGTCGTCAAGCAGATAGAGAAGGGTTTCCAGAAGTTGCGGAAGCTTACAAAAGAATTGCTTTTGAGGAAGCAGAGCATGCGGCTAAGTTTGCCGAGCTATTAGGTGAAGTAGTGGATGTTTCTACTAAAAAGAATCTTGAAATGCGGGTTTTGGCAGAACATGGGGCAACACAAGGTAAAAAGGATTTGGCGGTAAAGGCAAAACAACTTAATCTTGATGCAATTCATGATACTGTTCATGAAATGTGTAAAGATGAAGCAAGACATGGAATGGCTTTTCAAGGCTTACTGAAAAGGTATTTTTCGTAAGTGGCAAGAAATACTATTCAACGCCAATTAATCTTTAATGCCGTAAAAACCCTTAATATCCATGCATCAGCCGAACAGGTTTACGATTATTTAACAGCTGATCATCCATCTATTAGTAAAGCAACCGTTTATCGTAATTTAAGCCAGATGTCAGAATCAGGTGAACTTTTAAATATCGGGGTTTTTGATGGAGCAGTTCATTATGATCATAATTGTCATAATCACTATCACTTTATTTGTTATGAATGTAAGAAAATCTTTGATGTAGAAGCCGATTTAACGGATATCTTTGATCGAACTAAAAATCAAGAAGGCTTTGATATCTATAATACAAGTGTATCTTTTAATGGAATTTGTTGGGAATGTAAGGATAAATTAGTAAAATAAGAAATTAAAATTAATGATGAAGCGAGCCAGTTTTGGTTTGCTTTTTTGTTTGTTTTAGGAATATTTTGGTTTATTCGTTATGAAAAGTGTGCTTTTCTTTTATAAAAACTAACCTTTTGGCATAGGGTATGCGGTTTGAATTATTGGAATAACTATGATAAAATGTTTTGTAAATTAAAGGAGAAGAAAAAATGTTTGAAATTCTAATAGTTATCTGTTTTTACAATGCATTTAAATTTATGCCGTTAAGAAAAAAGAGCTATAAAGAACTTAGCCAGCAACAATATCTGATGCTTCAAAAACAATATAGTAAATATTCTAAAACAAGAAAGGGAAAGAATAATCCTCGTAAAATTGAAAGTTATTTTATTGATTTACAAAAACAAGCTATGGTTTATCTAATTATGGGTATTAGTTTGATTGTTATTTATATTCCACTTTTGATAATTATCTTTATATATGGTTCTGTATAAACCTGTAAGAAAGTTTATTGACTGATATCATGTTCATTGAAACTGAAAAAATAGAACTTAAGAAAGTATTAAACGATTCTTTCTTAAAGGGAGTTGTCGCTTTCCTTAATACTTTTGATGGAAAAATAATTATTGGAGTTAATGATGACGGAACTATTCATGGAATAAATAATTATGATTTTATATTAAGAAAAATCGGCGATCTAATCAGTGATGATATCCAACCGAGCGCTTTAGATTTTATAAAAGCAGATGTTGAAATCATTGATGATAAAAAAATTATTAACGTTGATGTGAAAAAAGGTAGTTCAAGTATTTATTATATTAAGAAGTTTGGATTGTCAGCTAATGGCTGTTTCGTTCGTGTAGGAACAAGTTGTCGAAGTTTAACAGAAAGTGAAATAAAAAATAGATATGAACAATCATTGAATATCCCGATTAAAACAATTGTTAGTGAAGAGTCTTATCATCAAAATTTAAGTTTTAACATTCTTAAAACATACTATATTTCTAAACAATTTCATGTTAATGAAAATACTTTCTTCTGCAATTATGCATTGCTAACAAAAGAAGGAAAATTTAATTTACTCGCTAATTTGCTCGCTGACGAAAATGATATATCAATTAAAGTAGTAACTTTTGCGGGTAATGATAAATCTGAATTAATCGAAAAAACAGAATATGGATATGTTAGTATAATAGCCGCTATCAATAGGGTTTTAGACAGGTTAGAAGCAATCAATGTCACAAAATCAGTTATAGGAGCATCTAGAAGAATAGATAAAAAGCTTCTAGATAAAAAATGTTTAAGAGAGGCATTTATAAATGCAATTGCGCATAATGATTGGGTAGATGGAACACCACCTGCTCTTTATGTTTTTAGCGACCGAATCGAAATAATTTCAACAGGCGGCTTGCCAAAGTATTTAGATTTGGAAGATTTTTACCTTGGTATTAGCAAACCCAGAAACAAAGAATTAATGAGAATACTTAAAGATCTTGAATTTGTCGAACAATCAGGTTATGGAGTGCCAAGAATTATTAAGATTTATGGCAAAGAAGCGTTTCATTTTTCAAACTTCTTTATAAGGGTTTTATTATTCTATGATAAAGATGTTATGACCAGTTTTTCATCTTATCGTAAAAATGATGGTGTAAGTGATGGTGTAAGTGATGGTGTAAATGATGGTGTAAATATTTTCTTAAGTGGGAACGCAAAATTGGTATATAAAATTATTAGAGACAAAAAAGCAAACACTACCAATGAAATTATTCTTATTTTTGATAAATCAAAACCAACAGTTGAACGTGCATTAAGAGAATTAAAGGAAAATAAATTAATAAAACGTATCGGCTCAGATAAATCAGGTTATTGGGATTTGCCAACTTATCATAAAAATGATGGTGTAAGTGATGATGCAAATGATGTTGTAAATGATGGTGTAAATATTTTCTTAAGTGGGAACGCAAAATTGGTATATAAAATTATTAGAGACAAAAAAGCAAACACTACCAATGAAATTATTCGCGTTATTGATAAATCAAAACCAACAGTTGAACGTGCATTAAGAGAATTAAAGGAAAATAAATTAATAAAACGTATCGGCTCAGATAAATCAGGTTATTGGGATTTGCCAAAATAATAATACTTATAACTTAGCCAAACTTGGATTTGTTCGAACTTTACTCAGATTTTGTTTTAAGAAATACTAGTTGAAAGATTATGCAAGAATGCATTTCAAGGTATCAATAAAGTCGTTTTCTTTGATCGCAAAGGATTATATTTGGTTTTTAGCTTGATGGTGTAATGAAATAATTTGTGATTTACTCCTGCGATTTTTTCTGACTTATAAGAATTGACTAATTAGACTATAACGAACAGGCAGTAAGAGAGGAGCTATTGAATCTAGAAATGATAAACTAGGAAAACTTAGGATGTGTGGAAAGATATGGTACGATGATTCCAAGAATTTTCAAAACCTTCAATAACTAAGGAACAGATCACATTACTATTAGGGAAGAAGCCAGACACAGTCTATCGTCTTTTATATAAACTTGCAAATTTTTGGTATATTATTGTTAAGCGTAGTGTGCGCAAATCAGAATATAGTTTAGTAAAGTTGATAAACTTTAATTATAAATACTCTTGCTTAATAAATTAAGCCATGCTATAATATTCAAAACGATAAAAAAGAAGAGTAGAAGTAAGAGATGTTTTAAAGCGAGCGCTAATAGGTGAAAATGCGCAAACATTATTATTTTGAAGGTCACCTTTTTTGTTGGCAGAAATAAAAAATCTGTCCCGTTGGAGAGCGTTAATCTCGTTAAAGAGCCCAAGCGTTTGGGAATTAAGGTGGTACCGCGAATATTTCGTCCTTAAACAGTTTTGTTTAAGGCTTTTTTTATTTTTAAAGGAGGTTTTTTTGTGAGATTGGAAACAGAAAGATTATTAATTAGACCTTTAAAAAGGACTGATTGTTCTGATATGTATGAATATACTTCTGACTTTGAAGTAGCTAACAGAGCGGGATGGGTATCTCATTTAACAATCAAGCAAACTAAAAATTTTGTTAGAGGTTTGCGTCAAAAAAAAGAAACACACGGAATAATCCTCAAAACAGAAAACAAGCTGATTGGTACTATATCTTTGTATAAAGAGAATTTCCGGCGTAATCATTTTACATTAGAATTAGGATACTCATTAAACAGGCATTATTGGGGTCAAGGCATCATTCCAGAGGCCTGTCAGCGAGTTATATCATATTGTTTCGAGGAAACGATTTGTGAAGTGATTATGGCCTTATGTGAACCAGCAAATACTAATAGTATTCAGGTATTAGAAAAGTGCGGCTTTAAGGAAGAAGGCTTATTAAGGGATTTTACAACTAATCCTTTGAAACAAAGAATCAGTGTTAAGGCTTATTCATTATTGAAAAAAGAGTATGAAAGGAAAGAATTACCATGGCAAAAACTTTAGAAACAAAATATAATCATGAAGCAGTAGAAAAGGATAAGTATCAGTATTGGTTAGAGCAGGAGTGCTTCAAATCCGGGGATAAGACGAAAAAGCCTTTTACTATTGTTATACCTCCGCCGAACGTTACTGGTAAATTGCATTTAGGGCATGCCTGGAATGGATCGATTCAAGATGCGATTATCAGACGTAAAAAAATGCAAGGATTTGATACTTTATGGCTTCCGGGTATGGATCATGCTGGGATTGCGACACAAGCTAAAATCGATGAAAAACTAAAGAGTCAGGGGAAAAGTCGCCATGAAATGGGCAGAGAAAAATTTCTGGAAGTTGCCTGGCAATGGAAAGATGAATACTCCGCTTTGATTCGTAAGCAATGGGCTGGAATGGGTTTAGCTTTGGATTATAATAAAGAACGTTTTACTTTAGATCAAGGTCTTAATGATTCAATTACTGATGTTTTCATTAAGTTGTATGAAAAAGGCATGATTTATCGTGGCAATCGAATTATTAATTGGGATGTTGAAGCGAAAACTGCTTTATCTAATATTGAGGTTGAATATAAAGAAGTTAAAGGTCATCTTTACTATCTGAAATATCTAACAGAGGATAAAAAGGATTTTTTACCAGTCGCCACAACAAGACCAGAAACGATCTTCGCAGATACTGCGCTATTAATTCATCCTAAAGATAAGCGTTATAAGAAGTTTACAGGTAAGAAAGTTTATATTCCTGGAACTGATCGTTTGATTCCGATTATCAGTGATGATTATGTTGATATGAGCTTTGGGACTGGTTGCGTTAAAGTAACGCCAGCTCATGATCCTAATGATTTTATTATTGGCGAGAAATACAAACTAGATAAACCGTTGTGTATGGATGAAAGTGGCTTTTTAAACGAGTTAGCAGGAGTTTATAAAGGTTTAGAGCGTTTTAAAGCCCGAACCAAATTAATTACCGATTTGGAAAAAAATGGCTTAGTCATTAAAATTGAAGAACATATTCATAATGTTGGGCATTCAGAACGAACAAATGCCGTAATTGAACCAAGAATGTCTTTACAATGGTTCGTTAAAATGGATGGCCTAGCTAAAAACACACTTGAGAAGCATACTGTGCAATTTCTGCCAAATCGTTTTATCAAAATTTTTACTAATTGGATGACAGATATTCAAGATTGGTGTATTAGTCGCCAGTTATGGTGGGGACACCGGATTCCAGCTTATTATAAAGGCGATGAAGTAGTTGTTTCTAAAACGCACCCTGGCGAAGGTTATACTCAGGACGAGGATGTTCTGGATACTTGGTTTTCTAGTGCGCTTTGGCCTTTCAGTACTTTAGGCTGGCCTTCAAATACTGAAGATCTTAAGCGTTATTATCCAACTGATATTTTAGTTACTGCTTACGATATAATTTTCTTTTGGGTAGCACGTATGATTTTTCAGGGTATTGAATTTACTGGTCAGTCGCCGTTTAAAGTAGCTTTAATCCATGGTTTGATTCGTGATGCAAATGGTCAGAAAATGACTAAATCAATTGGTAATGTTGTTGACCCACGTGATGTCCAGAAACAATATGGAACTGATGCCCTCAGACACTTTCTATTGACTGGCTCAGCTTTAGGTGCTGATCTTCGTTATGAAGAAGAGAAAGTAGCGGCTAGTTGGAATTTTATCAATAAATTGTGGAATACAGCTCGTTATGTTTTTCTAAACGTTGATGATATGAATATTAAAAAAATAAATTTTGAAAATTTAAGTCTTTCAGCTAAGGCCACTTTGCAAATTTTAAATCGGACTCTTTCTGAAGCTGATTACTATTTTGAAAAATATGAATTTGGTGAAGCTGGTAGAATCATTTATAATTTTATGTGGGATGATTTTGCGAGTTGGTTTTTGGAGCTGTCAAAAATAGATTTACTTAATAGCTCAAAAGAGAGAGCTGATGAAATCAGAAATTCACTTTTGTATATTTTAGACACTATCATCAAACTTTTACATCCTTTTATACCATTTGTGACTGAAGAAATCAGTTTACAATATAATAAAAAACCATTATTAAGTCTTGATTGGCCTAAAGTTATTACGCTTCCAAAAGATGACTCAGAAGCCGAACTTTCCATTATCAAGGAAATTATCACAACTAATCGGGTCTTAAGAAATGAAAAGAAAAAGCCATTTAGCGTTCCTCTATCAATGCTCATTTATGCAGAAGACGCAAAAACTTTAAAAACAATCAAAGATAATATTTTTTATCTGGAAAGGATGTGCCGGCCTGAAAAAATTACATTTTCAGAAACTGGCGGAAATAAAGCAGACATGCTGGCAGTTTATTTAAAAGATACAACTGTTTATTATTATAAAAGTGAATTAGCTGATCCAGATCAAGAGATAAGAATTAAAGCAGAAATCGAGCGTCTTAACAAAGAAATACTGAGATCTGAGACAATTCTTGCGAATAAGAGCTTTTTAGACAAAGCGCCAACTGCTAAAGTAGAAGAAGAAAAACGAAAATTAGCAGAATATAAAAGACTTAAGCTTTTAAACGAAAAGGAACTTGTAGCTATCAGCTAAAAACGTTCTGAAAGATATTGAAAAAATATAAAGTTTTACAAAAAAATTATTCCTGCAGTTTTTTCGACATATTACTGTTTTTTGCTTGTGCTATAATTTACAGACTTGAGAAAGGTGAATTAATATGAATAAGACAGAAAAAGCGGAAATTCTTTATAATATGGATCAAGCGCAAATTACTGATATGTATAAAATCCTCAATAAAAAAAATATAACTTCAGCACTGATATATGAAAGAGCAGAAAGAACTTTTTCTAATATCAGTTACCACTCCCATCTTGGAGTTGATGACCCAGAAATAAGAAAATTGGAGCGATTCTTTCCAGCAGCGGATAATTACAGTGTCGTATTAGATTTTGATTATGTTAAAGATGAATGGAGTAGCGATAAAGTATTTATTTGTCGCTTAACTAAAAATTCATATTTGGCTGTTTTATTTAAGAATCTCCGCCTTGAGCAGATTTTTGGCGAAAATATGGAGTTAAATTTAAAGAAACCAAAAGACTTTAAGTTTGAGTTCAATATCACTAATAATAAATTTGAATGCGAACATGTTGATAGTGTAACAACTAACGACAATACATTAATAGGCGCTATCTTGCTTCCTTTCTTAACTGAAGAGGAGAACAAATTATTTAATGAAGTACTTGCGGAATCTTATTCTAAGGAAAGAAATCTGGAAAGGGAACTTGAGGTAGGCGGAAATTTTTATCGTTTAAAATGTCTGACTTTTGTCAATATGTACGGTGACCGTTATTTAAGTGGAATTTTTGAAGATATCACTACGCAAAAAACTTTATTTAATAAAGCCCTGCAAGCAGAAAAATTACGCTCATTAGGAGAGTTAGCTGGTGGAATTGCACACGATTTTAATAATCAGTTAATGGGAATTATGGGTAGTATTGGGATTATTAAAAAGCGAGTATCGGATAATGAATTAGATAAATATATTCAAAATATTGAGAAAGCAGCCGCTAACTCAGCAGAACTAATTAAACATTTATTAACTTTCACAAAAACCGATAAAAATGATTTTCGGCTGTTTGATTTAGTAAAACTTATTGATGATACTTGTTTAATTACAAAGTATGCTACTACAAAAAGTGTATCAATAAATAAAGTTATTGCTGAAAAGAAAATAATGATTAACGGAAATTCATCAATGATTCAGAATATGATTATCAATTTAATTCTAAATGCAGTTGATGCGATTAAAAATGAAAATGGTATGATTACTATTAATGCAGAAACTGTCTATCTTCAAGAAACGCCAGAGAATACCGTTAATCACCCAAATTTCTTAGAGGGAAGATATGCAAAATTAGTAATAGCTGATGATGGTTGTGGTATCTCTGATAGCGATCTTAAAAGAGTTTTCGAACCCTTCTTCACTACTAAAGGTTCAAGAAATGGTACGGGACTAGGTTTATCGATGGTTTTAAACTGTGTTGAAGAGCATCAGGGGATATTAGTTGTGAAAAGCAATATTGGTCTTGGCACAAGTTTTGAAATGTATTTTTTCTTAAATGAACCAGAGCCGGTAGTAATGTCAAACGCAAGTTCTGATAAACAAATCATTATTGTTGATGACGAAGAAATTGTCTTAATGGTTTTACAAGATATTATGAAAGAAATTGGTTTTGAGGCTGTTAGTTTCACAGATGGTTATAAAGCCCTTGAATATTATAAAAATAATCATCAGAATGTCTGTATGGCTATATTAGATATGATGATGCCAAATATCAATGGTTATGAACTGTGCCGAAAGTTGAAAGAAATCAATAAAAATGCTAAAGTGCTGATTCTTTCTGGTTATACAGAAGATAAGTTGGAAAAGACGCTTGATTTAGAAATTGAAGGTTTTTTAATGAAACCGATTGATATAAAAGTTTTAGAAAGCAAAGTAATGTCAATTGTTAATCCTAATAAAGATGTTGACGACTTTATTAAAGGTTTAGAGGTAATTGATAAGGAATTACGTGATACCTATATCTTTAAGCTTTTTAGTTATAATGATGCAAACTTTTTATATCAATATTTTGAGGATAAGAAAAATCAAAGCGCAGCTTTAACGCTCGTAATGGAGTTAAGAACATTATTTAATATTTTAAAGATTAGCCATTTTGCTAATTTAGCAGAAAAACTAGCCGAGAAACTAATGCTTAATAAAGAAATAAAAGAGGAAGTTTCTGAGCTTATTATAATTATTCAAAAAATATGCACGCAACTACCTGAGGAGAATGATTGATATCAGTAAATTTAAAACTGCTAAAGCAGTAATTGATTGGATTGAAAATATTAAGCGGTTTGCTAAACGTGAATCGCTTGATAGGATGAAAGAGGCACTTAATGCTCTCGGCAATCCTCTGGCAAAGACTAAAAAAATTCATATTGGCGGTACAAATGGAAAAGGTAGTACTGCTAGTTTTGTAGCCTCAATCTTAAAAGAAAATAAGATCAAAACGGGATTATTTATTTCGCCCTATATTATTATCTTTAATGAAAGAATTAGCATTGATGGAGATTATATCAGTGATGAAGCACTAATCAGATTAGGAAATAAACTTTATAATCTTTCTGAAACCTTTTTAAAAGAAAAAGGTGAGATAATTACTTTCTTTGAAATTTTAACGTTGTTGGCTTTTCTATATTTTGAAGAAGAGGCTGTTGAGGTTGCGATTATTGAAGTTGGGATTGGTGGATTATTAGACGCAACAAATGCGGCTCGTTATGATTTAGCGGTTATTACCAATATCGGTTGGGACCATATGGCTCAATTAGGAAATACCTTAGAATTAATTGCGACTAATAAACTGGGAATTGTTAAAGATGGTAATCATTTAATAACTGGTGCCGATTTAATACTTAAACAAACATTTGAAAACTATGTAAAAAATACTAATGCTACAGTTAAGTTTGTCAATGAAAAAGCTGTTACTTGTCTTTCAGTATTGCCGACTGTTTTTTCCTATGAAAATGAAAGATTTGAATTATCAATGATTGGGATTCATCAGGCTCATAATGCCGCTTTGGCTCTTGAAGCAGTTAGATATTTATTTTCTTTTAGCGAAGAAAGCATCAGAGCTGGTTTGAAAAAAACTTTCTGGCCAGGACGAATGGAACTTGTCAGTAAAGAACCAGCTATTCTTTTAGATGGTGCTCATAATATTTCTGGTATAGATGCTTTAGTTAAAACCATTAAAGTGATGAAACCAAAAGAGGAAGTTGTCGTTGTCTTTTGTGTTATGCACGACAAAGAATATTCAAAAATGCTCGAAGCTTTAAAGACAGTATCTAATCAGATTATTCTTACAGAAATTGACTATAAAAGAAGTTTGCGGGCAGAGGATTTACCGGAAACTGTTTCTGCTAATATCGATTTAATGATCAGTAATTATCAGGAAGCCATTTCTTATGTCATGGCTATAAAGAATAAAACAATTATCTTTACCGGCTCATTATATTTTATCAGTGAAGTTCGTAAAAACTTTTTAAAGTAAAAAAAGAATATTTACCTAAATATTAAATAGGTGAAGATATTTGAATTATAAAATGCTTGAATTACCTTTAAATGAAAGGCCAAGAGAAAAATTTATCGAGCTCGGAAGTGAGAATCTAACACTTTCCGAGCTTTTTGCGATTATTATCCGCACAGGCACAAATAAAAAATCGGTTTTAGAGATTTCCAGAGATTTAACTAATTTTATAACAAAGGAAAATAATTTTTATGACTTAACAATTGAAGAAATAATGAACTTTATTGGTATCGGTAAAGTTAAGGCTATTGAAATTTTAGCGATTTTTGAAATTTCCAAGAGACTAAAAAAATTTGAACAGAAAGTAATGATTTTTAGTAAAAGTTATCATGTTTTTGACTTTATGAGAACAGATTTTATTGGTCTTGAACAAGAGGTTTTTTACGCTTTATATTTAGATTCTAAATGTCGGCTGAAATTAAAGAAAAAGCTTTTTATCGGTACCCTTAATAAATCAATTGTTCATTTGCGAGAAATCTTTAAGTGGGCTGTTAAGATATCTGCCGAAAGTATAATCGTCGTTCATAATCATCCAAGTGGTATTTCCAAACCTTCGGGAGAAGATAAAGAGCTGACGAGAAAAATCAAAGAAACCGCTGAATTGATTGGCATTCAATTTTTAGATCATTTAATCATGGCTAATGACAATTATTTTAGTTTTTCCGACAGCGAGGAATTATAAAATTTTACAATCATATACTTTAAGGGTGATAATTTATGATAAGTAAAAAGCGCTTAAAGATAAATTTTAATATTTCTTTGTTGATATTTGTTCTTTTTATGGGAATTACCGTCATGGAAAGAACGGGTAATAATAATCTTATAACAAAAAATGATATCCAAAGCCGATTATCGGCTAATACAAATTTTTTAAGACTAGCTGATATGTATACAGGTTTTTTGGTAAGAATGGCTGATTTGAGCACAGTTTCTGGTGAGTATTATGAAAAAGATGTTATTTCTATTGAAAGAGAAGGAAACGGTGTCAGAATTAGAACACACGAAGAGGTTGCGTTAGCACTTGAGGATGGCTTAGTAGTATTTATTGGTCGTCGTAATAACATTCCACGCAGTGTAGTGATTAAGACCTTTGATGGCAGAGAGATAATCTTTGGGGATTTAGAGCATATAGAAGTGTCACTATACAAAATAGTCAGACGAGAACAGATTGTTGGCACTACAAGACCAGATAATGAGGCTAATTCATTCTTTTTAGCGATTAGACAAGGAACATACTTAGATGTGATGGCGATGGTTAGATGAAAATAAAAGTTCATTATTCGCTTTTAATTCTTGTGGCTTTAGCTTTTTTTGCGGGTTTCATTCAAAAAGTTGCGATTTTGCTTACTTTAATTCTGTTACATGAAGTTGGCCATATTTTAGCCTGTAAGTTTTATAAGCGGGAAATCAATGGTTTTACGATCTTGCCTTTTGGCGCTGTAATAAACTTTGAAAATGATAAAAATGTACCGATAAAAGAAGATTTTGTGATAGCTAGTGCTGGGCTGTTTGTTAATTTTATTATTTTATTAGCGGGCTTTATTTTACCATTATCGGATGATGTCGTAATTTTTAATAGGTATTTATTAATATTTAATATTCTTCCGATCTGGCCTTTAGATGGTGGAAGAATCCTAGAATTATTATGGGCAAAGTTCCTGCCTTTTAAAAAGACAATTATTTTCTTCCCTTATTTTTCATTAATCATAATCTTATTATTGTTATTTTGGGCGATAATAAGTCTTTCGGGTTGGAATTTTATGATTATGCTTAGTTTTTTATGTATTCAAAATATTACGAGTTTAAAAAATTGTGATAATCGGTTTAAGCAGTTTTTATTAAAAAAGTATCTTTATCCTAACGAAGATTTAGAAGAAAAGGATGTTAATCTTGCTAAACCTACGATTGTAGATAACTTTTTTAAAGGCGTCAATAATGTTTTGCGCTCAGAAGAAAAAGTGAAAAGTGAAAAGACGATATTAGAGCGAATCTTTAAGAAATAAAACTAAAAAAAATATTTAAGTAAAAGTTAAACAGAATCCATGAATTAGAATAAAGGAACTTTAGTGATTAAAGTTCTTTTTTTCTTAAATATAACAGAAAAAAAGGTTTATAGTGTAACCCTTAATTTTTATAGAGCCAAATCAATGCTAAACTTAAAATTTAGTATCTGACTTTGGCTCTTTTTTGTTTTTCAGAAAAGATCCAAACTTTCGTGAACCAAAATATTAAAAATCTTGTTGGTTTTAGC
>Ga0131853_10001274_pt1 | contig 45285 bp, 42 predicted proteins | sample TergutLab28metaG_FD_92764 | JGI IMG/M metagenome (GOLD analysis project Ga0131853, IMG submission 92764) | Labiotermes labralis P1 segment gut microbial communities from Petit-Saut dam, French Guiana - Lab288 P1 (version 2) (version 2) | ecosystem: Host-associated > Arthropoda: Insects >... | reverse complement strand
TTACAAAACCCATCGAATGGGAGAAGGTTTCCAGTGCGGTACGTCGTCAGTTAGAAGCGCCTGTTAAACCAAAGCCGCAATTTATACCCGCTATTGATGCAAGCAACGGTATCTATCGTCATTATCGCGAAGATTTTCTGTTTCTACAGAAAATAAAAAATCGGATGAAGATCGAACTTTTCACCCTAGGTGCAACTCCAAATATACCTGATGAAGAAACGATTTCGATTACGAAGCATCAGTCGTTTGAAAAATTTGCTAAGTACATGATTTCGCCAGAAGAAAAAGAGTTATTGCGGTGCAACGATGTCACGATTGTGAATGCAAATAAAATCATTAAAGTTTCAAAAATCGACCACTATTTGCTGTTGAAGGGATGCGAAAAGAAAATTCCGATCGACCCCGCGTACCGGAAACACATCTATTCGATGTTTAGGGATTAGGGGGTAGTCAAATGGATATTAGATTATGGCTTATATTTATTTTACTAAACTCTTTAAACGGGCTTACGCTTTATTATCTTATTTGTGTCACAATGAAGCCGCGAACAAGCTTGTTGTTTGATGAGAAGAAAATTAATAAGCCGAAAATTACGCTTAAGCTGCTATTAATTGGTATCGGATATGGTGTGGTTGTAGGAAGCATGTTTTATATGATCGGCGATAGCCAATCTGTTGAACTTATTGTCAATATCATTTTTATGATTGTATTTGTTGTAGCGATTAAAATGATAACAAAAGAAAAAATGATACATGCCATTCTTGCTTATGCAATAGCTTTTATAGTAGGCTTATTAATTCAATTTCCGTTGATTATCATAACATTGATATTCAATGTCTCGAATAACATCTATGTTGCGCTCATATCTCAAATTATCGTATTAGCATCTGTCATTTTGATTTGCAAACGCATTGCTCTTTATGATATCTTTTTATTCATTAAAATGAGCATAACATTGGTTGATGTTACCTTCACATTTTCTGTTGGGCTTTTATTGCTACTGTACTTTGTTCATGAATTAATTACGGCTAGATGGATAAATTTGGCAATCAGCCTGATTATGGCGGTTTCTTTTTATAAAATGGCAGTATATACCATGAAATTAAAAGAAGAAAGACATGACACAAGAAATTTACTAACAGGGATAGATTTTTTATTGCAAACTGAAAAAGATCCTGAAAAGCTGGAAAGCCATTATACACAAACACTTAAAGGAATTGGCTTTGATATCCCCGAGATGAAAGCTTTTAAGGCGAAAAACTATGAAGATAATTTATTGACATTTATCGAAAATCAAAAGCAGGCACATCAATCAAGAGCAGAAGTCATAACGAATATTAACTATTATTATGAAAATGAGCAAATCCCGATTCCGATCATTGTCCAAATGTTGGGAACATTTCTAGATAATGCTTTTGATACCAAAACCAAGAAGCCGATCCTTGTTAGCATAACAGTTGAAGCAACAAATCTTGAGATAATTGTTGAAAATGAAAGTGATCGTAAATCAACAACTGAAATTGATTTAATGTTCGGTAGGAAAAGTTCCACAAAAGAAGGAGATCGTGGCTATGGTCTATCAAAGCTGTTAAAAGATGTTAGAAGTTATAATGGTGACGTTAATGCCAATTGTAGATATAGACAGGAATTCAACAGCTATTACTTGAGCGTAGGGATGAGGGTTGGTGATAAGACAGAATAAAACTGCCAAATGGCAGTTTTATAATTGTTTAAATTTTCGTGGTAATCTAGGCTCTCCCAAGAGAAGAAAAAGAGAGAAGCGAGCTGCAACTACCGCTGGTGCTAGGGCAAGCAAAAATGTTGCAATTTTTAGCAATACTTTTTTCCTTTTTAACACAATTAATCAACACCTTTCAACGAAATCGCTCTTATCATCATAGCAGATACTGCCAAAAAATACAAGCAATTCACTTAAATCGACATTCAAAGAAAGCGCTACAACCGCATAAGTAATCCCTTTCAATTTTTTCAAAACAATGATTACCGTCCGTTGAAACAAATGGCATTTCATCTGTCAGCACAATCCTTTATAATTATGTTATATATCATAAATAAAGGGAGTGAAAAATATGAATCGAGTAATCTTAATGTCAACATTAAGTTCGCTGAGGATGGTCAGGATGATGTTAGAATGGAACGGTGGTATCCTCTTCTTTCTTCTTTATGGGAGTATCGCACTAATCTTTATCATTTATCATGTCATTGGATTTTTTGAAAAACGAAAAAAGAAAAATAACGGAGAATAATTTGAAAATTAGGGGAGAAAGATTAATTAATGAGGGGCAATAATATGCCATTATGCCTTACATTTATTAGATGAGTCCTACTTACCGATGGGAAATGACGCATTGTCTCCGATAGAAGAAGATGATAATGATGATGAAACATCTTATTTTCCCATCGGATCATTTATGACTTTTGAAGAAGCCTTACAAGCATACACAACAGAGGTGGTGATTGTCCGATATAAATTACCTATTAGCGATTTTTATGTGTTTTGAACACCTTATTGTGATTGGCTTTTCATTAGAAACATTAATACAAGTTGAGAAAGATTATCTGGAAGACATTACACGATTGGATAAGTTTAGCGATTAGCAATCCGAAGCAAGAAAGATATGCAATCAATAGTCCCAAATTAATAATCTAACAACACTATAACCCTTACTAATAACTGGTACTCTCATCAGTTGTTTTATGTAGTTACATCTGTAATAAGTATGGAATGAGAATATACGAAAACATCCTTTTTACAACGATAGAATTGATTTTAAAAATTAATTTGCAGAAAAGGTTAATAATTTGTTGATTTCTGTTGCATCCTGTGCTATGATTAACGTACAGTAAAGGGTCGGCTCGTACTCGTAGTAGCCTCCCTAGAAAAGGAGGTGTATTCCTAATGCAAAGAAATTTCAAGAAGTTTGTGATAGCATCTTTGGCTGTTTTGACACTACTTGGTGGGTTAGTAATCTCAGTGCAAGCTAGTGGAACGAGAAGTGTAGTTGTTAATGCTGCTATAATTTTCCATTCATCGAGTGCAGCTGCTGCTAATGCTGGTCAGATTCATCGAGGTGCTAGAATGGCTAATACGAGCCTTCTATCGAATAACAGGAGATCTGGTTTTATCATGAATAGTACTGCTGCAAATGGTTGGGGTGGTCGGACTATGTATACACACCACACTAATCTATCAGGGACAATTCCCCCAGGAGAGACTCAGTAGAGCTATCTTAGCAAATAACTACCTTGTTTGAATCTAAACAAGGTAGTTATTTTAAGGAATTAAAAATCATTTATTTAAATATATAGAAAGGAGTAACTATGAAAAAGAGATTTTTTGCTTTGATCTTAGTTTTGTTCGGACTGATTGGATGTTCAAGTGAGAATGATGCACTAAATGACAATGAAATTCGTGAAGTCTCGAAGCCAGAAGTATCGATTCCCGCAGTGTCACTTCCAGAAAATGACAATAACAGCACACATATAGAAGGACTAGGCGATTTCACTTTCTCTGAGGGCAGAAGTTATTCGGATGACCGAGATACTGGTGTGGATGTGATGTCCCTTGAAGAAGCAGCACAAATTGGTGCTGATTATATCTTTGAGGTTTTAGGAGAAAATCTGGATGGTGCACACATAGAATTAGCATATAACTATAATCCTCACATTCCGGATCGTACATGGTTTGGGCTTGTTAGTCACCCTGATAGAAGGGTATCAGGAAGTAGGATAATGATAAGTTTTCTCATTGATGCACAAACAGGGGAACGGTTCGGTCTAAGCTACTGGCAACTTGAGGATTTGCAGGGCATTAGTGGTGAAATGATGGAAACAATGCCAATCGAAGAACTATTGGAAATCTTTCCAGAGCCTGATGAATCTGAAATTGCTGAAATGTTGGAAGTAGCTAGAGAAATTGCAGAGCGACATCTGCAAACATCAGAGATTGCTATCATTGAGTATGGTTTTTCGATGGGAGGGGGCGAAGCTGATACTACTTATCATCATCCCTCTCAACTATTACCTTTTTTTGTTATTGATTCGGAGGGTCGTTTGATTGAGATTTTCATTCAGCGAGAAACTCATATATTATGGAAAATTAATGTACCGCCTTTTTAAGGCTTAGAAGGAGATGGCTGATTAATGAATTTTTTTAATAGAGCATTAACTAGTCTTAAAAGGCAATGGACTAAGTCACTGATTTTATTAGTGACTGTTTTTGTTTTGGGTTTTCTTTTAACAGGAGCAACGATTGTTCGTAATGCCATTTTGCAAACGGAACATAATCTCTGGTCTAATATGCCAAGAATTGCTACGATTAATCTTGATTTTGAAACCATGCAAGAGATGCAAAGAGAAGCGATAGGAAACGAAGATTTATTGGATACTAGTGTCACTAGCCAGGAGGTTATCAGAGAAATTGGTGCGTTACCTTATGTAGAGCATTTCAATTATACGTTTAATCATCTTCTATGGAACGGCGAATTGGAATGGTTTGGAAATAGTTTGGATTTTCTAGATGAACCTGCTTTTCGGAGGGTGCAAGGCGTTTATCATTTCCATTTGTTGGATATAGATCAAGGGATAATTCAAATTGTAGAAGGACGAACTTTTTCAGAGGAAGATATGGTAGGAATTGGGGAAGTAGCCTTGGTTTCACAAGAATTTGCAGAGGTAAATGGATTGACTATTGGATCCGTTCTTAGACTAGAATCCAGGCTATATGATGATTTGGACGATGTTGTTAATAATAGAGATTGGCTTAATCCAGAAAGAATACTTGAATCAGAGGCATTTGAGTTAGAAGTTATTGGACTTTTTGAAGTGATGATTGAGATCACTGAGGAAAATGCGTATGAGGAAATTGTCATTGATGGAAGCCTCATCTTCACCGAATCATTTGAAGCATTAGAAGTGCATCGTCTGCAAAATCAGATTTACGCTCCAATTAGTGTAGTTGAGGCTTCTCCTTCTTTTGAGTTTGAAAGAGTTAGTCAGCAAGAGGCCAATGGCGTAGAGGCATTGTTTGTGTTATATGATCCTCTTGATATGCCAAGCTTTATTGACGAAGCAAATGAATTGTTATCAGGCTGGTGGCGAATGGCAGATTTATCAGGAAACTTTGGTAGAATCACGTCCTCCATGGAAACAATGCAGTGGGTAGCAGATCTGGTGTTTTGGGGCGGGACCGGAGCATCAGTTATTATCTTAATCTTGTTTATGCTCCTTTTCTTGTATGACCGCAAACATGAAATAGGTATTTACCTTGCACTAGGAGAGAAGCGAAAAGAAATAGTGCTACAAGTGCTAAGTGAGGTGTTATTGCTAACAGTAATATCTCTTAGCTTTTCAATTTTTGTCGGGAGACTGGTTGCGACTCAGATGTCTCAACAGCTTCTAGAGCAGGATGTTGTGAGGCAAGTAGAAAGTGGTGAAAATAAGTTTTGGGGGATTAATAATCTAGCACGCCATGATCCTCGTGAAATGACTGTGGAAGAAATGATGGATCATTTTGAAATTACATTTGAAAGCACGACAGTTATTATGATTTTCAGTATTGGTACGGTTACTGTTTTATTTGCGACACTAATCTCCATGCTCTACGTGATTAGACTTAATCCTAAAAAAATATTACTATGATAACACTGCAACTAAAAAGCACGACAAACCGCGAATTTGGTCTGTTGTGCTTTTTACGAGTTTTCGTTTACCCTTGCAAAAGGTTGCTGATGGTGCGGTATACGAGTTCTGGGGCAACTTTGAAGGAGTAATTTTTTTCTAACCGTTCGGTAAATTGGTGGGCATCTTTTCCGAATGGTCCGATGTTTAAAACGGGTAGGTTGAGGTCTGCCATTTCTGTTAAAGGTAGGTCGTATTTGACGTTAAATCCTGGTGTGTTACCTTTCAACGTGGCAATGATTCCCGGGTCTCTTGGCGCTGCTGCGTAGCTCATGTCGGCGATGTAAGGGAAGAATTTTTTGTAGACAATGTTGTAATCAGTTTCAGTCTCGCTAACGGCTTGCTCCACGGCTTGGATCATGTTTTTCTCGACGTCTGTTTTACCTTCAACGTGAATGTGTGGGTAATAAGGCGGCGAGAAGTAGACGATGACAATCGGCTCACGATCTGACCATTGTTTATGAACAAATTCAACCTGTTTTAAAGCGAAATCCCTTGCGTCGATCGTTTCGTCCTTCAATAATGCTTCGGAAAGCTCCGCAAGCATCACATCTAATTGCTCACCGATTTCTAATTTCACGCGTTGATACAATTCTTGAAATGAGATGGTTCTGGCTTGCCACGGTAAAGGAACCGTTTCGCGCCCCGAAAGTTCGCAGTAGCGATGGTATTGATCGTTTAAGTGACGAACCGTCTTTTCGAAAACCATCTGAGAGGCGTCTAGCATTTTTTGCATGACTTCATCTGGTGTGCTTGAGTGGGTCGCATAGTTAAAGAATAGGCTCGTTGTTTGTGCTGTTTGAACCGAATATTCAGGCTTTAAATCACGACTTCTGAGTGTGATCGGTGGCAGTGTTACTTCGCCGTCAACAACGTCACAGTAATCCACGTTCATGTTGATGTGTTCGGTAATGTTAGCGGCAATGTGGTTAGAATCGAGTCCGTTAAAGGCTTCGCCGACGTGGGTTTCTTTTCCAACGACGAAAAACGAGGGCATTAATTTTCCGACTGATCCGACGTACACGTATTTGTTTTCGTCGCCTTCGTATTGAGAGGTCATGTAGTCGGTGGCAATAAAGCCTAAGTAATTGAACTGATTTTCATCGCGAATTTTCACTAATTCAGGTACGACGCTTAGCATGCCTGCGGAATTTGCTTCTTCGTCACAAACCCCGGCATAGATCAGATTGCCTTCGAAATTTTCAAGGTCATTTGCAATGGCTTCAACCAAGGCAATGTTAATGGCGTTTCCTGTTTTCATATCGAAGATGCCGCGACCGAATAGATAATCACCCGTTGCTAAGTCAGCTTGTGTTTCTTTTGATAATGTATGAGAAATTTCTTTAAACTTTTCAGTGAGCGCATAAGGTTGATTGGCTAAGTGAGAAAGTGCACCGTAATCGGAAATCCCGACGGTGTCTAAATGGCCGTTTAAAATGACCGTTTTGTTGCTGTTGCCTTTTTTTCCGCGTAAGATGCACACGACGCTTTTTCGTCCTAATTTGTCGTTTGGGACTGCGACGAATTTTAAGTCAGCTGGGTTTTCTTTGTAGTAAGCCATCTCTGATAAAATTTCGTGTGCTTTATTAACCACTGCGATTTCACCGTCTGTTTCAACGACGCTTAATTCATTGGTTAACAGGATGGTGATTTCTTCAATCCGTCCTGCCAGTTGTTTTTTATCTAGCTTTATCATATTGATTTCTCCGTTTATTGATATCGTAATGAGTTCGAGTCAGTTTCAGGCTAACACCGCATTAAAACTGTCCCAACATTGAAGCTAAAAGAAAAGGGCATTTTCGGGAATCATCAAGGATGAGCCTGAATATGCCCTTTAAATAAAGCCTATTGTTTTTTATTGATCATTTTTCTTTTTTGCTGCTGCAACAACACCTGCGGTTGCGATGGCAAGTCCAACAAGAAGAGCTGAACCGACAACGGCACCCGTTTCTGGTAAGCTTGGGCGTCCCGGCGTTGATGGCGCTGGCGGTGTCGATGGTAATGTCGGACATTCTGGGTATTCCGGGCATTCAATACCATCGATTTCCCACCTTGCAAAGACGGTTGTATCAGTAACAAACACAGTCGAAGTTGTCACTTCCTCACCGTTATCCACAGCCGTGAACCAACCGAGGAAACGATAGCCGGTGCGTGTTGGAATTGGTAACTCTGCGAGTGTCCCATCTTCACCAACTTCCATGATCTCAGGCGTTACAACACCGCCTGTCGGATCAAAGGTAACCGTAACAGCCTCAACCGGTACGTCAGGCGTTAAGACACCAAAGTTGAAGTTCCCTTGTGCCGAAACACCGTAGCTGTTAACGGCAAACCAATGAACAAATTCAGTTGCTGGATCGATAACAAATGGCTCTGTGTAAACTAACCAACCATCGTCAGCTGCCGTTTCAGCATTGAACGCTGACGCTGTCGGGTTGTTGCTTACTTTAAACATTTGTGTTTCAATCGTTGCTTCTGAGCCTTCTCTTTCGCTAGCGATAAAATCAAGCTCAACGAGCAATTCACCTGCTGCATCGGTTGTCGTTGCGATAACAAATGGACGTGCGTGATCCTCAACGTCGCTCACGTGCATCAGCACGGCCGTACCAAACAAGTTGTGATAAACTTGAGAATGAGAACGGTTGAAAATATTCGTACCGAAGACGGTAGCCGGAACACCAGCGTTTGTTTCGCCTGTAAAGGCGGTCACACGACCAGGCACGTTTTCTTGGTTAGCATCGCCTGCCCACCATCCGCCACGGAACACATCCGAGAAGTCACCACTGTCAATGCGAATTAAAGGCGTTGCGCTTTCTGGAATACTTGAGAATGTCGTGGTTCCAATTAAGTAAGCACCGTCGACACGCTCGTAATGTCCCGTGATGGCACTTGACAATGAGAAGCTCGCATCAAACGTTCCTTCGCGGCTAGCAGGAATAGAATCCCATGCCAATCCACGCTCAAGGAATAATTCATTAACAGACGCTTGGAATTGAACGCCAACAACCGGAATGCCATATTCGTTTGAAATAACTGCTAGGTTATCCCAATTAACATTGTGGTTAACCATAATGTTAAAGTCCACGCCTGGTGTTAAATCAAGAAGTGATAAACACGGGCGTAGGTGAGAAGGGACAACGTTTACAGGTGGCTCGGGACAAGCAGCGTTTTGTGTTACCCAAACGTATTCAAAGCCTAAGTCACGTAAGATGTACGGCCCTGTTGTATGTAAACCTTGAGTAGGCCCAGGAGGTGCGCCTAAAAAGGCGATGCGTGGCTGTTCTAATTCATCAGCGCTTTGTGGCCTAACCTCTAATGCCGTTGTTTCAACAAACAACTCATCCAAAACAGATGCTGTTAACGCAGAACGTTCAACGATGAAGTCTCCTACAACACCTTCTGGTAAATACGAGGTCATCATCCAAACGTCTGCACCTTCACGAAACAGCGCATTAACTAATCTAATCGCATCCTGATTATTGTTTCTAATCGTCACATAATTACTGGTGCCAGGTGCAACGACTGTTGCAAGCGAGGACACACTTGAGACAATTTCCGAAGCACCGTCAAACAGATCTTCTTCCCAAACAGCAATCGCATCGAAGCCACGTAAATCTGGGAAATTCATCGTGATCTCGGCATACATTGCGGTAAAGAACGAAGCATCGTAACCAGCTTCTAGCATGGTATTAACGTATCCACGCCTTGCTTGGCGCATGTCAATCACATAAGTACCAGTTGGGAATCTCATGCCATCGTGTTCGACCAATTCGGTCGTTCTTTCGATGGTAATGCCGTGACGCTCAAGCTTTTCTAACATGTTATACGCTTCGAGTAAATTCCACTGATTAAAGTCATCCACAGGAATCACCCAGTAATCTGGGAAGAAGCTTAAGCCTTCTTGGCGTGGGCGTCCAATTTGTGTTGGTGGGCTTGTAAATGGATTTGTGAAGAACGGGTCGACTAGTTCGGCATAATCCGCGTTTGTCATACCACGACGGTTGTGCTCTAATTTATTGAGGAATAGTTCTTCAAAATAATCCATCGCATGGTCAACAAATGCCCAACCCATGGCAACGTTAGCATCTAAACTATCTTGGTTGGTATGAGGGATTTCAAGTGTAAATCCTAGAATTCCAAAATGCATGAGGAACACTGGCATGTACATTGGCCCACCATCGTCCCAGCCGTCTGTCATATGCTCAGCTGGTATTAAATAACGATAGTACGCACCAGAGATAGACGCTCGTCCCATAATGTGTGCGGCTCTCAGCATCGCTGGATTCAACAGATCATACTCATAGTTAGGGTTATGAGGACCGGTTGTCGGCTCAATTAACATGTGTCCAACGTGTCCGTGGAATTCTAACATCGCTAGTGGGTTCCATCTTAAAACGTCTTCAACGACTAATCGGTTTTCAATTTGTGTTTGATAAGAAGCATCGCGATTTAAGTCAAACCCGTAAGCGTTACCACGCAACATCCCGTAATGCCCATCTGGGTTATTCGTTGGAACGAAAATGAAGATAAAGTAATTCAATGCTTCTTCCACACTGATGCGTACTGTTTCAGTGTCGTTTCGATCGTTAAGTTCACCTCTAGCCACACTCACATAACCGTTTGGATGTGGCGAAGGGGTTCCCCAAATTGGACCGGTTGTGATACCAGATGTATCTGATTCTCTCACCGTTTCAAAGTAAATGTAGTCTTGACGCAAAAGCTCTTCAACCATGACGAGTTGGGCATCCACACCTGTTACCTCATCTGGGTGAATGTTGTGGAAGTAAATCGGAATACGGTGATGAACACCTGCTTCGATTTCACTGCGCAAAGCCAGTAGATCATCGAGTTCTCCCGTCATACGCGGACGTGTATAAGTGAAGTAATCATCAACGGCATTTTGAGAACTTGCAATGACGATGTTCCATAATTCACGACCTTGATGGCTTTGTCCGAGTGACGTGACATCTACGTGACGTCCGTTAATCGTTCTAGAAGCACCTGCCTCAGCTCTTAAATCCGTTGCCCATTGATCAATCTCACCCCAGAGATGGAAATCGTCGTACAAGTTTAAGTTGATCGGCAAGCTTGCTAACTCAACGTCAACACCGGTAATATCGCTTGATACTGAAAGGTCAAACGTACCAACCACGTGACGCATGGCCGTCGCAAATCCGACTTGATTCGTTCCGCGATAACCTTCCCAAGGAATATTAACAGCAGCTGGATTTGCAGCAGGGTACGGCGAACGGAATTCAATCACGGATTCAATGGTGTAAGTCCCGTTACCGTTGTAAACTAAGTCATCTGCCATCCAATGAACGAAGCGTCCGCCTGTTGTTAGGGTTGCCACATCACTTGAATTAAATTGTGGACCGCCCAACCAGGCTTCGAATGGCAACTCACCGTAAGTGAACGTTAAGCTATCTAAGAAATCATCGTAGTCTGCGTCACCAATCGCTGCTGCTGGAATAAGGGTGTGGATTTCAAAAGCACGACCATCCATTAGCGTGGCATCTCTTGATGTTGTGTACCAATTTCCACTTGCTCCTTGTTCAACCGTGTGAGAACGGCCAACTTGATCACGGAAGCGTGCTTGCTCTTCACCAGCGACCAATACGCTTACCGATTCAATGTTGATCTGGCCTGCGATCTCGCCTGCAGAACGCGTGGCACCAAACAGATGAAACGCGCTTGACGAGAAGGGGGCAAAGGCACCTTGAAACGTTGCAATCACATCCGGCGACCAGTTTCTATGCGAATAAAGGCCATCGCTATCTGCATAAATCGTAGCTGTTCGTGGGCTACGTTCTTCTGGTGCTCGGCGAGAGGCAACAAGAATACCTGGTTCGCGCTCTTCATTAGACTCAGAAGGTTCTGTCACATTTTCAGCGTCATCTTCATCAACGTCAGTTGGTTCCTCTGCGCTTTCAGTGCTTTCTTCAGCTAAATCATATTCGTAGTTAATCGCGTACTCGCTCTGAGGGGTATCCGAATCAATTAAGTTTGCAAATGCACCAAGATGAAGACTTCCTGCAAGCATCAAAATTGATAATAACCACGAGAACATTTTTTTCATCATTTTTTTATCCATTTCAAACGTCCTTTCTCTCTCTTGTTGATAACATCATAAATAGGTGAAAATGATAAAACTATTTTTTTCTTTTCTTAATCGTACCAGACTCGGTCATCATCATTTTAGATGCCACATAAGCGACGATGGGAACGGTGAGAACAATTCCCAAACTGCCTGATAATGATCGGATGATTTCAATGGCAATTAAATCGGTATTAATGAATTGATTGAACGTCACGCCATAAGCGAAAATCATAATGATCATGTTTAGCCCTGTTCCGATAAACGCTAAAATTAACGTGTTAGACATCGTTCCCATGGCGTCACGACCAACATTCATACTAGATTTAAAAAGCTCTTTGCTTGTTATTTTACGATTGGCGGTTACAATTTCTTCCGCAGCCGAGGCAATCGTCATTGAGATGTCCATGACCGCTCCCAAAGAGGCAATCAGGATCCCACTAATAAACAGACCGCTTATTTGAAGTTCAGTGTCCATGGAAATGGATAGCAAAGCTTCCGCTTCTTCCATGTTAAAACCAGAAATACCAGCCACATGACCTGAAAAGGTAGCCAGCATAGCAGCAAAAACCACACCACTCATACAGCCAATAATGGCTACCGCCGACTTTTTAGTAAACCCGCCGATTAGCAATAAACTGATCACTGTCACAACCGCTAAAATGCCGATGGTGACAGTAATCGCATTGTACCCTCTAACGAGTAGCGGGATGAGCAAGAAGACAATGCTAACAAGTGTAAACGCTAAGCTCAGAACAGCTTGGAATCCCTTTTTACCACCAATCAAGGATAGCGCGAGGAAGAACACAACCACCAAGCCAACAAGAAGCAACGTTCTTTCATGATTGTGAACAAGCACATCAAAGCTAGTATTTGTTACCCGTCCCACTCGCACTGACAACACATCACCTTCAGTGGCAGTTACTTGAAATAGCGGACTAACGTGGTAAGAGACTTGGCCAATCTGCCCCGCATAAGTCCCCGTCAGGAGCTCAAGTTCAATCACCATGTTGCCACGCCTAACCGCTTCAAACGCTTCATCAACGACGGTCTGATCTTCAATAATCGCTAGTACCCGTGCCCTTTCAAAATCCATCCGCGGCATGTGGCGCATCTGACCGGGAAGATCCGTGTTTGCATAATGCAGTACCCATCCGAAAATAAGTATTCCGAGGGCAACAATCACAGCTTTAACGTACGTTTCTTTTTTCATGTTGCTTAACCATTTCTTCATAGCCAACCTCTTCAACCCGAAATTGTTGTAACTGTGTTGCCCCTTAAATCAAACCTAATGCCGAGAAAATCCAAGTGAACAGAACAATCAGCGGCAAGGCCATCACCGTTCTCATAAGGAAGACAATAAATAATTTCCCAAGTCCGATCGGCATTTTAGATTTTAAGATTAATACGCCTGTTTCTGCCATGTAAATGATTTGGACAATCGATAAAGCTCCTAAAATAAAGCGTGTATTGAAGTAAGTTTCATTGCCAAGGAAGATCGCTGGTAAGAACATATCAATAAATCCAATTACCGTGATGACGGCGTAGTCAGTACCACCTGGCACGCGGAATAGTTCTAACAACCAACCCATTGGCCAAGCAATCCACTCAATTAACGGCGTTAAATTGTTGATCACGAGGGCAACGGTTCCCCAAGCCACGATAACCGGGAATAGATCTAAGAAGGCCGAGAACCAACCGTTTAACCCACCGGCAAGCACATCACCAGCGGTCGTTCTTTCTGCACGCTCACTAGCTAAGAAAAGTGCTTTTTTGAATCTTGACTCACCTTCTTCAACTTCTTCATCAATTTGTTTATCAACCCCTTCTAAATAAGTGTCCGGTATTTGCTTTAGAGGCCAAATGCGTGGCGTGATAATACCTAAAATGATACAAACGATCGAAATCATTAAATACCATAAGGCAAAGTGAGATTCAACCCCAACGGCACCGGCAATAACAAGTGAGAACGGTAACGATACAAAGGCAAAGTTCACACAGATCGCAACGGCTTCACGTCCGGTATAATAACCTTTCTCATGCTGATCGCGCGTTAAAATAACCGACACGGCTGATGATCCAAACCACGAAGCTGCCAGGTCAACCGAAGCACGCCCAGGAAGCGTAAAGAGCTTATTAACAAACTTTTTAATCAAAACTCCGATAAATTCCATTAAACCGAAATCCGTTAGAATCGGAATACAGAATGCCAGTAATAAGAAAATTGTCGTTAATCCTGTAATAAGGTCAAACACCATTAGCCCTGCGCCATCCCACCGATCAATGAACGCTGTTGACAACGTGTATAACCAAGTGCCTTCAGTACCGAATGTAATATTAAAAATCGTAAACGTCATTGCAAAAAATGCAACTAGACGCGTAATAGCATAAAGTGGACTCGTCATTAAGACTTCTTTTACTTTTTCATTTTCCATGATAAATTTCGGTTTGAAAATATAAGCTGCGAGTGTCATGATAAACGAAATGATAATAAAAGTATATGCCAAAAATAATCTCAAATCTAAAGTTTCGAGCATACCATAGTCGTTTAAAAGTGCAGGGTTTAACCAACTAATATAAAGCCCATCAGGCATGCTAATATTTAGTATGCCATTTAACCACTCAATACCAAAACCTAAAGGAATATTAAAGCCACCGTCTCCGGTTGGGATCGGGGCTAGGAATAAGAATGCCCCGATAACGGCACCAATAATAAATTTAAGCTTTCCACGTGAACTCGGTTGTTGCACTGTTTTTTCACTCATAATCATTAACTCCTTTTTTCTAATTGCGATAGGACTTAAAATTGATTCTAACTTCATTTATTGCCATTTTAGAAGCGATTGCTTCATGTGACTGATGACATCGATCTCAAACAGCTCGTTCATTAACTTTAAATCTAGTTCGGCACCTTTTTCATGCGCTAAGATACCACCATCTTTTAACATCAAAATTTCATCTGCAAAAGACAAAGCCAGGTTCATGTCATGAACAACGCCCACAACTAGGCGAGGCCCTTGCTTTACCCAGTCATCTAAATAAGCCATTAATTCTAATTGATGTTTCAAATCCAAATGATTGGTCGGCTCATCAAGTAAAATAATGTCCGGTTCTTGCGCAAATACCCGTGCCAGAAACACACGCTGTAGTTGCCCACCTGATAAAGTCGTGATGCTTTTATTTTTTAGTGCTAATAAGCCTGTCATTTCAAGGCATTTTAGCACGATTTTTTCATTGGTTTTATCAACGTTCCTTAAGAGGCCATCACGCAGATGAACGTAACGCCCATGCATGACCGTTTCATACACCGTATACGGAAAGTAAATGCTTGAGATCTGACTTAGAAACCCGATCTTTTTTGCTTGCTCTTTCCGCGACAGTAACGCGGTGTTTTTGCCATTAACAGAAACGATTCCTTGATGCGGAATCAAACCTGCTATTGCTTTGAGTAACGTTGTTTTACCACAACCGTTGGCACCAATAATGAGTAATTTTGAATGTTGTTTGGCAGTGAAGCTGATGTCTTTTAAAACCGTTTGTTCACCGTAACAACAAGACAAATGCTCAATCGTTAACATTAACTGGCACCTGCCTTTCTTTTGGAATTTTTAAGAAATAAATAACCGAAGAAAGGGGCTCCGATCAAGGCTGTTATCGAACCGATCGGAATTTCGGAAGGGGCAATCAGTGTCCGCGATAAAAGGTCTGCTAACACCAAAAACAACCCGCCGAATAGGGCAGACAACGGCAAAACATACCGATGAGCTGCTCCGAAAAAACGACGAATAATATGCGGTGCAATTAAATCGACAAAACCGATCACACCGACAAATGCTACCGAGACTGCTGTTAACATGGAAGATAAAAGGAGTAAAAACCATTTCATCTTCTTCACATCAACCCCAACGGCACTGGCTTGTTCATCGCCAAAGGTCAAAATATCCATCTCTTTCGCATAGCGACATAACCATAAAATAAGAACTGTCGAGGCAGCAGAAATAATACCGACTACGTGCCAACCTCTCATCGACAGACTCCCCATTTGCCACATCGCAATCTGTTGGGCATATTCTGGACTCCTTGAGGCAAAGGTCATCATGATGGCGTTGACAAAGACGGACAAAATCATCCCCACTAAAATGATAGACTGATCGTTTAAAGCATGGCTCATTCTCGATGCAACTAACACAGCAAACACAATGGTTGCCATCCCAAAAACAATCGCAGTTAAAGGCATTAAAAATGCACCTAAAACAGTTGATGAAATACCAAAAACGATAATAAGCACGACACCTAATCCAGCACCTGCCGAGACCCCCACCGTATAAGAAGACGCCAGTGGGTTTTTAAGCACCGATTGCATGACACTACCGCTTACGGCTAAGGAAGCACCTACCACAAAGCTCAGTAAAACCCGTGGTAGTCTGATGTTCCAAATTAAACCGGCGGTTACTGATGGCATGTCAGATGGTAGTGGGGCACCAAATAGTCGATAAGCAAAAACACGCCCGATATCGCTAATTGGAATATCCGCACCACCAATTGAAACGCTCAGTAAGATGGCTAACAGAGCGCTCATGACCAGCACGATGATTTTCAACTTCTTACTCATGAATTATTCTCCATGAAGGTGTTCGACCATCATGCGTAAAGCAATGACAATGTGATGATTTGGAATGGAGCTAGCATTATTGTCAATGTAATAAACACGTTCATTTGAAATCGCATCAACGGCTTCCCAACCAGACCTCTGCATGATTTCACCCACTGGGTCGTCCATAAAACTAGCGTTTGTGAAAATGACTTCTGGGTTTGCTTCTACCACGTTTTCAGCGCCGATTGGTAACCAACCTTCTTGATCGGCGAACACATTAATAGCGCCAGCTCTTTCGAGCAATTCGTGTTGGAAGGTGCTATGGCCAAAAGTAAACATATCTGGTGCTGGTGAAATTTCAAAATAGACGATTGGACTCCTATCGCTGGTCGCAACCGTTTCTGCTATGTCTGAAAGTTCTTGCTGAAAGTCAGCCTCCAAATCTGTTGCTGCCTCTTCACGTCTAGTCAACGTACCGAGAAAGTGAATATCCCGTGAAATGTCTTCGATGTTTGCAGCCGCTGGTAAATAAGCCACCGCGATATCTAAATCACGTAATGGTTGAAGCGGATCATTTTCTAAGTCTCCCATCATGATCATATCATGCGCAATCACGAGATCAGGGTCAAGGGCAATGATGCTTTCGATTTCGATGTTAAACGAATCAACAATGAGCACATCGTCGCTAAGGTCATCGAATAAAAAGATCGAATGGCCATCGACTGCTACAATGTAAGGCGTTAAACCTAAATCGACCAAGACTCCTGTGATAGCTGGGGTTAAAGAAACGATGGCTTCAACTTCTACTGGCACCGTCACTGTTAATCCAAGTGGATCTTCAATGTCAAAGGCTTCAGTTGTGGGTGCATCATCGTTCCCACAACCAACCATTACCATTAATGCAAGTAAAAAAACACTCACCAAAGAAACGTATTTATTAAATCTTTTCATTATAAATTCTCCTCTCCCACCGAAAGTAGGTTTTTATAGTTTGCCAATAAGACTCAGATATCCTGACTTTGCTTCGTTCTACTTTCGCACCTTCCAAGTTTGCACCGTTGGCTTCACTCGTGGTGTTTGCGATTTCGTCCACATTACAGTAGCGGGGGCTGTAAAGGATTCACACCTTTTTCCCTGGTTGTCCGATTGTCTTTGAATTCACCATCTTTTAGCGTCATTGGCGCGGACGACTGGTTATTTTTTGAAGCGCGTGTGGCGCATTCCTATCAACTCCTTATTTTTTTTATAAAGGCGTGGAATCCGATCGGACAGTAAACAAAAGATTTCATACGCAATCGTATCTAATTCCTTTGCCACCACCTCGACAGGCATTCCGTCTCCGATTAAGGTGACTTGCGAACCAAACGGCATTTCTTTTGGCAACCTAATCATCAACTGATCCATGCACACCCGTCCAACGATTTCACATTGATGCCCTTCAACGATGAGATGCCGGCCTTGATTGGCTCTAATCCAGCCATCGGCATAACCGATCGGCACCGTTCCGATCCATTCATCGGCTTGTGCTTCATAAGTGGCACCGTAACCCACTTTATCGCCTTTTTTGATTTTTTTACATTGACTCAACCTTGAATAAAGCGACAAGGTTGGCTTCAATTTAAAATCGAGGGGGATAAAAGCTTCGTTCGGATTAACGCCGTACATGCTAATGCCGAGCCTGATGGCGTTGGTAAAATCATGGTTAAACTGAAGTAACGTTGCTGAATTTGCTAGGTGAACGTAGTCAATACCGCTCAAATCTAATCCCTTCAGCTCATCTTGGAACTTCTTGACCTGTGCTTGCAAGTAAGCTAAGTTGTCATCGGCCGTCGCCATGTGTGTATAGATGCCTGCGAGTTTGATCACTGGATGCGATGTCAGGAGGTTGTAACACTCAAAAATCTCTTCTGAATGAATCACCCCTAAGCGATGCATCCCACTATCTAATTTGAGGTGTACGCGCAGTTCTTTTTTTAATGGTTGTTTGGTTAATGCTTGAATCCACGCTAGGTCGTGAGCGGTAATGGAAATATCTGCTTCCGATGCTAGTTCAACGTCTTTTAGATCGGTGATTCCCATCACTAAAAGTGGAGAAGTGAAGCCGTGGTGACGCAAATGCATGGCTTCATCAAACGAGCTGACTGCTAGCATCTTTGCGCCTGCTTCTAAAGCAGCCTTTGCGACTTCGAGATCCCCGTGACCGTAAGCATTGGCTTTAACGACCGCCATTAATGTTTTGTTTGGATTTAATCGGATGGCTTGTTGTACGTTATAGGCAACGGCATCAAGATCAATTTCAATCCATGTTTCTCGGTGATAAGTCATACATAAAACCTCCTGCGATCTTTTTGACTTGATTCGCTAGAACAACTTAGATCACGATGTTCGACAATATCTTCTATTGTATCTGATTTCTAAAAATTTGTAAACGAAGTTAGCCGTTTTTATTTTAGCCATTGTGTAAATAGGGCTATTTTCTTGGTTGAAATCCGAGAGTACAGTAAAATCGAAAAAATCTTAAATTTACTGTATTATTTACGCCTGTTTGACACCTGATGGATGTCGAAAGCGCTAAAATTCCAAAGGGTAGCGCTATCTTTGTGTTTCCGACATACAGTGAGTGCCGAAAAATACAGTAAATTTTAAAAAATTTCAATTTTACTGTATTAATGCGTCATTTACTCTGACGCTCTGTCATCTTACTCACGGCGGTAAGCTTTCGTCACGTATTTACTCGTGAACGCAGAGAGTAGGGCACCGTATTCAACGTTGAACGCCACGACATCGCCCACTTTGTAGTCACCGTCTGCATCGGTAAAGTCAACGATCAGGTGATCCGAACTTGCGCCGACGATTTCCAAACTTGTATCAAGTGGGTAGATGTTGGTAATGTCTACATCTTGTCGCCCAATGGCTAAGACACCGCGCAGGCGTATGCCTTTATCTTCGAACACTGGCTTATTTCCAAAAGCATCGGGACCTAATTGACCAATCGGGTAAGAAGGCTTTTCTTTAAGCTCAACAATTTCGACTTCTAACGTAAAGACGTCTTGATAAGTACCAACGATGTCACCTTGAAACGCCGTTTCGCGACCGAGTAGATAGGCTTCACCAATACGTAAATTGGTAATGCCTTCTGGTACTTGTTGCTGGTCGTCTTCGAGCAGGTGTAACGAACTCGAATTGCCACCTGAAATCATTTCAAGCGCAATACCATGCTTAGATTCAATTTGTTCTTTTAAGGCGACTAACCGCGCTAAGTTTTCTTCGCTTGGAATGACACCACCGTAACACATTAAATTAGTACCTAATCCGACTAAATTGACATGTGACATCGCCAAAACTTCATCGGCTGCCTGAAGCAGTGATTCCTCTTCGAAGAAACCTTCCCGCAAGTCGCCTAAGTCAAACATCAGCAACACACCGTGAATCTTGTTTTGCTTTTCGGCTGCTTCGTTAATGAGTTGCAGCGTTTTAAGTTCGGAGTGGAAGCTCAGATCAGCGTAGCGGACAGTGTCAGTCACTTCACTTGGCATGACAATGCGAATGAGTGCTTTCTTCTTAGCGCTGTCTTGGTAAGATTTTAAATTTTCAAGACGTGAATCACCGAAATATTCAATGTCAGTGACTTGTTCAAATACTTGTATCATCTGTGGATCAGCGCAATGAACTTTTGTAATCGCCATGATCGATAAATCGTGCGCTTTTATTTTGTCTGTTAGAAACCGAAGGTTTGTTTCTAATTTTTTAAGATTAACCACTATTTTGGGGTTCATCGGCTTCGAACACCTGCCTTTCTAAACATCTTTTATTTCTGCGATTGATAAACGTATTCCTCTTTCCCATCTTCAAGATTAATAAACCTAGCGGCGACAAATAAATAATCAGACAAGCGGTTTATAAAGGACATCGTATCTGGATAAACAGCTTCAGTGGCTGATAATCGCATCACCTCGCGCTCAGCTCGTCTTGCGACGGTTCGAGCAACGTGCAAGTGCGCAGCGCCGGTAGAGCCACCGGGTAAAATAAAACTTTGAAGTGGCGGCAGTACCGACGTGTAATGATCAATTCTTTCTTCGAGCCAATCCACGTGTTGTTGCTGAACGCGACCTTCAGTCATCGCCTCAGGCGGCGTTGCCAAATCCGTGCCACAATCAAACAGCAGATGCTGGATTCGGTGAAGCTCATCCATCATAGCCTCAGTACTCAACCCGTTTGCTAGGGCAAGCCCAATAAAACTATTCACCTCATCGAGTGTGCCATAGGCTTCAATGCGTTGCGAATGTTTATGAACTTCTTTGCAACCGATCAACTGTGTTTTGCCTTTGTCCCCACCTCGTGTGTAGATTTTCATCCCATCTCAACCTCCTTTTCAAACGACTGCTTAAGTAATCTCAGCGCCGCTGCTTCGTATTTGTATGATAGCACACCAAGCGAAGCCATGATGTAATCGTGATCGAGCAATACACTAGCGCCTGCACTTGGCAATAGTAGTTGTTCTGGATTGTGCTGCGTGACAATGCGGTTTAAAATATCCGCACCACCTTTTAGCCTTGTTAACGCACCACCTGTTCCGATGATGTATTTAACTTGAGTTAAATCTTTTCCTTGTACCAGGGTTTGACGACCGGTCGGCCCATACACGTGCCGGATTTTCCCAACGTGCCGTTTCATGCCGAGCATCACGGCTTCTTCGGTCAACCTTGAAACAAAACGTTTCTCTTCCTCGCTTTTCGGAATTTGCTTGTAAGATTCGCTCAAAGCCTCTAAATCAAACCCTTCTTTCGCCAACACTTCAGCGCCAATCAGCTCAACGACGTTCTTAAAGTTGACATAAACACCAAGGTCGCCTTCAACGGTACGCTTGGCAACTGGCTCAGGGCTCACTTGGATTTGACCGAGTTCTTCAGAGCCTTTTGTCACAGAGTGAATGTCCGTGGTGGCGCCACCAACGTCAAAGACAAGCACATCGCCAAGATGATTAGCAATGAGCTTTGCCGCTTGCATGACAGCACCTGGGGTAGGGGTAATCGTTTCAGTGACCATGTCAAAGACGTGGTTCATACCAGGCGCGTGCATGATGTTTGCTTCGAAGACGTCTTGGATGACTTTACGCGTTGGTTCCACGTTGAGTTCATCAATTTTGGGAAAGACATTCTCAACTAAATGCAAAGGTTGATCTTCAAAAATCAACCGCATTTCTTCTTGGTTTTCAATGTTTCCCGCATAAATCACCGGAATTTCAAGCTGAAGATTAGAAATTTTCTCGGCATTATCAATGGCCGTTTCGCGCTCACCGTAATCAACGCCACCGGCGATCAGAATAATATTAGGATCCAATTCCGCTAGCGCTTTCAAATCGGTGCGTCTTAATTTCCCGGCTGTGACTTGATGGACAATGGCGCCAGCCCCAAGCGCAGCTTCTTTGGCGGCACGAACGGTCATGTCAAAGACAAGGCCGTGCACGCTCATTCGAAGGCCGCCAGCTGCGCTTGATGTGGCGAACATTTCGGTGTACGCTAAAGTGTCAACACCGAGTTTTTGTTTGAAGTCGTTAATCGCTGCGTTTAAGCCAATGCGAACATCGCCTTCTAACACGGAAGTGGGTGCCTGTCCTTGTCCTAAAAAGACGGGCTCTTCCGTATGAACGCTGTCAAAACCGTTAACAACCGTCGTTGTTGAGCCGATTTCAGCGACTAAAACATCAATCTTCACGACGTTCACGTCGCTTTTCAACGAGTGCCGTTGCGACATGAACACCTTTTGTCCCGCGTCCGAAACCAGCATCCATGCCGTTTTTCGCAGCGAGTTCTGGAATCACTTGCGTCCCTCCTGCAATGAGTGTTACTTTGTCACGCACCCCTTTTTCAATCGTCAATTCGTGAATACGTTTCATGTTTTTATAATGAATGTCATCGTGACTGATGATGGTGGAAGCTAAGATCGCATCTGCGTTTAACTCAATCGCAGCATCTACCAATTTTTCAACCGGTACACTTGTTCCCATGTAGTGAACTTTAATGCCATACTTCTCAATCCCACCGTGCTTAATGTCGATGATTTCACGTAATCCTACTGAATGCTCGTCCTCGCCAACGGTGCCACACACAATTTGCATGGGCTGTGCTTCAATGTCAGCACGGATTTCATCTTCTGATAAAATAATCGGCTCTGGTGGAATCACAAGCGTGTTTTTATCGATCGTAAACGGCAAGCGGCCTTTCAGCTCAATGCGCGTTCCTTCGGCTGCTTGAAGAACCTCCTTGTTAATGACAACTGGGTCTTCTAAATTCATCTTCTTTGCCATTTCTAAAGCAGCAAATTCAGCGACACGCACCGATTCTGGAATCATCATTGTCAATAAGACAGTACCATCACCAAGCCATTCCGCTTCTGGTTTAATCAAGTCTTTTTCTCTAAACTCTTTTGTTTCTTCCATGCGGACATTCACGTTGTCGAATTCATCTAACTCGTCAATGTAAATGATCTTGTCTGGGTCTTCAAACGTAGTGCCATTAATGAGCGATGCGGGATCGCTAACAGCGGCTTCGTCGTATTGCGCCACGTTGTTGTACCCGTAATGCGCCGTGACCGGAGCAAAGTAATCTTCGTCACGCTTAAACACGGTATCAACGCTCACACCGCCGTCGATTTGACGCGCAATGCCATCGCCATTTCGTTCAGGGTACTCACCAGAATCAACAAAGAATCCTTTTTCCACCGCTTCGAAATAACCGCCGACTTCTAAAATTTCTTCCATGAATAACACCGCACGTTCTTTGATTTCGCGTGCTTTTTCACGAAGTGGTCCGTCTTCTTTTAACTCAACCATGTCCATTAAGCCGTCTAAGCCTTGGAACACTTGCTTCGCTGTGTCCACCGCCTCGACGTTGTAAATGTGCCACGGGACATTTCGCCCTTCGTCTGGCGTGATGGTCGACTGAATATCTGCGCGTGTCAACTTCGAGATTAATAAGTTTAACGTGTGTGTCACGGTCGCTTCTCGTGGCGAGGCTTCCATGTACTTGGTATTCTGTTGCGCCCGCATGCGGTATTCGCTAAAGAAATCTCTTAACGCCACCGCGTAAGGTAAATCTAAATAAACAGAAGGTGCTGGTGGTGCCGTTGGTGGTACCGTTGATAAACAAATGTTTTCTTTTTTCATCCCGACTTTATGAGAGAAAATCGAGTTGATCGCGTGTTGCACCATCAACTCTGGCATCACCTTCCACGCTTGGCGAGCCGTTGCGTTAGCATTATGGGCACCGTCGATTTGGGCAATACCTGCCCACGTCATAATGGTCTTCGCCTCACAAGCATCAACGAACGAACGCACCATGTTGATGTTACGATAAAGAACGTTGTACTGCGGGTCCTGATGCGCCCCGTTAACGCCTTCTTCAGCGAACATAACCGCAATCTCAGGACCTGCAACGCCAGAAATATAACTGTGATAATTAATCGGACGTCCCACTTCATCTTCAATCAAATCTAGTGCTTTACGTTGGGCGCGAAGCTGCTTTCTTGTAATCGGAATCCCACCGGTTCCTTGTGGCGTTCCTTCAATCAATCCCTCAAAATGCGATTGCCCAGCCGTACGGATAACCATGATGTGATCCGCCCCGTGCCAAGCCGCCATTCTCATTCGGCGGATATCATCCTCAAAACGTCCCGAAGCAATTTCGGTGGTAATGCTTGACGTTCCTTGTGGGTCGATCAAATCAAAATACTTCGCTGATGGCAAAGGCACGCTATTTTCTAACGATTCAGCCATGTCTTTATACTCAAACTCATGAATGTGTTGGTTCGGAACTGGTTTTCGCCACACCCATTCTTTTCGACGCGGACGATAGCTTTCTAAATCAGACAAAATATCATGAATGTTTATTTTCTCATTTGGATTCAACTTTTTCATTGCTATTTCGCCTCCTTAAATAACTGAACGACTTCGTCCCAATGTTGCCCTTCACAAAGCGCAACACCTGCTTCACGAATGCTCATCCCTTTTTCTTGTGACAACTTATAAACCACATGCCCCGCGCCTTTACCAATTAAACCGCGTGCTAACACTTCCGTTACAATGGTCATCGCTTCGGTTGATGAAAAACCCATCCGCAGCAAAACCGAACGCTCAATCGATGGGGTTGTATGCTCATAACCTAACTTGAGTAGCGGTTCAACCATTTTTTCACCAAGTTCCCAAAATAAATCTTTTAACTGCGCATCCGATAAATCTTTCAAATGTGCGCGTCTTTCTTCGTAATTATCTTCTCGTTTATTACTCACCGATTCACCACTCCTTTTCTAATCTTAGCCACTGATTTCGGCAATGAGTTTTTTGACATCTGCAACCTGTAGTCTCGTTTCTTCAGCTAAATAAGCTAAGTCAATCTCAGACACTTCGTTTGTGTCAACAAGCTTCAACGCGTTTTTGACCAGCGATCGTCTTAGCTTCATCAAATCCAAATCCACCGCCTTGATGAGCGAAGGATTCTCAGGCAAAATCACGCTTTCCCCTGGTACCTCGGTCCGCGGGTCTCCGAATTTTAAGGCAATGCCATTCTCTCTAGCAAACGACAATTGCGGTTGACTCATCTTACCAGCCCCCGTGTATTCCGTTTCTTGCACCAAAATAATTTGATCCTTGTCGAGCTCACTAGCCAGCGAGAACGCCGCTGCTAACGAGGTATTCCCCGCAGGCCCTTTTTCAAGTCCTTCTAACGTAGCAAGAGCTTCCGTGATATAGAAGACTTCACCTTGACTGACCGTGACATAACGATCCATATAACGCAACGGCCTTGCTGCGGAGCGAGGAACGTCTGAACGATCCGGCCAGCTTGTAAAAGGAACGCCAAACCCGGTATGACCGGTTGTAAAGGACTTGCGGTTGAAATCTTTGTCCGATGCCATGTGAAGCCCAGAAAGGTCCACACTAGCTGCGACGATTTGGACATCGTGGGCACCTGCTTGGTGTAAGCCACGCGCGGTTCCGGTTAAATTGCCACCACCTGCGTTCGTACAAACGACCATGTCTGGGAGTTTCCCAACTTCTTCTTTAAACTGTTCCGCAATTTCATAACCGAGCGTTTCAACGCCGGCAATCCCGTACGGTGAATACAAAGAAGCATTGAAGTAGCCCGTTTCTTCGAGGAGCAGTAAAAACTTATAAAACAGCTCTGGTCCAACGCTTAGCTGAACGACTTCTGCACCAAGTGCTTCACATTTCCTCGCTTTTTCAATGATTTCAGGCTGGCCTTTTGCGTTTGAATCGTAGCATTCCTGCACAATGATACAGTCTAATCCGTATTTGGCTGCTTGCGAGGCCACGGCTGCGCCGTAGTTGCCACTCGTTGCGGCAATGACACCTTTGTAACCTAATTTTTTCGCGTGATACACAGCAATGGAAGCCCGACGATCTTTAAAGCTTCCCGATGCGTTAGCGGCTTCGTCTTTAATAAAGATGCGTGCACCTTTCCCAGCTGGCGCATATTTACGCGCCAGGGCAGTCAGATTTTTTAGCTCGATAATCGGTGTGCTCCCAACGCCGACGGACGATTGGATGCGACGCATTTCGTCCATTGGGTAGCTGGTTTCTTTCATCATTTGCTCGTAATCAAAGCCGATGCTTCCTGTGTTAAAGGTGCTGTAATCAATCCCAACAGAAGCACGCATAATGGCATCGCGACGTGCCATGACCGCTTCATAACTATTATTACTCATGTGGTTCACCTCCAAGCAACTGGCGAAGTTCGCGGCTGACGGTGACGAGTTCAGGAACAAACTCACCGAAGCTGTGGCGATAAACCGGGTTGACTTCGATCAGTTTCCCTGTTTCTAAACGCCCAGTCAATGTTTTAACGGTGACCGCATCGCCTATTTCTGCCGGTTCCAACAATTCGCCTTTCACCCACATTTCTAATGGTACTTCTTTTGTATCTGCAGGGACTTGTGGCGCTCGTTCTTCTTTTTTTAATGTTTGTGAATGAATCAATACCCAATCACCTGTGTTAGGCATGTGTATCACCTCGCTCAATGCGATCGCGCATATCGCCCATGATGGCACGCGGCACTGGCAAGTCAAGCATGGTTTTTAAGCCAGGCGTTGCGTTGATCACTTGTGGAATCATGTTGACACACATGGCGATGGTACCAATGCCACCTTCAACCTCTGGCGTGTTCATCATGTTAATTGGCGGTGTGCCTTTGATTTGCACATAGTCACCTGTGTGGACGCCCACTTGTTCCGGTTCAATTTGCTGCGGATGTTCCATGACGATTTTTTCTTCACCGTCGACGCTACCGTAACCGTTCATGGCAACGCCTGCGACTTGTCCAGCTAACGCCTCGCCGTACGGTGCTTTACGGTCAACGTCCGTCACGATTGCTGCCATCGTTTGGCGAATTTCTCCGTCTAACTGCCAACCAACCGCGTCGGCCACCATCGCAATCGACTCATGAAAACCAACGTGACCAGCGATAGAGCCGTCTGCGATGCCTTGTTCAAATTCAGCAACTGACGTGCCAATGCCTTGCTCTTCCATCACGGCTTTACCAAATGGCGAAAGTGAATTGATGCGCTTCGCTGTAATGTGCTCGATTTCTTCGCAACAACCGGTCATCATCACGACGAGCAAATCCATCATTAACCCTGGGTTAATGCCCGTTCCTAAAATGGAAACACCGTTTGCTTTTGCTAGGTCGTCCATCTGCTTTGCTAGTTCTGGGTTTTGCGCTTGTGGGTAAGCCATTTCCTCTGCGCTTGTAATGACGTTCATTTTGTTTTCAACGATTAACTTAATCTTATCGAACGATTTTGTTGTGAAAGAATCCGTACAAAGCAGGACAATGTCTGCTTTTTTTTCTGTGATATAATCTTCAACTGTTCCGACTGGTACACTTGCTTTTTCAGAGGCTTCCACGCCAATGACTTCGTGGAGTGGTTTACCAATCTTATCGCCAATGTCAATACCGCCTACGATATCAACGCCTTTTTTCTTGAGTAACATACGCGCCATGCCGCCTCCCATTGCGCCAAGTCCCCAAATGATTACTTTTACATTTTCCATCTATTTCACCGACCCTGTCTTTTCTTATTCTCTAATTAACGGCATTGACATACATCTTGGTCCACCGCGTCCACGTGATAACTCACTACATGGGATGACGTGTAATTTAATGCCGTGCTCTTCAAGCAGTGCATTGGTTACATCGTTTCGACCATAAACAACGACTTCCCCTGGACGGATGCATAGCGTGTTTGAACCGTCGTTCCATTGTTCGCGTTGGGAAATGACATAGTCGCCACCGCCACATGGAATGAGGGTTACTTTATGACCGAGATGTCGTTCCAAAATCTCTTCTAAAGAGCCTTTTTCTTCTTTGATGAGGATTTCGCCATCTGTGCCTTTTGTTAGCTCAAACACAACCAGTGTGTCTTCGATGCCTGGGTGTACGGTGAATTTATCGTGATCAATTTGCGTAAACACCGTGTCAAGGTGCATGTAAGCACGAATTTTTGGAATGTCAAACGCAAGAATGGTTTCAACGGTATTGTCTGCCATCTCAAAGAAAAGTTGTTGGGCTAATTTTTCGATGGCTTCCGCTTGTGTACGTTGAGAAATCCCTACCGCTAGTAATTTTTCGTTCAATGTTAAGATGTCTCCGCCCTCGATGCTAAAGTCAAAGTAGCGCTTATACGATTTTTGTGTGCCGACGTATTCCGGGTGATAGTTGAAAATGTAATCTGCATAAATGACCTCGCGATCGCGCATCACCGAGTACATTTTATTCACACTTGCCGTGTTTCCAATGGACGCAAACGGGTCACGCGTGAAATAAAGGTTTGGCATTGGATCGGCAACAAACGGGTAAGCATTCGGTGCTAGTTCTGCTAGTCCTTTTGCTTCGTTCGTTTCAGGAAGGTCTTGGTGCTGAATTCCTTCCATTGTACGCCTAATTAAGGCTTCATTGTCCTTAATTTCGTCTAGATAATGATAAACGGTTTCCTTTAAGCGTGGATGTTTGATGCCAGCTTCGACAATGAATTGATAGATAAATTGTTTTCTGATCTCTGGGTCTTCAATCGCAACCGCTGCTAATTCATGCAAATAAACCACTTCGATGCCGTTGTTTCTTAGTAGTTCGGCAAATGCATCGTGCTCTTCTTGGGCGCGCTTTAAATAAGGAATGTCATCGAATAGCAATCTTTCCAAAAATTCTGGTGCCATGTTCTCAAGCTCTTTCCCAGGCCGGTGTAACAATACTTTCTTAAGTGGTGCAATTTCACTTCTAACGTTGATACTCATTTAACATCTTCTCCTTCATGTTCGTTCATTTTTTTGCTACTAAATAAAACATGTGAATTGGAAATTTTAAAATCTGATCCGTGATCGCGCATTTGTTTTTTCAAATACGCTTCAAATTCCGTTTTTTCTTTGCTGGCAATGTCAAGCATTTGCCCCGGCATCGAGTAAATGTAACTTAAAAACAGTCTGTCTGTGCTATCAATGACTAATTCATCATGATAATGTTCCGCTTCAACGTTTGTAAATTGTTGCTCGAGTAGGGCCACTGCTTTCTCATAGCCAAAATTTTGTAATTGTTCAGATTTCCCCAACTTAATGTTGTCATTATAGTTTTTAATTAATTGTTCTAGCTCTTGCATGTGTTCTTTGGCGATGGTGGAGCAATAAAAACGACCGCCTTTTTTGAGCACACGATTGACTTCTGCTAACACGATATCGGCATGATTTGAAAAAAAGAGCACGTGATTAGCAATGACCACGTCAAAGCTTTCATCTGGAAAATTAAGCTTTTCAAGTGGTGCAACTTCAAATTCAAAATGAGGAAATTTATCTAACAAATTTTGCTTGGCATGACTTAACAAATCGTCTGTTACTTCTGTTAATGTCACAGTTAATGACGGTGGTAGGCGAGATTCGTTTTTGTACCACAAGGAACCTTCACCGCAACCTAAATCCAAGATGTGATCTTCTTTTTTAAACACCAAGCGCTCAAAAACCCATTGATACCAATTTTTATCTGAATCCAGTTGTTCGATAAATTCAATTTCAGCACTTAAACTAGATGAGTCAAAAAACTTTTGTCTTAGGGCACGTTCGTGTTCAATGATCTGTACAATATCAACCGTTTCGCTCCATTCTAAGCCACCATTTCTGGTCAGATTGTTTTCGGCTTCTTCGATAGAGGCTAAAACAAGTTTCATGTTATAAATTTTGTTTTTTAAAATTTGCTTTTGAATTTGAAGGGTCTTAATCACATTCTCTTTTTCAAAATCACTGCCTTTAATGCTCATCACTTCTTCAAGCGATAAGCCTAAGTATTTCAGTGCTAAGATCCGTTTCAATTTAGAAAAATCTTCATCGGTGTATAACCGATGACCTGCTTGATTATAAGCAGAAGGGGTCAACAAGCCTTTACTATCGTAATACCGAATTGTGCGTATACTAACACCAGACATTTTTGCAAATTCGCCGGTTTTATACATGTTTGTCAACCACCTTTGCTTTTAGTTATCTCTTTTTATGCTAATAAGCTACTTGGATCAACGTACGCTAATCCTTGATCATCCGCAACCGCTTGATAAGTACAATGACCTTCTAAGGTGTTGATTCCCAATAATAAAGCTGGATCGTCTAAACAAGCTTGCTTGTACCCTTTGTTGGCGATCTGAACCGCATACGGTAACGTAACGTTTGTTAACGCATAAGTTGACGTTTGTGGCACTGCACCTGGCATGTTAGCCACTGAGTAGTGAAGAACACCGTATTTTTCAAAGATTGGGTTCTCGTGTGTGGTCACTTTTCCACCAATGGTTTCAATTGATCCACCTTGATCGATCGCGATGTCGACGATCACTGAACCTGGCTCCATTGATTTTACCATTTCTTCTGATACTAACGTTGGCGCTTTTTTACCAGGGATTAGAACGGCACCAATTAATAGATCCGACTCAGCCACATGCTTTTCAATGTTAAACGTGTTCGACATAATAATGCGTGCTTCGTTTCCGAACAGATCAGATAATTCGCGAAGGCGTTTTGGGCTAACGTCTAAGATGGTAACGTCTGCGCCTAAACCAACTGCCATTTTTGCAGCGTGCGTCCCAGAAATTCCACCACCGATGACGGTTACTTTAGCAGGTGCTACACCAGGAACCCCACCTAAAAGCTTTCCTTTTCCACCGTAGAACTTTGTCAAGAATTGTGCCCCGACTTGTGTTGACATTCTTCCCGCTACCTCGCTCATTGGCGTTAGTAATGGTAATGAGCCATCAGCTAACTCAACCGTTTCATAAGCGATTGACACCACTTTTTTATCCATCAATGCTTTTGTCAATTCCACTTCTGGTGCAAGGTGTAGGTACGTAAATAAGATCAAACCTTCAGTGAAATAGTCAAATTCCTGTGGAAGTGGCTCCTTAACTTTCATTACCATTTCTTGTGTCCATGCTTCTTTGGCCGTATCGACAATTCTAGCACCGGCTTTAATGTACATCTCATTGGTGAAGCCTGATCCGCTTCCAGCATTCGTCTCCACGACTACCTCGTGTCCATTAGCCACTAATTGCACCACACCTGCTGGCGTACATGCTACGCGGTTCTCGTTATTTTTTATTTCCTTTGGTACTCCTATTTTCATTATGATTCCTCCTTGTATGTTTTAAACAGCTTTTAAGTCATTATAGAAATTCTAAAGCCACTTTTAGGTTTTCCTACAATCACTAATGCGGTAATTTTCAAGCGAATTCCCGAAATCGGTTTCCACTTATGCTTTACATTATAACACATGACGTAACGTAAGGGGAAAGCTTTTTTTTTAAATTTTTTCAAAAAAAAATCAATCTGTTGTTTTCTCACCAAAAATCGATCACTTCGGTAAGGGGTTACCATCACATAGTACTATTCTTTGTAAAAAAATTAAAAATATGCTATACTAGCAGCCAAAGACAATCGGTTTTAGATCATGAAAAAAGTGGAATGAGTTCATGTGAAAGGAAGTCAGAGGATGGAGAAAGTTCTAATTATTGCAAGTGATAACCATGGCAGAGATCGCCATTTAAAAGAAATGGTTGCGCGGCATGAAACGGAGGCGGATTTTTTTATTCATTGTGGCGATTCAACGTTTGATTATCACGATGAATTGATGAGGCGCTTTGTGCGCGTGCGTGGCAACCACGATCGAGGATCGGGATACGAGGAATTCAAGACGTTAACCATTCCGGCATTCGGTGATGTCCTTGTTATTCACGGTCATCGTGATTATGTGTACGTCTATACGAAGATGATTGTAGAGAAGGCAAAAAAAATGCCAAACGTACGCATTGTTTGTTACGGGCACACGCACATTAACGATATGAAAATGGTCGGGGATTTACTTGTTTTGAATCCGGGGAGTATCGAAGCACCTCGAGACCGAAGAGGATTGCCCACTTATATAAAGCTCACGATTCGTGCGCATCATTATGAAGTGGAGCTATTTCGTGCGGATGATGGGCGTGTGATTGAGACTAGAAAATTTGAGAAAGCAGTGTCGTCAGATAATTATCGGCACTCTATTTAAGCAAACTACGTGGTTTTGCCGATATTCTCAACTCTTTTCTAACTTAGTTACGATGCCGAAGCTTGTACTGCTTCGGCATTTTGCTTAAAATTAACGAATTAAAAAAGAAGCGTAAGTTTCTGGGACTGGATTGCGCCAGTTGCGAAAGACTTAGCTTCTTTTAAAATGTTATCAATTACCAACCAATTTGTGATAATGAGGTAACGTGGTCGTCGATGAAATAAATGGAGATGATCACCGTAGTGCCACCACCAAACTCACGGCTCCACGTTCTAACTTCGTGATTGCCTGACGTGACACCCAGCGAGCCTTCACTTCCGAGGAGTGCACTAACTTCGTCTAAAGACATGCCGATTTCAATCGCATCGAAGTTTTCTCTTGTGACGCCAGACATATCTAATTCAATGTCAAAGTGATGTCTCATGATCAACCTTAGCAGATCCTCGTCCTCATCAAACTCATAGAGGAAGTCCCAATATAAGAAAATGTCTTCGGTAGCATAACGTCTATTTGCAGCAGAGAAAACATTCCCAAGTCGGTCTAAGCGCTGTACTGAAACACTAGTGGTTCGATTTCCGCTTCTGACACCTTGATTCATAACTTGAAAAACAACTGTCGGATCAACCCCTAGTAACCCAGCAATAAACTCTTGTTCAGAAGCAAAGCCTGTAAGTTCTCGATATACTTCGCTATCTGCCTCGTTCAAAGCATCAAGAACAGCTTGTTGAATTTCTTCATTACTTGCTGATAATAACGGATGCTCCTCAATCTCCAACACTTCATAAGACATTCTCACAAAATGAAATTCGATATCTTCTGCTATAATACTGTCGAGGAAAAGCGTGTCGTCCTCAAACTCAAAATAAAACCTAGCAAGCATATCATCTGGTAAGTGAATATGAAATTCATTGCCGACAACTTCCCACTCGAAATTATCAAACATGTCAATCCAATCCCCGGTACCATCCGCTGCGAGCAAGAGTCTCATCTGATCGTCTTCGCTCCAAGTACCCACGAAGTCGGCTACACGAATGCTTTCTTCGGCCTCCTCTTCGTATTCCGTCGGTGCTTCCGTTACTTCTTCCTCATTTGCCGGTTCATCATTCGAACCACAACCCACAAGTGTGACAACCCCTAGTAATAGAACTAACGCAGCCATCAACGACGGCTTAAATAATTGTTTTTTCATTCTCTTCACGACTCCTTATACTAATTTTAAAATGACGTAGCTAGCATAGCACAGTGACATTATGATATGGTGTGCTGCGAGCCCACAAACGTTTACAGCTAGACTTAGATACCTTATAGTTTACACAAAAAACACATTTTTATGTAACAATCGCTTCTCCCATCGTTAAAAGATTATCGTTTAATGTCATCATACTTTGCCCTTTATACAAAGCAAAAATAATAATATTATCACGCTTATTTTTAGGGTATAGTTGCGCATAGCCGTTTACTTTGAACAAGTTTTGCACTTCCTCAAAGGTGAGCTGCATACCAATAGCCAGCGCAATCAATTTGTCTCGCGCTGGTGCTTTTTTGCCGGAAAAAATTTGATAAGCGTAGGTGCGTTCAAGCCCTGACTTTAAAATAACATCCGCTTTTTTCAGTTGTTTGACCACTAGTAATTCATTTAAATACTCAGCCAACGTTGAATGGATGAACAGTGGCTCGGTATTAGCGACCACTTCTTGATAATCACTTTTTGTTTTTAACACTTCTAGCAATAAACTTGTTTTTTCCATGCTTTAAACCTCGTCGTTTTATTTCCATTCTATTATAATACAAAATGTCTGTTGGTATCAAGCTTAACGTTCAAAAGTGTGTTAAAATGTTTGAAATATACTTTCCCTTGCTAGGAACTTATGCTAAAATGACACCTAGTAATAAACGATACAGGAGTTTTAGCTTATGGCGGATAATAAATATGAAAATTTTGAAACCATTTCGGTTGTGAATAAGGGAAAGTACAGCACTTCTTTGATTCAGGATCCTTTTAGTGGTGCGCAATACGTGAAAAAAGAGTTGCCAAAAGAAAAAATGCGACTTTATCAAACGTTGCAAACCATCAAACACCAAGGACTTTCTGAAATTATTGAAGTAGTGGAAAAAGAGCATCATATCACCGTTATCATTGAATACGCAGTGGGTACAACGTTAAAACGCATCCTAGATGATAACGTTATGTTAGAGGAACGCGTTGCCATTACATACGTGCAACAATTAACTTCAATCTTAAACGTCGTTCACCAAAACGGCATTATCCACCGTGACATTACCCCTAATAACATCATTGTCACCCCACAAGCGCAAGTGAAACTGATCGACTTTGACATTGCGCGCTTTTATAAGAACAGTCAAACCGAAGACACGCAATTACTCGGAACACCGGGATATGCAGCACCGGAGCAGTTTGGGTTTAATCAATCGACTGCGAGTAGTGATATCTATGCGCTAGGGGTGTTGTTGAATGTGATGATCACGGGCATGAAACCCAATGAGATGCTGATCAGCCAGGAAGGACTAGCAGCGATTGTAAAAAATTGCACAGCGATGGATCAAACACGCCGCTATCAAGATGTGAGGCAACTTGATTATGACCTAAGAAGGTTAAGACTTACGGTGATTGATGACGATTCTTCCACGGAGAATAAAACGCGAGGACTTTTAGTCAAGGTTGCAGTTGCAGTATGTGTTTTAATTTTTGTGTTTTTCGCTTATTTTGCGTTTAGGTATTGGCACATCTCAGCCGGAGATGGTGCTGAGATTCGTAGAGAGGTTGATTTGTCGGAAGTGACGATTGTGCCGAGTGTGCTTAGTGGTTTGGCGCCGTCGCTTGATACATTTGTGCCAGCACCGGAGGCTATTTTTACGACGCTTGGCGATGAGGACGATCTGGGTGGAACGTTTATGTACGCTAGCGGTTATTTAGAAAGTTGGCGTTCACAAGGTGGGACGACGGTGTTTTATTTGTCCACCGCTGATGGAATGTTGGCGGTCGTGACGTTCACCCCGGACACGTTTGAGACTAATTTTGATTTTAGTCATCTGGAAATGGGGAGCGACTTGCAAGTGTATTTTATTTACCATGCGTTATCAAGCCCAATGGGAAGTCGAAACGGCGAGCCGGTGAATGCAACGGGTTCGATTGTGGGATTTATTGAATTTTAAGGTAAAAGAAGTTGCTTAACGATAACCACGGCAACTTCTTTTATCATGCTTTAAAAATAAAAACTTGCGATTAATCCCGCAATCCAGTATAATAGCAACTAACTTTAAACGAAAGGAGCGATGTGTCATGGTTAACTTAACAAAAAATAACATCAATACAATAGATTGCGGAGGAAGCAGGGATTAAAAGTTTTATGAGGCGTTAATGCCTGCACCTCCGAATGAATTTTTGGAGGACTTATGTTTTACGATTATCGCGTTTTAGAAATAACAGACGGACAGTTGAAGAAGCAATATGCCGAGCAGATTTTGAGCGTTTTGCCAGAGTGGTTTGGTAACGCCGAAAGCTTGGTTGGTTACATTGAGACGGTTGGGGAACACCCCTTTTTCGGGGCATTTCATGAAGGGGAATGTGTTGGGTTTTTCGCTGGAAAGATTCACCACGAGCGGACTGGCGAGATTTACGTGTGCGGCATTCATCCGGATTACCACCGCAAAGGACTAGGAATTAAGCTCTATCTAACTTTAGAAGAACATTTCACTGAGCGGTGTTGCTCGTATGTGATGGTGAAGACGTTGAGCCCACTACGAGCATCTCGGCATTATGAAGCGACACGGCGTTTTTACGAAGCCGCCGGTTTTATGGATTTTTATACCGACACGCAAATATGGGACGAAGAGAACCCTTGTTTAATCATGATTAAAAATTTGGTTTAACCGGCGATATTGGTTAAGCCTATTTTGCTGTGGGTTGAAATTTGCAAGGCGTTGGGCGTATACAGGGGGAGATTATGAGTTGCTGATTGCGTCACCGCATGTTAAGTATGAGGATGGTGTGTTGGGGCACACGTTGGTTTTTGATAGTCATAAAAAAATCGATGAGAGCTAACTCTCATCGACGGCGCGTAAAGCCAACCCTTTCCAGTTTTTCCCCAAAGCGATAATAACCCCATTCTGCGAATAAGAAACCATCGACTTTCTCGATCATCACTTGCTCTTGCGCGTTGAGCTTATCCGAATCAACGTGCATCGCTACGACCTCACCTAAGAATAAATCGTGATCACCAACCTCTGATACGTTGAGCAACTGACATTCTAAATTGACTGGACATTCTTCAATGATCGGTGGCACCACAACATCAGAAGCAAGCGGCGTTAACCCATATTCAGTAAATTTATCCAAGCCATCTCTACCCGAAATCGTCCCAACTAAATCCATCTTATCCAAGATCGCCACGGTTGGAAAATTGACGGTAAAAGCTTTGGCATTCGTAATGAGCGAGTGGGTATAAGTCGCCTTTCGCAAGGCGATCCCAATGATACAAGGGTCTTTAAGACTAATATTAAACACTTCACCAGCAGTCATGACATTGGGTTTTCCCGTTTCATCAACCGAAACAATCAAACCTGCTGGCGAAGGATAAACGGGGCGAAACGGTGTTTTAACTTTTGTTTTTGACATCGTTGAAGCTCCTTCCTGATCCTACTATTTATTATCATACTAGATTTTCACATAATTAACAAGAAAAAGGAGTTTAACAATGATGGAATTAAACGTAATTAATGTCAGAAAACAACCTGAATACAAAGAGCAAGCGATTGCTTATTTTCAAAAGAGGTGGGGAAACAGAAGCAACAAAAAAGTCTATGAAGATTGCATTCTCAACAGTATCGTCACGGACAACCCCCTACCAGTGTGGTACCTACTCATGGACGCAGATAACATCATCGGATGTGTCGGTCTCATCACAAACGACTTCATTAGCCGCATGGATTTATGGCCTTGGTTATGCGCGTTGTTTGTAGAGAAAAAATACCGCGGGCAAAATTTATCGGCGTTGTTAATCGAACAACTAAAAATCGACTGCGCTGAAGCGGGATTCGAAAGTCTGTATCTAGCAACCGATCACATCGGCTTGTATGAAAAACACGGCTTTGACTACATCGCTGACGGTTATCACCCGTGGGGCGACGTATCACGGATTTATGAAATAAAAGTTTAGATTAGATCGGAGGCATATAACATGAATGAACAAGCACAGAAATATTGGAATGAATTTTGGCAGGGGAAGACGGCGCCGACGAATGTGATTGCGGAGCAATTTGGTTGGGAGTATACTGAGGTGGCAGATGAATTAGCGGACTTGATTATTCGCGGGATTAAAACGGCGACTTGTAGTGGGCATGCTTTTTATGAGGCAGATGAGCCGTTACCAGCGGTGGGGGATTACAGCATTGTTTTGAACAGCAAAGATGAACCCGTAGCGATGATCAAAATCGTCGAGGTGACGCTCACACCGATGAATGAAGTGACGGAAGCGTTTGCTCGGGCTGAGGGCGAAGGTGACTTGAGTTATGAATACTGGTATGAGGGTCACAAAGAAGTCTTTACTAGGGAGTTAGCCGAACTTGGCATGGCATTTACAGAGGACATGCTACTCGTTTGCGAACGCTTCGAATTGGTGGATGTGAAGTAACCCTAACTCGGAGTTCTTAGGGGGAGCAAGGATAAAATTTGTCCCATGAGTAGCGTTATTTCCGGTGAAAGGGATAAAATTTATCCCAGAGGTGCCGTTATTCAGGGGAAAGGGATAATTTGCTTAACAGAGGAGGCTGGAAATGGTAGCTAAAGTGATTTATCGTCATATAAAATGGGAAGACATTGATGGGATAATCAGTGGTTTTGTTGCGCAAGGTTGGGAGAAGCCGCGCGCTGTGATTGAGGGCTATGTCACGGAGCAGGAGCAAGGCGTGCGGCTCGTTGTCGTTGCTGAGGTAGACGGTCAAATGGCGGGTTATGTGACCTTATTGCGAAAAGCGGTGGCGGTGCCGTTTACCAATCAGGAGATGCCGGAGATCAAAGATTTTGTTGTCTTTGAGAAATACCAGTCGCAGGGAATTGGGAATCAGTTACTGGCAGGCATTGAAAAAGAAGCGGCTGCCTTTGCAAATGAGATTTGCTTAGGTGTAGGGTTGCATGCGGGGTATGGTGCTGCTCAGCGCTTGTATGTGAAGCGCGGCTATGTGCCGGATGGGACAGGGATTTGGAGTGGGCGTGTGCCAGCTAAACCTTATGCAATGGTCGAAAATGATGATGAGTTAGTGATGTATTTATCGAAGAAACTTAGCGAGTGTAAGGAAGTGAAGGATGATGAACATTAGATACGCAGTACCGGATGATGCTGAGGCGATTGTTGCGGTTAATAGGGAAGGGTGGCAGACGGCTTATCGTGGGATACTTCCCGATGAGATTCTGGATAGCTTGGATATGAAAGCGCCGCGTACTCGGCAATCAATCACTGATAATCCCAAGCAAACTTTCGTTTTCGAAGATGAAAACCAGCGTATCATTGGCTTTTGCTCGTTTGGTGAACTGAGATGGACCGAGGAATTTAGTGAGCAGTGTGATTGCGAGTTGAACGCCCTTTATGTGTTATCGGAATGTCGGGGACGAGGGGTTGGGAAAGCATTACTTGCTGCGGCTCGTTCGGAATTTAAAGCGCAAGGGAAGCGGTGCCTGTTGGTGAATGTGTTGGAAGACAATGCGCCGTCGGTGAATTTCTACAAAGGGCAGGGTGGTAAGCCAATTGGGAAGATGGATTTTGTGATTGCTGATGTGGCATATCCGCAGTTGACGTTTGCTTTTCGGTTGTAGGGAAATTAAAAAGCACCTTGGTGAGGTGCGATTAGTTTTGGAATAGTTTTCCGTAGTCTTGGGTTTGGTGGAAGATGTGAGTGACAAAAGCTGTATTTAATGTCTGTTTATAAACATAAAGAAGAATGTAGTTTTTAGCCAAACTCTTTCTGAAAGATTTGAATTCGATGGATATGTCGCTTGCAATATCTGTGACAGATGTTCCGATGGTAGGGAAAATAGAAATGTTAGATAACTTACTTTCTATGATGCCTTTTAAATTTTGCGAAGCGGACTCGTTGTACAAGTTATTGGAAATATACATATAAATGGACTTCATTTCATTTCGAACTTGTGAAGTAATTGCAACTTCAGTTCAAGCTTCAGCTGCACGATACTCACCTGTAGGTTCAGCGATGCGTGTTGGCATTCCCCAATCGAAATCTCTAAGTGGGATCGTATTTCCTTCTTCGATATCCTTTAAAGCTTGTCTGAATTCTGATTCTAATTTTTTAATTAATGATTTTCTATCCATCTAAATCACCACCTTAGTACTGTCAATAATATTATACACTTTGCAACAAATGAAATCAATCTAAAATAAGTCATTTAAAATACGAAACGGAGCGATAAAAATGAAAAAAATAGCAGTGACCTTTACATCAACAACGAATGAAAGGTTAGAAAAAATCAAACAAGCGGCGCCGGGTTATGAAGTCATTCAGATGAAAGCGGACGATGAGCAAATTCTTGAATGTGAAATTATTTTTGGTAGCATCAAACCGGCACTTATAGCAAAAGTATCTCATTTAAAATGGCTTCATACGTTTTTCGCCGGGGTGGATTCCCTACTAAAACCTGAAGTGAATTTCCCAGGAAATGTTGTGTTAACCAATTCAGCAGGGACGTACGGCATTGGTATTTCGGAGTATCTGCTTGCCACGACCTTGATGCTGATGAGACGAAACATCGAATATGCGAAGTTGCAATTTGCGAACAAATGGGAACGTTTAGGCGAAGTGAAAAGCATCTACGGCAGTAAGGTTTGCGTGGTTGGGTTAGGTGACCTCGGAGACAATTATGCGAAGCGATGCAAGGCGCTCGGGGCGACCGTAGTGGGAGTTGTCCGCACAGCCCGTGCGACGATGCCGGATTCAGTCGACTCACTTTACACCATCGACCAACTCGATGAAGCCATCGCCGATGCGGACGTTGTCGCACTTTGTCTACCAGGTACGAGCGAAACAAAAGGGCTTTTCGACGAAGCCCGTATCAACAAAATGAAACCCGGCGCACTCATCTTAAACGTCGGTCGCGGAACGGCGATTGACACCGAGGCACTGATTGCCGCACTAGATTCAGGCCAAATCGGAGGGGCTGGTTTAGACGTTACCGCTCCAGAACCGCTCCCTGAAGATTCATGTCTGTGGCAAAGGGACAACGTGGTGATCACACCGCACATCAGTGGGAATCAAACACTTGAATTAACCAACGATCTTATCGTTGACAAATTTGTTACATATTTACAGGACTACGTCGCCGGACGAGATTTTGAGCGGGTGGTCAACAAAGATTTAGGGTATTAAAATTAAAATAAAAATTTAACTTTACTATCCTCACAATTGAGGAGGATTTACCATTATGTTTTCAGTATTAAAAAAATTATCATGGTTTTTCAAAGAAAATAAAAGAACGTACATCGTCGCGTTATTGACACTGGGCATCGTTAACGTGCTAGGTGTTATGCCGCCGCGTCTTGTCGGCATGGCGATCGATGACATTCAACAAGGGGCGATTACAAGAGAAACGTTAACGCGTTACATTGTCCTGCTACTCTTAACCGTGGTCGGATCGTATGTCTTTGGCTTTATTTGGCGTTACAAACTGTTTGGCGGCGGCTTTTTACTTGAGAAAAGCTTGCGCTTTAAAATCATGAATCACTTACTTAACATGAAACCGAAATTTTACCAGAAATATCGCACGGGTGATTTAATGGCACGTGCCACCAATGATTTAGGTAGTGTTTCAGAAGTGGCAGGTTTTGGTGTCCTAACTTTATTCGACGCTACCATGTTTTTAGGTGTTATTTTGCTGATGATGCTAGTCACGGTTAATTGGCGCCTTACCTTAGCGGCGATCATCCCGCTACCGATTCACGCCTATGTCATGAAAAAGTTCGGCACTTTGGTCGACGTGAAGTTCGATGCGGCGCAAGATGCTTTCAGTGACTTAAACGACAAAGTACTAGAATCCATCACCGGTGTCCGCGTCATTCGTGCTTACGTGCAAGAACAAATCGAAATTGAACGCTTTGCCAAAATGACCGAAGACGTCTACGAGAAAAACCGTCAAGTCGAAGCGATTGATGCCATCTGGGGGCCGGGAACGCGTATCATTGTTGGGATCAGCTTCTTTATCGCGATTACTTATGGCGCTTACTTGATTCTCGAAGGGCAAATGACCATCGGTTCGCTTATCGCGTTTAACGTTTACCTGAGCATGCTAATCTGGCCACTCTTTGCGATTGGCGACTTGATTAACGTCATGCATCGTGGAAAAGCGTCGCTTGAGCGGATCAATGAAGTGTTAGACGTTGCCTCGGATGTCGTCGATACGGATAAGCCGAAGCCAGCCGGATTGCCGAAGGTTATTACCTTTAAAGACCTGGATTTCACGTACCCGAACGCGCCCCTCTTAGCCTTGCAAAACATAAACCTCACGATTAAGCAAGGGGAGGCAATCGGCATTGTTGGAAAAACAGGGAGTGGGAAAACAACTTTGGTACGACAACTTTTACGTCAATATCCGCTTAACGCACAGTCACTTTTTGTCAATGAGATTCCGCTAGAAGAAATCGCGCTGAGTGAAGTGCTAGGCTGGAGTGGCTATGTGCCCCAAGAGCACATCCTATTCTCACGCTCTGTGCGAGAAAACATCCTTTATGCAGCCACCGATCAGCGCGAGGATTACTTAACCCATGTCATCCAGTTAGCAGCTTTAACAGACGATCTTGAATTTTTCACGGACGGTCTTGATACCATTGTCGGTGAGAAAGGGGTTGCGTTGTCTGGGGGTCAAAAACAAAGAATTTCAATTGCTCGTGCGATCGCCATGGACCCTGAAATCCTGATTTTAGACGACTCTTTATCCGCCGTGGACGCGAAAACAGAAACGAAAATCATCGCGAACATCAAGCGTGAACGTGCCGGGAAGACGACCATTATTACCGCCCATCGCATGTCAGCAGTGAAACACGCCAATCAGATTATCGTGATGGACGAGGGGAAAATCAGTGAGCATGGGACTCATGAGGAACTAATGGCCTCTGGTGGCTGGTACAAAGAGCAGTATGAGCACCAAAATCTACAATTAGGAGGTGATCGCGATGAGTAGAGATATCCAGGAAACACCACAAATCGAAAATCGGGTGGTGGCAAAAAAACTCATTCATTATGCGTTAAAAGAAAAGAAAATCATGTTGGTTGCCTTCGTTTTTTTAGTCATTGGCATTGTGGCAGAATTGTTAGCGCCGCTGATTTTGATGCGGATTATTGACAATTATATCTTTACTGGCGCCTCAACCGATGAGGTGATGGCGACGGTTTTGAGATGGGCAGGGCTTTATTTGGGCTTGATTGTGGTGAGTGCGTTTTTCGCGTATGGTCAACGCTACCTGCTCGGTGTCGCGTCGAATAAAGCGATCAAACAGATGCGCCAAGACGTGTTTGCGCACATTCAAACGATGCCGATTAAGTACTTTGATAGCTTGCCGGCGGGGAAAATTGTGTCGCGGATTACGAACGACACGGAAGCGATCAGGAACCTATATATCAACGTGTTGATTAACTTTGTTGCCGGTGGCATTCAGATGATTAGCGTCTTGATTGCGTTGTATGTGTTAGATTTCCGTTTTGCGTTGATCGCGACGATGCTGGTGCCGATTTTGTTTGTGTGGATCACGCTTTATCGTCGCATTGCCACAGGAATTAATGAGCGCATTCGGGCTTTGCTATCGGACATTAACGCGATGCTGAACGAAAGTATTTCAGGGATGCCGATCATCCAGGCCTTTCGTCAAGAGCCGAAAACGGAAGCAGAATTTAAGAAAATCAACGAAGCTTATTACAACAACCAACGAAAAATGCTGCGCCTTGATGCGGCAACGGGCTGGAACATTTTGGACGTACTGCAGAACTTAGCATTAGCCGCGATCATCTGGTTTTTCGGCGGGCAATTTTTGCAAGGCCATGCTGGTATTTCAATCGGTCTGATGACTATTTTTGTCGATTATACGAGCCGATTATTTAGACCAGTGATGGGGATTGTGAGTCAACTATCCAGTATGGAGGCTTCGCTTGTGTCATCGGCTCGTGTGTTTGAGCTGATGGCTGAGGAAAATGAGGTGCTAAGTGTTAGGGAGGTTCCACGCTACGCCGGGAATGTAGCATTCGAGAACGTTCAGTTTGCTTATGATGAGGCGAATCCTGTTTTGAAGGATATTACTTTGAGCGCTAAGTGTGGTGAGACCGTGGCTTTAGTTGGCCACACGGGCTCGGGGAAAAGTTCGATCATGAGTGCTCTGTTTGGCTTTTACCCGTATCAATCCGGTCGGATTACGATTGATGGGAATGCGATCGATGATCTATCTAAGCAAGAATACCGCCAGCACATGGGGATCGTGTTGCAGGATGCGTATTTATTCGCGGGGACGATTGCGAGTAACATTAGCTTGGATAACGCGAAAATCTCGCGTATTAAGGTTGAAAAAGCGCTTGAAGCGGTGGGGGCGACGGACTTTATTAATAAATTGCCTTTAGGGATTGATGAGCCTGTGTTGGAAAAAGGAAGTACGTTTTCAACGGGAGAGCGTCAGTTGTTATCGTTTGCGCGGGCGTTAGCGTTTGACCCGGCGATTTTGATTTTGGACGAGGCAACGGCGAACATTGACACGGAGACGGAGGGGATTATTCAGAAGGCACTGGAAGTATTGAAAAAAGGGCGGACGACGTTTGTCATTGCGCACCGTTTATCGACGATTCGTAACGCGGATCAGATTTTGGTTTTGGATCGTGGGGAGATTATTGAGCGCGGGAATCACGAGGAATTGATGGATTTGGCAGGGAAGTATCATCAGATGTATCAGCTTCAATTACGTGGACAAGGTGGCTAGTTAGGATGAAAAATTTGATTAAAGATCCGATGCGTCTTTTCGGTTATACTGGGGCGCTACTGTCATATGTGTTGAGTTTTTGGTTGGTTTCTTTTTTCTTGCTCCATCAATCTTTAGAGTTAAGTGCTTTGTTCATTTATTTTGGGAATATTGGGTTGATGATCGTTGTATTGACCGAGGATAAGTTGACGGACTATTTGGTGGAATGGTTATATCAGCAGCAGAAAAGAGACGGTTGGTTGAAGCGGGAGCTAGGCAAACGTTTAGCTGAAAATCGTTGGAAACCTTCAATGAAAGCAGCCCTGTACTTGTACTATATGATTTGTTTGGTTTTCGGGAGGGCATTGGTGTTAAGCGGTGACTATGCCTTTGCTGGTTCTGAGTTTGTAGGGTCGTTAAGGAGCTATTTTTCTGAAATGTATTACGTGTTGATCCTATTTCTTGGCGCTGACAAGTTTAAAGCGTATATTTTCAAAGAAAGCACGTATCGCGACCGGTATTATCGCCGGTATGGGGAGGCGAGTGAAGAAACTGAAAGTTGAGGTGTTGACGATATGAATGACAGGCAGATTTTTGAGGCAACGGATGAAGAGGCTGCTACTATTAAAAGCAAGTTAGTTGCGTTTAACGATTCAAAAATGCCACTTATTCAAGCTTTGACACCTCAAGTGATTAATCGAAGCATCAAAGAGGGTGACGCAGTTGTGGCTGGCATTCTTGCAACCATGGATCGCTGGGGTATTTTGTATATTGACATTCTATGGGTGAAAGAAACGTGTCGTGGGAAAGGGTACGGAAGCTTGTTAGTAAATGCAGTGGAGAAAGAGGCGCGGGAAAAGGGAGCTAAACTGAGTAGGGTGGAAACGCTGGAATTTCAAGCCAAGGAATTTTATGAGAAGCTCGGTTATCAAGTGTTCGGTGTTTTAGAGGATTGCCCGGAGGGGTATAAGGATTATGCTTTGTCGAAGCGTCTTGTTTAGCGTTGTTGATGAAATGGGCGTAGAAACAGGTGAGATAAGCTTAGAAATTTAGCTTTAGAACGCCTTTTCGGAAAAATATCTGAAAAAGGGCGCTAAGGCGGTCGAGATGAGCCTAGAAATCTCGCTTCGGCACGCCTTTCTGAGGAAAAACCCAATAAAGGGCGCTAAAACGGTCGAGATGAGCCTAGAAATCTTGCTTCGGCACGCCTTTTTGAGAAAAAACCGAAAAAAGGGCGCTAAAACGAACGAGATGAGCCTAGAAATCTTGCTTTGACACGCCTTTCTGAGGAAAAACCGAAAAAAGGGCGCTGAAATGAGCGAGATGAGCCTAGAAATCTTGCTTTGACACGCCTTTCT